>Ga0209350_1001307_pt1 | contig 11078 bp, 8 predicted proteins | sample GraSoi013_2_20cm_2_FD_185822 | JGI IMG/M metagenome (GOLD analysis project Ga0209350, IMG submission 185822) | Grasslands soil microbial communities from the Angelo Coastal Reserve, California, USA - Sample 09_27_2013_2_20cm (SPAdes) (version 2) | ecosystem: Environmental > Terrestrial > Soil >...
CGCTGAATTCACCTTTCTCCGCTATTGATGCTGCCGCAGGGGGATCGATAAAAATTTTGGTGAGGTCAATGTTGAAAGCGTTCCCCCGAGCGGCCTCTCGTTGCCAGCGACTGCGCCGTTCCTGCATGCCAAGATGTATCAGAAATAGTTCGTCAAAGGCCAGACGGCGGCGGGCGTTGATCAGGGCTGCTTCATTTTCGGGATAGTGTATATGAGAAACTGCATCAGGCAGGGGCATAAGTTTTCCTGCTGAACGTACAGATGCAGGCAGGTGATCGGGAATCATCGCCGCATAGCGGTCAACGGCCCACTTTGTGAAGCGCCGCAGCGACTTAGCATGGAGGCCTTCGGTCAGGGAATACACCGGCACGAGGCGTCCTGTGTTTACAAGGTCACCCTGCTCGGGCAGTTCGTGACTGCGTACTGAGAATTCGATTTTGTTGCCGAAGCGCTGTTTGACGCCGGTCACGACCAGATAGGAGCCCTGGGCCGCCTTCAACTGCTTGAGCAGGTAGGGTTGATTGAACCATGTGACATTCAACTTGCCCGTCTCATCAGAGATAGTGGCAATAGTGCGTGTCCTGCCGCTGCTCGTAGGAACATTTTTCACTTCCCAGATCAGACCCATTGTAGTCGTCAGCTCATTGAAGGGGATACTGGCAATTTTTTCGAGTTTGCTATAATCGCGGTGTTCGCGCGGAAAATAGAAGAGTAGATCGCGCACAGAACGAATGCCCAGGTTATGGAGTCGCGCGGCAATCGAGGCCCCCACACCCGGAACTGCCGTAATGTCGGCGCTGAGGAGCGTCAGTACGGTGTGGCCGGCCGACATATTAGCCTCTAAACGGGTAGTATTTTGTGGGGGTTTCACTACCGTTTTGTTTTCGGGCTTTGTTTGCGCTTTCGCAGCAGTAATCTCGTTGTTAAGACCTGATTTATTACGGCCTGGAGTGCTTGAACCACTTTTATCGTGTCCAACAACAGACTGTGTGGGAGGGGTCAGAACATTACTACTTCTCTGTCCATGCTCACGTTGCTCTAATTCATTGAGTATAGCGAGAGCAGCACGCAGGCTTGCTGCACGTTGCATGGGGTCCTGCTGGCGGTATCCTTCAAGGTACTCGGTAAAACTATGAATGGGGCGCAGGTCAAGCCCCGCATTTTTGCAGATGCTACTGACCTCATCGGCCCAGCGCACAACAAAAATTTCTAACCCTCCCGGTTTGATCGCCTGGTCCTGGTGGTTAGTACGTTGTTCGTGTTGTAGGACTTTCCGCGCCCGTTCAATGTAGCTGGTGAGCGTTGGATTGGTTGTCTCTGGCATAATTCAGATTGTTCACTATCCACTGTTTCTCTCTACTATAGAGGGTCCCTGGAACAAGTGTCAAGCGACATCTGAATCTGAGTTGACGTCTGGGACCGTAAAGTGAATCTCCAGGGCCTTGTTGACAAATCGTGCTACCGTGGCCTCCTGGTTGGATAGCACAGAGGGGAGCGTGATGTCGCGTTTGAAGTTACCGATTTCAACGATCATCTCATCACCCTTTTTGGTCATCAGTACCTTATTCATCTCGACATGAGGTAGAGGAAGGCGCAAGATATATTCGTCTCCCTGACGCGTTATCTCTTGTATTTGACCGCGGAAGTACACCTGCGTTGGGTCCTGATTACCAAAGATCACGTCGGCTAGTTTGCCAAGTTGGGAAATGCCGAGAATTTCATGAGAATAGTAGGGCGCTTCCCAGATGGGAAGTGGTGCAAATGTATTATGAATTTGTTGAAGCAGCTTTGTTTGATTCTGGTAGAGTTCTTGCGTGAAGGTATCTTGATAATGGCCTTTTGAGAGGACGCGGTTACAGACGACGGCGTCAATAGGATAGCCGAAGAGAGCACGCAAAGCCTCTTTGATGACCATGCGTTCAGGATTGACGACGGGGCGATAGGAACTGATTTCGGGATTGCCCAGCACCTCGCGCAGCGTTTTCACTCGTTCGCTGAGTTCTTGAACTGCGCCCAGTATTTCCCCGGAAGGCAGGAAGGCTTTGATTAATGGCCGGGCGAGATTGAGCGTACCACTCTGTAGATTCATGAGGCGCCCGGCATACCACTGGAAAGTATCTGGCATACTTAGCAGTCGCACGGTCTCACCTGTAGGGGCAGCGTCAATGACGACGACGTCAAAGTCTCCTTCACGTGCGTTACGATAGATGTTGATCAGGCTCACGATCTCATCCATGCCAGGGATGAGGGCAAGCTCTTCTGCCATAACAGAATCTATACCGCGATTGCGCAACATCTTGCTCATTGAATCTTGTAATTTGCCCCAGCCACGGCGCATTTCGTCCAGGGCATTGACTTCCTGTGCCCATAGATTCGCTGCCAGTTCTTTAGGTTCTGAAGTCAGCGGTTTATTCAGGCAATCGGCCAGACTATGGGCAAGATCGGTACTGACTACAAGGGTACGTTTGCCCAACATCGCGGAACGAACAGCAGTAGCGGCGGAGATCGTTGTTTTGCCAACGCCGCCTTTCCCAAGATAGAGAATAATGCGCATACTAGTCCTTACTTACCTATTGTAATAGCTATCATCAAGCGACTTGCAAATGCTTGTCATCACTATGTACGTAGATTGCCCTCTCATGGTTATATCCTGCTCCTCTATGTAAACAAAAGTGTGAAATGGTACTTCTATTACATAGAAGGGAGAAGGGCGCCTACGTGGGCGCCCTTCTCCCTTCTATGTAACACATAGTGACGTCCTTTGCAGGAGTCACTGTGTGATTTAATCACAGTTCTAATTTTCCGGTCAGCACTAACAGTTTGAGGAACTCAAGGTGCCGGATGATTTCGGTACGGTCACTGCCACCATTCTGGTACCATTGGCGGAGCCAGAGGAGTGACATAATTTCGTCAGAGGTAAAACCGCTCTGGGTAAGTGTATCAATTTCAGTTGTTTCAGATTCAGTGCTTGTAACTGTGATTAGATGTTCTTCAGAATGGATTTGCGGATTCATAATATATGTCCTTCTGCCTATCGTGGGCTGTCCGCTAAAGCTTATTTCCGTTTCTCAATGGTTATCAGGTTAACGGCCGCTCGACTATTTTAGAGATGTATTACACTTTAATAGACGCGCGACGCTGTACTTTTTCAAATACCAATTTACTTGTTGACCTGACAGCAATTTCACCTTCTCTACTACTTATTCCCTACGCTTAAAGCATAAACGGTAACCAGCAAAATAACTATCTACAATACCACACGCAATGTGTTAAATAGCTCACAGGAGGGTGTCCTATTTCCTCCCGCTCCACTTCTTATTCGAAATATATACGTCAAATCACCTCCGTTGGTTCCATTTTGGTGTAATGTAAAATCCTTGAAGGAAAAAAGTGCTCGGGTTAACTAACGGAAATGTGCTGGTAAGCTTTAGACGCGTAACGTTCATCAAGCGGGTAGGTAGACTTTCGTATATCTACTTATATTGTCGTTGGCAGGTTACAACAAAGAAGAAATGAGAGAGGAATCGAACCAGGCCCCTTGTCTTTCTGTAAGAAGAAGGCAAGGGGCCTGGTTCGATTATGCAGGTTCGCTAGCTGTTACGCACTACGATATTTACCAGGCGGCCAGGTATATAGATGACCTTCTGAACGGTGCTCTCGCCAGTAAAAGAGGCAACCCTCGGGTTTTCCAGAGCCAGGTAGCGAGCCTCGTTTTCGCTGATATCAGACGAGACTTCGATGCGTTCACGCACTTTACCGTTGACCTGGATCACCAGAGTGAAAGTCTCATCCTGTGTCATCTCCTCGGCATAGCTCGGCCAGTCGGTCATATGGATGCTACCGGTGTGGCCCGTGATGTGCCACAACTCTTCTGTGATGTGCGGCGCCATAGGAGCCAGCAGTTGCATCATTGTCTCCAGGGTTTTACGGTAAGCCCCGGTCTGTGCCACCGGATCGTGCTGCTGTTTCACCAGCACGTTGTTACTCTCCATCAGTGCGGCCAGAGCCGTGTTGAAATGGAAGTTGCTCAGGTCTTCTGTAACGCGCTTGATGGTCTTGTGGCGCAGGCGCTCGATGGCTTTACTTTCACTGGTCTCTTTATCACTGACCCTACTATCAATCCAGTTTTCGCTGATAACGCTCCAGAAGCGATTCAGGAAGCGCCAGACACCTTCCAAATTGTCGGGTCTGAAAGAGCCGCCGGCATCGAATGGGCCGATGAACATCATGTAGCAGCGGACGGTATCTGCGCCATATTTAGCGACGTACTTGTCGGGTGCCTCTACGTTGCCGCGTGACTTGGACATCTTCTGGCCGTCAGCACCCAGCACCATACCCTGGTGGAACAGGCGCATAAAAGGTTCATCAAAGTCCAGGTGACCCATGTCATGCAGCGCCTTAACGAAGAAGCGCGCGTAGAGCAGATGCATAATAGCGTGCTCGACGCCGCCGACATACTGATCTACAGGCAGCCATTGTTTCATCTTTTCCTGGCTCCATGCCTGCTCACTATTGTGAGGGTCGACATAGCGCAGGAAGTACCAGGACGAGCAGATGAAGGTATCCATTGTATCTGCCTCGCGGGTCGCAGGGCCGCCACACACCGGGCAGGTCGTGTTCAGGAAGTCCGGTTCATAACGCAGCGGTGATTCTCCTGTTGACTTGAACTCGACATGCTCAGGCAGCCAGACGGGCAGTTGTTCCTCTGGTACGGGAACCATGCCGTCGTTTGGGCAGTAAACAATAGGTATAGGCGCGCCCCAGTAGCGCTGCCGACTAATCAGCCAGTCACGCAGGCGATAGGTCACCATAAACTTGCCGATGCCCTGTTCCTCGATGTACTTCGTCACTTGAGCAATAGCTTCATCAGCTGGCGTACCATCGAATGGACCAGAGTTAACCATCACGCCCAGGTGTTTTTTTGCCTCTGGCCAGGTTGCTGGATCGCTGGGTGCCTCATCCCCGGCGCGAATGACTTCGCGGATGGGGATATTAAATTTTCGCGCGAACTCAAAGTCTCGCTGGTCATGCGCCGGTACGCCCATGATGGCGCCTGAGCCATAGCCCATCAGTACGTAGTCGGCAATCCAGATGGGCACTTTTTCGCCGTTGACGGGATTAGTAACATAGCCGCCAGTAAAGACGCCAGTTTTCTCTTTCTCCACGTTGGTGCGCTCGATCTCGGTCATACGACGTGCCTGCTCTACATAAGCATCTACCGCTGCCTTCTGATCGGGGGTCGTAATGCTCTCGACCAAGGGGTGTTCAGGGGCCAGCACAAAGAATGTAACCCCGTAGATCGTGTCTGGGCGAGTGGTGAACACAGGGATCTGTTCCTGCTTCCCATCGATCTCGGCTACGAAGCGTATCTCGGCTCCTTCGCTACGTCCTATCCAATTGCGCTGCATAGTCATGGTCTTTTCGGGCCACTCCACAACGGGAAAGTCCAGCAGGCGCTCCGCGTAATCGGTGATTTTCAGCAGCCACTGGTCGATCTCTTTGCGAACAACGGTGCTACCACAGCGTTCACAAGTGCCATCGGGCAGAACCTGCTCGTTCGCCAGAACGGTATTGCAACCTGGACACCAGTTGGCTGGCGCCTTGGTGCGATAGGCCAGGCCGTGCTTGTAGAATTGCAGGAACAGCCATTGTGTCCACTTGTAATAGTCAGGCAGGCAGGTGACTACTTCACGCTGCCAGTCCCATTGAGCGCCCATCATACGCAGTTGTTTACGCATTTTGTCGATGTTGGCCAGTGTCCAGGTACGTGCCTGTACGCCGTGTTTGATGGCGGCATTCTCCGCAGGCAGGCCAAAGGCATCGAAACCGATGGGCTGCATAACGTTATAGCCCTGCATGCGTTTGAAGCGCCCATAGGCGTCGAAGGGCGAGTAGTTGTACCAGTGGCCCATGTGCAGGTCGCCGGACGGGTAGGGAAACATAACGAGATGATAGAATTTTGGCCTGGGCGAGATATCGGAGGCGTGATAGAGTTGTTCTGCCTCCCATTGTTTTTGCCATTTCTCTTCAATTGCTTTTGGATTGTACTTTGTGCGTGTTATCATAAGTGTTTTCCTCTCCCCGTTGAGCCTTAAAAAAAGAATAATAATAAAAACCTTTCATCCGCGAGGGACGAAAGGCTATTCCGTGGTACCACCCTGATTTGTCATCAATGTTTCTCAGGCGGGAAGGTTGAAACTGGTGGACCTGAGGGGGCTCGAACCCCTGACCTCATCCATGCCATGGATGCGCTCTTCCAGCTGCGCTACAGGCCCTTAGATGGTTGTGCGCCGAGTCGATTGATGTACACTCATTGTATGCTATAACGGGCGTCCCGACAAGTGCTAGGTTCTATCCAGGTACTATTGAACATATTTGTACCACTGTCCTGTCATACCTTGAGGAAAGTAACTTCACACTTATTGCTCACAGGCGAGTTCGGTCGAATTGGCTTGTAGCCTTGCACCACCCGGCTACTCTCTGTGTACGCGTTGACCTACTACTCCTGCTCACCGCTTTTGTCTCCAGCTGTGCCTATACTATATCACAAGCCTTTGCGATTTGCAAGGCATGTATGAACGGTGTAAAGATACCTCTGGTGGGCACCCAGGCACAGAAATTGGGTGGAGATGAGGGGGCTCGAACCCCTGACCTCGACAGTGCGATTGTCGCGCTCTCCCAGCTGAGCTACATCCCCTGAGCAAGTTAGATGATACCATATTAGTAGGCGATTGTAAATAGTTTTTTGGGGCAGGGCCTGTGAATGAGCCTGGCGACCGCAAGGGTCGCCAGGCTCATTCACAGACCCTGGGCCTTCGCCATCCTCTTTGCCGGTGAGGTTGTGTTGTGCTATCTTGTTCTTGCCAGGGACTTCTTCGGCGGGATATGGATTGGGCGTCCCTCCGCGGCCAACACAGCTTCGCGCAAGCCTTCGCTGAGGGTCGGATGGGGATGGATGGTCTCAGCAATCTCATCGACGGTGAGTTCGCCGCGCATGGCCACCGAGTATTCGCTGATGAGGTTGGTGGCATCCGGTCCGATGATATGGGCGCCCAGTAATTCGCCGTATTTGCCGATGATTACTTTGGTGAATCCGTCGGTCTCAGCCATAGCAACCGCTTTACCGTTAGCGGACCAGGGGAAGCGATCGACACGCGCTTCCGGGTATTTCGCTTTGGCATCTGCCTCACTCAGTCCGACAAAGGCGATTTCAGGGAAGGTGAAGATGGGGTTTGGCACAACGTTGTAGTCCATGACTGCCTGATGTCCAGTAGCATTGTCGGCGGCAATCTCCCCTTCGGTTGAAGCGACATGGGCTAACCCAGCGCCGTGGACCAGGTCACCGATAGCATAGAAACCAGGGAGGTTTGTCTCCATCTTTTCGTTGACGCGCACGCGTCCCCGGTCGTTATCGAGACCATGCTCCATCAATTGCTCGAGGCCGGAGTTATTGGCGCGGCGGCTGACGGCGATCAACACATATTCTCCCGTATAGCTCTCCTGCCCTTTTTCCGTACTGGCGGTAACCTTCTTCTCATCGCCTTCGTCAGCGAGAGACTCCACTTTTGCTCCCGTGACAATTTTGATACCGCGCCTGCTGAGGATGCGGACAAGTAGTTTGCGTAACTCTTCATCGACAGGAGTCAGGATTTCTGGCAGCATCTCAAGAATTGTTACCTGCGAACCTAGCGCGTTGAACATACAAGCCAGTTCGACGCCGATTATGCCTCCACCCACGCAGATAAGGCTTTTGGGGGTGTCTGGCAGATTCCAGCAGGTGTCACTATTCATCACGTTGCGTCCATCGATGCCGGGGAAAGGAGGCACGAGTGGAACGGAGCCTGTGGCTAGGATAATTTTGTCGGCGTCGAACTTTTCTTGCGAATCGTCGTTCTTCGTTACAGTGACGGACCGCGAGGCATCCACCGTGCCAAGGCCATCAAATATGTCGATATTGTTGCCCTTCATCAGCACGCCAACGCCACCTGTCATGCGCTTGACGACTTTGTCCTTGAAGACGACTCCCTGTTTCATATCAAAGGTTGGCGGCTGGGGCAGATTGATGCCTAACTCGCCCAACGATGACATATTGTGCAATACCTCTGCGATATGTAACATCGCCTTCGAGGGAATGCAGCCTACGTTTAGACAGGTGCCACCGAGGTATTGTTTTTCGACGATGGCGACCTTTGCTCCAAGTTGAGCGGCCCGAATAGCGGCGACGTAGCCGCCAGGGCCTGAGCCAATAACTGCGATGTCGTAATGAGTATTTGCCATTTTAAGACTCTCCTGCAATCTGAAAATAGACTTTCAAAGCTGCGCGTTGTCGCATGAGGGTAACTGCTTCAGCAAACTGTTCTAATGGTAAATGATGGCTGATAAGACCATCCACACGCACAGCGCGGCTGTTGAGTAGATCAAGGGCGATACGCAACTCCTCCGGTGATGATGAATAGGTACTGGTAATACCAAGTTCTTGTTGATAGATATGTTCCAGGTTAACAGGTACGATGGCTGAATGAGCAGCAAAAATGTGTATTGTCCCCCCTTTGCAAACTCCCGCGATTGCCTGTAAGAATGGTCGTTCGCCCGCGACAGTAATAATGACCGCGTCGGCCCCCCGGCCTTCCGTATATGGCGCAAGGAGCGGGCGCAGTCCCTGCTCATCTTCTGGAGCCAGGAAGGCGTCATCCGCGCCTAACTTGCGTGCCAATTCGAGACGCTCGGGCAAGAGATCTATACCATAGACACGAATGGAACGACCACAAGGGATAGACTGGCCAGTTCCGAGGGCTTTGAATGCCTGTAGCATGAGTAGGCCGATGGAGCCTAGTCCGAGTATGACAACGGTATCTCCTGGAAGCAGTGAAGTGCGTCTCACAGCGCGAACGCAACATGCCAGTGGTTCGACAAATGAACCTTCTTCGTCAGTGAGCGTTTCTGGGAGAGGGAGCGTCGTCTGTTGTACATGCTCCGGGGGAACGCGGATGTATTCAGCGAGGCCACACGGGTCGATATTGGAAGCTTTGAACGAGGCACACATGGAGGAGTTGCCGTGACGGCAGTAATGACAGTGACCGCAAGGAACATGGTGGGCAACAACAACACGCTGTCCCACGGCGAAATTGGTGACAGCCCGTCCCCGCTTCACTATAGTCCCTGTTAGCTCGTGTCCTAAAATCACGGGTGGAGGAGCTTGCTGCACGATTTTAAGAATATCAGATCCACAGAGTCCACAGCCATGTACTTTCACAAGCAACTCGTCGTCAGTAATGGTTGGAATGTACCTGTTTTCTAAACGAATATCGTCATAAGAGTAGTATTTTACTGCTTTCACGGACGTACTACAAATCCTTTTGCGCAGGTGTTTCGTTCGTAGTCAGTATAGCACTTTTCCGTTGAAACTGGTACGCAAAAAATAGTCATTCATAACGTCTAGAAAATAGAACTAATGGCCAATTTTGCCTAATTAGCTCATGTAAGAAAGAAAGGTTGTAACAGTGTACGTATTTATTAGTAAGGAGATGCAAAATAAAATTCTGCAATGGCATTTTCTTTCTTACATTATTATTACAATTTAACATCCGGTATGAGGCTTCTTTGGGAGGATACCCGATGTATGGATGGTAGTGGGAGAGCAGTAGTTTAGATCATTTCTATATTAATTAAAAGAGGAGCAATACATTTATGGCGACAACTGGCGAACTGCGAGCCATTGTCCAGGAACTCCACCTGGTAGACGTTGGAGATGCAGAGAGTTATCTTGGCGAAGAGGCTTTGACGAAGGAAGAATCACCTACCCCACTGGAGGAATTGGTTCCTGTTGAACTGGCCTCTGACTCAGCCGATCTCGCAACGTGCGACTGTACATTGTGTGATTTAGTTCATGTATAATGTTCTACTACAGCTTACCCTGCAAAGGATAAGTTTTCACAATTTGGGAAAAGACTGATCAAGAAAGCCCTGGTTGTATTGAGGTCGAGTATCAATACAACCAGGGGTTTTCTTAACAACCTTAGTATCTTGCCTCTAATAGTGTTTTAACTCGTTTCTCCACGTTGGGCATACCACAGGTTTTGATCTGTTTCACTACTGCTTTGACATCGTAGGCTACGCGCCGAATCTCAGCATCCCAGGCAGTATCTTGCCAGGAAAGGATGCCATAGGCTGCACGGAGGTCTTCATCTCGTGGCAGGCCACAACTCGCGACATCGGCAAGAAGAAGATGACGCCAGCGGCGTGTGTAAGCAATATGGAGGTGGCCAAAAGCCAGCGCCCCAACACTATGTTCAATGCCTCCAAGCAGGTATGCTAGAGTACTATCGGGGGCATTGGGGAAGATGGCATCTTCCAGGTTCAATGGGTTCGCATGGACGATGAGCAGGTCGCTACCAGCAGGGTTTGCAACGAGATGTGACGGGGGTAAAGACGCCAGGTAGGCAACGCCTGTTTTTCCAATCTGTTCCCTGGTCCAGGCGACCGTGGTGCGTTTCTTAACACCTTTTTCCGGCGCCTCGTTCACCACCTCCAGGTCTACATTGCCCTGGATAACTGGACAGTTCAATTTTTGGACCGTATCCAGGACCTCGCGCGGGCATGGACCATTCAGGCAGAGATCACCAGCTATTACCAACTGATCTACCGCTGGCTGGTGCGAGAGGTCTTCAAGCACGGCTTCCAGCGCCAGTTGATTCCCATGGATGTCCGCTATGACCGCAATTCGCATATGATTTCCTTAGTGTACGAGTTCGTTATCAAGGCATCAGGAAGGAACACACTTTACTTATGGCTTGCTGTCTGAAGCGTAATGTAACAGGGCTTGTTCCTTACCGGTATCTCACTCATAGGTAATATACCGCAAAATGGAGGAGAAACCAAATCGTTATGAAACTTTCTACATGTAGAAAGTGTGATTACAGATGAGGTATGTGGAATTGACGCGAGAGACGATTGATCTCTATTGTAAAATTACTAGAAAAAGAGAATGGAGATCAGATGATCAGAAAAATCGGCGTCATCTCGGATACGCACGTTCCGCATTTCAAGAAGCTGCCAGAGGTTATCTGGGAGCATTTCGA
>Ga0209350_1001319_pt1 | contig 11028 bp, 10 predicted proteins | sample GraSoi013_2_20cm_2_FD_185822 | JGI IMG/M metagenome (GOLD analysis project Ga0209350, IMG submission 185822) | Grasslands soil microbial communities from the Angelo Coastal Reserve, California, USA - Sample 09_27_2013_2_20cm (SPAdes) (version 2) | ecosystem: Environmental > Terrestrial > Soil >...
CCGCCAGTGGCGCGACTTGGCCTACACCGCGCGGCCCGACCTCGCCGCCGCGACGCTCGAGTACCAGCGGTTTCTCGCCCTGCTCACGACGGCGGGGGTCGAGGTCCTGTGCCTCCCGCGAGACGAGACCGTCGGTCTCGATTCGCTGTACGCCCGCGATGCGTCGATCGTGTGCGACGCCGGCGTGATCCTCTGCAACATGGGAAAGCCGCAACGTCGTACGGAGCCCGCCGCCCAGGAAGCGACACTCCGCCGCGCCGGCGTGCCGATTTGCGGGCGCATCACCGGCGACGGTCGCCTCGAGGGGGGAGATGTCTGCTGGGTCGACGGGCGGACGCTGGCGGTGGGCCGGGGGTACCGGACCAACGATGCGGGGATTCGCCAGTTGCGGGACCTGCTGACGGGGTACGTGGATGAGGTGATCGTGGTTGCCCTGCCCCACTGGCACGGGCCGGAGGACGTGTTTCACCTGATGTCGATCGTGAGTCCCATCGACCGCGATCTCTTCCTCGTCTACGCGCCCCTGCTCCCGGTACCGTTCCGCGAGGCGCTGCTCGCGCGGGGTATCGAGCTGGTCGAGGTGCCGACGCCTGAGTTCGAGACCCTGGGCTGCAACGCGCTCGCGATCGCCGGGCGCGAGGTCCTGATGGTGGCGGGGAACCCGGTGACCCGGGCCCGGTTGGAGCGGGCCGGTGTGACGGTGCACGAGTTTGCCGGACGGGAGATCTGCCTCAAGGGGGGCGGCGGGCCCACCTGCCTCACGCGGCCGCTGGCGCGGGAGGCCAAGTGACCCACGCAGCGGGCCGCCGGGCCTTATATTGGCACAACCCAGCTCTTGGAGGCCCGCATGACGAGGACCATCCTGGCAGCCGTAGGGTTGATCGGGTTGGCCGCCTGTGGCGGCGGCAGCCGCCACCAGGCGACGAAGACGAAGGCGGCGACGCCGCCCAGGACCGCGACCAGGGAGACCTCGCAGAAGCACAAGGCTCCCGCCAGGCGCGACACCACCACGCAGCGGAACCCCCTCACCAACCGCTAGCCGGCCCCGCTCAGGCGGACATCGCCCGCAACTCGGCGTCGACGCGCTCCCGCTCGACCGCTTCCCCCAGCGAGTCGAACAGCTCGCGGGCGCGCTCGAGGTACGCGCGCGCTTCCTCCTGCTGGCCGAGCCGGCTGCGGAACAGCCCGTAGGCGTGGTAGACCTGCGCTTCCGCGGCGGGTGAGCGCTCCACCGCGCGGGCGAGTTCGATCGCCTGCTCGAAGAACACGAACCCGGTCTCGTCCTGCTGGGCGCCGCGCAGCTTCCCCATCAGCGTATAGATCTGGGCCAGCCGGCCGGCCAGATTCGCCGCGATCGCCACCTGTTCCGCCCGCCGCAGCTCTGCTTCGGCTTCGAGCCAGCGCCCCATTTCGAGATCGAGCTCTGCGAGGTTCCGGCGGATCGACAACTCGAGCCCGGGGGCCCGCGGGGCTCGCTGCGCCCAGGCGAGCGCCTCCCGGAACGCGGCGGCGGCGGCCGTGTTCCGCCCCAGCTGGGCGTCGAGCTGCCCTTGGGCATCCAGCACGCGCGCCATCTCGTCGGCCCGCCCCGCCGCTTCGAACCGCTCCCGCGCGCGGCGCAGATAGTCACCGGCGGTCGCGAGATCGCCCTGTTTCCGGGCCAGCACGCCGAGCCGGCGCTCCAGCCGTCCCATCTGCCCGTCGTCACCCGACGCCTCGGCGAGCCGCAGCCCGCGCCCGTACCATGCCTGGGCCCCCGCCCACTCGCCCTGGGCCAGGGCCACGTCCCCCAACCCCTCGCACGCGGCGATCGTGCCCGCTTGATCGAACTCCGCTTCGGCCAGCGCGAACGCGCGCTGAAACTGACGGGCGCCTTCGCCATGCTGACCGAGCCGGAGACACAGATACCCGAGCGCGCGCAACGACTCGACTTCGGGACGGCGGTCCTGCAGCGCTTCCGCCACGCTGAGCGCCAGCTCGTACCAGGCACGCCCCTGGGGCAGCCGGCCCACGTCCTCCTCGAGCCGACCGCCCCGGACGAGCGCGGCGACGACGCCCGCGGCATCGCCGCGTTGCCGGGCTTCGAGCGCCTCCACGTAGGTCTTGCAGAGCACGTGCACGTGCTCGGCGATGCGATGCAACGCCTGCGGCAGCCGGCGCCGCAGCTCGTCGGGGTCCACGCCGCGCTTGCCCAGGGTGAGATACGGACCGGAGCTGGACCACAACGCGCGCTCGTCCGGGCGCGCGATGGAGATCAACAGGGCGCGCAGCGGGGCGAGCGCCTCGAGCTCGGGCATGAGCTCCAGCGCCTTTTCGACGCGCACCGGAGGAAGCGGCGAGCTCACAACCCGTACTCCTTCATCTTCCGGGTGAGCGTGTTGCGGTGGATGCCCAGGATCTCCGCCGCCGCTCCGATCTGTCCGTTGGTGTGGGCGAGCACCCGCGCGATGTAGCGGGCCTCGACTTCCGCCAGCGTGAGCAAGCCGCCCTGCGGCCGGTCGGCCAGCGCGGTCTCTTCGCCCCGCATCTCGTCCGGCAGGTGCTCGGCGCGCAGCGTGTCGTCGTTCGCGACGATCACGCCCCGCTCGATCACGTTGCGCAGCTCCCGCACGTTGCCGACCCACCCGTGGCCGCGCAGCAGCTCGAGGGCCCGGTCCGAGATCGCCGTGATCCGCTTGCCGTAGCGCTCGGCGAACTGGCGGATGAAGTAGGCGGTGAGCAGCAGCAGATCGTCGCCCCGCTCGGCCAGTTTCGGGAGGCGGATCGTCACCACGGCGAGGCGGTAATACAGATCCTCCCGGAACCGCCCCTGCTTGATCGCCTCTTTGAGATCGCGGTTCGTGGCCGCGATGAGGCGCACGTCGACCGGGATCGTGTCGGTGCCGCCCAGGCGCTCGATCTCCCGCTCCTGGACCGCCCGCAGGATCTTCGCCTGCAGGGCCAGGCTCATGTCGGCGATTTCGTCGAGGAACAGGGTCCCGCCCGCGGCGTGTTCGAAGCGCCCGACCTTGCGCGTGACGGCGCCCGTAAACGCGCCCTTCTCGTGGCCGAACAGCTCGCTCTCGAGCAGGTTTTCGGGGATGGCGGCGCAGTTCACGGCCACGAACGCGCCGGAGGCCTTCGGACCGTGCAGGTGCACCGCGCGGGCGACCACCTCTTTCCCCGTGCCCGATTCGCCCTGAATCAGCACGGTGGCGGTGCTGGCGGCGACGCGCGCCAGGAGCTTGTACACCTCGAGCATCGCGGGACTCTGCCCGACCAGCGCATACTGGCCGACGGCGTGATGTGCGACTTCCGGGAGCGGGATGGCCGCTTCGCTCGCCGCGGAGCGCAGGCGCTCCAGTGCGCGGGTCAGGTCGTCGCGGCGCAACGGCAAGGCCAGCACGTCGAGCACCCCGAGCTTCTCGGCGCGGAGCGCCAGTCCCATCGACGGTGTCTGCGCGGCCGCGATCAGCCGCGGGCCGCCCGTGGCGGCCCGCAGGGCGTCGACCCACCACGCCAGCTCCTCGTCCGGCCGCTCGCCCAGGGCCGCCAGTACAACGTCCCATCGCTGACCCGCCAGGAGACGCACCGCTCGCGGCAGATCCGGCGCCGCGTCCACCTCGAGCCGGCCGTCGTCCGCCCACTGGCGGAGACTCTGCAGCAGGGCCCCGCTCCCCGTGCCCTCGCCGGCCACGACCAGAATCCGCAAGCGCCCTGCGTCCCCCTTCCGCAACACGGCGGGCAGAGGTGAAGGCTCCATCCGGATCGGAGGCGTCATCCGATCGTCCGGGTGCCGCCGCGATAGCGAGCGACCAGCACGAGCGCATCATCTGTGCCCTTGCCGTGCTGGCTCAGGATGAGCTCGGCGAGTTGTTGCGGGGGTCCCTCGAGCTGCAGCCCGTCACTGAACCCGTCCCGGATCCCGTCGGTGGCGAAGATGAGCAGGTCGCCGGCGGCGAGCGGCAGCACCTGGGCACGGACCTGCGGCAGCTCGGAGCCGACGATGCCGCCGCGGGTGACCAGGCTGGCGCGCGCCGGATTGGACGACGGCGCCCCGGCGGCGTGGAACAGCATGCACTCCACGTTGCCGACCCCGATCCACGTGAGCGTGTTCTGTCGCCGCTCGACGAACGCCAGACTCATCACGACGCCGCGCGAGCCCTTGAGCGCCCAGTGGCAGCGCTCCAGCAGCGCCGACACCGATTCGGAGGCGTGCTGGTCGAGCGTGGCCACGGCCGTGCGCGCCGCGGTAGCCGCTTCGGCACCGTGGCCCAGCCCATCTACGACCGCGATGAGCACACCGGTGGGCACGGGTTTGACCAGCGACAAGTCCCCCGACTCCGTCTGGCCCGCGAGCGCAGACGCCGCGACGCCCCAGTCGATCAGAGGCGAGGCGTCCACGGATGCCTCACGCATTCATGCGCCGCCATTTTTTCATCGTCACGGTGGTTCCCTTCCCCGCATCGGAAACCACGTCGAAGTCGTCCATGAGGCGCCGGGCCCCGGGCAGCCCGAGACCGAGGCCCCCGGACGTGGAGTAGCCGTCCTGCAGGGCGCGGGGCACGTCGCGGATCCCGGGCCCCTGGTCGCGCGCCACCACCACGACGCCCTGACGGTCGCCGTTCGCGACGAGGCTGAGGGCGATTTCGCCGCGCTTGGCGTACATCAGGATGTTGCGTGCGATCTCGGAGATGGCGGCCGCGATCACTGTCTGGTCGCCGCTCGAGAATCCCGCCTCGGCGGCCAGGTCGCGTCCCCGCTGCCGCGCCGTCACGACATCGACGTCGGCGGTGATGGGGATGAGCAACTGGTCAGCCACGGTCGAGACGTCCCGGTCCGCGGTCGATGCGGAGCTGGGTCTGGATGTTGAGGAACGCGAGGCCTTCTTCCAGGTCGAGGGCCGTCGAGACGCCCTTGAGGGTGAGCCCGAGCTGCACCATCGCGAATGCGACCTCGGGCTGGATCCCCACGATCACCGTCTCGGCACCGCGCAATCGGGCCATGTGTGCGATGTCCCGTAGCGTGCGGACGGCAAACGAATCCATCACGTCCAGCGCCGTGACGTCCACGATGACCCCGCGCGCTCGAAACCGCCCCACGCGCTCGATCAACGCTTCGCGCAGCTGCGACAGATCGGCGTCGGTGAGCGCCGATTGGATGGACGCGATCAGGTAGTGACCCTGCTTCAGAATGGGAACTTCCACGCGCCCTCCGTCGACGGAGTGGGGTGCCGGCTCACGCCTTCGGGGTCAGCTCTTCCAGCGGCAGCACCTTGTACCCCAGCAGCCGCTCTGCTTCCTCGATGCCTCCCTGGAGATCGCCCACCGTCGCCATCTCGCTCAAGTCGACCCCGATCGTCACCAGCGTCTGCGCGATTTCGGGCGAGAGACCCGTCACGATCACCGTGGCACCCAGCAGGCGCGACGCTTCGACCGTCTGCACCAGGTGGTTCGCCACGTTCGAGTCCATCGCCGCGACGCCCGTGATGTCGATGACGACCACCTTGGCGCGGTTGGTCCGGATCGCCCGCAACAGCTGCTCGGTGAGTTGGCGCGCGCGCTGTGGATCGATCACGCCGATGATCGGCAGGATGAGCAGTCGCTCGCGTACCTGCAGCACCGGCGTCGACAGCTCTCGGATTGCCTCCTGTTGCTGCCGGATGATGCGCTCGCGCTCCTGCACGAAACCCACCGCCACCGTGTTCGCGATGCGGTTGGCGGCCGGCTCGTAGGCGTCGAGAATGCGGTTGAGCTTATCGAAGTCTTCGTGGTACTTGCCGAACAGCGAGCGGGCCAGCACGTCGCGCAGCAACAGCACGATGCCGACGACTTCGTGCGTCTCGACCCCTCGCGGGATGATGCGCTCGGACAGGTTGCGCGCGTAGGCCTGCAGGGCCTCGAACGTTCCCGTCTCCAGCGCTTCGACGTAGTTGTCGTACACGGAGGTCGCTTCGGCGAAGATTTCCTCCTCGGTCATCGCCGTGAGCAGCTGGGCGCGGGTGATGCGCCGCGCCCATTCCTCGCGCAGCTGGGTTCGATTCTGCCGGAGGTGCGCCACCAGCTCGCGCAACAGCGCCGCGGTGGATTCGGTCTGCGCTTGGGGGTCGGGCAGCGGCGACTGTGCGTCTTTCCCTTTGGTGGCCATGGCTGGCGCTCCTCGCCGGTCGAATGTTGCCGCGGCGCAACAGCAAGGCTAGTGCCAACTTGTTGGATCGGTTTGACGACTGTAACTGATGTCGCTGAAAAGCGTTACAAATATACTCGTGGTGCGTGGCAAGCGTCAGTGCAACACTTCGAGGCGCGCGCGTGCGGCATTATGCACAAAAAAAAGGCGCAGGGGAGCGAGCCACCATCGGGGCCCACAGGGCCGCTTGCAGCGATCCGGTGGACACAATCCGCGAATGGTCAGCTCAGTTGGCCCGCTTCCCCGCGTGCATGTCCTGGCATGACGTCGTGGCGCACCGCGTCGCGGCACCCACGCTACTCGATGTGTCTTCGCAAAAGCGATGCCGCGCGCCCCGCGTCAATCTGCACAGCTTCGGGCGCAAGGTGGGGAGTCGGCTGTAGTCGAGATGCAGCATCATGCGGCATCGACTGTACGACGCGGTCGCACCGCCGCCACGGATCGGAGAGCGCTGCGGGGAGCGGCGTGCGGTCCGCTCCCCGCCGGGCTCTGCATCGGTCATTCGCTGACCTCCGGGTTAGGCACACTGTTGCGACGGCTCATCCGCGCGAGACGTTCAGCCTGCGCCGAGCGGCTGCGGAATCGCGACCGCGCGCCGGGGCGCGTGGGGCAACCCTGCCGCCAGTGGGCTGTCGAGTTCGAACCACTCGTCCTCGCACACGACGCGGGCGATGCGTTCGGCGGCACGGCCGTCCCACCGCTCGATCACCGGTCGCGCCGGCGAGCGGCGCGCGAGCGCCCGCTCGGCGGCCGCGAGGACGGCGTCGCGCTTCGGCAGGACCAGACGGTTCGTGCCGTGGGTGCAGGTGATGGGCCGTTCGGTGCTGGATCGTACGGTGAGACACGGCACCCCCAGGAACGACGTCTCGTCCTGAAGGCCGCCCGAATCGGTCACGACGAGCGCCGCGCCCGCCACCAGACCGAGCATCTCGAGGTAGGCGAGCGGCTCGAGCAACCGCATGCGTCCGTCGTCCGGCAGCCGCAGGCCGTGCGTTCGGATACGCTGCCGGGTGCGGGGGTGCACGGGAAATACCACGGCGACCGTGCGGGCCAGCCGCTCGAGCGCGTCGAGCAGCTCGCCCAGCACGGCCCGGTCGTCGACGTTGCCGGGTTGGTGCAGCGTCACCACCGCATACGGGGCGCCCTGGACACCGTAGCGCGTGGCCGCGTCGAGGGCGAGCGCCTGCGGCAGCGCCCAGCTGAGCGTGTCGATCATCACGTTGCCGACGAAATGCATGCGGTCGGCCGCGACGCCCTCCGCGGCCAGGTGCTCGGCGGCGTCGCGCGACGGTAGGAACAGCAGCTCCGAGAGCCGATCCGTCAGAACGTCGTTGATCTCCTCCGCGCTCGTCGAGTCGCCGCTGCGCAACCCGGCCTCCACGTGCCCGACGCGTACCTTCAGCTTCGCGGCCACGAGCGCCGCCGCGAGCGTGGAGTTCGTGCTGCCGTAGACCAGCATCAGGTCGGGGGCGAGCTCGACGACGATCGATTCGAGGCGCTGCATCACCGCGGCGGTCTGTTGCGCGTGGGAGCCGGACCCGACGCCCAGGTGAAAATCGGGCGCGGGAATCCACAACTGCTCGAAAAAGGCGGTCGACATGCCGTGATCGTAGTGCTGCCCGGTGTGCACGATCACGTGCTCAACGCCCCGCTTCACCAGCTCGCGATCGACGGGCGCCAACTTCATGAAATTGGGCCGGGCGCCGACGACGGAGAGGACGCGCATGCGACTCAATGGATGCGAGTCGCCACGAAAATCGCCGTGGCGGTGCCCGCCACGATCCCCAAGATCCGCCATCTGGATTCGGGGTCCGACCGCCGCGGCACGATGATCTGGTCGCCGGAGCGCAGTCCCATGCCGTCCACCGTCGCGCCCCGCGCGATCGCCTCCTGCAGATCGCTGCCCGCCACGCCATCCCGGCCGATACGGTCGATGTGCGTGCCGGTGAATTTCGCGTCCTTCGTGGGTCCCCCGGCCGCCATCAAGGCATCCGACACCGGGGCATCCGCCCGGACCGGGTAGAACCCCGGGTGCTCCACTTCGCCCAGTATCGACAGCCGCACCAGCACCTTGGCGTGGACCACCGGATCTTTCATGTAGCGCTTCAGCTGCTGCGTGAGATAGGTCTCGACCTGGGCGCGCCGCACACCCGCGAGCGGGATGGCACCGATCACCGGCAGCATCAGGGCCGGCCCCGGGCCCACCGTGAAGGCCTTGGTGAACTGGCTGTCCCCCTCCACCTCGAGGAGGATCTGGTCGTTGAGCTGAAAGTCGCTGGTCGCGGCCCCCGTCGCGGTCTGGGCGACGGCGGGACCCGCCAGCAGCATGAGCGCCGCGAGGCGCCCGAGCGTCTTGGCTGTCATCGGATCACTCGACTGTTACGCTTTTCGCCAGGTTGCGCGGCCGATCCACGTCGCAGCCGCGCAGCACGGCGATATGGTATGCCAGCAGCTGCAAGGGAATCACCGTCAGCACCGGCGCCAGCAACGGTGAGCTCGCCGGCACCGCGATCTGATGGTCCACGAGCCGCCCCAGATCGCCGTTCCCCTCGCTTGTGATCGCGATGATCCTCCCGCCCCGTGCCTTCACTTCCTGCATGTTGGACACGACCTTGGCGTAAACCGAGTCCTTCGGCGCGAGGCAGACGACCGGCATGTTCTCGTCGATCAGGGCGATGGGTCCGTGCTTCATCTCGGCGGCGGGGTACCCCTCGGCGTGGATGTACGAGATCTCCTTCAGCTTGAGCGCGCCCTCGAGCGCCACGGGGAAGTTGACGCCCCGGCCCAGATACAGCGCGTTGCGGGCCTCGGCGTAACGCTCCGCGAGTGTCCGGATCTGCGACTCCACCTGGAGGGTCCGCGCCACGAGGTCCGGCAGGCCCAACAGCTCAGTGACCATCGCACGTCCGTCGTCCACGGACATGCCGCGCTGCCGTCCCAGCCACAAGCCCAAGAGCAGCAGCGCCACGACCTGGGCGGTGAACGCCTTGGTGGACGCGACGCCGATCTCCGGGCCGGCGTGAAGGTAGATCCCGCCGTCGGCCTCCCGCGCGATCGTGGACCCCACCACGTTGACCAGACCGATCACCGTCGAGCCCGCCGCTTTGGCGGCGCGCAGCGCCTCCAGCGTGTCGGCCGTCTCGCCCGACTGCGAAATCGCGATGGTGAGCGTTCCCGGAATCCGGAGCTCGCGCCGGTAGCGGTACTCCGACGCGTATTCGACCGACACCGGGATCTCGACGAGCTCTTCCAGGACCTGACGACCCACCAATCCGGCGTGCCACGACGTGCCGCAGGCCACGATCACGATGCGTCGAATCCGGCTGCATTGCGCGGGCGTCAGGTTCAGGCCGTTGAGCCGGGCCGTCCCTTCTTGGGCGAGCAACCGCCCCCGCAGGGTGCTGCGCACCGTCTCCGCCTGCTCGCAGATCTCCTTCAGCATGAAGTGCGGGTAGCCGCCCAGTGCGATGGCGTCGAGATCCCATTCGATGTCGTCCACCGCCCGGTCCTGCTCCTGGGCGTGGCTGTCGAGCACGCGATAACCGGCCCGCGTCACCACCGCGACATCGCCATCGTTGAGATAGACCACCGATCGTGTATGAGCGAGCACGGCGCTCGCGTCGGAGGCCACCAGAAACTCACCGTCCCCCACCCCGAGCAGCACCGGTGAGCCGCGCCGGGCGACGACGATCTTCCCGGGGTCCATCTCGGACACCACCGCGATCCCGTACGTCCCCTCGACGTGGCCGAGGGCGCCCATCACACGCTCCTCGAGCGTCTCGCCCGCGGAGTCTTCGATCAGGTGCGCCAGTGTTTCGGTGTCGGTCTCCGTCGTGAAGCGGTGACCGGCTCGCTCGAGCCGGGTGCGCAAGACGTCCGCGTTCTCGATGATCCCGTTGTGAACCAGGGCCAGCGTGCCATCACAGTCGGTGTGCGGATGCGCGTTACGCTCCGTCGGGGCCCCATGCGTCGCCCAGCGTGTGTGGCCGATGCCGCAGCTGCCGTGCACCGGCGTCTCCGCCAGAAGGCCCCGCAGGCCCGCGATGCGTCCCGCAAGCTTGCGGGTCTCGAGGCCGCCACCGTTCAAGACCGCGACCCCGGCGGAGTCGTAGCCGCGATACTCGAGCCGGCCCAAGCCCTCCACCAGAACCGGCGCCGCTTCTCGCGGCCCGACGTACCCAACGATTCCACACATCGCTCACGCATCCCCTGGCTTGAGTTCGAGCAGTGGCTTCCCGGTGATCGCAAGGCCGAACCGGGCGAGCTGCACGAGCCGGTTCGCGGCGGCACTGCCGTCGCCCGTCCAGCGAATGACGCTGGGCCGCGCGCGCCGCCGACGCGGTTGCCGACAGGCGCACGTGCTCGTGGTCTTCAACTGCGCGCTCTGCACGCTGGTTCGATTCACGTGCATCGCTCCCTTCAATTTTGGGGCCCGGCCGCGTTGCGGCGCCCGGCCGACGTTGCTACCGATCACCCGCACAATGGGTTAGCGACGCTGCACCTGGCTCGCGCGCGCCCCAACCTGACCTCTCTTACGTTGCGCTCGCGCGGCAGCCCCGCCGCGCCATGGCTGCGACCGGCCGGGCGCCTGAGGCGCCGCACGACCCACGGACCGCGGCCCCGCGTTTGCAGTTAGCGAGGGCGGATGCGGTCATCCCGACACGCGATCCGCAGGGAGCGACGTATGAGCGAGCGAATGCCACAAGGCGGGTTGCCGCTGGTCCTACTGGGCGGCGACGGTCAGGAAGCCACACGGTGGCTGAAGAGCCTGCTGGAGGGTGGCGGTTATGCCGTGCTCCAGGAGCGCTCGGCTCAGCACGTGCTCGAACGCGCGCGCAGTACCGAGCCGGACATGATCATCGT
>Ga0209350_1001322_pt1 | contig 11000 bp, 6 predicted proteins | sample GraSoi013_2_20cm_2_FD_185822 | JGI IMG/M metagenome (GOLD analysis project Ga0209350, IMG submission 185822) | Grasslands soil microbial communities from the Angelo Coastal Reserve, California, USA - Sample 09_27_2013_2_20cm (SPAdes) (version 2) | ecosystem: Environmental > Terrestrial > Soil >...
GAAATTCAGCGCGCTATTCCCGGTCATTGTCGCCGCCGTCGCGGCGGCCTCCGAAGCGCAATCGATAGCGCGACCGCGGATCATCGTGGCAATTTCCGTAGACGAGTTCTCGGCCGATCTGTTTACCGAATACCGGCCGCTGTTCAAGGCTGGATTGCATCGCCTGCAGACCGGCGTCGTATTTCCGGCCGGATACCAGAGTCATGCTGCGACCGAGACCTGTCCCGGCCACTCCACGATACTGACCGGATCCCGTCCCGCGCGCACCGGCATCATCGCTAACGAATGGTACGACCAATCGCTCAGCAGGGCGGATAAGAAAGTGTACTGCTCGGAGGACCCCTCACTACCAGGTTCCTCTTCAACGAATTTCACTGTTTCTGCGCAATTCCTCAAGGCTCAGACGTTGGGTGACCGTCTGAAGTCGGCTAGCCCCGGCAGTCGTGTCGTCTCTGTCGCTGGCAAGGATCGCGCGGCGATCATGATGGGTGGCCACGCAATGGATCAGGTGTGGTTTTGGAGCGGGAAATCCTTCGTAACGCTGAAGGGCATGGATCAGCCGACGCCGGCCATCGTCGACAAAGTGAACGCCTCGATAGTGGTTGGGATCATGAAGCCCGATCTACCGGTACTGCCGGAACCGTGTCGTGTCCGCTCGGTTCCAGTGGCCGTTGCAGATAAGACCGTCGGCGTTCCACGCGAGCGCAGAGCGGGCGATTTTCAAGGTTTCCAGACCTCACTGGCGTTTGATCGAGCGACGACCGATATTGCAATCGGACTGATTCGCGAGCTCCATCTGGGCGCGGGCAAAGCGCCCGATGTGTTGTCAATCGGTCTTTCCGCGACCGATTACGTGGGTCATACATTCGGCACGGAAGGCGCCGAAATGTGCGCCCAGCTTTTGGGCGTGGATGAGAACGTTGGACGAATTCTGGCGGCCCTCGACGCCACGCACCAGCCCTATGTCGTGGTGCTCACCGCCGATCACGGTGGCCACGACCTCCCCGAGCGCAATAAAATCCATGGCTTCCCCGATGCCACTCGCGTGGATGCGGCGCTCCTGCCTGCCAACATGAGCAGGCAGCTCGCGGCGGAGTTTAAGCTTCCCGAGCCCGTGCTGCTGGGTGTCGCGCCCTTTGGCGATATCTATCTCGCTCGAGGCATTCCCGGCAATGTTCGCTCGAGAGTGCTGGAAGCCGCGAAGGCACGCTATCTTGCACACCCACAGGTGGCCGCAGTCTTTACCCCGGCTGAGCTTCGCCGGCTGCCACTTCCTTCGGGACCGGCGGACGAATGGTCACTGGCGGATCGCTTCCGGGCCAGCTTCGATCCGGAGCGCTCAGGTGATCTCATGGTCGCGCCGAAACCCCACATAACACCGATCATCGACGTGAGCACTTACGTGGCGACCCACGGTTCACCGTGGAACTATGACCGCAAGGTTCCGATTCTCTTTTATCGACCGGGTGTCGTAGGCTTCGAGCAATCGCTACCGGTCGAGACCGTCGACATATTGCCAACCCTGGCCGCGTTGCTTGAGCTGCCGGTTCCGTCCGCCGAGATTGACGGCCGCTGTATTAACCTCGATGGCGGTAGCGGAGATAGCTGTGCGTTCCAGCGTCATTGACGAGCGCATGCCATCCGGGATGCGCCCGCCGCCCTGTCCGGGGCTTGCCACTTCCACGCATGCTCGATCTGCACCTCGAGCTCGGGATACTTCGGGCGCCACCCGAGCGTCTCGACGGCCCGGGTCGGGTCGGCAACCAATTGCGGCGGATCTCCGGGCCTTCGCGCTACCACCTCCGCGGCAATTCGACGCCCGGTTACCCGTCGCGCGGCTTCCAGCACGCTTTTAACGGATGCCCCTCGGCCGGTTCCGAGGTTGAGCCTGTCGGATACCCCCCGCTCTTCCAGGAACCGCAACGCGCCGACGTGTGCGTCGGCAAGATCGGCCACATGAACGTAATCCCTGACGCAGGTGCCGTCCGGAGTCGGGTAGTCTCCACCATACACCGCCACCGCCGGGCGCTGCCCCAGCGCGGTGCGAAGAACCAGCGGAATCAGGTGTGTCTCCGGATCATGGTCCTCGCCGATCTCTCCGTCCGGATCCGCACCCGCCGCGTTGAAGTACCGTAGGCAAACGGATTTGATCCCGTGAGCCGCATCGAAATCTTCGAGCATACGCTCCACCATCCGCTTGCTCGCCCCGTAAGGGTTGACGGGGTTCTGCGGATGGGTTTCCTTGATGGGTAAACTTTCCGGCACGCCGTACGTCGAGCAGGAGCTCGAGAATACGATCCTGTCCACCTCGTGATCGCGCATGGACTCGAGCAGCGTCACGGTTCCGCATAGATTATTACGATAGTACTTTCCCGGATTTCCCACCGACTCCCCGACGTAGGCGAAGGCGGCGAAATGCATCACCGCCTCGAGCCGGTATTTGCCCAATACCTCGTCGAGGCGGACTCTGTCGAGAATGTCGCCTTTCTCCAGCGGGCCCCAACGGACAGCCCATTCATGCCCGTGGACGAGATTGTCATAGGCGATCGGCGTGTAGCCCACCCGTGCGAGCGCCTTGCACGCGTGGGACCCGACATAGCCGGCGCCGCCCGTAACCAGTACATGTCTCGCCACCGATGCGTCCTTCCGCTCTAACGCCTGAAATCACCATCCCGAAAGTACGAGATCGTTCGCCGCAGGCCTTCGTTCAGCGCAACCACGGGTTCCCACTGGAGCATTTGCCTGGCCAATGAAATGTCCGGCTGCCGCTGCATGGGGTCGTCGCTCGGCAGCGGTTCGAAGACGATCTCGGATCTGCTGCCCGTGTTTGCGATCACCTTCCGGGCAAGCTCGAGGATGGTGAACTCCTCCGGGTTGCCGAGGTTGACCGGGCCGGCGAAATCGTCGGAGGTCGCCATCAACCGGACCAATGCCTCGATGAGATCGTCGACATAACAGAACGAGCGCGTCTGCTTGCCGTCTCCGTAGACGGTGATGGGCGCGCCCTTCAAGGCCTGCTCGATGAAATTGGACACTACGCGCCCGTCGTTCGGGTGCATGCGAGGGCCGTAGGTGTTGAAAATGCGCGCGACCTTGATCCGGACCTTGTGCTGGCGGCGATAGTCGAAAAAAAGCGTCTCGGCGCAGCGCTTGCCTTCGTCGTAGCAGGAGCGCAGGCCGATGGGGTTGACGTGGCCCCAGTAGTCCTCCGTCTGGGGATGGACGGTGGGGTCGCCATAGACTTCGCTCGTGGATGCCTGAAGAATTTTCGCTTTGGTTCGCTTCGCCAGGCCCAGCATGTTGATCGCGCCGTGTACGCTGGTTTTCGTGGTCTGGACGGAGTCGTACTGGTAATGGATGGGGGACGCGGGGCAGGCGAGATTGTAGATTTCATCCACTTCCACGTAGAGCGGGAAAGTCACATCGTGGCGCAGCAGCTCGAAACGGGGATTGCCGATGAGATGGGCGATGTTGTCCTTGGTTCCGCTGAAGAAATTGTCGGCGCACAGCACGTCGCAGCCGTCGGCGACCAGCCGGTCGCAAAAGTGCGAGCCGAGGAATCCGGCGCCGCCGGTGACGAGGACGCGTTTATGATTGGTGATTTTTTTCATCGGCCGTGATTACGTCCTGAGTCGATAATCGAACGTGTTCCCCGGGGAGCTCAGTTGGTAGAGCGATCGGCTGCTGACCGATTGGTCGCAGGTTCGAGTCCTGCCCGCCGAGGCCCCAGGCCCATTGGAAGGGGATAGCCGACATCTGAGCCCTGCGATGAGCCAAGCAGTAATTGCTCAATCTGACTTGCACGGACCTTCATCGAGAAGGACCGCGCTATGAAGGCAGCTGCTGCGCGACCCATCTCGTCGCAGCGACTCCTGTCCTGCGCCAGTGCGAGCAGGTGGGCCTGGAACTCCCTTGGGTCCTTCGCGAGCAGCCCGGTACGGCCCGCCTCGACGGTCGTTTGCGATGTGGGGTTGTCCATGGTAAGCACCGGGCGGCCGCAGGCCTGAGCCTCGAGTGACGCCTGATATGCACGGTTACTTTCCGACTTCTCGGGAAAGGCAAAGAAATCACAAGCGGCGTAGTACCAAACTACGTCGTCGTGATCCACCTGACCGGCAAATCGGACGCGTCCAGCGATCTCGCTCCTGGCCGCTTCCTCTTCCAGTTCGCGGCGGCCAGGGCCATCGCCAACCAACACGATCAAGGAATTGGAGGGAAGGGCTCGGAACGCGCGCAACAGTTCGAGGACCGACTCGGCTTTCCCAGGGCGGGGATCGCCCTCATATCTCCGGACTGTGAAACGGCTGACGCACAGGACAATAGGCACTTCCTGTGGCAGGTGCACCCGCCGTGCTTCCGCGCGGGTAGGGATGTGCGTCCACGTCCTTATGGCGCGGGGCAGGAAACAGATCCGTTCCTCCGGGATGCCACAGGTACGAAGGTTCTCGACAGCGCTGGGCCGAATCGCTTCGAACATGTGCGCCCGCTTGAGAGACTGCTGATAGGCGAACGTGTACAGATCACGCCACGGCCTCGGCATTGCTTCTGCGCCTCGCTGGCCGAATTGTTCACCGCCCTTGAGGATTATGTACTTGCTGGGACGTTGCCACCATCCAAACAAGTCAGGGTATTGAATCGCCGGGCAATAGACGAGCCACGCGTCGGGCGCAAATCTCTTCATGTCGCCGCGTACCAGGGCTGCTTCGGCCATGAGCCGCCGTGTAGGGAGTCGGCCGAGCCAGAAATCGCGAGCATCCAGCCGGGAGACTACTCTGACCTCATGGCCGAGCTTTCTCAGCGCCTTCAATAAGTTGAAGATGAGCATCCCGTCCCCTGAGGTGGGCTTTTCACCGCCGGGGCAGTTCTCAAGATACCTTGCCCGAGGAACATGGAACGCAACTCGCATGGCAACTCCTTTGCGTGCTTCAGGAAGGTCGAGCTACGGAGCTGGCGGCGTAATATGACTGGCCTGCCGCCCGGATAGGCTCCGGAGACCTTCGTCCAACATGATCTCGGCGCGTTCGCGCCACCCTGGGGTCCTCGCCTGAATGGCCTCTGTCCGTCCCTTTAGCCAGAACACCGCTTTGTAGAATGGCAGGGCAACCGGAACTCGCGGATCGCCACCTGCTTCCAAGTAGGTCCTGAGAAACGCCGCGGCGGCGCCATCCAACGCGCGGGTGCCGCCAAAGTGCCTCATCGCCAGTCGCTCCAGGCTGACAATAAATTTTGCGACGTCGCGCGCGGGATCCGCGATGTCGTAAAGATCCCAATCAACCACCGCCGTCCTTCCTGCGGCGAAAATAATCTGATGTTCGCAATAATCCCCATGGCCGGCGCAGGTGGAAATGGCGCCGAAGGATGGCGCGGCCGCCCTCAACCGTTCCAGCAGTTGTTCACACTTGCCAGCCAAAAGCCCGTCTCGCTCGGATATAAGGCGGCACTTACGTTCCGCACTGCTGAGGAATCTCTCGATCCCCGAGATTCGACCGGCCGGCGCAGCTACTGTCTGGAAGCGCACTAACCATCGCGCGGAGCGCTCCGCAACCGCGGCACACTGGCGCTCATCCCCATGTTCGAAAATCTCTTTCGCCGACATTCCCTCGACCCTTTCCTGCAAAAGCAGGCGCAGCGAGGGGAAATAGGCGAGCGGCAGGGGGATCGAGAATTCCGCATCCGGGTCAAAACCTGCCTGCCTCAGTCTTTCCATGACTTGATACACGTTCTGATGGTCTGTGGCGTAAACCTTGCCAATCAAGCGATGGCATCCACTCTCGGTGCGGAGAACAATCTCCAGAGTGCAATGAGGCTCCCAATGGCAGGACAGCACCTGTATTCGAACTTCCTGTGGGACGCCCCAGGGCCACCGGGAGGCGGGAAGCAGGCCAATTTGATGGACCAACTCATCGCGATCAAGACCGACCGCAAGAGCTGAGATATCTGGCTCGCCACCCGTGGAGGGAGCCACAAGCGCCGAATCAACGGCGCTTTGGACGATCGGTTCCGATGAGCCGCCTTCGTTGCTTTCTTCAGGCTTGGTGGTCGCAGGGGTACAACGAGGCGTAACGAGAGCAAATTGACGATCGTTCAGCACAGCCTGGGCGCGTCCAAGCAGCGCGGCCGTACGGGATGCCCAATCGTGCTCGAAGAACGGGACCCGGCGAACCGCACATTTGATCAACCCGGTGGCCTCGTACAGACGCGCGCGGATCAAGCGCTCTTTCGGCACCCCGGGGGCGTACCCCGCGAGGAAGCTCTCGTGTATCTGTTCCAGCCCGGCCTGATCATAGGCGGGGTGCAAGAACTGGCAATCGGCCAGGAAATATCCCACGTCGAGCGCCGGGTCCGCCCAATGAGCGCTATCGAAATCCATCAACGTGAGCCGGCCAGGGGCAACCCAAATGTGTTCGGATTTGAGATCTCCGTGGGTGAAGGTCGGGGGCTCCTGGGGGAGTCGCTCGTGCAGCTCTTGGGCGCGATCAAGTAGAGCCCCGACCCCCGACCCCAGGTCCGGGAGTAGCGTGGAGATACGATCGTTCTTCTTGGCAATCAACCGAATCTCAGCAGCAAAATCATGGGGTGGGCCGAGGGGGTCGACGAGCGCCGCGGGCATCTGGTGCAAAGTGCAGAGGGCCTCGCCGCTGCGCTTTAACCACGGTGCGACGCTGCCGACGGAGCGCTGGGCGTAGTCGGACAGGGGCGTGCCCATAGCTCGCGGATAAAGAACCACCGCGTCCTCAGCCACGTGGGCAAGCGGCCGCAAGCAGCTCGCGTTGTTTCCATGCTCTGCCAGCCAGTCCGCCGCCTTGCTCGCCACACGAAAGGCGCGTGCCGCGTCTTCCCGGCGACGGGCGCGCGCCCCGTCTTCGACGATGTAAAGCTTGGCGAATACCGTTTCGCCCCCCGGCTCTAGTGGGTCGTAGCGCAGCACGTGGCGCATACCGGGGCGGTATTTGAGAAACCTGATGGTGTACTCACTGGTTCGATGCTGATCCGATGCTGCAACTCCCGTGTTCGCGAGCACAGCGCGCACGTGCTGCGGATCCGAGAAGCGGACCAGCTGGGTGAATCGTGCGTCCAGCGGCGACACCAAGACCCTCATGGTCCACTCGGAAAAATCCGCCATGAGTTGCTGGAAGGGGGCCGCCACGCCACGGCCTACCGCCTCGGCTTGTACCTTGGCAAGAGCGACCGTTTCTTCGTGCCTATCTTCGTGTGTATATGCTCCCCAGGTTACAGCGATAGGGCGAACGTCATCTTCGTGGCGGCCCTCTGTGTTCACAAACGCGTCGTAATAGGCAATGATCCCACGGTCAGGTTTGAATCGTGCCTCCCTTAGACGACACGGCCCGACTCGAGCCCCGGCGGGGAGAAGTGCTCTCAGCTGATCCGCTAACACCTGCTGGGCCGTCGGGGAGAGCAAGAGCCATCGGACTCCATTCGACTTGGCGCGTCCCGAGAGCACTTCCCCGATGTTCATTCTCGACCTCTTTCGACTCGACGATAGAAGGCACGGAAAGCTAATTCTCAGCGTGCGAACTTGCGGCGCGAGGGCTCCACAAAGCACGCAGTCCTTCGTCAAGCATGATCTCGGCCCAATCACGAGCTGGGGGACTCTGGTTGGTCACATCGCGCTTGGCACCGTGCAGGCACTCCAACGCCTTATAAAAGGAGAAATTGACCATGGCGTCGCTCCGACCCGACGAGGCGTAGGTCCTCAAGAACCTTTCAGCGACACCGTCCAAAGCATGCAATGAGCCCAAGTGCTTCAGCGCCAGCCGTTGGAGAGAAACGATGAACCAGGCGATATCCCGGCCGGGGTCTGCCGCATCATACTCATCCAGGTCTATTGTCGCCGTACGCCAACCGCTGAAGATCACGTGCTCAGGGATGTAGCTGCCATGCCCGGCGCAGGATTCAATGGCGCTCAGGTCGGGTATCGCAGCTCTCAGTTTTTCGAACAGCAACTCGGCCTTGCTGGCGAGCGGCTCCCCGCAGCTCACCACCCGGTCTATCCAATACCGGTAACGGGGAAACTCCCCGCTGAGGTCGGCCACTTTGCCGCGCGGCGGAGCTGTCCTATGGAATCGTCCCAGCCACTGCGCGCACCGCTCGGCAGCATCGAAGCGCTCGTCTGGGCTGCCGTTCAAGAAGATCTCTTTTGCCGACGGTCCCTGAAGCATTTCTTCCAACCGGATTCCCAACGAGGACAAGTAGATGAAAGGCTGCGGAATCGAGAACTCCGCCTCCGTGCCAAAGCCGGCTCGACTCAGGGCTGCCATGGCCTGGAAAATGTCAGCGCGGTCCATCTTATAAACCTTCGCAATCACCCTATGCCACCCACCCTCGGTTCTCATTGCGATCTCAAAGGTACAGCGGTCCCCGTGCCATTTGAGCGCTCGGGCTCGTACCTTCTGCCGAGTCCCGCACTGCCACTCGGAGAAGCACAGCCGATCGAGCTCGCTGCAGAATTCTTCCCTGTCGAGCACGGCCGCAAAAGCGGCCACGCGATCATTCACATCGGGCCCAGCCAATTCGAGCTTCATAGCTGCTCCTACTGGGGCAGGTCCGTCACCCAGTCGCGAACTCCTCCTCGAGAACACGTTCCAGCTCATTCCTGAACGTCGCGAAGCCCCGCGACAGCGCGCGGTAGCGTCCCCACCAGGCCAGCCACTCCAGGGACTGATACAGGGACACCGCCGCCAGCTCGCGGCGGAACGCCTCCCGATCCAGCCGTTGGCCCATCGCGGCCCGGTATTCCTCGAAATACGCGGCCCGCATCGCCAGCCGCTGTTCTTCGGTCCACTTGCCCGAGGTCAGACTCACCAGATCGAACGCGGGCGGTCCCACGGCCGCCGTCTCCCAGTCGATCACGATGACCCGGCGGTCGCCGGTCGCTCTCCGAAGCATGATGTTCCTTCCGAAGAGCTGGCCGTGGATCACACACCGCGGCAGCGCGCTCAACCACTTGATACGTCGCGCGTAGCAGTCGAGCCCGCACCGGACAAGCTCCCGCTCCGGAGCCCCGAGATTGGGCAGAATCTTTTCGACGCGCTCAAGGCAGCCGCGGTAGTGCGCTTCGTCGTATCGAGGGAGAAACTCCGTCTGGGCATCCGGCAATGAGCGGGTGGCCGCGTGAAACCTGGCGGCCCAGCGAGCGGCGGCGGTCCAGCGGCCCATGTCGACGAAGTTGTGCAGCAACGTCCGGCCCCCGTCTTCGAGGAAGATCCAATAAAGGCCGCGTTCGGGCTCCCAGCGAGATGCGTAGAGGTAGAGCGTGCCGTCCCGCTGTGGCGAGAGGACCGACTGATACATCCGCAACTCACGCAGGCTGGGCGCGAGATCACGCGCGCGGACCGTCCGCGCTTTTTCCGTTTGATGTTCCGGATTCAAGTCCTTGAAGAACACGCGCAGTGTCTTGCCACCTTCGAGCGTCACGCGCAGCCGCTCCCGATGGAAACTCGAGACCGAGGGCAGCGGCTCCCGGAGCATCTCCAGAATCCGGACGGGTCGTCCGCGGAGGCGGAAGAGTCCCTCCTCGAGTGTTTCGACCATCGGGCGAGCAAGCCGGTCGTCGTCCGACTCTCCTCCCCTCGAAATCCTTTCATAGGTGTTTTGCACTGCGTTGACTCGCGACCGCGCTCACCGTACCTGGTATGCCAGAGTCGGGGCCGTCTCCACGAGACGGCCCTGTTCCAGTTGCAGCCGCGCATCGCAGGTCGCGAGCGCGCTCAACCGATGCGTGATCAGGAACGCCGTGCGGCCCTGCATCAGGCGATCCATGGCTTCGAGGATCACGGCTTCGGTCTTCACGTCGACCGAGCTCGTCGGCTCGTCGAGGATCAGGAGCGGCGCGTCCTTCAGGAATGCGCGTGCCAGCGCGACGCGCTGGCGCTCGCCACCTGAGAGCTGAATCCCGCGCTCTCCGACCGGCGTCGCATAGCCGCGCGGCAGGCTCGCGATGAAGTCGTGCGCGCCCGCCGCCTTCGCCGCCCGCACGATGTCGAGGTCGCTTGCTCCCGGGCGCCCGTAGGCGATGTTCTCCCCGATACTGGTCGAAAACAACACGGGCTCCTGGAGGACGATGGCGAACTGGTCCCGCAGGTCGGCGAGGCGGTAGTCGCGCAGGTCCATGCCGTCGAGGAGGATGGCGCCGGCCGTCGGGTCGTAGAAGCGGGTCAGGAGACCCACGAGGGTCGTCTTCCCGGCTCCAGTCGTCCCCACGATCGCGACGCGCGCGCCGGCCGGCACTGCGAACGAGACGTCGTGCAATACCTGACGGTCCGAATTGTAGGCGAAGAACACGTGCTGGAATTCCACCGCGCCAGCGGCGCGCACCAGGGGTCGCGCGTGGAGTCGCTCGGGGACATCGGGCCGCTCGTCCAGCAGCGCGAAGGCCCGCTCGGCGCTCGCGAGATAAGACTGGAGACTTGCCGCTTTCCGGCTGATCGTCTTCAAGGGCTGGTACAACTGGGCGAGGTAACCCATCACCAGCAGCAACTGCCCCAGCGTGAGAGCGCCGGTGCGGACGTGGCGCACGCCGATCAGCAGCACGGCGGCCGTGCCGAGCGCCATGGTCAGCCCCACGTAGAGGCCGTAGCGGCCTTGGAGCAGCGCGAGGCCGAGGCGCGCCGCCATTCCCTCGCGTGAGCGGCGGAGGAACCGGTCGGTCTCGCGCGCCTCCTGCCTGAACGCCTTGACCAGGCGCAGCGCTCCGAGCGTCTCCTGGACGGCCGCGAGCGCCGAGCTCTCGAGCTTTTTTGCGTGCCGCCACTGGCTGCGCATGCGGGGTCGATAGACGCCGGACAGGAAGAAGAGGGGCGGGCAGATAGCCAGCGCGATAAGCGCGAGCTGCCAGTCGAGCAGGACTGTGACGATGATCATCATGGCGAGGGTGATCGCAGCGGAGACCGAGGGAATGACCCCATCGACCAGATTCTGGATCGCCGGCACGTCATGCTGGATTCGATAGAGGGAGTCGGCGGTGCCACGCGAGTCGTGAT
>Ga0209350_1001332_pt1 | contig 10961 bp, 9 predicted proteins | sample GraSoi013_2_20cm_2_FD_185822 | JGI IMG/M metagenome (GOLD analysis project Ga0209350, IMG submission 185822) | Grasslands soil microbial communities from the Angelo Coastal Reserve, California, USA - Sample 09_27_2013_2_20cm (SPAdes) (version 2) | ecosystem: Environmental > Terrestrial > Soil >...
CGCAGTCAAGAATCCGTTAGGATTCGCCCCCCAAATTCGGAGCGGTAGTTCAGCTGGTTAGAATACCGGCCTGTCACGCCGGGGGTCGCGGGTTCGAGTCCCGTCCGCTCCGCCATTTTCGTCCAGTGAGCGCTGCTGAAAACCACTGAGCCTGCAGTGCGCGGCTGGCGGGACGGTAATTGCCCTACTCATAAAGCTCATCCAGGGTATGAATCCGTACGTTTTCGGGCCGTTTCTTCCGGCCCCCCTTGAGCGCCCGGACGAACAGATGGCGACCGACCGTGGCGTCTTCGGCGTTCGGGTAGTGCCGTACCTTCTCCTCCAGCTCGGCTACCGCAGCCGCCAAGGATTTGACCGCGCCCCATTTGCACTCGCCGAGATCAAGCCAACCGTCCCGCCGTAGTCCAACGACATCGATCTGCACCTGCGAATCCCAATACGAGCCCACCTCATACAGGGCCGAGACCTTTTCCTTCTCGTATAGCAACGGCAGTGCTTCTCGACATAGCGTTTCGTAACACAACCCAAAATACGCTTCGAGTTCGGGCTGGATTATTTGCGTGACGGCGCGGTGCGCACCGACTTGAGCGATCAGACTGGTATGCGGATAAATAAAGCGAAACCAGAATCGCAGGAAAGGATCGAGCAGACGATAGCGCACCTCACGCACTTTCGGCCGCTGCGAGGTCAGCGGAAAGTGCTTATCGATATATCCCAGGCTTGCCAATTGGTCGAGATAGTAATGCAGGCTACGATCACCTATGCCGGCCTGTCGAGCGATGTCGCGGCTGGGCAATGCGCCGCCCGCCAGCGCCATCAGAATCATGTAGTACTTCTCCACCTCGCGAAGTTCCTCGCGCAGGAGAAAGTCCGGCTCGCGGTAAAGTGCCGCCTGCTCGCCGAGCATCACGTGCTCGATGTTCTGCAGCACTGAACGTCCGGACTCGAAGTAGCGCAAATACAGCGGAATGCCACCGCAGATGAAATAAGTCGTGGCGCGCTGTATGAGCGACGCATGCGGATGAAAAAGGGCGGCATCCCGATAGCCGAAGGGCTTGAGAAAAATCTGGCCGGTCCGCCGCCCGTATAGCGGGCTCTTCTTTCCCAGGACTTCCCTCTCCATGAAACCGATATATGAGCCGCAGAGGATCAGGAACATGCGTCCACTCTTCGACCAGTTCCGGTCCCAGAGCTCCTGCAGCACCGACGGAAGTTCCGGACTCTTTTCGACGAGCCACTGGAACTCATCGAATACCAGGATGAGTTTGTCCTTTTTGTTCCAACGCTGGATCACCGTCTCGATAGCCTTTTTCCAGCTCTCCACCGGCATGGAGGCGAGGAGAGGTTCGCCGAGAAAGACTGCGGCGCCTTCAAGGAATTCGCGCATCATCTGCTCGGCAGGTGCGCGCTTGCCGACCAGGTAGAGTGTGGGATGATTCTTGCCAAATTGCAGAATCAGCTGGCTTTTACCGACCCGGCGACGCCCGTAGATCGGCCAGAATGCGCTGCGTGGCCCCTGGTAAGCGGACTGCAATGCCGCCAGCTCGTTCTCGCGAGCGATGAACGGAAAATCTTCGTGGGCGGAACGCATGCTGCGCAGCCTAGTCACCGAGTCATGACTCGTCAAGTCACGACTCGGTGATTGCAACGACAAGGCGGGCCCAACGCCTGCGTCCCGAACGTGGCTCGCGGGCGGCGGTGGCTCAGCTTGCCTTGCGTGAGAGGGTGAGCGGCAGGTCCAGCTCCACGCGGACTTAAGCAGGAGAGGGCATTCGGCGGCGTTTGGCACAGCCGCCGCCTCGAGCTTTGATATCATTCACGTTTCCCCAAGACGTCCGGAGCAGCGACTCTCACACATGCTTCAAAAGATCGGAGATGCCCTCAAGGGCCAGAAGTGGCTCGCGTACCTGGTGCTGGGGGCCCTCGCGGTGGTGTTCGCCGCCTGGGGCGCCTACGGGGTGGTGAATCTGAGCTTCGGCGGCTCCAACTACGCCGCCGAGGCGAACGGCAGCAAGATCTCCCTCGAGGAGGCGCGCGAGGCCTGGCTGCGCCAGCAGACGCAGTGGCAGCAGCGCCTGGGCGGCGCGGAGATCCCCGCTCCACTGCGCGGGAAGCTGCAGGACCAGGTGCTCGAGGGCCTGATCGGCCGGGCGCTGCTCACGCAGCGCACGCACGATATGGGCTACCGCGTGAGTCAGGATGCGCTGCGCGAGGCGGTGCACAGCGAGCAGGCGTTCCAGGTCGCCGGCCAGTATTCTCCCGAGGCCGCCAAGGCGGCGCTCGCCCAGGCCGGTATCTCGCTGCAGACCTACGAGCAGGACCTGCGCACCCAGGTGCAGCGCGTGCAGCTCGAAGGCGGCATCCGGGCGTCGGATTTTCTCACCCCGCTCGAGCTCACGCGCCTCACCGACCTCGAGGAACAGGAGCGCGAGGTGCGCTACCTCGTGCTGCCGCTGGAGCGGTTCAAGTCCGCCGCCGGCGTCGACGAGGCCGCCGTGCAGGCGTACTACCAGGCTCACCAGGTGCAGTACATGACGAGCGAGTCCGCGCACCTGCAGTACGCGGAGTTGCGCCTGGAGGCCCTCGCGGCGCAGCAGTCGGTGAGCGATGCGGACCTGCACACCGCCTACGAGAAGAGCAGGAGCCGGCTGGAAGTGCCCGAGAAGCGCCACGCGCGCCACATTCTCATCACCGGCAAGGACGACGCCGCGGCGCTGGCGCAGGCGCAGCAGGTGCTCGCCCAGGCGAAGGCGGGCAAGGACTTTGGCGACCTCGCGAAGCAGTATTCCCAGGATCCGGGCTCGGCGAAAAACGGCGGGGATCTCGGGTGGGCCGAACGCAGCAGCTTTGTCGCGCCGTTTGCGGATGCGCTGTTCGGCATGCATGTGGGCGAGATCAAGGGGCCGGTGAAGACGCAGTTCGGCTATCACATCATCCGGCTCGATGAGATCCAGGCCGGCAAGAGCAAATCCTTCGAGGAGGCGCGCGCCGATCTCGAGGCGCAGCTGCGCCGCGACCGCGCCACCGATCGCTTCGGCGAGGTCCAGGAGCAGCTGCAGTCAAGGGTGGCCGAGCCGGGCGCCGATCTCGGCTCCCTCGCGCAACAATACAACCTGCTTACCGGGGATGTGGCGAGCTTTGTGAAGGGCGCGGGCGGGCCTCCCGTCGGTGCGGCGCCGGCGCTGCAGGAGCTCCTGTTCGCCGATCCGCCGCTCGCCGTCGGGCGCCTCGGCGGACCGGTGCTGCTCGGGGATGACCGTCTGGTCATCGTGAAAGTGCTGGAGCACCGCAAGCCCCAGCCCCGGCCGCTCGCCGAGGTGCACGAGGGGATCGCCGCCACCCTCACCCGCGAGCGCGGCACGCAGGCCGCTTTCAAGGCCGCGGAAGGTGCACGCGCGAAGCTCGAGGGCGGCATGTCCTTCGAGGCCCTCGCGCAGGAGCTCAAGGTGAGCGCGGACCCTGCGCACTTCGTCGGCCGCCGCGACCCCTCGATCCCGGCGCCGGTCCGGGACGCCGTCTTCGCCGCACCGCACCCCGCCGGCAAGCCGCTGTACCGCGCGCTCGCGCTCAACGACGGCGGAGCGGCGGTGGTGGCGGTGATGGCCGTGCGCACCGCCACCGCACGCGATCCGAAGACCCTCGGGGACCGCGCTCTGCAGGAAGCCGAGCGTCTGGGAACGGATGCGGCCACGGCCTACGTCGAGGAAGTGCGGCGCACGGCGGACGTGCGCAAGAACCCCAAGGCCTTCGAGTAGCGAGGTGGGGGGCGGGGCCGGTCAGCCCTCGGCCTCCAGCGGGAAGCTCATGCCGACGGTGCTGAAGCCGCTGTCGACGTAGAGGATCTCCCCGGTGATGCCTGCCGCCAGGTCCGAGCACAGGAAGGCGGCGGCATTGCCCACGTCCTCGAGGGTGACGTTGCGGCGCAGAGGGGCGACTTCCGCCACGCGGGCGAGCATTTTACGAAACCCGGGAATGCCCGCCGCGGCGAGGGTCTTGATCGGTCCGGCCGAGATGGCATTGACCCGCACGCCCTGGGGACCCAAGTCCGCGGCCAGGAAACGCACGTTCGCCTCCAGGCTCGCCTTGGCGAGACCCATGACGTTGTAGCCGGGAATCGAGCGTACGGCGCCGAGATAGGTCAGTGTCAGCAGCGCCCCGCGCCGGCCCGCCATCAACGGCTGCGCCCGCTGCGCGAGCGCGGTGAGGCTGTAGCTCGAGACCTCGTGCGCCACGCGGAAGCCCTCGCGGCGGGTGGCCTCGAGGAAGCTCCCGGTGAGCGCCTCACGCGGCGCGTACGCGACCGCGTGCACGAGGATATCGAGCTCACCCCACTCGCGAGCGAGCCGCTCGAAGGCGGCATCGCACTGCTCGTCGAGGGTGACATCGAGCGGCATGGTGAGGCGCGACCCGAGCGAATGCGCGAGCGGCTCGACGCGCTCTTTCATCTTGTCGTTGACGTAGGAGAAGGCGAGCTCGGCACCCTCGCGGTGCATGGCCTGCGCGATGCCCCACGCGATGGAGCGGTCGGTCGCAACGCCTACGATGAAGGCACGCTTGCCGGCGAGAAATCCCATGATGAGCCTCCCGGCGCGGATTATGCCGGAAGTGGCACCGCCAGGACCTCGGCCGCTAGTGGTGGCGCGTGTGCAGACGGATGCGCAGCTTCTGTCCGGCGTGCAGGCGCGAGCCCGAGGAGAGGCCATTCCAGGCGAGCAGCTGCGGCACGCTGCACTGGAAGAGCCGCGCGATCTGCGTGACGGTGTCGCCCTCGCGCACCGTGTAGAAGAGCCGCCGGTGTCCACCGGAGCGGCCCGATCCGCCGGAGGAGCCCGAGGTCAGCCGGATGTGCTGCCCGGCGCGCAGGGTGTCGCCCGGGTGCATGCCGTTCAGGCTCGCCAGCGTGTTCACGTTCATGCCGTTGCGGCGGGCGATGGTCCACAGGGAATCCCCGCGCCGCACGACCTGCACGTGCGCGCGGCGCAGCGAGCGGCCATGCCCATCGACGCGCGCGGCGGCCAGCATGACCTTGGCGGGCAGCTCCGAGACCGCGCTCGGCACGCGCAGGTCATCCCCCACGGTGAGCCCGCCGGTCAGGTCGTTCAGCTCGCGGATGACGTTCACGCTGGTGTGGAACTTGCGCGCGACGGAGGCGATCGAGTCACCGCGCCTGACGCTGTAGTGGTTGACCCCGAGACGCTGATCGGCGGAGAGCTGCTCCAAGTTCTCGCTGAATACGTCCGCCGCATCCACCGGCAGCAAGAGGTAATGCGGACCCGCGGGGTCCGTCGCCCAGCGATGGAAGGCGGGGTTCAGCTCGTAGAGCTCCTCGGGACTGACCCCGGCGATCTCGGCGGCGATCTTGAGGTTCACCTGGGCGTGCGTCGCGATGCGCGCGAAGTAGGGCGAATTCGGAATGGGGCTGAACTCGAGCCCATAGGTCTCAGGATCCCGCACCAGGCGTTTCATCGCCAGGAGCTTGGGCACGTAGGCGCGCGTCTCCCCGGGCAGCCACAGGTCCCAGAAGGTCACCGGACGGTGGGCGGCGCGGTTCATGTCCACGGCGCGCTCCACCATCGCCTCGCCGCAGTTGTACGCGGCGACCGCCAGCAGCCAGTCGCCGTCGAACTCATCGTGCAGGTGCTGCAGGTAGTCGAGGGCTGCGCGCGTGGACTCCACGATGTCGCGCCGGCCGTCGTACCACCAGTCCTGTTTCAAGCCATAGTGCGAGCCGGTGCCGGGAATGAACTGCCACAGTCCCGAAGCGCGGGCGCGCGAGTAGGCGTACGGCTCAAACGCGCTCTCCACCACCGGCAAGAGCGCGAGCTCGAGCGGCATACCGCGACGCTCCAGCTCGGTGACGATCTGATACAGGTACAGGTCCGCGCGCCCGAAGGCGCGCTGCAGATAATCCGGGTTCGAGGCGTACCAGTGCAGCTGCTGATCGACCGCTCGCTGACCGGTACCGTCATCGAGCTTGAAGCCCGCGCGCATCCGATCGAACAGGTCCCCGTACTGATCCGGCGCAAGTCCCGCGAGCTGCGTCGGCGCGGCGTCCGCCGCCGCGGGTGAGGCGGGTGCGGGTGATGCCGGTGCGGGTGATGCCGGTGCGGAGGGCACCCCGCTCACTGAAGCGTCCATCGGTGCCGGTGCCGAGGCGTCCGTCGCCGCGGTCGCGGCGGCCGGCGCAGGTGCGGAGGCAACCGGCGCGGGTGCGGAGGCAACCGGCGCGACCGTCGGGGTGATGGGTGCAGGTGTCGACCCGAGGGTCGCCGCTGTGGATCCCTCCGGCGCGACCGTCGGGACGATGGGTGCAGATGTCGCGCCGACCGGTGCGGCCACGGCAACCGGCATCGCTTCGGAAGCGGGGGTGATGACCGCTGGCGGCGCCTCGCGCGCTCGCGGCGGGGCAACCGCGCACGCCGCCAGGGCGAGAAGAGCCAGGCCGAGGAGCCCATGAGGCGTCCGTTTGAGGAATGCCGTCGCCAAGTTCCGTACCCTCTTTCGGCGTGCTACTTTTCCCGTGCCGGGGCACGGGGTCCACCAAGGACATTACCGGCTCTTGATCAGGAATTTAACCGGTAAGTTCATAGTATTTCCAGCACCCCTATCGTGCCAGTTCGCACTTCACACATCCCGGACCGTGATACGGCTCTCAGCGCCTGGTGGGGAACCCCACTGGGACGGGCGCTGCTGGCGGCGGAATCGGAGCTGCTTGCGGCAGCGCTGGAGGACGTTTTTGGCTGGGAATTGCTGCAGGTCGGCGCCTGGGGCACGGCGCGCGAGCTGCTCGCGGGGGCCCGCACGCGCCGGCAAAGCGTGGTCGCAGCACCCGGATTCGCCGGAGCCGACATAATCGCCAGACCCTCGCAGCTGCCGCTAGTTGGCGACAGTATCGATGCGGCGCTCCTGCCGCACACGCTCGAGTTCGCCCCCGATCCGTACGCGATCCTGCGTGAGGTGGATCGCGTGCTCGGGGGCGAGGGGCAATTGCTGGTGCTGGGATTTCAGCCCTGGAGCCTGTGGGGCATGCGCGCACGCTGGAGCCGCGCGGGCTTCCCGCCCGGCATGCGACGCGTGCTGTCGCAGCGGCGGCTGCGCGAGTGGCTGGTACTCCTCGGGTTCGAGGTCATCGCGACGCAGCATTACCTGTACCTGGGCCCCTGGAGCCGGGGACTCGCAAGCGGCGAGGGGGCGGGTCGGATGCTGCGCCGCGGGCTCACCTACCCGCTGGCCGCGGGGGCGTACCTGCTGCGGGCGCGCAAGCGCCTCTACACCCTGACGCCGATTCGTCTGCGCGTCCGCGAGAAGCCCGCCGTGATCGGCGGCCTGGTCAAGCCCACGACCCGCTCACGGGCGTGATCGAGATCTACACCGACGGCGCCTGCCGCGGCAATCCGGGGCCCGGCGGCTGGGCGGCACTGCTGCAGACGGGCGAGCGCGAGAAGGAGCTCCACGGCGCGGAAGCGCTGACGACCAACAACCGCATGGAGCTGACGGCGGTGATTCGGGCGCTCGAGGCGCTCAAGCGCCCGGTGCGGGCGCGCGTGTACACCGATTCGGAATACGTTCGCCGCGGCATCACCGAGTGGCTCACCGAATGGAAGTCGCGCGGCTGGCGCACCGCCGCCCGCAAGCCGGTGAAGAACCAGGACTTGTGGGAGCGGCTCGATGAGCTCGCCGCCCGCCATGAGCTCGAGTGGCACTGGGTGCCGGGGCACGCCGGCGTGCCGGGCAACGAGCGCGTCGACCGGCTCGCGAATGAGGCGATCGACGCCTTGCAGCGGCGATCCTTACGGTAAACTCGCCCGCCATGCGACAGGTCGTCCTGGACACCGAGACCACTGGACTCGAGCCCGAGCTCAATCACCGTGTCATCGAGATCGGCTGCGTGGAGCTGCTGAACCGGCGGGCCACGGGGCGCACCTTCCACCGCTACTTGAATCCCGAGCGCGAGATCGAGGACGGCGCGCTCGCGGTGCACGGCATCTCGCGCACCGACCTGGACGGGCAACCGCGCTTTGCGGACATCGCCGAGGAGCTGCTGGAGTTCCTTAGCGGCGCCGAGCTCGTGATCCACAACGCGGCGTTCGATGTCGCGTTCCTGGATGCGGAGCTGGCGCGCCTGCCCGGAGAGCCGCGTCAGGTGGCGTCGGTCTGCCAGGTGCTCGATACGCTCGCCCTGGCGCGTGAGCTGCACCCCGGACAGCGCAACAGCCTGGATGCGCTGTGCAAGCGCTACGACGTCGACAACTCGGCGCGCGAGCTGCACGGGGCGCTGCTCGATGCGCGCATTCTCGCCGACGTGTACCTCGCGATGACGGGGGGGCAGAGCGCGCTGCCACTCGCCGAGCACGAGCCGGCCCGCGCCCCCGATGGCACGCGCCCGGCGCGGGTGCTGGTGCGCGCCGCGGTGCCCCTGCCGGTGCCGGCGGCGAGCGCGGAAGAGCTGCAGGCCCATGAGGCCATGCTGGCGCTCATCACCAAGGTGAGCGGCGGGCGGTGCCTGTGGGCCAACCAGGCGCGCGAGGCATCCGGGGCGCGGCCGCAGCAGGCGCCCGAGCCGCAGCGCTCGAGCGCCTGAAGCGCGCGGGAATGACCGCGAAGCGGCGCGCGTCGCGCATCGGAGTGGTGGGGCTGGGGTATGTCGGCCTGCCGCTGGCCGTGGAGTTCGGCAAGCAATACGAGACCATCGGCTTTGACGTGAACCCGAAGCGCGTGGCGCAGTTGCGCCGCGGACGCGACCTGACGCTCGAGGTGACGGCGGCGGAGCTCAAGGCGGCCAAGCGCGTCAGCTTCACCACCGAGCTGGAGCGGCTCAAGCGCTGCCAGGTGTTCATCGTCACGGTGCCCACCCCGATCGATGGCTACAAGCGGCCCGATCTCGGGCCGCTCATGCGCGCGAGCGAGAGCGTGGGTGCGGTGCTGCGCCGCGGCGCGGTGGTGATCTACGAGTCGACCGTGTACCCGGGGTGCACCGAAGAGGTCTGCGTGCCGATTCTCGAGCGCGTGTCGGGGCTCAAATTCAACCGCGACTTCTTTGCCGGCTACAGTCCCGAGCGCATCAACCCCGGAGACCACGAGCACCGCCTCACCACCATCCGCAAGGTGACCTCCGGCTCGACGCCCGAGGTGGCGGAGTTCGTCGATGGGCTGTATGGCTCGATCGTGACCGCCGGCACCCACAAGACCTCCAGCATCCGCGTGGCGGAAGCCGCCAAGGTGATCGAGAACACGCAGCGCGACGTGAACATCGCACTCATCAACGAGCTCGCGCTCATCTTCAATCGACTCGAGATCGATACCGAGGAAGTGCTGGATGCCGCCGGCAGCAAGTGGAACTTCCTGCCCTTCAGGCCGGGACTGGTGGGCGGGCACTGCATCGGGGTGGATCCCTACTACCTCACGCACAAGGCGCAGGAGATCGGCTATCACCCCGAGATGATCCTGGCTGGCCGGCGGCTCAATGACAACATGGCCTTGCAGGTGGCGGGACAGATCACCCGGCTCATGGCGGCCCGGCGCATCCACGTCAAGGGCGCGCGGGCGCTGGTGCTCGGCATCACGTTCAAGGAGAACTGTCCCGACGTGCGCAACTCCAAGGTCGTGGACGTGGTGCGCGAGCTGCAGAAACAGGGGGCGCAGGTGGACATCTACGATCCGTGGGCCAACGCTTCCGAGTGCCGTCACGAGTACGGGCTGCAGCCGGTGCGGGCCCTCAAGCGCGCTCGCTACGATGTGGCGATCGTGGCCGTGGCGCACCGGCAGTTCCGGGAGCTCGGCGCGCGCGGCGTGCGCAGGCTCTGCAAGGCGAAGCACGTGCTGTACGACATCAAGCACGTCTTCTCAGCCGCCGCGGTCGACGGCCGCCTATGAAAATCCTCGTCACCGGCGCCGCCGGCTTCATCGGCTCGCACACGGCCCAGCGCCTGCTGGCGCGCGGTCACGAGGTGGTGGGCCTCGATAACCTGAACGAATACTACGACGTCACGCTCAAGCAGGCGCGCCTCGCGCGCCTCACGACGCAGGCGCAATTTCGCTTCGTGAAGCTCGATCTCGCCGATGAGGCGGCCATCGCCGCGCTCTTCGCGCGCGAGAAATTTCAGCGCGTGGTGCACCTGGCGGCGCAGGCCGGCGTGCGCCATTCGCTCGAGCACCCGCACGCCTACGTGCGCAGCAACGTCAACGGCACACTCAACGTCCTGGAAGGCTGCCGCCACCACAGCATCGAGCACCTGGTGTACGCCTCGACCAGCTCGGTGTACGGCGCCAACACCAACATGCCGTTCTCCGAGCACAACGGCGCCGATCATCCGCTGTCGCTGTACGCCGCCAGCAAGCGCGCCAACGAGCTCATGGCGCACACCTACTCGTCGCTCTTCAAGCTGCCGACCACGGGCCTGCGATTCTTCACCGTGTACGGGCCCTGGGGCCGCCCGGACATGGCGCTGTTCCTGTTCACGCGCAATATCCTCGAGGGCAAGCCGATCGATGTCTTCAACCACGGCCATCACCGGCGCGACTTCACCTACGTCGATGACATCGCGGAAGGGGTGGTGCGCGCCCTCGAGCGCATCGCGCAGCCGGATCCCAGCTGGGACAGCAACGCGCCCGACCCGGCATCGAGCGCGGCGCCCTTTCGCCTCTACAACATCGGCAACAACCAGCCGGTGCAGCTCATGCGCTACATCGAGATCATCGAGGAGTGCCTGGGGCGCAAGGCGGTCAAAAATCTCCTGCCCCTGCAGCCGGGCGACGTGCCCGAGACCTGCGCCGACATCGAGGATCTGGTCAGGGACGTCGGCTACCGGCCGGCCACGCCGGTGGAGGTGGGGGTGAGGAAGTTCGTCGACTGGTTCTGCGAATACTACGGGTATAAGCGCTGATAGAATGGCCCTTCCCTCATGGCCGTCAAAGCGCAATCCCGACCCGCCATGCAGGTGCCCCTGCTCGATCTGAAACCG
>Ga0209350_1001339_pt1 | contig 10928 bp, 8 predicted proteins | sample GraSoi013_2_20cm_2_FD_185822 | JGI IMG/M metagenome (GOLD analysis project Ga0209350, IMG submission 185822) | Grasslands soil microbial communities from the Angelo Coastal Reserve, California, USA - Sample 09_27_2013_2_20cm (SPAdes) (version 2) | ecosystem: Environmental > Terrestrial > Soil >...
GCTCGGCATTGAGATAAGTGCAATTCGTAACGAAGCGATCAGTGGCAGAAAGCGAGGCGCTGCGGCTCATCTTCTTGAGCAAACGAACTGTCCCCTTGAATGAAGAGCCCTGCATGCTCGGGAGGTTCTCAACCGCTCTTTGCAGCACTCCGCGTAGCGCAGCCGGAATGCGGCGATATGTCTCTGCCCAATAGTGCGCAACGTATTTGCGATAACCTGCAAAGAGTTCATCACCACCCACTCCGGAGAGCAGAACGGTCGAGGTTTTGCGGGCTTCACGGCAGACGAGATAAGCGGTGATGATAGCCGGGTCGGCCGTGGGCTCGTCCATGTGCCAGGTAAGTCGCGGTAGCAAGTCAGCTACATTCGGCTCGACTACGATGCGGTGATTCTCGCAACCGAACTGCTGCGCGAGACGTCTCGCAACGCCGGGATCATCCAGCGTGTTTTCACCGATCCGGTACTTCTTGGGAAATGTGATGGTGTAGGTTCTGATCGGCTGGCTGCTGGCCTGCGCCATCATGGCAACGATGCTGGAAGAATCCAGACCTGCGCTGAGGAACGCACCGACCGGAACATCGCTGATCATCTGCTGTTGGACCGAGCGGCCGAAACGCTCGCGAATCTCTTCGGCCAGCTCGTCTTCCGAGCGAGAATAAGCCGCATCCGCAGGGGGAAAGGTCAGATCCCAATATTGCTTGATCTTGAGCCGGCCCTCACGAAAAGTCGCGCAGTGGCCCGCGGGCAATTTGTGAATCCCTCGAAACATGGTTCGAGGATCGGGCACCCAGAGGAAAGTTAAGTATTGGTGCAGCGATTCTGGATCGAGCTCAGCTTCGACACCGGGAACTTCCAGCAGCGCCTTGATCTCAGAGGCGAAAGCGAACCGGTCTCCCTCATGGAAGTAATAAAACGGCTTCACGCCGAAGTGATCGCGCGCTAGAAATAATTTTGGCGTGCCGGAGCGCAGATCACAGATGGCAAAGGCGAACATGCCATTCAGCCGATTCACGCACTCCTCGCCCTCTTCCTCATAAAGATGAATGATGACCTCTGTGTCGGTTTCCGATGCGAAGCGGTGGCCTTTGCTCTGGAGTTCGCGGCGTAGATCTTGGAAATTGTAGATCTCGCCGTTGTAGGTAATCCAAACGCTACGGTCTTCGTTGCACATCGGCATGTGCCCGCTGGGAGAAAGATCGATAATGGCAAGCCGCCGGCTGCCCAAACCCATGTAGGAGCCATCGGGAAATCGTCGGCTCCAAATTCCGGCATCGTCCGGGCCGCGATGCGCTTGCACCGCTGTCATGCGCCTGAGCGTTTCATCATCTCCGTGATTGACAATGCCACTGATTCCGCACATAGGGGTCAGGCCTTGCTGATCTTCAGTTCGTAGATTTTTGTTTTTATATGAAAGAACTGAATGCCTTGCAGAGCACAGTAAATCAGCCCCGGCTTGCCATCCAGAATTCCGAAACGAAGAAAATATTTGTAGAGAAAGTACAGCATCGGAGATCCCGGAATGGCGAACAGCTTTTTCCTCAGCCAGCGACGCCGCTGAGCCTGAGTCGCAAACAGGGAAGGAGGAAGTTCGCTGGATTCTCCCTCAAGCCAAACGCAAGCTTCCCAATTCGAGTACTCATCGTGCTTTTGAATGTAGCGGGAGAGCGAGTCGCCGTTATGGTGCAGCAACCGATACTTCAACCGTGTGGTCCTGCCGCTCACAACGACATGCTCGTGCACTTCCATGTCACACATCGAGCTGTTCTGGTCCTTGAAGCGGCATTCGAATCGGCCCTTCCCGCGGCGAAAGAGAGACAGCTTGCAGAAACTTGCATCGCTGTGGCGGAGCGCGCGCCCCAAAAAGAACATCTGCAGTGCGATGTAATATCCATCGAAGTTGTAATCCTGGATCGCCCGGCGCATCTCTTCCGCGAGCTGTGAAGTGAGGGCCTCGTCGGCATCGAGCAAAAGAATCCAATCGTATGTGATCGGCAAAGTATCCATGGCCCATTGCCGCTTTTTGGGCCACCCGCCGCGATAGGTGAACTGGACTACCGTCGCGTCGAACGAGCGCGCGATCTCGGCGGTTTCGTCGCTGCTGTTGGAGTCGACAACGTAAACCTCGCCAACACCACGCAAGGATTCCAGGCAGCGCGGCAGATTGCGCGCTTCATTACGCACAGGAATGATGACGCTGATAGGCAGGGTGACAATCGAATCCGTGGGCCGCAGCGGCAGCCTGGGTTCGGCCAGTGTTCGCATTAGGAAGAGAGATCGCCGAAAACATCTTAACGTGAATGAGGATGTGCATAAGTATGCACGGGGTTACTTCTCATGTGCGTGTTACTATCCGGCTCAAAATCCCCTTCACAAATGTCAAGCGCGCAGAGTTCGCAACTCAAAGACGAAGTTCAGGACTTTTGGAACGCGGAGCCGTGCGGTTCGCGGTATTTGGAAGGCGCTGAGGACTTCGAGGCCTTTGATGCGCACGCGCGTTCTCGCTACGCGCTGGAACCCCACATATCACAGTTTGCCAAATTTTCCTTAGCTCGGGGCTTACGAGTGCTCGAGATCGGCGTGGGTATGGGCGCTGATTATCTGGAATGGCTGAGGGCGGGAGCCGATGCGACCGGAATTGACCTTTCCGCAATTTCGATTGAGCGTGCAAAGCGCAGATGTGTGCTCGCTGGCTATGAACCCGATTTGCGTGTCGCCGATGCGGAACGCCTTCCATTCGCGGCGGATACATTCGACGTCGTCTATTCCTATGGCGTGATGCATCACAGCCCGCACCCAGAGCAGTGCCTTCGCGAAGCCTGGCGCGTGCTGAAACCCGGCGGCGAGCCGCGCATCATGCTGTATCACCACCCGTCTTTGACCGGAATGATGCTGTGGCTGCGCTATGGCGCCTGGCGCGGGAAATCGATGCGGCGGACTGTCTTCGATCACCTGGAGAGCCCAGAGACTAAGACTTATACAAAAGCAGAGGGCCGGGCGTTGATGCAGGGCTTCGAGTCAGTAGACATTCAGCAGGGCTTCGAGTCAGTAGACATTCAGCAGGTCTTCAGCCCCGGCGATTTGCTACTAAATGCGCCCTCAGCCCGCTTTCAGTCTGCGGTGTGTCGACTGGCGTGGAAGCTCTATCCGCGATTTCTGGTCAGGAAGTTCAGTGGACCCTGGGGATTGTTTTTGCTGATCTCGGGAAGGAAACCGCGGGGCGATGAAGTGTCCCGCCTAAATGCCTGCCAGGGCATCCGCAAATCTACTTGAATGGGCACAACTAAGAAGATACCGTGGCGAAAATTGCGGACAATCTACGTGTCAGATTCGCCTATAACGCATTCGAAGACGGTTAACTCGGAGCCGTTTTTGCGCGCCCGAATGCCTGAGCTCGATTCGATCCGCGGAATCGCAGTTTTGCTCGTGCTTTTCTATCACGGATTCGGGTTTGCATATGGTCTGAGCGGGCTTCGCGGAATCGGCAGACTTTTCGTTGCGGCGACGCTTGGCGGATGGGTCGGCGTGAACCTCTTCTTCGTGCTTTCGGGGTTTTTGATTACAGGAATTCTGCTCGACACGAAGGCAAGAGCCGATTATTACAAACGCTTCTACTTTCGCCGTGCCCTCCGCATTTTGCCGTTGTATTACGCCGTGCTTTGCCTGTTGGTGGTTTTGACGCGCGCCGGGTTGATCAACCGCCATGTTTCGTGGGCATTCCTGGGCCTCAGCTCGATCTACATGGCCAATGTTACCGAACTCTTTGGCATACCGATACAATATGGGGTGCTTTGGTCGCTCGGCGTCGAAGAGCACTTCTACTTGTTTTGGCCGATAGCGGTACGTCTTCTTTCACGACGCGGCATCGCAATCGCAGGAACAATAATCATTATGTGCACTTCGCTGCGGAGCCTCTCTTATGTGCTGGGCGGCCAGGCAGGCGCAGGTTATACGTGGCTGGTCGCTGATGGGCTGGCGATGGGAGCCGTTCTGGCCTCTCTAATTCGGGGGCCACTTGGAACGTGCGCTGGCATCCGTAATGTCATGTGGGCCGCCTTCGCAAGTAGCGTCTTCTTATTCGCGGTGGGGACGCCGTTCGGCATACTCTCTGCCCGCCACTTTCTGGGCATGGCACTGAGGCCGATTGCCATAAATCTTTTTTTTGTTGGGATCATTTCGATGGCACTACGCTTGGGAACATGCCCTTGGAAAACGATTCTCAATCTGGCTCCGCTTCGGTTCGTGGGCGACATCAGTTACTGTGTGTATCTAATTCATATGTTGGTGTTCGAACTGGTGGACCACGTCCTAGCAAGGCTGAACCCTTCCCTTCCGCCCGGCAGGGAACATATTGCAGTGATGGCCCTTCGGTTCTTCGCAGCGGCGAGCTTCACGATTGGTTTAGCTGCCCTCTCACGGCGTTACTTTGAAAACCCCTTCCTTCGGCTAAAAGCACGTTTCGATAACGGGGTCGATGTCTCGACTAGTCGATCGTCGAAGCTGATCGGGCAGATACCCTCTCCGGCAGAAGACCTACAAACCGCGCTGGAGATCGCGCGGTGAGAGGCCTCAATCGGGATAGTTGCGACTTGAGCGTGCCGTCGGCGCGATTTCGGTCTGCGGGCAACGAGCCGTCGAGTTGGGCAGAAATGTTGGGCAGCAGTCGGCACCTTGGCACAGATGATCTCGAAGAATCCGATCACAGAATTGACATGACGAGTTCCGCCCAGCATTTGTCCCCTTCGTCGCTGAACGAGCGGCTATCAGAGATTCTCGTCTGTCCTCGCGACAAGCTTCCTCTCAGCGAACGTCCCGGTTTGTTGCTCTGTAGAAACGGACATCGTTATTCGGTCGTGGAAGGAGTTCCCATTCTGCTGCTGGCAGAAGTTGAGCAGAACCATATTGAAGGCACCCGGTCATTACTGGTTGCCGAAGCGGGAGAAAAAGCCGAGCTTCCGCAATTCAACGTGAGGGAAGGAGAGATCGATCCTTTTGTCAGAAATGCCATAGGCGCTACTAATGGCTCGCTGTATCAGCACCTTGTCGGGAACATATCCGAGTACCCGATTCCGAGCCTCAGATTGCCGGATGGCCAGGGCAAACTGTTTCTTGAGATCGGCTGCAGTTGGGGACGGTGGTGCATTGCTGCGGCCCGAAAAGGATACCAGCCGGTGGGTATCGATCCCTCTCTAAAAGGTATTCGGGCTGCGAGGCGCATCGCTAGACAACTTGGCATCGAGGCTCAGTATCTGGTCGCGGATGGACGTTACCTGCCCTTTCGCAACGGTGTTTTCGATCAGGTTTTTTCTTATAGCGTTATGCAACATATTCCGAAGGGAGATGTTCGCACGAGCTTGCAAGAAGTCAGGCGCGTGTTGCGTGCGGGTGGACAATGCCAGGTCCAGATGCCGAATGTGTTCGGTGTTCGCTGCCTTTATCACCAGCTCAGGCGTGGTTTCCGAGCAGCGAAAGATTTTGAGGTGCGGTATTGGAGGCGGCGGGAGTTGAGTTCCGCTTTTGATAGCATCGGTCCGAATTATATTTCAGTTGACGGCTACTTCTCCCTGAACGCGCAAGTCAGTGATATTCGTTTCTTTCCTCGCCGGTATCGCGTACTAGTGTGCGCGTCAGACTTTGTGCGCAAGCTCAGTCGCACTTTCCCTCCATTCGGCTGGATTGCGGATAGCCTCTACGTTACTGCCACGCGCGAGTAGAAGCTGTTCGGTGTCGAGGCGCTGTCCGTCATTTGCGGTGGAATGGAAACACTCGAACAGCATCTTACCGTCAGACTGCCACGCCAAGCAGTGACTTGTCGGTTGCCGGAATATTTGCCAGCTTTCGGGCGAGATCAACAATTTCACTGACGTGTTTTTCCCACGAGAAGTCCTGGGAGCGCGCCGAACCGCGGTCCGCGAGTTGGCGGCGGAGAGAATCTGACCGGGCAACCTGGACGATGCGCAGGGCCAACTCCTCGGCCGAGAATCGTGAGAAGTACATTGCAGCCTGACCGCAAATTTCGTGATGAGCAGCAATATCTGACGCAATTACCGGCAATCCGCTCGCCATGGCTTCTACCACAGGATGAGCGAACGTCTCTGCATAAGCGGCAGTGACGTACAGGTTGCAAGCCTTATAGACCTGGTACAAAGATCCGTACGGAATAGAGCCGAGCTCCACGACCTCCTCGGAAATCCCCAACTCTTGCACCAGAGCTGCGGTTGCTTCTGCGTGGTACGAGCCAGGGTTCTCTTCGGATCGAAACTTGCAGGTGAGATAGAGTCTTAGCTTTTGCCCCGAAAGGCGTTCTCGCAGCCACGGCATCGCACGTAAGAGGGTTTCGAAATTACGGTAGTAGTTGTAATGGCTCACAAAAAGAAGGCGGAGTGCGTCTTTGCCAGAATCCAGTTTGCTCTGCACTTCTTCTGGCAGGGGAGCCTGCTCCTGAAGGAAAATCGCACGATCAAAGCCATGGTGAATCGCTACTGTCGTTGCGACGCCGGACCAGCGCCGTAATTCCTGAGCAAAGGCGTTACTCGGGGCGACCGTGCAGTCAGCCCAGCGGAGGGATTGCTTGGCAAGAAAACCTTTGATCCGGGTGTCCAACCAAAGTCCATAATCGCCTCTGCTGCGAACATCGCGCGAAAAATCTTCAGATGTGTAAAGCGAATTTCCCGAGAGAAGGATCTGCGGGATGGGAGAATTTCGCAGCGCGAAGTTTCCAGTCGAGATCAACACGTCGGCCCCGCTGTGGCGGATGAAACCCGGCAGCAGCTTCTGTTCCTGCCAAAAGCGTTTCGCGGAATTCTTTGCCGTTTCCATCTCTACAAAAGAAACACTTGAGAAAGTGCCGAACTCCACTCGTAGAGCTGGAGTAAGTAAGATGGTGGCTCGCAAATCTGTTCTGCTGGCGAGATGGGGAACTATATTACGAACGTAGGTCAGACCAGCCCCTGCGCTGGCCGCCAGGCAATTGAGAAACAAGTGCATCATCGAGCTGTCGCGGCTATTTCCATCCTGCGTGGCCATTGTTGCGAGGCGGGTGAAATCCGGGCCAACGTCTGACCCGGGACTCTATGTGAAACAAAATCGTTGAGCGCGAACGCTAAACTCCAAAAAAAGACACAAAGATAGTAGCCGACCGCGAACAGCCAATCTTCGAATGCGGCGTGAACCAAGCCTGCAATTACGACCAGAGATAAAGGTAAAGCGGGAGAGAATACGTTGCCTGTGCGCCGGACCCATAGAAGTACCTCTCCGGCGTTCAAGGCGACCGCCAGGACAAGCGCCAAAAAGGGGGCAACACCGAGCAAGCCTTGCCACTCCAATATTGCCAAATAGCTGCTACCGTGCTCGCGAGTAAATTTTGAATTGGAGGCAAAGCCTCGAGTCTCGACAACCTCGTCCACTGCAGTCTTGCTGGTACCAAATCCGCTGCCAAACCAGGGACGTTCTTGAATCACGGCAACGGTCTGCTGCCACGGAGTTTGCCGCGAGCCCAGAAGGCCAGCCTGGCGCTTTCCCTTGTAAACAAAAACATCGGCGAGAGAGTCACCGTCGCTCGACTCCGGAGGCGCAACGGCTGCTATCAGCGCTGCCGCTGCCAAGGAGACTGCCAATCCTTTCACCAGCAGCCTGTATTGGCGCAGCACGATGCACAGCAAAATGCACGAGAGCAACGCGCCTACGATGGCCGCGCGCGCGAAACTAAAAAGCAACAGAAGAATGGCCAAAATGAAAGCGAAGCTTCTTCGCCTGCGGGTTGCGATTTCGTTGCTTGTCGCAACCCCCCAGGCCAGAAGTGGGGTAAGCGCCACTCCCGTCAGCGCACCTAACGAATTGGGATTATTAAAGAGCGAAACACGAAGAATGAAATGAATCGCGACATTTATGTAGACCAAAATTTCACAACCCACGAGCAAGCCACTCAGGAACTGCGCTTCGCGGCCTCCGACGGCAAGGCGGGCGCCCGCGGCGCCGTAAAGAAACAAAAGAAAAATGCTGAGCGCCTTTAGGGCGGCCAGCGCCGGATATGAGGAGACCATTGCCGAAATGAAAGCTGCCACAACACAGCAGCAAGCGACCAGATGAAACGCTCCGAAGCGATGGGAACGGTCCTTCATGTACACGACTAATCCGACCAGCGCGCCTGCCGCCAAAACAAACCATCGGCCGACTGTCGCTGCGGAAACGAAAGGCGAGAATGTGGCAGCCCAGAGAAAGACAATCTGCAAAGCTGGGAAAAATCTTTGGCGATAACTCCAAAGCGCCGCAATCACGATTTGCAAAAAGATCAGCCCACCAAGGTATTCGGAGTTATTCGCGTAACTGGGACGAAACACCGCGAGATATGCGCCCGCGGCACAACAACTCATTACGATGAGGAATACTGCTATTTTGGAAACGCGATCAGTCATGCAGGACTGCTTCCCACGATAGCACTCCCTCGGCAATCCCCGCCGCGCAAGCTTGCGGTGAGTATTGATGAACCCGGTCCCTGCTTCTCCCACCCATGACCGCACGCAATTCCGCGTCGCTGGCCAGTTCTTGCATCGCCATCGCAAGCTGCGCAATTTCATGCGCAGGAGCCACACGGCCATTCCAGTGGTCTTCCAGCAGATCTGGAACACAGCCGGCCGCGTCACTAGCGATGATGGGCAGCCCGCAGGCCGCTGCTTCGTTCACGACCAGTCCCCACGGATCAGTGTGGGTGGGAAACACAAATGTTTCCGCCAGGGCATAGTAGCTCGCCAATCGCTCACGTTGAGCGAAGCCGGCAATTCTAACCAGGCCACATTTGATGGCGGCAGCCCGACGGGATATCTCGGCCCGCGACGGCCCATCTCCCACCAGAACCAAGGCGACCTGCTGTCTGAGTTCAGGGGGCAGCATGGCATACGCCTCGAGCAGATCAAAAATTCCCTTCTCCGGGACCAGTCTGCCTGCGAACAAGAAGAAACGTGCAGGTACGTCTAGTATTGTGCGGTGAGTATCTGGGTCATGCCGGACCTTTTCTGAATGTCGGGCAAAGAAATGCGTATCGACTGCGTTCGGAGCAACAAAGATCTGTTGCGCGGAGACGCAATATTCCCTCACGTATTCCAGCGAAGCCCGTCCCGGCACAATGAAAGCAGTGCATTGCTGGATGAATTTTCTCTTTAGCGCTTCGATCCGGATGCTGTTATAGCGCTGATCCTTGGCAGTGCTTTCCACCCAAAGTAGAAATGGGATTTCATTGTCCCGGGCCCATGAAAGCGCGCGCCAGGAGGCAACATAGTTGTAGCCGCCGCAGACAATTACCTCCGGCGCCGCTCGGCGCAGAGCTGCAGTCACACCCCAGTTAACTAGAAGACTCTGCTTACGCATTCTTCGCCGCCACGAGGGCAAAACTTCATAAGAAAACCTGATTTCATTTTTATAGACGAGCCATTGGCGTTGCGTGGGATCGGTTTCGGCAAGAAAGATAATGTGCAAATCGATTTCTGGATGTTCGGCCAGCACATTGAAAACCGGAATGCGATAAGGCGCGATGATTTCGGTGATGATCGTCAGGCGACGCCTCACGCCAGGGACCCTCGGTAAATCTGCTCGAGCCGCTTGGCCCGATGTCCCAGCGTAAGGGATTGCAGGATAGTTCGGCGGGCATGACGCCCGGTGTACTCGCGGAGTTGCGGATCGGCCAACAATGTGGAGAGTGTGGTGCCGAGGCGATGGACATCGCCGGGGTCAATTAGAAAGCCATTGGTGCCGTGCTGGATGATCTCTTCAATGCCTTGCCCTCGGCAGGCGATGACGGGTTTTCCCGCGGACATCGCTTCCAGGTAAACACATCCCAGACCTTCATAATGACTGGGCAATGCGAATACCATGCAGCGGCGCATGGCATCAGCAACCTGGGTCCGAGTCTTGCGTCCGAGAAAACTTATCTTTTGTGCAGGTCCGAGCTGCGCGCCCAGCGCAGTGAGCCGCGCACGTTCGGGACCATCGCCAATAATTTCGCAACGCAAAGTCGGATGGCGCTGCTCAATCGCACCGAAAGCTCGCAACAGCAGTTCGTGACCCTTACTGGGGATAAGATTGCCGACGCTGAGTATGACATTGGACGGCAACGCATCCAGTTCTGGATAGAAAATATGTGGATCAACTCCGTTGTAAACCACGGCGGTCGAAAGTGGCCCACTGGTGTGTCTTTCTACTTCCTCGCGCACTCGTTCGCTGATGCAAACAACCGTGCGCGCCGAGCGGTAGACTTGCTGCGAAACTCGCTTACACCACTTGCCTGGATATCCACGGACCTGGTTTGTAAAAAAAGCATCCAGCCCGTGCACTGTAACCACAAATGGAATACCCAGTTGGCGGCTGAGCAGAGCCGCCGCATGGCCGCAAGGCAACGCGGAATGGGCGTGAATAATATCGATAGATCGCCGCTGGTGAATCCGTCGAACTACGTGGAAAATACTGGCGAAGAGACTGGCGCCAGAAATTGGCAAACCCACGCCGCCCGGAAGGGAAAAGTACTTTTTCCATTGTGCCGAAGGAGCGGATGCGCTAGGCCGCTCCCGGCCGCGATAGAAGGGTCGAACAGCAAGCACGCTGTTGGTAATTTTCAATCCCCTCATTGCGCGCAGCGACTCGGCGACGAAACACCCCTGGGCATCATCGTCATCAGAGGGGTAAAAAGGAGTAAGCGTAAGCACGTGCAGCCGTTTGCGCAGTGCCGGCGCCGCCTCAACGAGCACGGGCGACGCTGCGCTCATGCCGCTGACGAAAGTCTCTTGCGTAATGTCAGGTCGAGAAATATCTCCTCCCACCGCCGGGTGATCAGGTCCCAATCAAAGCGCTCGGCTTGTTTACGTGCGCCTCGTCCGAGCTCTTTTCGCAGATCTGGAGATCGAAGCAGTTCTTGTAGGCGGCGATACAGTTCTTCGTCAGAA
>Ga0209350_1001344_pt1 | contig 10881 bp, 6 predicted proteins | sample GraSoi013_2_20cm_2_FD_185822 | JGI IMG/M metagenome (GOLD analysis project Ga0209350, IMG submission 185822) | Grasslands soil microbial communities from the Angelo Coastal Reserve, California, USA - Sample 09_27_2013_2_20cm (SPAdes) (version 2) | ecosystem: Environmental > Terrestrial > Soil >...
TGCGCCTGGTACTGGCTCGGGGTGCGCGCATGGCAAATGCTGGCGAGTTTACGCTGCGCGCCTTCCTCAATGGGCGTCTCGACCTGGCACAAGCAGAAGCGGTGATGGATCTGATAGGGGCGCAGACCGAGGCTGGACAACGCCTGGCGATGCAGCAACTGCAGGGACGAGTCTCTGCACAGGTGCAGGAGGCTCGTCACGCGATTCTCGCTGTCCTGGCGCGTATCGAGGCCAGTATTGATTTCCCCGAAGAAGATGTACCTACTCCCCAGCCGGCGGAACTTGCGCCAATGATAGCTATCGCACAGGAGCGGGTAGGTGCTTTGCTGGCAGGTTCCGAGCAAGGGCGCCTCTACCGGCAGGGACTGCGCACCGCTATTATTGGCCGGCCGAACGTCGGCAAATCCAGCTTGCTCAATGCTCTTTTGCGTTCTGAGCGCGCCATTGTAACACCTATCGCGGGGACTACCAGGGATACCGTGGAAGAAGTGGCCAACCTGCATGGTATTCCATTGCACCTGATCGACACCGCGGGTATCACACCAAGCGATGACCCGGTTGAGCAGATGGGCGTGCAACGCAGTCGAGCAGCAGCCGAAAGTGCCGACGTCGTGCTACTGGTCTTTGATGGGTCCGAGAAACTGACCGGCCAGGATCGAGACGTTTGTGAGGAATTGCGTACAATGGGTTTTGGTATGGGTACAGGTGTGGTAGGTACAGGAACTAGCAGGCAAGTGGTTGTAGTGGTCAATAAAGCGGATTGTGTGCAACAGCTGGAACGCGAAGCGCCGCGTGACCTGTGGCCTGAAGCGCCTATTGTGACTACATCGACGTTGACGGGACAAGGGTTGGCGGAACTGGAAGAGACGATAGCCGACCTGGTACTGGCTGGCAAGACTTTGCATAGCTCAAGTGTACTGGTCACCAGTATGCGGCACCAGGAAGCGCTGCGGCGTGCAACCGAACATCTGCGAGCTTCGTTAGTACCACTTGAGCAGGGATTGCCGCTGGATTTTGTCTCCATTGATTTGCGTGCGGCCTATGATACGCTGGGTGAAATCACCGGAGAAACAGCCAGCGATGATCTGTTGGACAGAATTTTCAGTGAATTTTGCATAGGCAAATAAGTTTATAATAGATGAGGCGGTGGTGAGGTATCTATTCGAAATGAAATGAGAGATTGTTAAACGGAGGTTGTATTTTAACATGAAAGTGCAAGGACATGTACAAAAAAAATCGGTGACCATCCTGGCGTTCGTTACTTTGTTGAGTATGTTACTGACAGCTTGTGTGTTCGGGGCCACAGCCGTAAAACCGACCCCGACGCCGAAACATACGCCGACGCCAACTCCAACCCCTACATTTACCCCGACCCCAACGCCAGACCCAACTCCAACGTATCCTGCTGTAGTCCCACCGAATAGGGTATTGGGAATAGCGGAAGATACCCAAAAATCTTTTAAAAGCATTCCCTGGGTACGCTTAGGATATGCGACCTGTTTTAATAAAATCATGAAGGGTGATCTTTTGAAAAAAACGGTTGCCCGATATCATAGTCAAGGCGTGCGCGTGATGCTTTCGCTTTGTCAATGGGCAACCGATGCGCGACTCTATGACACGGGTAGGATGAATGATGCTGCTCAGGCTGGTGCCGACGCAGTACAGTGCGGTAATGAGCAAATGAAGCAGGGACCATTTAATAGTTATGTACCACCAGCGGTCTTCGCTAAATTCTATGATCTTTGCCAGAAGGCCATGCATGCCGTGCGTCCTGAAATTCCGATCATCATTGGCTCGAATGATCCTCATGTAGGAGGGCAAGACTATTATCCCCTGGTAGCACAGGCAGATTACCTCGATTCCATGCAGTACTATATGAATACTTCTGTTCATCCAGGTGGGCACTGGAACTGGCGCTCCCAGACTATCGGGCTGATCGATAGCTGGCATAATGGCTATCCCGATCAATCAGTGAACAGCCTTTACGGCTTATATCTTTTCTGGGCGCAGCAATTTGGGGTTGATCTAGGAAGTGGTGGATTAGGGAAGCACCTCTGGGTCGTTGAGGGCACCGGTTGTATCTTTGGCTGCGGTATCGCCACCGATTCCTATGATGTTGCAGTCTCCCACATTTTGACATTGATCACTGATGTACAGACAACGATGCGCTATCAGGTGCCATTTTTCTACTTTAGCGCCCGGGACTTTCCCAGCCAGGGAGCATTCTGGCCAATGGGAATACGCTCTATTGGTGGTAACCCCAAGCCAATACGCCAGGACTTATGGATGGGGGCGCGAACGCTAAACATGTCTTGCGGAACAGGGCATGTTACTGTATCAAGTCAGGAGCAGCTCTTGGCCAGTCTCTACAGTGGTTGTAATCTGCCAGGTAACTATATCGGTATCCTGGAGAGTTGAGACAAAGAGGCGTATAGATAAGAATGTGAATCCACTCAAAAATATCAAAACAGGTTCCTTGATTGTGTGTGTACTGGTGCTGTTAGGGAGTTTTTTGCTGGCCGCTTTCTCATATCGCATGGTAACGGCGCAGCAGGGATCTGCAATAATCTCGACCCCAACACCCTCTACACCCACCATTCCGACGAATACACCTGCTGTAGCAGGAACTCCGAAGGCGGCTTATCCTCCGGTAGTTGCACCGTCGGCTGTACATGGTATCGCAGCTGACCCTGGGTACCCTTTTGAGGGCATACCCTGGGTACGGTTAGGGTATGGAACCTGTTTTGACAATGCCATGAAGGGTGAATTACTGAAAACGACGATAGCGCAATATCATAGTCAGGGCGTACGGGTTATGCTCTCGCTTTGCCAGTGGGCGAATGATGCGCGGCTCTTCGACAAGAACATCATCAATGATGTGGCTCAAGGGGGTGCTGACGCTGTGCAGTGTGGCAACGAGGAGATGAAGATAGGAAAGTATAACCTGGGCGTTCCTCCGGCGATCTTCGCGAAGTTCTATGACCTATGCCAGCAAGCAGCGCACGCGGTGCGCCCTGAAATTCCGATCATCATCGGTGCGAATGATCCCCAGGTGGGAGGAGTTGATTACCAGCCATTAGTTGCTCAGGCGCACTATCTCGATGAAATGCAGAACGCTATGAACACTTCTGTGCATCCGGGGGGAACCTGGAACTGGCGATCGCAGATTGTCGGTCTGATCGATAGCTGGCACAATGGCTATCCCAGCCAGGCAACAAATAGCCTCTATGGCTTGTTCGCGTTCTGGGCGCAGCAATTCGGGGTTAATCTCAATAGTGGGGACCTGGGAAAACATTTGTGGGTCGTTGAGGGCACCGGTTGTATCTTTGGCTGCGGTATTGACTCTTCAAGTGCCTATGTTGTTGCGGTCTCCCACATTTTGACATTGATCACCGATGTACAGACAACGATGCGCTATCAGGTGCCATTTTTCTACTTTAGCGCCCGGGACTTTCCCAGTCAGGGCGCATTCTGGCCGATGGGAGTACGCAAAGAGAGTGGTAACCCCAAGCCGCTACGCCAGGACCTGGCGATGGGGGCGCGAACGCTAAACATGTCTTGCGGATCAGGGCATGTTACTGTATCAAGTCAAGAGCAGCTCTTAGCGAAACTTTATAATGGATGTACACTGCCAGGTGATTATATCAGTACACTAACGAGTTAGTTGAGCCTCATGCAAAGAAGCCATCGAATCCTCCTGCGGCACCTTTCCTTTACGTGAGCGCAGTATGCCGGGTCCTTTGCTCGTAAACCACCAGATGGCACCACCGGTTAGCAGCACGAGAAGCGGCTCAATAGGCGAACGGAAGCGGGAACTGCCATAGAAGGCGATGTTCTGTAAGATGGTCATGACCAGGATCAGGTAAGCGATGAGCAGGTGGCTTTTCTGACGTTTCCAGGTAAAGATCAGCCCGAGGAGGGCCATCAGGATTACAATAGGAGTCATAATCCAGATCATATCGTAGACAATGGTTGACGAGATTTGATGGGGAAACTCCATAAAAGGGAGTCCAGGCTCAGGCGTATAGGGTACCCAGGTATGGAGAAAGTGCAAGCTGAGAAGAAAGGGCATATGCTGTAAATGGCCGCGGATCCAGTGGACTGAGTACGAGGTGCTATCCGCATTTGGCGCAGGCGGCTCGACCTCGTTGGGAGGTACCCACATGCCGGTATCATGACCTTGCAAGACGGTGTTATTGTATGCGCCGGTGAGAACCATGCCGCTTCCCATGGCGATGGGGATGATTTTATGTGTGATGGTGTAGTTGCGCAATGTCCAGGGTGCGATCAATATAACCGTCACCGCAGCGATGATGACTACCCCGCGTAGAGCTATTTGCCACGCGATCATTTTTTTCCATACGACGATTACCGCCCATACAAAGACGACAGCCAGCAGAAGTGGACCATTGAGACGGGTGAACGTTGACAGGGCCAGTGATACGCCGGCTATGAGCGACCAGCTATACAAGGCGATCGTTTGCAGACGGCTACGCGAACTGGTCAGTGTATCATCGCTTGACGACCGTTGTGCATTGCGCTGGAAGCGATAGAGGGAGTATGCAAAGGCGGTCAGAAAGAAGGTATACACAGACTCGGAATAGAGCCATCCATCATTGATGAAGAGGCCAGGATAGACAGCTGCAATGGCTCCGGTGATCAGGGCAATCCGGTGACCGAAAGTATCTCCGGCAAAGAGGTAGACAATTACACATGTTCCTGAGCCCAGTACACTTAAAAAGAGGCGAGCGTAAATATCCTGTGTCGTGCCCAGGACGGAAAAGATACTATACATGATATAAGGCCAGAGAGGGGCGCGAGTAATGGAAGGAGTATTTGCAACGCTACAATAACAATGATACTTGATCATGCCAACGGCCAGATCATAATAATAGTGGGCATCGTACTCCACAAGATAGTGTTTGCCAACGGTCACGTTGTATATAATGCGTATAAGCAAGGCAAGGCCGAAGACCCCTGCTGCTGGTAGAAAGCCACGGAGACTTTTCATTTTTCAATCCTGATCCTTATCTTATTGATTTGCTTATCTGCTCTTTTCGCTTCTCTCCCTTACATTGGCAGCAACAAAAAGCGTTCGCGGTCCCGCACGATCTGCATTACCTGTTGTGTCAATTGATGCAAAGATGCAATAACCTGGTTATTCCAGTTGTCGGGGGTAAGCTGCGTAACATACTGGTAGACCTGTTCGCTACTGCGTACTAACGCGAGATCGAATTGTAGTAGTTGACGCAGCAGTGGCTCCTCCTGGCGAAAACGCCACCAGATACGATCCTGTGAAGGTACCGCCATGCCGCGAATGGTAGTTTCAACATTGGAGAGAGCCTGTTGCGCGGCCTCTATCTCTCGTACCTGCACCAGCGCTTCCTGAGGCGGATCGGGATTAGCACGGGTGAGGGGTGGAATAAAACGGCGCTGGTATTCGCCGCGCAACGTTGCCAGCATATCCACTGCTTGCGCCAGGTGGTAGCTGGCGCGTTCCCGGACCAGCAAATCGTCGGCTCGCGCTTGATTTACCGAGCTATAAAAGTTATAGCCGTAACCTGTAAGCAGCAGTTGCAACTGCTGCACAATGGGATCGTTGGATGGCCCAGAACTCATTGTATCTCCTCCAGCTGCGAGGGCCCGATTTCTCAGGCCCTGTGTATCGTTTCCCGTTCCAACACTAGCGCCCCGACTGATTTGGGTGTGCTGGTGCGGGGGGAGCAGCAGGGGTGTTGAGCATGTAGCGATCAGTGCTGGCTGTCGTCTGTACACCGCTGATATTGAAAGACTGGCCGATCGCCATATTGGGGGCAGAAACCACTCCTCGTTCCGCCATCAGCATGGCAGTATAGTAGCGCACCGCCTCGATTTCGCTCAAGCCAAAGGCTTTCAGTGAAATCAGCGCCTTCATTCGCTCGTCGCGCGGAAATACCAAAACCTTGATAGTATCCAGCGAGATGCCGTAGGTGCCCAGGAACTGTTGGAGGTGTTGAAACACGATTTGAGAAAGGTCGTGGATCTTTTCATTGACCGATTCTAGCGGCGTAATCTGTACTAACTGATTGACGGCCTGTTCAATCACCGGACTCGCGTAGGCATTCACTTCCTGTGTCGTCAAAGCATGTCCACGGTAAGGCATATGTTGCACGAGCCGTACAGCAGCTTCTCTTGTCTCGACATGGATGTAGTAATCCACGCTGTAGACCATCTCTGCCATTTCGCGTGAGAGCGCCATGCCGGTCGTTTTCAATATCAATTTTGCGCGATTGATATAGAGGGCCTCGTATTGCCAGGGGCTCTGGCCGCCATAAAAGGCCTGCTGCATGGAGCCAAATATAGGGCGATCAGGGGTCTGGACGGGATACTGGCCTGTTTCATAAATTTGCAGAATGGCACCACGAGACTTGAGCACGCAGAAGTGGTTACTTTCCACGGTCAGCAATGAACCATTCATAATATTATTCTCTGGATAGTGCCAGAGCAGGATTTCAGGTCCCATAACCTCTTCGCCGCTATCGGTCAGGGTCGAGATAACGTTGCGTAAGCCAGGCATAATAAACTCCTTTGTTGTTCTATGTATTTATATTCTAATGAAATAAGGGTATGTCTAGCTATTACAACGTACGAGTTCATCTTTCTTATTGAGTTTTTACAATTTTATAAAAATTCAGAAAAAAACCTTGACAACCTATCTTCCATGTGAGAGAATACTGTTGCGCCACAAAAACAGCCATTCATCACCTATGACGAATGGTCCTGTTTTGAGCAAACTCTTGACATCTCTTTAAGAATATGTTAAGAATAGTGGTACCATCGAAAAGACAATCACCTGATTTTTTCTGATTGGGTGCTCCTGTCTCTTGGATGAGCGGTTGTATGTCACGCTAATGTGGCCTCCTCAGGGATCATGCCTTCCCAGAGCCTTGTCCATTCGTATGAATTCTTTGGCCCTTTTCAGGGTCCAGCCAACGAATACGTGGTCTCGGCATCACTGAGACCGGCAAGCTGCAAGCAAGGGGTGATAGGTGGAGCCAACGCGGGAAAGAGAGAACTCCTCTTGACAACGCGTCAACGATCTGCGATACTACCGCTACTGACGCACATGACCGTTTCACATGGAGTGGGCAGGTGCTTCAAACACACCGTCAGGGAGTAGACTGGTCCGTGACCAGCGACCGACCTCCGGGTCCCTTCTCCCCTCAGTCGGCGTACTTGAACAATTGAAGAGTGGAAAGCAGAACAGCAACTGGTGCTTGGATGCCCCTCCCAACAGGGGTGGCATCACAGCAGACACGGACAATGTCCACACACGTCGCACGCAAGCATGCAGTTCCTGTCAATTTGGTTCATCTCCCCGTTTTCAGGCGGGAGGATGACCGTAATCTGCGAACAGCCAAGTGTTTTACACAAGTAACAAACAGCTTGGCCTGGATCGCAACTCCTGTCTCCCGCCCGCGTCTCACGACGCTGGTGGAGGCAGATGCCACGTGGACATGAGCTCCCTTCTCGGCTCGAGAAGGGAGAGACATAGACCCATTTGGATGGCGAGTTTGATCCTGGCTCAGGATAAACGCTGGCGGCGTGCCTAACACATGCAAGTCGAACGCGCTCCCCTCCTTCGGGGGGGGAGCGAGTGGCGGACGGGTGAGTAAGACGTGGGTCACCTACCTTTCAGTGAGGGATACCGGCGAGAAATCGCCGACAATCCCGCATACGCTTGGCGCTCTGGAACGAGCGCCAAGCAAAGCTCTGCCAAGGGCGCTGGGAGATGGGCCCGCGGCCGATTAGCTGGTTGGTGGGGTAAAAGCTCACCAAGGCGACGATCGGTAGCTGGTCTGAGAGGACGATCAGCCACACTGGGATTGAGAACGGCCCAGACTCCTACGGGGGGCAGCAGTGAGGAATTTTCGGCAATGGGGGCAACCCTGACCGAGCAACGCCGCGTGCAGGAGGAAGGTCTTCGGATCGTAAACTGCTTTTCTTTGGGACGAGCAAGGACGGTACCAGAGGAACAAGCCCCGGCTAACTACGTGCCAGCAGCCGCGGTAATACGTAGGGGGCGAGCGTTGTCCGGAGTTACTGGGCGTAAAGCGCACGCAGGCGGTGCTGCGCGTTTGGGGTTACAGCTCCCGGCTCAACCGGGAGAGCGCCTCGAAGACGGCAGCACTTGAGGGCCAGAGAGGGACACGGAACTCCGGGTGGAGTGGTGAAATGCGTAGATATCCGGAAGAACACCAAAGGCGAAGGCAGTGTCCTGGCTGGTACCTGACGCTCAGGTGCGAAAGCTAGGGGAGCGAACGGGATTAGATACCCCGGTAGTCCTAGCCGTAAACGATGACCACTAGGTGTGCGGGGTATCGACCCCCTGCGTGCCGCAGCCAACGCAATAAGTGGTCCGCCTGGGGAGTACGGTCGCAAGATTAAAACTCAAAGGAATTGACGGGGACCCGCACAAGCAGCGGAGCGTGTGGTTTAATTCGAAGCAACGCGAAGAACCTTACCAGGGCTTGACATGCCGCTGCACCTCCTGGAGACAGGAGTCCCTTCGGGGCGGCGGCACAGGTGCTGCATGGCTGTCGTCAGCTCGTGCCGTGAGGTGTTGGGTTAAGTCCCGCAACGAGCGCAACCCCTGTCGTCGGTTGGATTTCTCCGACGAGACTGCCGCGATCAACGTGGAGGAAGGTGGGGATGACGTCAAGTCAGCACGGCCCTTACGTCCTGGGCGACACACACGCTACAATGGTCGGGACAGAGGGAAGCCAACCCGCGAGGGGGAGCCAATCCCAGCAAAGCCGATCTCAGTTCGGATTGGAGGCTGAAACCCGCCTCCATGAAGGTGGAGTTGCTAGTAACCGTGAGTCAGCCACATCACGGTGAATACGTTCCCGGGTCTTGTACACACCGCCCGTCACACCACGAAAGTCGGCAACACCTGAAGCCGCTGGGCTAACCCGAGAGGGAGGCAGGCGTCGAGGGTGGGGTCGGTGATTGGGGTGAAGTCGTAACAAGGTAGCCGTACCGGAAGGTGCGGCTGGATCACCTCCTTTCTAGGGACGACGGACTCGTGAAGAGTCCCATCCCAGGTCGGTCTTGTCTATATGACAAGGTTACACCGGCAGGTTTGTTACTGACAGGTTTAAAAAAGGTGCTGTTGGTTAGCCTTACCACTCTTGAGTTGTCCGAGCGTCTCTGACACTTTTGCTTTCCGGGCTTTTAGCTCAGGTGGTTAGAGCGCAGTCCTGATAAGACTGAGGTCCCTGGTTCGAGTCCAGGAAGGCCCACCCCGTAACGGGGGGACGTAGCTTAGTTGGAAGAGCGCCGCCTTTGCACGGCGGAGGTCAGGGGTTCGAATCCCCTCGTCTCCACCAGGGAAAATAAACCCACTCGCTTGTACATGCGGGTGGGGTGGTGACTATAGCGGAAGGGAAACACCCGTTCCCATCCCGAACACGGCCGTTAAGCCTTCCAGCTCCCACGATACTGAGGGGGCAGCCCCTTGGGAAAATAGGACGTTGCCACTCCACCCGCCTGTAGGGGCGGGTCTTTTTTTGTGCTCGATACTTTTAGTTCTTCGGTCAAAAGAAAGCTACAGTTCATCTTTTTTAAGGTTTTTCTCCTGTTACTCCACCGTGAAATCATTAATCTTGCACATCCGGTTGTGGATCCTTCCAGTCTTCAGGCATCACGATTCTCGCTTCCACACCAGCATGCTCTTTCAGCAGATACATAAGATTGCTGCCACTGAGTAGTTCAAGAGGCTTGCCGTCAGCGAATTCAAAGGAGGCTTTGCCATACCCGCTGGTTGTGACCAGTATTCCTTTTGATGCACCTTCGTTTTGTACCGTGCCAAAGAGATCACGCACGGCACTCACACCGACCGTATGTTTATAGCGTTTAGCTTGAATAACCACTTTCCCGCCGAAAATAGGACGAGGATCGTAGGCAACACAGTCTACACCGCCATCGCGTGACGCCTGAGTAAGCCGTGTTTCCAGTCCCATCTTCTGGAACAGATTCGTAATCAGTGACTCGAATTCAGAAGGAGTAAGATCCATCAGGTTAGGGCGTGGGTCCAGCCCTGAAAGCACATCTGTTTCTTCAATGAAGCGCGGATCCACCATATTGAACTCTAGCACGGGTCGTACTGGAGCGAGTTCTGCTGGGCTTTTTGAGACAGAGGCGTTGAGCACTTTGAGACAGGCTAAAGGGTCAACTTTGCTCAATTCGAGCTGAGTAAAAATATCACGGCTAGTACGCAATGTCACCAGGCATGTTCGTAGGGGTCGACCCGTACCCTTATCAATAGTGGCAACATAGCCATTAAACACAATCGTTTCCACGAATCCCGAGCGATCGGCTTTGAATAGCTCTTTCAGTGTGCGCAAAGTAACCTGGGCAATAACAGAGGAATAGAGAGCTTTTCGTTGTGCCAAAGGCTTCACTGTTTGTGTGACTTCATCTTTTGTCTTGACGTATTTGTAGGAGCTAACCTCAGGAACGACCTCTAAGGAGGGAAGGTCATATTCAACAACGAGTTGCTTTGATTCGGGCACATAAGCAAGTTTTGCATGCTGCGGGAAGTTGTCTGGGTAGGAACTTGAAGCGAGTACCATCGTGAAATACTCAACAATTGCAGGTGGGGAGCCAGCGGTAAAATCTTGCTTAAATCTATCAACCTCGGCATGTTGCGCCGCCACCTTCTGGCGAATTTCCGTTATTTGGAGCTCATATTTGGCGTTTGCTTCCTCCAGGCGCTGCAACCGGTCTGCTTCCCTGGCTGCATGGGCTTTCACATCTATCTGATACCGTTCATGCGCCTCGGCAGTTTTCTTGGCATGCTTTTCTTTAGCTCCTGGTATTAATTTTTGTATAGCCGAC
>Ga0209350_1001345_pt1 | contig 10877 bp, 13 predicted proteins | sample GraSoi013_2_20cm_2_FD_185822 | JGI IMG/M metagenome (GOLD analysis project Ga0209350, IMG submission 185822) | Grasslands soil microbial communities from the Angelo Coastal Reserve, California, USA - Sample 09_27_2013_2_20cm (SPAdes) (version 2) | ecosystem: Environmental > Terrestrial > Soil >...
CGGAAATCCATCTTTCCAGGTAGGACCCGTCCAGCACTTCCCATCGTAACCTCAATATGGCTGCCACATCTTCGATTTGCCGTTGCGATTGCGCCAGCTTTGACCATTCCAGTTTCGCAATGACTAAATCCTCGGCGCTCGCCACAAAAAGAGGAAGGCCCTGCACGTTGACTAATTAGCGACGGCCGAACTCCTCCTGGCTGAAGGCGCGGGATTTGCGAATGATTAGGTCGATCTTCCACCCTGTCGCCAGGTCAATCACATTAAACAAGGACTGCCGCGTGTGGGCTTCGAGCGCAGCATCCAAGTCCGCATAGTCGACACCGGATTTGCTGAAATAGTTCCCGTTCTATGTCCCTAATATTGGTCGGATTTACGGATTTCCGACCACATTCTGGCGCTAAGGTTAATGATTCAATTTCATCTTTGTTCACAGCAGCGTCCACCTCCACACACAGCCTGCCAGGAGATCACGAATGATTGGACTGGTCTGTATCAGGACATCGGCTTCAGCCGTGCCGTTTTGTCGCCAATATTGACCTACGCGTCCATGGGGTGCGACTGCCACAGGGCCGTCCGGCTTCCCGGAAATTGCGCCGTTCCGGCGCGGAATCACAATTTTGCATCTCTGACGGCACGGCTGAAGCCGATGCCCTGACACGAACCTCGCTCGAAAAATATTCATGTAGGCGAAAGGTGTGTCGTCCCTGAAGAGAATCGTATCGTTTTGCCACCTTCCCCCCGACTTCCGTCCGGGGCTAATGAATGCCGCGGCTTCGCGGCTGGAGCACAATTCGTCTCAAGGGTACGCCTTCAATGGAGTCGAAAGGAGCGGACGAGGGCCTCCGCTCCAGACCCCGTTACCCACCGGCGATGGCAGCGATGACTCATATTCGCCAGCCCTATTGTTGCGCGAGGGTGTCGAGGAACGTTGAAGGCGTGATTTGGTAGACAAAACTTTCTCGGCCACCCCCGTCGCGCCTTGATCCCGCACGAACTCCGCCTATTTTTTCCATGGCCCTCTGCGAGCGCAAATTCTGTGGACCAACAAGAAAGATAACGCTGTTCACGAATTTGAAGGCCGTGCCGCAGCATGAGCTGTTTCATTTCCCTGTTGTAGATGCCGCCCCAGTGGGACCTGGCCAAAAATGTCCAACCGATTTCGATCTCGCTTTTTTCTTTGTCGTATCCGTGGAATCGTGACGAACCGATGACTTGGCCATCTTTGGAATCAATGGCGATCAATGCTCCGCCGGATTCCAAGGCCTCGCGGAAAAATCCCTTGAAAACCTCTTCCTTGTAGCGGTCTTTGATCGGATGTTGTTCCCAAATGAGCGGATCTGAAGCTACGGCACAAAGGTCATTAAAATCCTCTGGTCGAAGCGGCCTGAGTCCGAGGAGTTCGCCTTTTAAAATAGGCTGGAGATCAAAGGACATTCTAAGCATTTGATTTCGTCCGTCAGCTCATTATGATTCGGTTCAGGTTTCGTGTCAGGGCATCGGCTTCAGCCGTGCCGTATTTAGTGTCCAATAATTGACCTACGCGCTCACGGGGCGCAACTGCCAACACGGTGTCCGGCGCTCGGCAGTTGCGCCGTACCGGCGCGGCATCTTATTTTTGCATCTCTGACGGCACGGCTGAAGCCGATGCCCTGACACGGCAGTTCCTGACAGTCTTTTTGGAGACGGCCTCATCCGCCGGCGATGGCCCCGATGACGATGAACGGCTCCTTCCCCGATGTGACAGCATCAGGCAGCGGGGCGTCGGGCGGCTCGTGGGACAAATCTTCCTCGCAGGCGAAGAAGCGCAGAAACGGGCGGCGCTGTTGGGTGTCGTGGTCGCGGATGGCGCCGCGCAGCATGGGATAGCGCGCCTCAAGTGCGTCCAGCACCGAACGCTGCGTGACCGGACCATCGACTTCGAGCGTCACCTCGCTGCCGACGTGCGCCAGAGTTCGGAGATGGAAGGGAAGGATTACGCGGATCATGCTTCCAATATATAAAATTTGACGCCTGCAGAGACGAACGAACGACTCTTAGTCTGATTGTTTTCTGGAGTCGATCAACTCGCGTTCAGCATTAGTCTGGTCTCCGTGCCATCTCCGCCATTGCTCGTCCTCGTCGCGAAGAAGAGCGAGGTCGACGATTCGAGGACGCAATCTCGGTACCTCAGCGTCGGGCGATGCGGCGAAGATAAACCGGTGTGCATGCTCGGCAATAAAGCGACGTATCATCTCGGCTTCAGCGCGCGGCACAACCCACCCACGGCGCGGCGGGCGTTCGCCGACTTTTGTTTACAACAGGTGACGTGGATCGAGCGGGAGAAATATTTCCGTACCTGGATTTCCCCAGCCGCCTTTGAAGTCATATCTGCCATCCCCGTAGTAGTTCAAGCGGACCACAGGATCATCGGTGGTAAACCAGGTTAGCTCGTCGGGGGGTGTCAGAATCGACCATCTGTGGTTGTGTAAGACTTTAGCGGTCTTCGTGAGCAAGTGTCGCATGCTGAAAAACCAAAGACCCCGACCAGCTACCATCTCACCCTTCACCTTTCCGAACTCTTGGCCTGGTTGTGTCTGAGTGGTTATACGCAAGGGTATGTAATCGCTGTGGGCAACCGTTGTCGGCTTGATCACCTGACCAGACTTTTTCGCCAAGTCGAACCGACGCACCGAATCTTGAAGAGTTTCGTCGAGCATCCCGGGGAGAGTCTCTTTCCAGCGTTGCAAATTCTCTGCGAGGCGTGCAGGAGTACGTACATCTTGCGCCGCGAGAAATCGAACAAGATTGTGCCAGTCGGTCGGCGAGAGCCGCATGTCCGCGGTCGCCTTCATCAGCGCTTCTTCTGCGGGCGTCTCGAAGTCGGCATTTAGCCATCTCTCGATTTCATCGGTTGGAACACCGGCAGCAAGCCGAGTGTAAAGATGGGCACGATATGCGACTCCTTTGATCGCAGCTAACTTCCAAACAGGGACACGGGAGTGCGCCACCAGAGTGCGATACGTCCAGACGCGTCCAGGGGAAGCCGCAAAACGCTTGAGGTACAAACACGACACATAGTGATTGTCACGCTGAAAGGCCATCTTCTTCACAGTGCAGCCTGGGTCGCATTCCCAGCCGAGGCTTGCATGGCTCGCGCTTTTCGAGGTTAGGATCTATTATCCGCCAGCAATCACCCCAATGACGATGAATGGCTCTTTCCCGGATGCGACTGCGTCTGGCAAGGGGGCGTCGTCGAGCGGTTCGTGGGAGAGGTCTTTTCAGGGAAGAAATCATGTTGTCGGGTTTCATAGTGTTAACCTCGGAAATGCCAATGGGTTCGTATCAGGGCATGGCTTCAGCCGTGCCGTATTTTGTTTCCAAGATTGGTTTACGCACCCATGGGGCGCAACTGCCACGAGGGTGTCCGGCTTCTCTGTAGTTGCGCCGTACCGGCGCGGGACCTTACTTTTCGTTACTTGGCGGCACGGCTGAAGCCGTGCCCTGATACGAATCTCTCTATGTAAGAAAATTGGCTCATAGTGAACCGGCGGACCAAAAGCAGATTCCTCGCGTGTCCCTTCGCTTCGCTCAGGGCAGGCTCTCGCCGCGAGCGTCGCTGCGGACGGCTGGGAATGACAACTTTGGAAGACTGTGGCGGCACGGCTGAAGCCGTGCCCTGATACGAATCTCTTTCGCAAGAAAGTCAGTTCATCGTGAAGCGGCGGACCAAATGCAGATTCCTCGCTCGTCCCTTCGACTTCCTTTCGACTTCGCTCAGGGCTTCGGCAAGAACAGGGCAGGCTCTCGCCGCGCGAGCGCGGTTGCGGACGGCTCGGAATAACAACTTTGGAGGACTGTGGCGGCACGGCTGAAGCCGTGCCCTGATACGAATCTCTCTATGTAAGAAAATTGGCTCATAAGTGAACCGGCGGACCAAAAGGAGATTCCTCGCGTGTCCCTTCGCTTCGCTCAGGGCAAGCTCTCGCCGCGCAAGCGCGGTTGCGGACGGCTCGGAATGACAACTTTGGAGGACTTGCGTCCTGGGCTGTAATATTCCGCCCCTTTCTGCGCAGCTTCGTTGTCGGCTCCACAATGGACCTCCAGATCAAAAGCAGAGGTTCGTATCAGGGCAGGCTTTTCAGCGGTGCCGTTAGGCCTAATGACGAATTGGAGGGCGCAGGTTGGCGGGCGAGGGCGCCCGCCCCACACGGGCATCACCCTAGCGTCTGCACCTCCACCGATAGCACCGCCGGCAGATCCCGCACAATCGGATTCCAGCTATCTCCAGCATCGGCGGAGGCGTACACCTGGCCACCGGTCGTCCCGAAATAAATCCCGCATTTATCCAAAGAGTCCACGGCCATGGCGTCGCGCAGCACGTTCACGTAGCAGTCTTTTTGCGGGAGACCTTTGGTGAGCGCCTCCCACTCGTTGCCGCCAGTGCGACTGCGATAAACGCGCAGCTTGCCTTCATGCACGAAGTGCTCAGAGTCGCTCTTGATGGGCACAACGTAAATGGTCTCCGGCTCGTGCGCGTGAACGTCGATGGCGAACCCGAAGTCGGTCGGCAAGTTGCCGCTCACTTCTTTCCACTCGTCGCCGGCGTTGTCGCTGCGCGTCACGTCCCAGTGCTTTTGCATGAACAGCACGCCCGGGCGCGACGGGTGCATGGCGACGTGGTGCACGCAGTGGCCGACCTCGGCATCCTGGTCCGGGATATATTGCGACCGCAGGCCGCGGTTGATCGGCTTCCAGGTCTTGCCACCGTCGTCGGTGCGGAAGGCGCCCGCCGCAGAAATGGCGATCCACATCCGCTGCGGATTGCTGGGATCAAGAATAATGGTGTGCAGGCACATGCCGCCTGCGCCGGGCTGCCATTTGGGGCCAGTGCCGTGGCCGCGCAGGCCGGGGAGTTCCTTCCAGTTCTCGCCGCCGTCGGTCGAGCGGAAGATGGCGGCGTCTTCCACGCCGGCGTAAACCGTGTTGGGATCGGTGAGCGACGGTTCCAGATGCCAAACGCGCTTGAACTCCCAGGGATGCTGCGTGCCGTCATACCATTGATGCGTAGTGAGCGGCTTGCCGGTTTCGGGAGACGCGTCGTAGGCGAACTTGTTGCTGTCTCCCTTGGGCGGGCCCGCTGGGGCGGCCGGTTCGCCGGGCGGCGTTCCAGGCTGGTGCCAGGTTTTGCCGCCGTCGTCTGAGCGCTGAATGATCTGCCCGAACCATCCGCTTGTCTGCGAGGCATAGATGCGATTGGGATCGGCGGGCGAGCCTTTGAGGTGATACATCTCCCAGCCCGCGAAGTGCGGGCCGCTGACGTCCCACTTTTGGCGTTTGCCGTCTGCAGTAAGAATGAATGCGCCTTTGCGTGTACCTACTAGAACACGTACTTTGCTCATGAATTGCTCCTTACCTAGAAGTCTTCATTGTTGCTTATATGCTTGCTCTAATCCTTTAATGTCAATTTTGTCCATCTGGAGCATTGCTTTCATGACCCTTCGCGACTTTTCAGGATCCTTGTCGCCCAACATCTCGCCTAAAGCCGACGGGATGATCTGCCACGACAGACCATATTTGTCTTTAAGCCAGCCGCATCTGCTTTTCTGTCCGCCAGCAGAGAGCTTTTCCCACAACTCATCTACTTCTTCCTGCGTCTCGCAATTTACAAAGAATGATATGGCCTCGGTAAATTTGAATTGCGGACCACCGTTTAACGCCATGAATTCTTGTCCATCGAGCTGGAATGTGCCAGACATGACCGCTCCCTTCGGTCCAGGCCCTGCGTCTCCATAACGAGTAATTCGTCCGATCTTTGAATTTTTGAAAATGGAGCTATAAAAATTCATTGCTTCTTCGGCTTTGCCATCGAACCACAAGAATGGCGTGATTTTTTGCATATTGTTTTTGCTCTGTGTTCCGGCCGCCCGGAGCTGTTCATGCGATTGACATTTTGAAAAGCCACCAGCGCGACAAACCACTAACCACAGAGGCCACAGAGGCGCACAGAAGAAATCCTCGTCGCCTCCATGGCCTCCGAATTCGGGTCACGCCTTTAAGCCGCTTTTGCAACCTGAGGACGCATCTGTTTCATGAACTCGCGCATGGCGGCGATATGCCCTGGCGAGCGGGTTTCACTCCAGGCCTCGTAGCGCTGCGCGGCTTTCTCCAGGTGTGCGAGATAGCCATTCATTTTGAAACGTTCCCTCGCCTGCGGGACGGCGGCCTTCGCGAGCTCCCAGACCCCGAAGAACTCGCCACTGGTCTCAAAGAAGAGGTCTTCATGCAGCAGGCCGTAGTCAAGCAGCGCGCAGGCTTGCTCCCAATAACTGAGCACCATCATCGCGTGCGTGCCATTTTCGGTTCCAGGCGCGGCTATGCGCATGGAGTCGTCGAAATTCTCCACGAAGTAATTCTTGAAGAACCAATCCCGTGCCTGGCGAAGTCGGGCTTCGCGGCGCTGTTCGTAGACCTGGAGATGGAGTTGTGCTTGTTCGTGAGTAGGTTTTGTCGCCATGATCATTCTTCTCCTTTTATTTGGTGTTTAATGAATTGACTACTTTGAGTTTCGAGTTTCGCTGATTGCCCAACCTTCGCGATTTTTGGGAACTCGACAATTGTAGATTCTTGATGACCAGAGCACACCGTCTGCTCTGTTAATTTTTCGGGAAATTTGGATCAGACTTCACTTCCCTTTGCGAACTTCGCGTATCCTTGGCGAACTCTGCGGTTAAGAGCTTTTAACCGCAAAGAACGCCGAGCTATCGCAAAGTGCGCGAAGAGAATCTGTTTCGCGTGCCGGCTCGCTATGCACTCCATTGAACAGCAGGCATTCATTTGCATCAGCGGCTGGCCGACTTCGCAATATTTAAAGCTGAGATAAGGGATTCAGATGCATCGTGCTCTCCTTGGTCTAAATATGTATTTGGAATTCTGTAGCGAATTATGCATTAGACGGATTGCGTACCCTTCTAGTTTGCATGGATTTGTCACTGCCCTCATCGTCCCCGAATTTGGGCAAGAAAGGCGTTGGATCCCGCTCGCGCCACCTCCGCCGGACTTCTGCTACCACTTGTTCGCGATTGTTTGCCATTTTCGCAATCAGCGCGCAGGGTGCACCTGTCTCCTCATGGCGCGCCGCCCAAATGAGCAACTCCAAAAGCACCGGAGCCAGGTCAATTCCCTTCTCCGTCAGCCGGTAGTTCACTCTGCGCCCGTCGGTTTTCTCCTCTTCGGCGGTAATGACCCCGGCCGCTTCGAGGCTCTGCAGGCGGTCCGCCAGAATGTTGGTGGCAATTCCCTCGCCCGATTCCTGGAACTCCTTAAACGTCCGGAACCCGCGAACCATCAGATCGCGGATGATGAGCAGCGACCAGCGATCTCCAAACCGCTCGAGAGAGATACTTACCGGGCAGCCGGAACGGCGTTTTGACTTAGACTTCCCAGGCACACAGGAAACATTATCAATATCACTTGCAAAATGCAAGTCATAGATGGGCCTCTTGGCCAGCGTTGGAAGAATCAGCTTTGGACTTGATCAATTGTTCGGGCCGGGGTGGTCCCGATCCATGAATTTACCGCCTCGACTGTTGCTTCGTTCACGGCGTGGGAGCCAAGGCGTTTTGGACAACCCGATCAAAGGCTGCAAGATGATCGAATTTCAGCTTGAGGTCCAAGCTGTTCAGGTTATGTCCCACTTCCCCGAGATGATCAGTCGGCCAAGGCAGCTCCGTTAGTTTGTCCGGCCATTTGGCTGATGCCACGCTCACTAGACCGTCGTTGGTTTTCTCTTCATCCGTCTTGCCATGAAATTCTATGTAGGTATGCGTGGGCAAGAGCACAAAAGAGCCATTGCCGGACCCAGCGTACGCGAAGTAGCGAATGTGATCGAGCTTAGGATTATCCCGATTAAACTGCTCCGCAAACCCGGTGGTGAGGTCTCCAAGCGCCCCGAACTGAATCGCCAATAATTGAGACAGCGCACGACTCACTGTCTCATAGGCGAAGCGACGTGGGTCTAGCAGATCCGGCTTCGGTCCTACGAGCAGATCCGCCACCGGACTGCCGTGATGTGGCGTAGCAATGGTTGACAATGACACTACCCGGCCGCGATCGGCCAAGCATTGCAGATTTTGCGCTAACAGGTATCGTGCATCCAAGCCTCCCATGCTGTGCGCGATGATGTGCACCTCGCCGTGGGGAAAACGTCCTCTGATCTGCTCGGCAAGCTTCGGCGCACGTTCCTTTACAGCTCCGGCAACGGGGACATTCGGAAACAACGCATCGGGGAACTTTGCGGGAAGGTCCCGAAAATAATTCGCTCCGATAATCTTTTGAGGAAAGAGGAATCCGCTAGCAAAAACGAGGTTCATTCCGGCTCCTTTGTTTACGAATCTCGATCAAAGGAATGTGTGCGGACGGTTTGATCAAATTGCACAAGAAGCCGAACACAAGGCTAGATTGAGGCCGGAATTTTGTGGACAACCTATACAGCTAGAATCCGCATAATTGCAACATCAATCGGGATGTCAGCTTTGCCTCTTGTTCTCTTAACGTGGTCGAACGAACCCTTCAGCCGCCGCTTCCCACCCAGGGGTGTTAGCGGGGCCACAGCCAGCCAAAGGTGCCGGCGGTCAGTGAGCCGTAAACGAGTCCATCGATAACTTCCTTGAAGGTCACGCTCCACGGCTGACCCTTCCAGATGCCGTTGCTCAGGTGTCCCAGACCGTAGGCGAGAAACGCGGCAGTGCCAGCGACGCGAAAAACCGCCAGGTAGTGCGCGCCGGGCGCAACCGTTCGCCCCGTGAGATAGGCAACGAAGAAGCCGATAATTAGACAATAGACGAACCACATGCCCAGGAACTTCGGCATGACGGGTGGGCCGCCAGGTAACACGGTCATCATCCCGACTGGTCCCTGCTTGTATTTTTCGATTACGACGGGCGATTTCATTTCCTTATGCGTGCAAAAAGGGAAAATATAAAGACCGCGCTTGAGGCCAGCGCTACGCAAGGCGACCAGGAGTTTGTCCTCGTCGGGGAGCCGTTGGTAATCGCTGCGATGGTAAGGCAGAAGCATGTGCATGATGGAACTCGCGACAAAGACGATGATGGCTGATAGCAGGATCGGGAGCCAAAGTGCGGTCAGAGGAACCATGTGCAGCCTCTTTCGAGTACCAGGTTAAATGCAGGGATTTCCAGGCGAGGCTACGCTTGCCCGGAGCGGTGGTCAAGCGGATGCTATCTACTCTCTGACAGCTTGCATTGCACCATATTTGGGCAATTGACCCCCGTTCCGTGCGAGGCGTAACGTACTCCTACCGAACGCGAAGTACATTTCCGCCGTCGCGCCCGCGGTGGGTTCCTTTCACTCTCTAACCAACGAAAGGAGCGGCTATGTTTACCCGCGCAGTTGAATTGACCAGCAAGCCGGGAAAATCGAAAGAACTGGCAAAAGCCATCAATGAAAGAGCAGTACCAATCCTGAAAAAACAACAGGGCTTCGTGGACGAGATTGTGCTCGTCTCGGACGCGGAACCCGATCACGTTTTGGCTCTGAGTTTCTGGAACAAACGAGGGGATGCCGAACAATATCATCGCGAGCAGTACCCGAAGATCCATGAAACGCTTCGGCACCTCCTCGATGCCGAACCCATGATTCGCACCTTCGACGTGCACAGCTCGATCACCCATAAGGTCGCCGCTGACAAAGCCGCCTGAGCCACTGGGTGATAGTTTGCAAGCGACGACGGGCGAGAGCATACCGCCTCGCCCGCTTTTAGTTTGTAAAAAAGGGAGACGGCTGCCCCGCACAATACTGCGACTCACATTTCCTGAAAAATACGACACCTGCGGGAGGACGAAACCGAACTGTCTTCCGCTGCCCCGGCCCCAGCCCTACATCAACTCCTCAATGAACGCGCGGGACACTTCCGGTGGTATCGGTGCGGCATTATGCACGAGCGGGCCTGCGTTCAGCACTGGCTCGGCTCCGTGCAAAGTTGGCACGTCGGTGCGCTCAAAGAATTTCCCGATAGGAATCTCTTCACCCCAGAGCAAGGATTTTTCCATGGCGGCGATCCAGTTCGCAGGATCGTAAGCGGAATCGTCCTCGAGCTTTTTCACGAGCGGGCGGAACCACTGATAGGTGTTGTCGTGGTTATAGGTGACGCAAGGGCTGAACACATCCAGGAACGAGAACCCCTTGTGCTGGATGCCCTGCTTGATCAGCTCCGTGAGATGTTTCTGTTCACCACTGAAGCCGCGAGCGATGAACGTGGCTCCGGCAGCTAAGGCGAGCGAAATTGGATTCACCGGCGCTTCGATGTTGCCGAAGGGCATGCTTTTTGTCTTCATGCCGACGCGGCTGGTGGGCGAGGTCTGGCCGGTCGTGAGGCCGTAGATCTGGTTGTCCATAACGATGTATAGCAGGTCGACGTTGCGGCGCATGGTGTGAACGAAGTGGTTGCCACCGATCCCGAAGCCGTCGCCGTCGCCGCCAGTCACCACGACGGTTAGATCGTGGTTAGCAAGCTTCACACCAGTCGCCACGGCCAAGGCCCGGCCGTGCAAAGTGTGCATGCCATACGTATTGATGTAACCCGGGAAGTTGGATGAACAGCCGATGCCGCTGATGGTGACTACTTGATGGTTTGGGATCTGCAGCTCGACGAGGGCTTTCTGGACGGCCGCGAGCACGCCGAAATCGCCGCAGCCCGGACACCAGTCGGGATCGACTCTGCCTTTCAAATCGGCCATCACGAGATGCTTGGTAGGCGCTAGAGCTGTTGCCATCTGTTCCCTCTCCTAATCAAACCATGATTTCATGCGCCGGAACGGAAAGTTTCGTCGTCCCGCTCAACTGTTCCTTCACCGCTTCAACGATGTGGTGCGGCATGA
>Ga0209350_1001348_pt1 | contig 10862 bp, 7 predicted proteins | sample GraSoi013_2_20cm_2_FD_185822 | JGI IMG/M metagenome (GOLD analysis project Ga0209350, IMG submission 185822) | Grasslands soil microbial communities from the Angelo Coastal Reserve, California, USA - Sample 09_27_2013_2_20cm (SPAdes) (version 2) | ecosystem: Environmental > Terrestrial > Soil >...
ACCGCGCTACTTCCCGGAGCATAGCCTTCTCGGGACGCACTGGTCACGGCGGCTCGGCGAGGCGCTGGCGCTGCAGGTAGGAAATGTTGATGTCGTGCACGCTCACAACACTTTCGAGTTGTTGAATGTCCAGGTCGCCAGGTTCGGGCGAAAGACGAAGACGAAGACGTTTTTCAGTCCACACGGGGCCCTCGATCCGAAGTTATTCGGGGACTGGAGCGCCAGGTCGATCAAGAAGCAACTGTATAATCGACTAGTGGAAATCCCAAATCTCAACGCGGCACGCGGTGTGTTTGCCCTTTCTAATTTTGAAGAAAACCAATTGCGAGCCATTGGTGTGTCTGCGCCCATACATGTAGTGCCGAATGGGGTGGAGATCCCGTCTGTTCAGGTGGAAAAGGTTCAGGCAAGGCAGCGACTTGGTATCGCCGCTGATGCAACCGTGGTTCTGTTCCTGGGAAGAATCCACGAGAAGAAGAACATCCACCTAATTATTCGGGCTTTTGAGCTGGTTCGCGCCAGTAACCCGGAGTGCCTGCTGATCATTGCGGGGGGGCGCACCGCTGGAAAGTATGTGTCGCAGTTGGATGCCTTGGTCGCACAGTTAGGCTTGGAATCATCTGTGCGATGGCTCGGGTTTGTTGACGAGGAGACCAAGCCGGATGTGTTTTCCGCGTCGGATGTGTTTGTGCATGCTTCCGAGTCAGAAGGCATGGCTCTTGCGATTCTGGAGTCCATGTCTTACGGGATCCCGACTTTCGTGAGCCGTGGCTGTTACATGACCCGCGCGGCGAAGGCTGAGGCAGTCATAGAGGTGGGGTCTTCATATGTCGAGATGGGATGTGCGTTGTCAGAGTGGCTGGCCAGTCCGAAAGCCCTGGAGAATCTTGGCCAGAGAGGCCGGAGCTATGTAAGAGACCAGCACAATTGGCAGAGCATTGCCAGCCAGATGCTGGTCGCCTATCAGGAGTGAGAGCGCCTCCCACAAGATGAGGAGGCGCGGAAGACGTCGGAAAGCTAGGTCGGATCGCCAGTGCGGTTATAGGAGGGGATGCGGATGAGTGAGGAGGAGGCCACGCGCGTCTGTGGCCACAGTGAAGCGCAGTAAATTGAGTCAGGGTACCGGGGGCACGTCTTCGGGGTTGCCGAGTGGGGCGCGTTTCCACGAGGAGATCGCCGCAGGCTGGACCGTTGGTTATGCTCGGGGCGGATTTGCGCGGCGGCTCCATTTCTTCCGGCCGATTCTCACAAGGCATGTCCGGCCGGATGACTCGTGGGTAGATCTGGGATGTGGATCCGGAGTACTCACTAAGGAATTGCTCGCCCTGGGAGCATCTGTCGTCGCGGTGGACGGTTCGCCGCGCATGCTGTCGCATGCCCGGGAGCAGATAGGCTTGGAGTATGCGGGGCGAGTGAACTGGATTCAGTCCGACGTCCAGTCAATCGATGCTCTGAAGGATGGTGCGTACGACGGGGTATTATGTTCCAGTGTGGTCGAATACCTGGATCGTCCAGGCGCATTGTTGAAAGAGGTTGCGCGAATCCTGATCCCTGGCGGAGTTCTCGTCATTTCCCTGCCGCCCACTTGGTCGGTGGTGAGAGTGTTTCAGAAAGGCATTCGGGCATTTATGAGCATGTTTGGGAAAGATAAGTTCACATACCTATCGGTCTCAAGGCTAGAGATCTCGCCCCGTGCGATCGATCGATTGCTTCAAGAGGCAGGTTTTTTGGTGATTCGTTCGACGAGATTTGATCCGGTTCTGCCAAGGGCGCTGCTGCGATTAGTGCCGCCCGCCTTGTTGGTTGTGGAAGCGCGCAAGCTGGATCGATCATGACACGAGACGCAACCACCTTGCTTGTCTCGGCCGGGGCGCATGCTAGTACAGTGCTCCAAGGCCAAGAAGCCGCCGTGCCTGACGCTTGACGAGCTGGCGGAGGCCGATGCGGAGGCAAGGACCCGGCCCGGCTAACGGTCGAGGTATAGGGCCGTAAACAAGTCTCGCGGTGATCCAAATAGAAACACCATCCAGGCCAAGGACCTACGGCTAATTGTGCCTAGATGGTTGAAGGCTGCGTATTACGGGTTGCTCTCGCCGGCAATGAGACTGAACTCGGCGCGCCACAGAGCGATTCCCTTGGTACTGAGGCGTCCGAGGCGTGCTCATCACGGTCCGGAAACGACAGGCCGGATCGGCCAAGTACTCTTCTAATTGAGGCGCGGAAGCCGACGCGATCGTGAAACAAGTCCTCCTTCCAAGCCTGAGGGATGGCGCCACTCAACTGGCCGACGTGCCTGCCCCCGGCGCAGTACCTGACCAACTCATCCACGCGACCGCCCCACTAGTGTCCGCCGGCACCGGGCGCATGCTCGTAGAGTTCGGCAAGGCTAAGGGGTTGGCATTGAGCGATGAACGAGCTCGCCGCAATGGGACCAATAAGCGGCTGTTACAGTTGTCTATCCAGGTTTGGGCTCGGCTGCTCACGACTATCGATGTCATCCGCGTCAAGGCATTGGTGCCGGCCAATGCATCGAGTCCAGGGTGAAACGGATGCAACTTTTCCGACTTCTCGCCTATGTTTGGAGGCACCCCTTGAATGCCCGCGGCCGGCTATCGGCTATCGGAAGAGTGGCCAAATGGCAAATCGGCAGCCGTTTATTACCGGGCGCTGTGGCATTGCCGTATGTCGGAGGTACGCGGCTATTTGCAACGAGGGGAATGTGGGGAGCCACCGGTAACTGGTACTGCGGTCTGCATGAAGTGGCGGAAATGGCGTTTGTACTCCATGTCCTTCGCCCGTCTGATAAGTTCATTGACGTGGGTGCCAACGTGGGCAGCTACACCGTTCTGGCGGCTGGCGCGGTCGGGTCCCGAGTTTTTGCCGTTGAGCCTATCCCGACCGCCTTCGGCTTTCTGCGCAGGAACGTCGAGCTGAACGGTTTGGGCGAACTAGTCCGTTGCTGGCAGGGGGGGCTATCAGACCGCCGGACAACCCTTCGCTTCTCGAGCGAGCTGGACACCGTCAACCATGTTCTCACCGTGGACGAGGATCAGCCGAATATTGAGGTTCCAGTGACTACTCTGGATGACCTGGTTGGCGAGGACGTACCGACTGTGATCAAGATCGATGTCGAGGGCCACGAGCTCCCCGTCCTTCGGGGAGGGCAACGAGTCCTGGCGGACCGACGGCTTTGGGCCGTGATCATGGAAACCAATGGCAGTGGGGCCCGATACGGCGTTGAAGACCAAGAACTTTTTGAAGTCATGCATCAGCACGAGTTTGTGCCTTACTGCTATGAGCCATTCAAGCGGCAGCTTTTCGCTGGACGATCGGATAGTGGGAATACAGTGTTTGTTCGCGATATCAATGCGGTGAACGAGCGGATCAGAACAGCGCCCATGTATGCTCTGATCAACGGCTCGATATAAATGCACGTGTGAAGCAAATCCTCCAAGACCTTAGGGAGGGCATCCCCCAGCTGGCCGAGGTGCCCGCTCCCGGCGCGGGGTCGGGCCAGCTTCTCATTCACACCGCCGCTTCCCTAGTTTCCGCGGGCACCGAGCGCATGCTGGTGGAGTTCGGCAAGGCGAACTGGTTGGACAAGGCCCGCCAGCAGCCGGACAAGGTACGCATGGTGCTGGACAAAGTGCGCGCGGATGGGCTTGTGGCTGCGGTGGAGGTGGTGCAGAGCAAGCTGGACCAGCCGCTGGCGCTCGGATACTGCAACGTGGGGCGTGTCGCCGAGTTGGGTCTCGGCGTGGAAGGCTTCGCGGTAGGCGACCGGGTCGTGAGCAATGGCAGGCATGCAGAGATGGTCTGCGTGCCGAAGAATCTCTGCGCGCGCATTCCGGATTCGGTTTCAGACGAATCGGCAGCCTTTGCGGTGCTGGCCGCGATCGGTCTGCAGGGCATCCGGCTGGCGAATCCGACCCTGGGCGAATGCGTAGTCGTGACGGGCTTGGGACTGATCGGGCTCCTCACGGTACAGATGTTGCGGGCACAAGGCTGTCGTGTGCTGGGCGTCGATTTGGACGCGAATCGTTCGAGTCTGGCGCGGCAATTCGGCGCCGAGTGGGTGGTCAACTCCGGGACGGGCGAGGATGTGCTGGCTGCAGCACAAACCTTCTCGCGCGGGCGCGGCGTGGACGCGGTGATTATTACCGCCTCGACCAAGAGCAACGAGCCGGTGAGCCAGGCGGCCCAGATGTGTCGCAAGCGTGGGCGCATCGTACTCGTGGGCGTGACTGGGCTCGAGCTGTCGCGGGCCGACTTCTACGCTAAGGAATTGAGCTTCCAGGTCAGCTGCTCTTATGGTCCCGGCCGCTACGACCCGGCCTACGAGGAAGGGGGGCAGGACTATCCTGTCGGCTTCGTGCGCTGGACCGAGCAGCGCAATCTCGAAGCCGTGCTGGACCTGATGGCGAGCGCCCAGCTGGACGTGACACCCCTCATCACCCATCGCTTTCCGCTCGAGCGTGCCTCGGACGCATACGAGCTGCTCACTTCCGGTGAGCCATCGCTCGGCATCCTGCTGGAGTACCCGGCGGCCAGGGCCGGGTCTGTGCAGCCGGCCGAGGGGCGGACGGTCCTGCTGGCACCGGCCGCGCAGGCGCCGGCAACAGTCAGCATCGCTTTCCTGGGTGCGGGCAACTATGCGGGCCGTGTGCTGATACCAGCCTTTCAAAAGGCCGGCGCGACTCTGCGCACGGTGGTCAGCGCAGGTGGCGTCAGCGCGGCGCACTACGGCCGTAAATTCGGCTTTTCGAAGGCGTCGACCGACGCGTCGGAAGCATTGGCGGACGTAGCGGTAGACACGGTGGTCGTTGCCACCCGCCATAATGTTCACGCCAGACAGGTGCTGGCGGCATTGCGGGCGGGCAAGCATGTGTTCTGCGAAAAGCCGCTGTGCCTGACGCTTGACGAGCTGGCCGAAATCGACGCGGAGGCCCGCGGGCGGCCCCGTCAGCACTTGATGGTCGGGTTCAACCGCCGCTTTGCGCCGCAGGTCGTGAAAATGAAAATCCTGCTGGGCACGGTGGCCGAGCCGAAGAGCTTCATCATGTTGGTGAACGCGGGTGCCATTCCCTCAGACCATTGGACGCAGGACAAGGCCGTGGGGGGCGGGCGCATCGTGGGCGAGGGTTGCCACTTCATTGATCTACTGCGGCACCTGGCCGGGGCGTCGATAGTGGGCCAACGAGTAGTGGCGCTAGACCGACGGCACCACGCACTGCAGGTTACCGACGACAGGGTCACGATCACGCTGGAGTTTGCCGACGGTTCCGTGGGCACCGTCCATTACCTGGCCAACGGCGACAGGGGCTTCCCCAAGGAACGCCTGGAGGTGTTCTGCGCTGGCAAGGTGCTGCAGCTTGATAACTTCCGCAGGCTGCGCGGCTGGGGCTGGAAAGGCTTTGCCAAGATGCGCCTGTGGCGGCAGGACAAGGGCGCGCAACAATGCGTCAACGCGTTTGTTGATGCCGTCAGGAAAGGCGCACCGCCGCCAATTTCCCTGGATGAACTCATCGAGGTGAGCCGGGTTTCCATCGAGGCAGGGACTTCGGTGGCATGAACCGTATGGTCGATCGCCTCGATCGCGCGTTATATCCGGGGCAGTCGAGCAACTGGGACGATTACATCTTTCGCGACCGGATTCTTTCGAACCTTAGCCCCGAGGCCATTATTCTGGATATTGGCGCCGGTGCCGGAATCGTTCAGCAGATGAACTTCAAGGGAATGGTCGCGAAAGTGTGCGGCATCGATCTCGATCCGCGGGTCGAGTGCAATCCCATGCTGGACGAAGGGAAGCTCTCGGATGCTGGCCACATCCCCTATCCTGATGCTGCATTCGACGTGGCGTTCGCCGATAACGTCATGGAACATCTAGCCGACCCGATGGCGGTCCTAGGCGAGGTATGCCGTGTACTTCGGCCGGGCGGGGTGTTCCTTTTCAAGACGCCAAACAGGACCCACTACATGCCGCTGATTGCCCGGATGACCCCGCATCGCTTTCACAGGTTCGTCAACAGGTTGAGGGGCCGCGCCGAAGAAGACACCTTCCCGACACTCTATCGGGCCAATACTGCCGCCGATGTCCGCAAGCTGGCCGCGAGCGCAGGCCTCACGGTAGAGCGCTTGGAGCGCATCGAAGGCAGACCGGAATACCTGCGCATCACTTGGCCGACGTATCTCCTCGGGGCCGCCTACGAGCGCGTTGTCAATACATTCGATTTCCTTGCCATCTTTCGGATCCTGTTGATTGCCCAGCTTCGTAAAGCGGCCAATGCCAAGCCCGGGATTCAGTCGTGACGGTGTTGATCGACCTCATCGCCGGCGCCCGACCGAACTTCATGAAAATCGCGCCCATCATTCGGGCGATGGAGTCGCGCAAGTCTCAGGGCGGTGCACTGCGCTATCGGCTCGTGCACACCGGGCAGCACTACGACGCTCGCATGTCGGGCGATTTTTTCGAGCAGCTCGGCATTCCGGAACCGGACATCAACCTGGCGGCGGGCTCGGGAACCCAGGCCGAGCAGACCTCCGCCATCATGACCGGCTACGAGGCCCTGCTCTCAAGGGAGCCGAGTGCGCTGTGCCTCGTGGTGGGGGATGTGACCTCGACCATGGCGTGCGCCATCGTGGCTCAGAAGCTCCATGTGCCGGTGGCGCACGTGGAGGGCGGCATCCGCTCGGGTGACTGGACCATGCCGGAGGAAATCAACCGCCTGGTTACCGACGCCATTACCAACTGGTTCTTCACCACGAGCGAAGTGGCGAACGCTAACCTGCGGCGCCAGGGTGTGGCCGATCAACGGATCTTCTTTGTCGGCAACACCATGATCGATACGCTGCTGGCCAACCTGGGCCGGCTGCGGCCACCACCATTCTCGGATGAGATGGGACTGCAACCGGGGCGCTATTTTGTAGTAACACTGCACCGGCCGGCCAACGTAGACGCCAGTGACCCCTTTGCCCGGATGCTCGAGGCTATCGCGGCGGGCACGCGCGGCCTGCCGGTGATCTTCCCCGTGCACCCGCGCACGGCCAAGACCCTGCAGACGCTGCCGGGTCTTCCGCCGAGCCTCCACCTGGTCGATCCGCAGCCGTACCTGGAATTCAACTGGCTGGTGAAGCACGCCAAGGCCGTGATCACCGACTCGGGAGGCATCACCGAGGAAGCCACCGTGATGGGCGTGCCGTGCCTGACCTTGCGCGATACCACCGAGCGGCCCGAAACCATTGCCCTCGGTACCAACGAGCTGATCGGTACCGACCCGACGCAGTTGTTGCCCGCCCTGGATCGGCTTTTTGCCGGACAGTGGAAGAAGGGCGGCATCCCCGAGAAGTGGGATGGCAAGAGCGGCGAGCGGATCGTCGCGGCGCTGGAGCGCCTGCTCGCAACTTGATGTCTCCGGAAACCCTCTCGCGCTACTGGCACACCGTGCGGTGGCTGCGGCCGGGACAGGTTTACGGGCGGCTGTGGTTCCGGCTGCATCGCCCAAGACCGGACCTCAAGCCCGCGCCGGCTCTGCGCCCGGGCACGGGAACATGGACCGGTTGTGCTCGCACCGCCTCGATGACCGGCCCAGAGAGCTTCCGCTTTCTGAACGTCGAGCGTCGCATTGCTGCGGAATCGGACTGGAACCGGCCGGACTGGCCGAAGCTGTGGCTCTACAACGCCCATTACTTCGACGACCTGACAGCAGCGGATGCTGCGGCACGGACCCTGTGGCACCGCGCGCTGGTTGCGCGCTGGATTGTCGAGAACCCGCCCGGGCGGGGTAGCGGCTGGGAGCCGTATCCCACCTCGCTGCGGATCGTCAACTGGGTGAAATGGGCCTTGAGCGGTCACGCCCTGGACGACGTGGCTCGGCAAAGCCTGGCGGTGCAAACGCGGTTCCTGCGCGAGCGGCTCGAGACGCATCTTCTGGGCAACCACCTGTGGGCCAATGCCAAGGCGCTGGTATTCGCCGGGACGTTCTTCGACGGCGCCGAGGCCGAGGCCTGGCGCGCCAAGGGGCTGGCGCTGGTGAGGCGCGAGCTCGGGGAGCAGATCCTGCCCGACGGGGGCCACTTCGAACGCAGCCCCATGTATCACGCGATCGTGCTGGAGGACGTGCTCGATCTGCTGCACCTGGTGCGCGTGTACCCGGGGCGGTTCACCGATGAGGATGTCGCCGCCTGGCGCGAGATCGTGCTGCGCATGCACCGCTGGTTACGGGTGATGACGCACCCGGATGGCGGCATCTCGTTCTTCAACGATGCAGCCTTTGACATCGCACCCGCGCTCGCTGCCTTGACCGAGTACGCAACGGCCCAGGGCGTTGTCTGCGACCTGACGCCCTTGGCGGACATCGAGGCGCTTACCGGTTCGGGCTACGTCCGTCTGCAGATCGGCCCGGCGGTGATGATCGCCGATGTCGGCGAGATCGGACCGGATCATCTGCCGGGCCACGCACATGCCGATACGCTGAGCTTCGAACTGTCGCTGCGAGGGCAGCGGGTGCTGGTCAACGCCGGTACCTCCACCTACGAAGTCAGCGCCGAGCGGCTGCGGCAGCGGGGAACCGCAGCCCACAACACGGTGGTGGTGGACGGGGTCGATTCCTCCGAGGTCTGGAGCAGCTTCCGGGTGGCGCGCCGGGCGCGGCCGCTCGCGGTGAGCTGGGGCCGGGATGGCGCTGCACTCTGGCTGTCGGCCGGACACGAGGGCTACAGGCGCTTGCCCGGCAAGGTGATCCATCGGCGACGCTGGCGGCTCGACCCGCACGGGTTGGTCGTGGAAGACGTATTGGAGGGTCGGTACACATCGGCCGAGGCGCGATTCCACGTCTTGCGGGGTAGTGAGTTCACCTGGACGGTGGAAAGGGCGTCGGGCAGGCTCGCGGCCGCCACCTGGCACCCCCGCTTCGGCCAATCGATTGCCTGTGAGGTCCTGTCGGTGACACCTGCCGCCCTGGTGTGGACGACCCGTTTTCGCTGGGAGTAGGGCCCGGATGAGAATTCTGTTCTTGTCCGACAACTTCCCGCCCGAGGGTAATGCCCCGGCAACGCGCGTGTACGAACATGCCATCCGCTGGGTGCGTAGTGGGAATGAAGTGACCGTGGTGACCTGCGCGCCCAATTTCCCGGAGGGGAAACTCTTTCCCGGCTACCGCAACGCCTGGCGACAGGTGGAAAACCTGGACGGAATCCGCGTGGTGCGGGTGAAGACCTACATCAGCGCCAACGAGGGATTTCTCAGGCGCACTTTCGACTACCTGAGCTTCATGCTGATGGGCTTCGCGATGGCCCTCTTCGAGGGCCGTCCCGATGTGGTGGTGGCCACGTCGCCGCAGTTTTTCTGCGCGCTCGCCGGCTGGGCCGTTTCGGTGGCCAGGCGTCGGCCGTTCGTGCTCGAGTTGCGCGACCTCTGGCCCGCGTCCATCGTCGCGGTGGGAGCCATGCGCAGGTCGGGCGTGATCCGGGCACTCGAGCGGGTCGAGATGTTCCTGTACCGGCGTGCCACGGCAATCGTCGCGGTGACCGAGTCCTTCCGCCGGGAACTGATCTCACGAGGGGTCGACGGCAAGAAGATTCACGTCGTGGTGAACGGGGTTGACGCGATGCAGTACCAACCGCGGCCGCGCTCACCGGCGCTTGAAGCGGACCTGGGATTGCAGAGCAAGTTTGTCGCAGGCTACCTCGGCACGCACGGACTCGCGCATGCGCTGGACAAGGTGGTCGAGGCAGCGGCCTTGCTCCGCCAGCGCGAGGATATCGTGTTTCTGTTCGTCGGCGGGGGCGCGGACCGGGCTCGCGTGGAAGCCTTGGTGGCGGAGCGCAAACTCGAGAATGTAGTCATGCTTGCGCGTCAGCCCAAGGAGAGAATGCCAGAGATCTGGAGCCTGTGCGACGTGGCATTGATTCCGCTGCGCGACGCCCCCGTTTTCAAGACCGTCATCCCGTCCAAGATCTTCGAATGCATGGGTATGGGCATTCCGATCCTGATGTCGCTGCCGGAGGGCGAGGCCACGGGCATCGTGCGCACCCTGGGCTGCGGGGTTTGCGTGCCGCCGGAGAATCCGGCGGCTATGGCGGCTGCGATCGAGAGACTGGCAGGGAGTCCCGTTGACCGCCAACGGCTGGCGGCGGCGGCTCGCGCCGCTGCGCCCCGGTATTCGCGGGATACGCTGGCGACATGCATGTTGGATGTGCTTGAGTCAGTACGTAGCAGGGAATAGGTTCTGAGAACCAGTTCGCACATCTCGGGTGGGACGATGATTTCGACTTATTCAACCAGTTTGAGCAATACTCTCAGGGCGCTCGTGCCGGCGCACATCAAGCATTTTCTGGTCGCCAAGCTTTTCTTCGGCCAGACCACGGGAAGGCTGATCAGGCTCGCCGCGCCAAAGAAGAATCTGAAGGGCCTCAGATTCGACGTCAATTCCGATAACATCGCTCTCGCCGAGGTTGCCGATCTTTATTTTAACAGGAGGGAGCGGGCGGAGTTCGATCTAGTTCGAAGACACATTCTGCAATCCGATATCGTGAATATCGTCGAACTGGGTGTGTCGATCGGTTTCATCGCCTCAAACATTGTGTTCACGAAGAAAGTGAATTACCTCGGAATCGAGGCGTCGCAGCGACTCGCGCGCGAAGCGCGGGCCAACGTGGAGAGTAATAACCAGTCCGACTCCATGTGGAGAATCGAAAACTTCTGCATTGATTACTCGGGGGCGGATTACGTCGAATTTGCCGAAAGCACGGATAGTTTAGCGGGCAGAGTCGGCAGCGGCAGCGGCCAAGGCGTTCTTGTTCCCGCCGCCAGATTCGGTGATCTGATCCGTCGCTGCGGCATGCAAAATTTTGCCCTGATAGCC
>Ga0209350_1001352_pt1 | contig 10839 bp, 7 predicted proteins | sample GraSoi013_2_20cm_2_FD_185822 | JGI IMG/M metagenome (GOLD analysis project Ga0209350, IMG submission 185822) | Grasslands soil microbial communities from the Angelo Coastal Reserve, California, USA - Sample 09_27_2013_2_20cm (SPAdes) (version 2) | ecosystem: Environmental > Terrestrial > Soil >...
CTACGACGGCATGAAGCAGGGGGCGGCGAGCCCCATCATCACGCTTGGTTAGGGACCAGGGAATGGGGGCTGGGGACTCGGGGGTCTTCGTGGTGGTCGAAGGTCCCGAGGGCGCGGGCAAGTCGACCCTGGTGCGCGCTCTGGCGACACGATTACTCGCCGAGGGCCGTCACGTGGTGACCGTGCGGGAGCCGGGCGGGACGCCCGTGGCGGAAGCGGCGCGCAAGATCGTGCTCAAGTTTCCTCACGACATGGCCCCGGCGGTGGAGCTGTTCCTGTTCCTGACGGCGCGTGCCGATCTGGTGCACCGGATCATCCGGCCGGCGCTCGACGCGGGCGATGTGGTGGTGGCCGACCGCTTCGAGCTCTCGACCATGGCCTACCAGGTCGCGGGCGGCGGGCTGCCGGCGGAAGAGGTGACGCAGGCCATCCGGCTGGCGACGGGGGGTCTCGTGCCGGACGTCACCCTGGTGCTCGACATCCCGGTGGAAGTGGGCCGGGAGCGCCAGCGGGCGGCCCACAAAGTGCAGGACCGGTTCGAGCGGCAGGACGATGCGTTTCATCGGCGGGCCCGGGGTCCCGGCGTCGTCCATGTCGACGCCATGCAGTCGAAAAAGGCCGTGCTGGACGCCGCCTGGAAGGAAGTGCTCGCGGCGACGGCCCTTCCAACACGAGGCACGTCATGAAGCTGCGCAAAATAGTGATCGTCACGGCGGTGGCCGGCCTGAGCCTCGCCACGGGTGGGTGGCTGTTACAGCACGAAGCGGCGCCCTCGGGCTCGGTGTACCAGCAGGCACGCTTGTTCGAAGACGTGCTCGCGCACGTCGCCGACTACTACGTCGATTCGATCGACGAGCGCCGCCTCTACGAGTTGGCCATCGACGGCATGCTCGACCAGCTGCACGACCCGTACTCCGTCTTCCTGAAGCGGGACGACTTCAAGGCCTTGAACGAGGCCACCACCGGGAATTACGGCGGTCTCGGAATCCAGATCGAGGTCCGCGACGGCTGGATCACCGTCGTGGCGCCCCTGCCGGACACGCCGGCGGAGCGCGCCGGCGTCCAGACGGGCGATCAGATCGTGGCGCTCGACGGTCACTCGACCGAGGGCTGGAAGCAGGATCAAGCCGTGAAGGAGCTGCGGGGCGAGGCGGGATCGCCGGTGGAGCTCAGGGTGCACCGCGTGGGCATCGAGCAGCCGCTCACGTTCAAGCTCACCCGCGCCGTGATCCACGTCCGCTCGGTGCAGGTCGCGACCATGCTCGACGACAAGGTCGGCTACGTCCTGCTCACGCCCGTGAGCGAGAAGTCGGCGCCGGAGCTCAGCCAGGCCGTCGACAGCCTGCTCAAGAAGGGCATGAAGTCGCTCCTCCTCGACCTGCGCGGCAATCCGGGCGGCCTGTTGGATCAGGGAGTCGCCGTGAGCGAGCTGTTCCTCGATCCCGGCCAGGAGGTCGTGGCGCAACGCGGCCGTTACCCCAACGCCACCCGCACGTATAGGGACGCCAAGCCCCAGCCATGGCCCAGCCTCCCCGTCGTCGTCCTGGTGAACGGCGGGACCGCGAGCGCGGCGGAGATCATCACCGGCGCGCTCCAGGATCACGACCGCGCCGTGGTGGTCGGGACGCCGACGTTCGGGAAGGGGTTGGTGCAGTCGCTCTGGCAGCTCACGCCCGAGACGGCCCTGAAGCTGACGACCGCTCGCTGGTACACGCCCAGTGGGCGCACCATCCAGCGCAAGAGCAAGAGCGAGGACGACCAGGCCGCCCAGGCCGAAGCGGCGGAGCTCGGGCGCGACACCTCGAAGGTCGACTCGGCGTTGGTGTTCCATACCGATCATGGACGCGTCGTACTGGGCGGCGGCGGCATCCGGCCGGACCTGTTCGTCAAGCGCGATACGTTCACCACGGCCGAGCGCTCGTTCATGAAGGCCGTGGGCAGCAAGATCCCGACTTACCAGGACGTGCGGGCGACCTACGCGCTCGAGGTCAAGGGCTCCGGGCGCGTGAAGAGCTCGACGTTCAGCGTCACGCCCGACATGGTGGACGAGGTGCTGCGGCGGTTGCGCGCCCGCGGGGTCGCCGTTCCCGACAGCGTGCTGGGGGGCGCCCGCACCCTGATCCGGGACGATCTCGGGCACGAGATCACGCGCTACGTGTTCGGTCGCCCCGCGGAGGTCCGGCGCCTGATGGACGAGGACCATCAGGTGCAGGCGGCGCTGGCGCTGGCGCGCCGCGCCAAGTCGACCCAGGACCTCCTGTCGATCGCCGCCGCCCAGGCGCCGGCCACGCCGCGCAACTGAACCGCTCGGTCGGCATCATCGGGCCGGGCCGGGCAGGGGTGGGCCTTGGGCTCGCGCTGGCCGGGGCCGGCTACGCCGTCGAGCTGCACGGTCGCACCCGGAAGGCCGTGCCGCGGCCGCTCGCGCTCACCGTGGGTCCCGGCGACGCGCCGCCTCCCTGGATCGGCCGGCCGGCGGTCGTCATCCTCGCGGTGCGCGACGACGCGATTCGCCCCCTCGCAGGCGCCCTCGCCGCCGCCGGCGCGATCGACTCGCGTCAGGTGGTGTTGCACCTCTCCGGCGTGCACGGCCAGGAGGCGCTGGGACCGCTCGTCGGGTCGCGCGCCGCGCTGGGCTCGCTCCACCCGCTCCAGACCATCTCCGAGCCGGAGCGCGCGGCGGAGCGCCTCAAAGGCGCCTGGGCCGCCGTGGAAGGAATGCCGCGCGCCGTGGAAACGGCCGAGCAGCTGGCGCAGGACGTCGGCTTGCGCCCGTTCCGGATTGCGTCGCAGGCGAAGCCGATGTATCACGCCGGCGCCGTGTTCGCGTCCAACTACTTCGTGGTGGTGGAGGCGGTGGCGCAGCGGCTGCTGCGCCACGCCGGGCTCACCGATGCCGAGGCCTGGCAGGCGCTGCGCCCGCTGGTGGAAGGCACGCTCGAGAATCTGGGCCGCCTGGGGCCGTTGGGCGCCTTGACGGGCCCGGTGGCCCGGGGCGACGAGGCCACGATTCGCCGCCACGTGGAGGCGCTCACCCAGGACGATGCAGCGTTGTATCGGGTGTTGGGGCGGGCCGCGCTCGAGCTGGCGCAGAAGCGGGGGATGGACGAGGGCACCGCGGCGCGGATCGCCGCGGCACTGGCTACTGATCTACCACCCGTACTCCGGCCGGGGGCGAAAACGTAAGCTCGCGGCCCGGCACGCCGCCGTTCACCCGGATGTCCCGCAGCATCACCGTGCGCCGCTGGCCCGACGACTCGATAATGTCGAGGCGTCGCACCAGGCCGTCGTTCCGGCTCACCCAGATCGTCGCCTCACTGTAGGGCTGGTCGCCCGCCTTGGGCAGGAGGAGCACCACGTCGGCCACGCCGTCGGGGAGCGAATCGACCCGGACGGAGCGCGCCGTATAACGGTCGCGCGGATGCTCGACGAACTGTCCGATCAGGTTGGGCCCGGTCGAGCCGTATTCCGGGATGCGGGACCGCAGCACCTGGCCCGGCGTGGTACTGGGGGTGTAGAGCCAGAGGAAGCGCCCGTCCGCCACGATGCGGTCGCCTTTGGGATCGGTGAAACGCATGGCGAAGCGGCTGGGGCGCATCTGGTACAACCGGCCGCGTGTCGTATCGGGCGCGCCGAGCATTGGATTGGCCACGACCTGCGTGAAGTCGGCCGAGAGGCTGGTGATGGTCTGGTAGACGGCGCTGGCGTGGTCGAGGACAGGCCAGGGGTCGGGGCTCTGGAGCCCGAGAGAGACTCCGATCGCCAAGAGTGCGGAGTGCGGAATGCGGAGTGCAGAATTGCAGAACGGCCTTCGACGCCAGCCCATCAACTCCGCACTCCGCACTCCGCATTCCGCACTTGTTCGGCCACCCGCCTCCCGATCACGTCCGCGATCACCCGGACCTCACGCATGAGCTGAGCGAACTGATCGGGGTAGAGCGTTTGCGCGCCGTCGGAGAGCGCTTGCTCGGGATTGGGATGCACCTCCACCATGATCCCGTCCGCCCCCGCGGCCACCGCGGCGCGGGCCATCGGGATCACCTTATCCCGCAGCCCGGTGCCGTGCGACGGATCGGCGATGATGGGCAGGTGCGACAACTTGTGCACCACCGGAATGGCGGTGAGGTCGAACACGTTGCGTGTGGCTGTGTCGAACCCGCGGATACCCCGTTCGCACAGGATCACGTCGTGATTCCCCTCGGCGAGCAGGTACTCGGCGGAGAGGAGCAGCTCTTCGATCGTGGCGGACATGCCGCGCTTCAAGAGCACGGGCTTCTTGGCCCGTCCCGCGATCTTCAAGAGGGAGAAGTTCTGCATGTTGCGGGCGCCGATCTGGATCAGGTCGGCGACTTCGGCCACGTAGCCGATCCCCTCCGGATCCATGGCCTCGGTGCAGATCAGCAGGCCGGTTTCCTCGCGCGCCTTGGCGAGCAGTTTCAGCCCCGGGCGACCCAGGCCCTGGAACGCGTAGGGCGAGGTGCGCGGTTTCCAGGCACCGCCCCGCAGGACCACCGCTCCCGCCTCCTTCACGAGCCGGGCCGCTTCGATGATCTGTCGCTCGCTCTCGACCGAGCACGGTCCCGCGATCGTCACGACCTCGGGGCCGCCCACGCTCACGCTCCCGTTCGCCCCGAGCCGCACCACGGTGTTCTCGCTCTTCCACTCGCGGCTCACCTGCTTGTAGGGCTTGGAGACGTGGATGACGTCCTGCACGCCGGGGAGCCCCTCGAGGCGCGACGCGTCGACCCGCCCGTCGTTGCCGACGAGGCCAACGGCGGTGCGCTGCGCGCCCGGCATGGGGCGTGCCTTGTAGCCCAGCTCTTCGATCACCGCGATCACGCGCCGCACCTCTTCTTCGGTGGCGCCGTGCCGCATCACGATCAACACTGCTACGGACCTCCCGCTCCGATGGTGAACCGGTCGCCGTCGCGCGCGGCCATCACCGGTCCGCTGAAGTGGGTGCCGGCCGTGCGCGCCGGGTCCGAATTCTCTACCGGCGGATAGAAGTGCGTCAAGACGAGCCGCCGGGCGCCGGCCTCGCGCGCCAGGTCCCCTGCCTGCTCGGGCGTCAGGTGGATGTCCATCGCCAGCTCGGCCGGCAGCGAGCACTCGGCGAGCAGCAGATCGGCCCCGGCGGCCCAGCGAGCGAGCTTGGTCGAAGGGCCCGTATCACCCGTGTACACCAGCCGTCCCTCGGGCGCGGTAAGAGACAGCGCGACGCTTTCCTGAGTATGCGGCACCGGGAACGTCTCGAGGCTCACGTCTTTGTCGAGCGGGAACGGCTCGCTCGCCTGCACGTCGAGAATCCCGATGGGGAACCCCGGGTCGAGCAGCCACGGCCCGTAGCCCTCGGCGAGCTTCTTGAGCAGCCGCACGACGCCCGGCGGCCCGAGGATCACGAAGGGCTCCTGGCGCGCCGGCACGGCGGTGTACTTGAGCGCGTACACCAGCATCGGCAGCTCCCCCCAGTGGTCGGGGTGGAAGTGCGACAGCACCACGTGCGTGATCTGGTGCCACGGCAGGCCGAATTGCGCGAGGCGATGCAGGGCGCCCGCGCCACAGTCGAACAGGATCCTGAGATTACCGCGGCTCACCCAGTGGCACGCCGAGGTCCGGCTCCCGGACGGCGCGACGGTGCCGGTCCCGACGGTGACGAGCTCCACTCAGGCCGGTTCCATCTGACCCAGCCGGACGCCCACGATGGTCGAGACGCCGGGTTCCTGCATGGTGACGCCGTACACGGCGTCGGCGGCTTGCATGGTGCGGGGGTTGTGCGTGATCACGATGAACTGGGTCAGGTCCTTGAACTCGGCGAGCAGGCGCACGTAGCGCCCGACGTTGGCATCGTCCAGCGGCGCGTCCACCTCGTCGAGCAGGCAGAAGGGGCTGGGTTTCGTCAGGAAGATCGCGAACAGGAGCGACACCGCCACGAGCGTGCGCTCGCCCGACGAGAGCAGGTGAATGCGCTGCGTGCGCTTGCCGCGCGGCGCGGCGTGGATCTCGATCTCGCTCTCGAGCGGCTCGGCTTCGTTCGCCAGCCGCACGTCGCATTCCCCTCCGCCGAACAGCGTCTGGAACACGGTGCGGAAGTTCTCGCGCACCTTGCCGAACGACTCCAGGAACATCGTTTTCGCGGTCTGGTCGATCTCACGTGCGGCCTGCTGCAGCGACTGGCGCGCGGCCACGAGGTCGTCGCGCTGGGTCATCAGGAACTCGAGGCGCTTCATCTCCTCGCCGTGCTCGTCGACCGCGAGCGCGTTCACCGGTCCGACGGCGTCGATCGCCGCCCGCAGCCGCTCGTTCTCCTGGCGCAGCCATTCCAGGTCTCCGGACACTTCGGGCGCTTCGGCGAGCAGCTGGTCGAGCGGCTTACGCCACTCGGCCTCGACCTGCGCGACCAGGCCGCGGCGACGGCCGAGGATCTCGGTCCGCTCGAGTTCGAGCTTGTGCTCCTCGGCGCCGCGGGTTTCCAATGCCGTGCGGGCGTCTTCGAGCGCCGTCTCCGCCCCGGCGAGTCGGCCGTCCGCCTCACCCACCTGCGTTTCGGCGTCGCGCGCGGCGGCCTCCAGCGCGCCCACCGCGATGCGGCGCTCTTTCAGCGTGTCCTCCCACTGGGTCTGCTGCGCCGTGAGCGTCGCGGTATCGTGGTCCAGCGCCGCGATCTCCTCCACGAGGGTCGCGACCTGGCGGCGGGCTTCCTCGGTTTCGGCGGCCGCGCGCGCCGCACGCTCCCGCGCGGCGGCGAGTCGCGCTTCCACCTGGGCCGTATCCACCTGCCACTTCACCCGCTGCTCCCGTGCCGCCTCCTGCCCGGTCTCGAGCTCGACCAGGCGCTGCCGCTCGGCACCGAGGCGTTCGTCGAGCCGCACCCGCTCCACGTCGTGCGTGTCGACCTCGCCGTGCAGGGTGCCGAGCCGGGCCTCCACGTCCGACAGGCGCGTGGACAGGCGCTCGACTAGCGCGGTCGCGTCGGTGGCCTCACGCTGCGCGTGGGCGGCGGCGCGCTCGGCGTCGCCCTTCAACGCCCCCGCCTCGAGCTGCTGGTGGCGGGCCCGCTCCGACCCCTCGCCGGCCGCCGCGAAGGCGGCTTCGGCGGCGGCGAGCTCGGCGAGCGTACGCTCGAGCGCGGCCGCGGCGGCCCCGCGGGCCGCCTCGGCGTCCGTGACCTCCTGCGCCAGCGCGTCGAGGTCGGCGCGTCGCTGCAGCGGTCCCCCCGCGCTGCCTCTCCCAGTCGTCCGCCCGGCGAGGAACACGGCGCCGTTGGCGCGGCGCAGGGCCCGGGTCCCGCGGCCCTCGCCGTCCAGCACCTCGTGTCCGGCGAGCAGGGCGCGCACCCACGCCGCCGCCGGCCCGTCCACGCGGAGGTCCTCCTCGAGAGGATGACCGTCGGCGGCGAGCGCCGGGCCGGGTACGCTGGGGAGCAGCACGAGCGGGCCCGGCTGCGCCTGCTCGTGCCAGCGGCGGATCGCGTCTACCGCCGCCGCGTCGCGCACGAGCACCGCATGCAGCCATTCGCCCAGCAGCTGCTCCGCCAGCTCCGCGTCGCGCCGCCCGGTGCGCACGAAATCCGACAGCGGGCCGATCACCGCGTCGCCGAACTGCGTCTTCTCCTTGAGCAGGGCCTGGGCCGCGGGGGCGAGCCCCACCCGCTGGCGCTCGAGCTCCGCCAGCGCGTCGCGCCGGGCGGCCACCTGTGCCAACGCCTCTTCGGCCTGACGCCGCGTCGCGCGAGTGTGCGTCTCCCGCTCCTTGAGCTCCGCCACCTGGCGCCGCGCCCGCTCCAGCTGCTCCGCCGCCTCGGCCGCCGCCAGCTCGAGCGCCGCGGCCTGCTGAGCCCGCGTGCCCACAGCGGCCGTCGCCGCCCACTCGGCCTCGGCGCGCGCGGCCCGCTCCTGAGAGGCGTGCGCCAGCTGCTGGCCCAGCTCGCCGCGTTCCCGCTCGAGCGCCGCGCGCTCGACCTCGAGCGCCCGGAACGCCTCCGCCCGGCGCTGCATCGACTCTTCCAGCTCGCGCACCGCGGCGCGCTGCGCCGACAGCCGGTCCCGCACGTCCTGCTCGAGGGCCGTCCGACCGGCCAGCTCCTGCCCCACCGACGCGAGGTCGCGCTCCGCGGCCGCGCGCTCGGCCTCCGCCGCCGCCCGCTCGCGCTCGGTTTGCAGCGCGCGCCCCGCCTCCTGCTCGCGTCGCCGGCCCGCCGTAGCACGGCGCTGCCCCGCGTTGCGCAGCCGCTCGGCGGCGAGCGCGAGATCGCCCTCCAGACGGCCCACCTCCAGCCTCGCCTCATTCACCCGGCGCTCGACGTCGGTACGTCGCGCCTCGGCCGTGTGCCGGGCTTGCACCTCCGCCTCGCGCGCCTGCTCCGCGTCCGCCAGCTTCGCCCGCTCCGCGGGGAGCGCCGCCGCCAGCTGCTCGGCCCGCTGCCCCAGGCCGCCCAGCGCGAGATCGAAGTCCTCGAGCTCGCGTCGCACCAGCGTGAGCGCGATCCCGAAGCGCTCCTCGATCATCTTTCCGTAGCGCTCCGCCTTGCCGCGCTGGCGCGCCAGGCTGCGCACCTGGGTCTGGATCTCGCTCACCAGATCCTCGAGCCGGGCGAGGTCCGCGGCCGTCTCTTCCAGCCGGCGCTCCGTGCTCGTCTTGCGGTCGCGGTACAGCCCGATCCCGGCCGCCTCTTCGAACAGGGCGCGCCGCTCCTCGGCCTTCTCGGAGAGGAGCGCTTCGATCATTTTGGCTTCCATCACGACCGCGGCGTCCGCCCCGAGGCCCGTGCCGCGCAGCAAGTCCTGGATGTCCCGCAGCCGCACCGGCGATCGGTTCAGGAGGTATTCACTCTGGCCCGAGCGGGACAGCCGGCGCGTCACGAGCACTTCCTGATATGCGATCGGCAGCGTGCCGTCCGTGTTGTCGAACACGAGCGAGACTTCCGCCACGTTCACGGGGCGGCGCCCGGTCGAGCCCTGGAAGATCACGTCCTCCATTTTCCCGCCGCGCAACAGGCGCGGTGACTGCTCGCCCAGCACCCAGCGCACGGCGTCGGAGATGTTCGACTTGCCGCAGCCGTTCGGCCCCACGATGGCCGTCACCCCGGCCTCGAACGGCAGCTCCACGGCGCCGGCGAACGACTTGAACCCCGACAGCTCCAGCCGGGTCAATCTCATGGCGTAGTCCCCATCCGGGTGACGAGAGTGGCGCGAACACCCGCGCGCTTGAGGCGAGCTTCGAGTACGCCCGCCTGCTCGGGCGTCTCGAACGCGCCCACCAGCAAGCGCCCGTCGCCGTCCCGCGCCAGGGCGGGGATGCCTCGGGCGCGCAGATCGTCCGCCGCCGCGGTGCCGCTCACCGCATACGAGTAGGGCGCCCGCAGGACGTCGCCCTGACCGCGTTGGGCGAGCCGGCGGCTCCACAAGGCGGCCCGGACGGTGACCGCCGAGTCACGCGTCCGGTATCCGCCCGCAAGCACCCGATACCAGACGGTGCCACCGCGGCGCGGGCCGAGCGTGACGGGCGTGACGAACGGCGTGATGCCGTCGGCTGCCAGCCGGTCGGCGAGTGCCAGCGCGCGGTCGAGGCGCGCGTATGCCGCGAGCTGCACGGTCCAGGCGAGCGAATCGGCACGCGGCTGGGGCGTCGCGGAGGGGGCTGGGGCCGGAGCGGGAGCGGCGTGTACGGGGGGGCGGCTCGGGGCACGCTGCTCGGCCCCGCGGGCCAGCAAGGCCCAGCCACCGGCGGTGCCGGCGGCGAGCGTCGCGGCGATCACCACGGGACGGGTCCGGCGCTGCAACACGCCCGCCCGGACGGGCGGACGCATCGCCGCCGAGATCCGTCCCGGCGGCGGCGCCACGGAGCGCGGGTCGGGAACCGGCGTCGCGAGCGGCGTCCACCGCTCGCGCACCACGCCCAGCAGTGGGATGCCGCGCTCCATCGCGGCGCCGATCCCCTGGCCGATGGACGATTCGGGCTCGTACCCGTCGGCCGAGAGGACGAGCAGCCCGTCCGGTACCGTCGACAGGCGCGCCAGGGCGCCGGCGGAGAGATACAGCAACAGCAGGGCGTCTTCCGATCGGAAGCCGCCGTGCAGCTTGCGCCAGCGCGGGTTGGCGAACAGGTCACCCGCGTGCGCCGTGACCGTCCCCGCCGCGATGAAAAAGACGCGGTCGATCTCGTGCGCCGCCTTGGTGAGGGACACGTCGTACTCGAACGCGTCCACGATGCCCTCGGCGGGGCTGAGGCCGACCACTTCGTGAAGGGTGGGACGCTCGAGCCACAGGTCCACGAGCGCGACGCGCCGGTCGGTTTTGGCCGCGGCGCGTGCCACGTCCCACGCCGCTCCCGCGGCCCACACGTGATCCCCGGTCGCCGGCACCAGCGACACGAGCGCCTGTCCTGTCAGGAGCGACGGTACCAGGGCATCGAGCCGCGAGCGCGGCAGGGGACGGCCGCTCACGGCGTCGGCTGGTAGATCCAGAAGGGCCGGCCCAGCTTGCGCCCGATCGCCTCGGCCTGCGCGCGCGTCGGATAGGGTCCCAGCACGACGCGGTAGCCGTCGTCGGGATTCTTGGGCTGGAGCACGCGCGCGCCCAGCCCGGCCCGCGAGAGCTGCTGCGCCATCTCCGTCGACCAGGCCTCGTTCTGCGAGGTCGAGACCTGCACGTACATCGGGCCCTCGGGGCCGGCGGTGTCGGCGGCGGCCGCCTGGTCCGCGGGCGCCGCGCCGGCGTCCGCATCCGCGAACGCGCCCCGGTAGCTACCGCGGGGCCGCCACGCCGTGAGCATCCAGAAGTCCGACGCCCCGCCCTTCACGCGCCCCGTCTCCGTCAGGGAATCGGGCCGGTAGGAGACGAT
>Ga0209350_1001356_pt1 | contig 10830 bp, 3 predicted proteins | sample GraSoi013_2_20cm_2_FD_185822 | JGI IMG/M metagenome (GOLD analysis project Ga0209350, IMG submission 185822) | Grasslands soil microbial communities from the Angelo Coastal Reserve, California, USA - Sample 09_27_2013_2_20cm (SPAdes) (version 2) | ecosystem: Environmental > Terrestrial > Soil >...
ATTCGGGAAGGTCGCGATCCCATTCACGAGGTTCACGATCTTGGTGCCCCTGAGGTGGGCGTTTTTGCCGAGGCTGCCGTCGTTCTCGATCGCCATGGTCACCTGGCCGATGAAGCCGGGAACAATGTTGCCGGAGGCGTCCTCGGCGGTGACTTCCACCTGGAAGGTATCCGACAACACAGTGACCTTGGACGGGGGCTCGATGGTGAACGCCAGTTGCGTCGCCGGCGCCGTGCAGGCGACGCTGAACGTCGTGCGCGACGTGTCGTTCGGGAGCACGGTCACACTGCGCGGGTTGGCGCCGCTCACGCTGCAGTTGGCCGGCACGCCGGCGAGCGCGGCGCGGTGACTGCCGGCGGGAAGGCCGGTGGCGGTGATGCTGTCGTTGATGCCGATGGCGGTGCTCTGGCCACTGTCGAGGGTTACGGTATAGCCGGTAGGCAGATTCGAGCCCGAGGTCGCGGCCGCTGCCTTGAGCGCGCCGGTGCCGTGGGGCGGCGCTCCGCCGCCCGAGCCGTCACTCAGGAGCTTGTCGAGGTGACAGCCGGCGGCCAGAACGCCCAGCGCCAGCAGGTAGAGGCGCATCTTCACCGGCAATTGCAGTCTGCAATCGCCGCGCCACGGGCCTATGGGTTGATGGTGAAAGCCTGGCTGTACTTCTCATTCAGAGGCCAGCAGGTAGCGTGCAGCACATACCCGCTGCCGGGCTTGTCGATGCGCAGGTCCGTGAAGTCGGCATACCCGTCCACCACCTGGACCCGGCGGGTGCCGGACAGCACGGCGCCGGTGGGGTTGGACGAGAGGGTGATCCACACCGCGCCGTTGAAGCTCGTGTTGAGGCTGCCGCCGGTCTGCACGCCGACGCGGATGAGTGGGATCACATTGCCCGCGCGCGTCGTGGTCGGTTCGATGTAGTACGCCAGCCCGGTCGCGCCGGCGGGCGAGGGGGGAGGGCCGACGGTGACGTCGAATGGATCGCTGATCGCAGGGACCAGCCCGGGCGATGTGGCGCGCAGTACGTAGCCGTTGCCCGGCCGGTCGATGCTCAGGTCGGTCCACTGGGCGACGGGGTTGTTCATCTGTATCGTCTTGCGGGCGGTCGACAAGGTGCCATTGCCGGGGTTGGAGTCGATCTCGATGGTGACGGTGCCGATAAAGCCGGCGACCTCGTTGCCCGACGCGTCGTACACGGTAGCCCGCACCGGCGGCATGACCTGGCCGACCTGCACGGTCTGGGGATCGTCGGTGAAGACGAGGTGAGTCGCGCCGCCGAACGGCGGGGCCGCGCACGTGATCGCGAAGCTCGCCTGCGCCGTCGCGCCTGAGGGAACGGTCACGGTCTCCGGATTGGCGCCGGTCACGGCGCAATTCGAGGCCACACCGCTCAAGGACAGCGAGTGGTCGCCGGCGGCGATTCTGCTCAACGTGATATTCGTGTTGATGCCGATGTGACTGCTCGTGTCGCCGTCGAGCGTGACGGTGTAGCCATCGGGGTCGAAGTTCTGGCCCGTGGTGGACGTGGTGATCGTGATGTTACCAACCGGCGGAGGAGGCGGCGGCACCGGTATGACGTTGAACGAGTCGCTCTCGGCGACGGGCGTCGCAGGGCCGAACGCGGCGACGAGCGTGTACCCGACCCCCGTCTGGTCGATGCGTAGATTGCCGAGCGTCGCGACGCCCGCGACGGCATTGACGGGGCTCGCGCCGAAGAGCTTGGCGTTCTTCAGGGGGCTGGCGTTGTTCCCCAGGGCCACGCGAATCTGCCCGGTGAAGTTCGTGGCCTTGTTGCCGAGCGAGTCATACGCGCTCACCTCGACCGGCGGCGTGATCGCCGCGTTTTGCGTGGCATTGGTCGGCTGCACGGTGAACCGGAGCTCGGTGGCGGGCCCGGGCGCGACCGTGAACGTGTCGCTCGTGACCGACTGGAGCCCGTCGGTCGCGGCCTGCAAGGCGTAGCCCGGGCCAGGCTTGTTCAGGCGCAGGTCGGTGAACGTGGCGACGCCCCGCACCGGGTGCGCGCTGGTGTTGCCGGAGAGGGTCGCGCTGCCGGGGTTCGAGGCGAGCGCCACGGTCACCATGGCGGTGTCGACGCCGGCCACGGGCTGCCCCGCGGAATCGGCCACGCTCACGCGCACCGGGCCGATAGGCTGGCCGGCGCGAGCGCTGCGGGGCACGGGGGCAAAGACGAGTTGGACGGGGGTACCGTGCGACGTGGGGGGAGCCCCGCCGCCCGCGTTCAGGAGCTTGTCGAGATGGCAGCTGACGACGGTCGCCGTCAGCGCCACGATGCGTACCGTCCTCATCGCAGTACCAGGCTTTGCAATCACCGCACCGGGATGGTGGCCCGCTACGGCGGAACCACCCCGGGCTTCTCACGCCCGTGCTTGCCGAGCCGCGGCAACACCTGTGTCGCGCGCTCAGCGGTGCCGGGTGACACTCAGCGCGTGAGCCGCTCCCAGGCGTCCAGGACCACCCCCTCGAGCTCCGGGCGGAATCGCCCGGCCAGACCGAACGGCCGCGTGAAGCCCGAGTCCTCGTAGCCGCGCTCGCCCAGCATCGCCGCCGTGGGGAGATATCCGAATACCGTGTCGATGCAGCCCACCGGCATCACCGAGCCGCGAAACACGCTCCGCACCATCGCGCCGTAGGCGGTTACGGGCTCGGCCGAGACGGCGGCCAGGTGGAGTCCTGGATCGAAGCTCAGGCGTTGCAGCGTCAGGTGGCGTCCCCGCCCACTGCTGCCGGCGAACAGCGCGGAGACGGGGATCCGCTCGATCTTGCAGGCCGGCGCCACCGGGCGGCGGGTGCGCAGCGCCCCCCGGGCTACGCCGACGACGCGCTCTGCCAGGCCGCCCGCCCAGGCGGCGTATTGCGCCGGGGAGAGGGGCGCGAACCGCGCGCCCAGCACGAGCTCCGCGAGGCGGCGCCCGAAGCGGGTCGTAGCTCCCACCTCGCGGGGCCGCACGTCGCCCGCGAACCCCTGCAGAAACAGCACGGGCAGCTCGGCGCCGTGCGCATCGCGCAGCGCGCGCCGCACCACGCCGGGGAAGTCGGCGCTCACGCGCGTGACCGTCGGGAAACCGACCGGATGGCACGCGTACGACCAGAGTACCGCGAGCGGGCGGTCGGTGGGATCGCTGAACGTGAGGAGATGCAGCGTCTCGTCGCGCGGGCCGGCGGGGTTCGGGGCGCTCCGCACTCCGCGCCATCCCGGCCGGCGGCGGTTGATCGCGTGATCCGCAGCCCCGGTGCGATAGTCGACGTGGCACGGCACGGGGTCGAGCGAGGCGAGCCGGCCGAGCAGCTCGGCGGCCCGCCCCGCCACCAGGGCGGCATAGTCCGGGTCGCACACGCCCAATTGGGGTTTGCTCGAGTCCACCGCGGGCGCGGTGTGCGTGTGCGACGCGGCGACGAGCAGCGACGCTTCATCGAGACCGAGCCGTGCCCCCACGGCGTCGAGCAGCTGCGCCTTGAGCTCGGTCGTGACGAACAGCAGGTCGGCGGTGAGGATCGCGACGCTCTGTCCGGGAGCGCGTAACAGCAGCGCGTTCAGCTCGAGCGGATCGGCCACTCCGCGGCTAGGGGCCCGGCGGTTCACGTAGCCCGCCAGCGGCAGCGGGCGGTCCGGGGTGATGTCGACCGACCCCGCGGAGAGGAGGGCGCCGCTCTCACCTCCCTGTGTTATAGCAGGCTCCTGTAGACCTCGGCCGTGTGCTCCGCCGTGCGCTGCCACGTGAAGGTGCGCGCCCGCGCGCGGCCCCGCTCGATCAGTTCTTCGCGCTGCATCGCGTCGTCGTTCAGCCGCTCGAGCGCCTGGACGTAGGCGGCCGGATCGCGGCCTTCGACCACCACCACCGCGTCCCCGCCCACTTCTTTCAGGCCGCCCGCCCCCGAGGTCACCACCGGCAAGCCCGACGCGAACGCCTCGATGACGGGGTAGCCGAAGCCCTCGTACAAGGATGGGAACAGCAGTACGTCGGCGGCGCGGTAGGCGCGCCGCAGCGTGCTCTCGTCCGCGAACGGCACCGTGCGGACGAAGCGCCGCAGGCCGAGACGCTCGATCAGCTGCTCCTGATCGCCGCTCAGGCGGCCGCCCACCTGCAGCAGGTACGCATCCGCTTCGGTGCGGAGCCGCGCCACGGTGTTGATCACCAGAGGCACGTTCTTCCGCTCGACGGTGCTCCCGACGTGCAGCACGACGAAGGCGTCGTCGGGAATGCGCCAGTCCGCCCGGCCCCGCACGCGCGCGTTGGGCGACTCGGAGAAGAAGGCCCGGTCCACGCCGAACGGGACGACACTGATGCGCCGGTCGTCGCCCAACCAGGTGGCGAGCTCCCGCTTCAACCACTCGGTGCCGACGATATAGGCGCCGGCGAGGCGCAGCGCCTTGAGCGTCCCCCGCAGGAACCGGTTGCGCACGCCCTCGCGCCAGCCGTCGGTGGGGGAGCGCAGGATGATCACCGGCATCAGGTCGTGCACCGTCACCACGGCAGGGCGGCGGTGCACGCGCGTGACCATGTGCGCGTAGCTGTGATCCAGGATATGCACCAGCTGGGCGCGCTTCGCCTCGCGTCGCAGCCACCACGGATAAAGGAAATAGCGCGCCACGTAGCGCTGCGGCTCGTGCAGCGGCCCGGGCAGCACGAACTTGGTGGGATCGACGTCCTGCGCCCACCAGCGGGGATAGCCCCCCGAGCTGCGGCCGTTGCTGACGTCGCGCGTGAGATCCCCGATCGACGCGGCCAGGCGCACCTCGAACCCCGGATCGCCGCCCTCGAGCCAGTCGTGCAGGCGGTGCGCGTACCGGTCCATCGAGGGCCAGCGCTCGAGCGGGAGATCGGGGACGAGGAGGATGCGAGTCATGGACGGGAGGTACGCGGTGCGTGGTGCGCGGTATCCCCCGGTGCATGGCGACCCACCGCTCTGGCCGACACGCCGTCGGAGGGAACCGCGTACCGCGTACCGCGCACATTTGGCTCAGCCAAGCAGGTCCCTCCAGAACGTGAGCGTCCGCTCCGCCACCGCGTCATCCGAGAACAACTGCATCGCGCGCGCGCGCCCCGCCTGCGCCAGCGGGCGCCGCTGGTCGGGCGACGCGAGGCGACGCAGCGCCCCCGACAGCGCCAGGGGGTCGTCGGGCGGCACCACCACGCCCGCGTCGCCGATCACTTCGGGAGTGGCACCCGCGCTCGTGCCCACCACCGCCACCTCGTACGCCATCGCCTCCGCCGCCACGTGCGCGGCGGGCTCGGCCCACGTCGGCAGGGGGCGCGCCGGCAGCACCAGCACGTCGAGCTCGGGCCAGAGCTTGCGCACGTCCTCGGGTGGCAGCGCGCCGGCCCAGCGGATGCGCGCCGCGAGCCGGAGGTCGGACGCGAGCCGCTCCAGCCGCTCCCGGTCGGGACCATCGCCGACCACCGTCAGATGCCAGCGGTGGCTGCGGTTCTCGGCCAGCGCCTGCAGCAAAGTATCGATTCCCTTCTCCGGCACCAAGCGGCCGACGCAGCCGATCGCCATGCCCTCGTGGTGCATGTGCTGGCACTCCGTGGGCACGTGAATGCCGAGTTGGGGGATGGCGGCGACGGGCAGGTCGGGCACCACGCGTCGCAGCAGCGCCGCGGCGGCGCCGCTTCCGGCGATCGCCCCCGTGATCCGGCGCAGCATGCGGCGGCGCCGGCGGCGCGCCAGCCACGGCAGCGGCACCTCCACGTTCTGATGGGTGAACAGAATCGCGGGCAGGCCCAGGTGACGGGCGGCGCGCACCGTTTGCTGGGCCGCCGGTGTGGTCGATTCTTCTTCTACCTGCACCAGATCGGGTCGCTTGTCGCGCAGCAGCGCGTGCAGCGCGCGGCCGCCGTATTTGAGCGCGTCGGCCTCGCCGTGGTGGCGCGCGGGGATCGGGAAGACCTCGACCCCGTTCTGGCGCTCCCACGCGATTTCGAGCGTCGCGCCGAGCACGGGGTCGCGCCAGCGCTGCGGGACGCCCACCGTGACGTCGACGCCGCGCGAGGCGAGCGCGCGCAGCTTGCCGCGGTTCGCGGCGGAGAGGTAGGCGTGAGAGATGATCAGGACGCGGTGCATGAGATCAAGTGCGGAGTGTGGAGTGCGGAGTGCGGAATGTATGGGCGCCCGTCGTCGCGCGCCCGGCCTCGGCCTTCAACTCCGCACTCCCCATTCCGCACTCCGCACTGTATTTTGCTCTCCTTGCGGGCCCTTAGCTCAGATGGTTAGAGCAGCGGACTCATAATCCGTAGGTCCCAGGTTCAAGTCCTGGAGGGCCCACGGTAAAGACTGGACGGGTAGACGGACAGACGGGTAGACGGGTAGAGTGCTCGTACGGCATTGTGCATAGATCAGCCCTACCCGTCTGCCCGTCTCGCCGTCTACCCGTCTAGCAGTTGGGTGGTTAGCTCAGCTGGTTAGAGCGCCGGTCTCACATACCGGAGGTCACAGGTTCGAGTCCTGTACCGCCCACTAACTTAGCCCTCCAGCCTCCACCTCGCCCCGGGTTGTAGCAGATCAGCCACACTCCCTCCCGTGGCGCCACGTCCCCACCTCCCAAGGCAGCCGGTATGAGGATTGCTACACCTGTCGTCTCGACGCCACTCGGGCGACAACTTGGGCCCTTTTGGGAACGTGAGCGGGTTGCAGGGGAGCCTCGCACGCGGCCAACGGGCTGCGGGCGCCGTGGTGCGCGCCCTGCCGTTGTTCCTGGTCGCGACCTGCCAGGTCGACAAGCTCACCAACACGCCACCGTCCATCGCGACGTTGCACGTGGCGCCCACGCAGATCCGCGACTCGGCGGCCGCCGGCAGCACGGCCGGCCGCGCCGATAGCGTCGCGGTCGCTAACGCGGGGCAGGGCACCCTTTCCTGGAGCGCGGGGCTCAAGCTCGGCGGACAGTGGCTCTCGGTGAGTCCCAGCGGCGGCGTCGCGCCGGCCAAGCTGCGACTCTCGTTCAATCCCGTCGGGCTCCCCACCGGCGTGTATCGCGACACGCTGCTCGTCAACGGCGAGAACGCGGACAGCAGTCCGGCGCGCGTGCTGATCGAGTTCGTCGTGCACCCCTGCAGGGTCGTCCCGATCACGCCCGACGTCGAGCTGCGCGACTCCCTCACCACACACGACTGCTCGGCCCCGCACAAGCCCAACAGTTTCGCGCGCGTGTACGGCTTCACGGCGCGGGCGGGAGACTCAATCTCGGTCGTCATGTCGTCGGCGACGCTCGGGGGCGTGGTGATGCTCGACACGTCGCTGGCCGGACCGGTGGTGACGCAGGGCGTGTGCACCGCGGCCTGTATCCGCTATCAACGGCTCCAGGCCAGCGGAAATTACCTGATCGAAGCCGCGGCGGGAGCGGGACAGACCGGCCCCTTCACCCTCAGCGTCACGCGGCCCCGCCCGCCCGCGGCGCCGGCGTCGCTGGCGCAGCTGCGCACCGATTCCGTGACGCCCGTTCCGGTCGGTGGCAGCACCGATCAGGCGGGCATCGTGTTGCAAGGTGTGGTGAGCGATCCCGATCTGTCCGATACGCTGCAGCTCGAGGTGGAGGTGCAGCCGGTGGGGACGGCGTTCACCGGCGTCGCCACCACGGCGAGCGGCCCGCTTCCGGCCGGAGTGCCCGCGTTCGTCGCCGTGACGGGGCTCGCGAACAACACCGCGTATCACTGGCAGGCGCGCACCCTGGATCAAACGCGCCGCGCGAGCGCCTGGACCGCGTTCGGCAGGAATCCCGAAACCGACGGCGACTTCGTCACCACCATCCCGCAGCCGCCCGCCCCCCCGACGGACACGGCGCAGTTCCAGAGCGATGGCGCCACCGCCATCCCGGTCGGCGGCACGGCGTCGGGCCGGTCGGTGATCTTCAAGGCGACCGTGACGGACCCGAACCCCGGCGACCAGCTGCGGCTCGAGGTGGAGGTCAAGCCGGTCGGCACCGCCTTCAACGGTGTGGTGACCGGCACCGGTCCGACGGTCGCGAACGGGACGGTCGCCACCGCTGCGGTCGCCGGGTTGAGCGACAACACCGCGTACCATTGGCGGTCGCGCGCGGTGGACCAGACCGCGCGCGCCAGCGCGTGGGTGCCGTTCGGGAACAACGCCGAATCGGCGACGGACTTCCGCGTGGCGGTCGCGGCGACGCAGCTCACCTTCACCGTGCAGCCGACCGCGGCGGTCGCGGGCGTCGCCATCAGCCCGGCCGTGAAGGTCGTGGCCCAGGACGCGCTCGGCAACACCCTGACGAGCTTCAACGGAAGCGTCACGGTGGCGCTCGCGTCGAATCCCGGCGGCGACACGCTGTCGGGCACCAAGACGGTCGCGGCGCAGAACGGCGTCGCCACCTTCGCCGATTTGAGCGTCGCGCACGCCGGCGCCGGCTACACGCTGCAAGCGAGCGCCACCCTCAGCGGCACGACGCTCACCGCAACGAGTAATCCGTTCACGATCTCGCCCGCCGTCGCGAAGCGACTCGTCTTCACCGGCCAGCCTGGGAACACGCCCGCCGGCGCGGCGATCCCGGCCATGCAGGTGACGGCGCGCGACAGCTTCGGCAATACGGCCACCGGGTTCGCGGCGAACGTAACGCTCGCCATCGGGAGCAACGCCGGCGGAGGAACGCTGTCGGGGTCCCCCACGCAAGCCGCAGTCGCGGGCGTGGCGAGCTTCTCGGGCCTTACCATTAATAAGGCGGGCACCGGCTACACCCTCACCGCCGCGGCCACGGGGCTCACGACCGGCACCAGCGCCTCCTTCAACATCACCGCGGCCGCCGCCGGCCAGCTCGCGTTCACCACCGCGCCCTCGAGCGCGGCGCAGAGCGGCGCTCCGTTCGCCCAGCAGCCGGCGCTGCAGGTCGAGGACGCAAACGGCAACCCCGTCGCCACGCAGGGAGTCACCGTTACGGCCGCCATCGCGACCGGGCCCGGCGGCGGTGGGGGCTCGGTCGCTTCCTTCACGGCGACGACCGATGCTAGCGGGCTCGCGACGTTCAGCGGGCTCGCGATCAGCGGCCCGGTCGGCGGCTATACGCTCACGTTCACGGCCCCGAACCTCGCTCCCGCGACGTCGGGGACCATCACGCTCGCCGCCGGCGCCGCGGTGCAGCTCGCCTTCGTCACCGCCCCGTCGGACACGGCGCGGAACGGCGTGGCCCTGGCGCGCCAACCGGCCGTGCAGCTCGAAGACGGCGCCGGCAATCCGGTGACCCACAGCGGCACGCCGGTGACCGCCGCCATCGCCACGGGCGGTCCGGCCCTGTCCGGCGTGAACCCGATCGCCACCGACGCGGGCGGCCGCGCCGCATTCACGAACCTCACCATCACGGGCGTGGCGGGGCCGCGCACGCTGAGCTTCACCGCCCCGCAGCTTGCCGTCTTGACCTCGGGACAGGTGACCCTGATCGCGGGCGCCGCCACCCAGATCGCGGTGAACGCCGGCAACAATCAGACGGTCACCGCTGGGACCGCGGTGCAGATCGCGCCTTCGGTGATCGTGAAGGATGCGAGCGGCAATCCCGTGCCGGGCGTGGCGGTGACCTTCGCGGTCACGCCGGGCAACGGCAGCATCACGGGCGCGAGCCAGACGACCGATGCGGGCGGCATCGCGACCGTGGGGAGCTGGACTCTGAGCACCACCGCGGGAGGGAATAAGCTGACGGCGGCGGCGGCGGGGCTCACCGGTAGCCCGGTGAGCTTCAGCGCTACCGGGACCGCGGGCAACGCGGGCAGCATCGCGGTCAGCGATGGCGACAACCAGACGGCGACCGTGAACAGCGCGGTGGCCACGCCGCCCGCCGTGGTCGTGAAGGATGCGAACGGCAATCCGGTGCAGGGCGTTTCCGTCACGTTCGCGGTCGGGCTGGGGAGCGGGAGCCTCACCGGCGCGAGCCAGACGACCAACGCCAGCGGGATCGCCGCCGTGGGAAGCTGGACACTCGGGACGGGCGCGGGCCAGAACACGCTCACCGCCACCGCCCCGGGGGTGAACGGCAGCCCGATCACATTCACGGCCACCGGGACGGCGGGTGCGCCCAATGCGGCGCGGTCGCTCGTCGCGGCCACGCCGGGCGCGATCACCGCGTCCACGGGCGCCAGCGCCGCGACGATCACGGTGACCGCGAACGATGAGTTCGGCAATCCGGTGAGCGGTGTCACGGTGACTCTCGCCGCGAGCGGGACGAACAACGCACTCGCCCAGCCCACCAGCCTGACGGGTGCCAACGGCCAGGCCACGGCCACGCTGAGCTCCACCAAGGCGGAGACGAAAACGATCAATGCGACGCTCAACGGCGTCACCGCGGTCACCGCCACGGCGAGCGTGAGCGTGACCGCCGCGGCCGCGGCGTCCATCGCGATCAGTGTAGGCGACGGCCAGGCAGCGACGGTCGGGACGGCGGTGGCCGTGCCACCGGCGGTGATCGTGCGCGACGCCTTCGGCAATCCGGTGGCGGGCGTCGCAGTGACCTTCGCCCCCGGGACGGGCGGCGGCGGCATCACGGGGGCGGCCCAGACCACCAACGCGAGCGGCGTCGCCGCCGTGACGAGCTGGACCCTCGGCAACACGGCGGGGCCGAACACCCTGACGGCGACGTCGGGCACGCTCCAGGGAAGCCCGGTGACGTTCCGGGCCGACGGCACCGCGAGCGGCGCGACCCAGATCGCCATCAATGCCGGCGACGGGCAATCGGCGCGGGTGGGGACCGGGGTGGCCGTGCCGCCGTCGGTGATCGTGCGGGACCAGTTCGGTAATCCAGTCGCGGGCGTCGGGGTGACGTTCGCCCCCGGCACGGGCGGCGGCAGTGTGAGTCCGACGAGCCCCGTGACAACGGGG
>Ga0209350_1001360_pt1 | contig 10822 bp, 9 predicted proteins | sample GraSoi013_2_20cm_2_FD_185822 | JGI IMG/M metagenome (GOLD analysis project Ga0209350, IMG submission 185822) | Grasslands soil microbial communities from the Angelo Coastal Reserve, California, USA - Sample 09_27_2013_2_20cm (SPAdes) (version 2) | ecosystem: Environmental > Terrestrial > Soil >...
GGGAACTTCCACGCGTAGAGAACCTCGGTGTCCGCGATCAGCTCGGCGGCCTCGCTCGGCGTGGCGGCCGCGCGGACGACCACGCGGTTTCGCGGCACGCGGACGAGCTCGGCGTACTTCGGATCGGCGTGATAGACGAGGACGCTCGGGCGGGTCACCTGAGGTGCCTGTCCTCCGCGGCGAAGTCGATCTCCCGCCGGTCGAGGCCTTCGCGCAGATACCACTCGAAAGTCTGCGCGAGCCCCGCCGCGAGCGTGTAGCGCGGACGGATGCCGAGCTCCCGCCGGACCTTCGTGGTCGTGTAGACGGCGTGGCAGTCGTAGACGAGGTTCTGGCCGAATGGTACGGGCGTTCCGCCGGGCGGCGTGTCGACGTGGACGAGCGTCGGCGGGCGCTTGACGACGTCGGCGATCAGCTCGACGAAGCCCACCTGCGTGATCGCCTCCTCGCCGGTGACGTTGTAGGCGTGACCGAACGCCGCGGCCACGCCGAGCATCGCCGCGAGCGCGTCGGCGAGGTCCTCCACATGGCCGAACTGACGGAGCCAGCCGCCCGCGCCGGGGAGCAGGACCGGCCGGCCCCGCACGAGCCGGTCGAAGACGAAGGTCTCGTTGTTCCGCGTGTTCATGGGGCCGTACACGTGCGTCGGTCGCACGATCGTGACGGGCAAACCCCGAGCGTGATGCCAGCGCATCAGCGCGTCCTCGCCGGCGATCTTGTTCTTCGCGTACTCGCCCCAGTGGAGATTCCTCGGCGTGGCCTCGCTGTAGGGGATGGGCAGCGCGTGGTCGTAGACGCGCCCCGTCGAGACGAAGAGCGCGTGTCCGAGGCGCCCCGCGAGCGCCTCCAGCACCGCTTCGACGTCGGCGCCCGTCGTCGGCGCGTAGGCGATATCCACGAGCGCGTCGACCCGCTCCCCCGCGAGCGTCGCGCGCAGGGCGGCGTGGTCCTTCCGGTCGCAGAGGAGCGTTCCGACGCCCGTCGGCAGCCGCTCGGGCCGGCGCCCGCGGTTGAGGACCACGACGTGGTGGCCGTCGCGGAGCAGCGCCCGGACCAGATGCAAGCCGACGAACTCCGTGCCCCCGATCACCAGCACGCGCATCTGTATCCCCCCTGGAACGAGACGCGACAAGCAGAACGGAGCCGGGTCGCGCCTCGTCGCAGGCGACAACGCCCCCGCTACAGTGCGACCGCGAGGCAGGTCGTCGTGCGCGTCACGCCGTCGATCGCGCCGATCTCGTCGGTCACGAGGCGACCGACGGCGTCGAGCGTCGGGCCCTCGACGACGGCGATGAAATCGAACGGCCCGGTCACCGCGTCGAGGTTGACGACGGTGGACGCCCCGCCCTTGATCTGGGTGAGCTCCTTCTTCACGGACTTGGTCTTTCCCGCCGCCGTCTCGATGAGCACGTACGCCCGCATGCCCTTCCCCGTCTTCGTCATGGGCGCCTCCCTCAGCGCGTGAGCGAATCGAGCGCGGCCGCGAGGGTCGACGCGAACCACGCGCTGCGCTCCACGAGCGTGGCCCCCTCGACGTCCACCCGCGTGCCCCGCTCGTCCGTGTGGTTGGCCGGATCGAAGCGCGCGACGAGCCGCGTGCCGGCCCGTTCGATCCTGAGCGTGAGGGGTTCGCCCACGCTCTCGTCGCCGAGGCGCGCGATGATCAGGTAGAACCCCGCCGTGTCGGTCTCGCTCACGTACGAGAAGCCGGTCTTCTCGCGGACCAGCTCGAGCTGTCTGCCGGCGAGCGGCCGACCGCGCGCATCCTTCACGTACCCGAGCACGGTGTACCGGTAGAACACCTCGTGCTCAGCGTCCGCGCGACCTGCGCTCACGATCCAGGCGAGCGCCACGACGAGAGCCGCGATCCGCGCCACGCGGCTCAGTCTAGCAGATGCGCGCGCAGGCGGGCGCAGGGGTCGTCGGTGTCGACCCGCGGGGTGAACCAGACGTAGTCGAAGGGGAGTGCCCCCTCGAAGCGGGCGGCGTACCCCGCGGGCGCGTCGACGGTCGCGTCGACCTCGAGGAACGCGACGCTCACGGTGGTGGCGCCGGGCGCCCGGCGCTGGAGGTGGAACGGCACGCCGCGGTCGGTGCGGACGTGCCCGGCGCCGGCGATGAGGACCGCACCGTCTCGCTGGCCCTCGCGGACGAGCGCCTCCGCCATCCGCGCGTCGCGCGCCCACTGGATGTCCACCATCCGCTCGAGCGTGGCGCCCTCCACGGTGCCGCAGTGCGACTCTTCGAGCGCACGCCGGATCGCGTCCCGTGTCTCCGGGCCGAGGGGCTCCTCGAGGCCGAGCCGGCGCGCGAGCGATGCCGAGAGCCCGGCCAGCCCGTTTCGCCGAATCGCGTCGGTGGCGACGCGTGAGAGGTTGGTCGCGACGATCGGGAGGCCGGCGTCGAGCGCGGCCTGGGCGATCGGCTCGTAGAGGCGCCAGTCCGGCCATCCCGAACGCTTCCAGCTCACCGCCTCGCCGAGCCCCGACGCGTCCTTCGGCGAGCCGGACAGGTAGCGGGCGATCGCGGTGGCGTCGTCGGTCGAGAGCATCTCGAAGCCCACGGCGGGCCGACGGCCGGCCGCGATCATCCCGCGCAGGAGGCGCGCCTGGAGGGCGTGGTGCTCGGGGTTGTCGTGCCGCTCGCCCAGCAGGACGAACCGTGCGCCAGCCAGCCGACCGGCGAGGTCCGGGGGGAGGACGAAGCTGCCGACTCTGACGTCCCAGATGCGGTCGGCCAGCGGATGGTTCCGGCCGGTCGGACTCATCCACCACGTCAGAGGCGTGCCACACGATGCCACGAGGAGCGTCAGCGCGATGACGGAAACAGTCGAGCGCCGAGGCCGGGAGGTGGCCGAGGTCGGCGGGCCCCTACGTCGTCGTCGGGAAATCACCCGATCTCCGATTCATCGTCGGTCCTCTTCTCACCAGCGCACGAGTGAAGGATACTCCGGAAGAGATCGAGCTGTCCGCTCTCCTTCGGGATGCGAAGACTCGCCGGAGGATCGGCCTCGCGCCGCTCGGATCGGCACGGGTATTGCTGATGCGTCACGCAAACTAAATTTGACGGCACACGCACGCCAACTAGAATCGAGGGATGAGCAAGGTGAGATCGATGACCGCGCTGATGATTCCGCTGATCGCGATGTTGCTCGTCGTCCCAGGATGGACTCACGGTGTGGCAGCCGCCCCGCGCACCGACCCGCGCGAGCCACCGCTCGCGGCCGCGACGGCGCTCGTGCGCAAGGTGTACATCGAGAAGATCCTCGCAGTCCTCGACCATAAGGTCACGGATCCCGCATCGAAGGGAAAGGCGGCGGAGAAGCTCGCCACACTGAGCGACCGCCAGCTTCGGCTGATGGCCGCCCTGTCGGACCGCGTCCTGCTCGTCGGGGACGGACCGGCCGACGGGCTCGCCCTCTTCTTGATCACGGCGCTGCTCATCCTCTCATGAGTCCTGACGGGCTCTCGTTCCGCGCGCCGTTCGCGTCGTGACCGGCCGTCTCGCGCTCCTCTACCACGTCGGCGTCATCATCGTGAGCGCCGCGATCGCCGCGACCCTTCCGTTCACGTTCGCCTTCCTCGCCCGGGGTCTGCTCGCTTCCTGGTCCGTGATCGAAAACGAGAAGGTCTTCCTCGTCGCCGCCGAGATCGCCGTGGCGCTGGTCCTCGTGCTCGCCCTGAGCCACGCGCGGACGAGCTGGCAGAACCGGCGGTTGTCCAGGATGGCGCGGACCGCCGGGATGGTCTATTTCAGCTCGGGGAACGGCGTCCTGTCCCGACGGGGGGCCCAGCGGCGGAAGGAGCAGCACGCCGTCATGCGGGACATCATGATCATCGGGTCCACGGGCTTTCGCACCCTGGCCGACCCGAAGGGCGACTTGCGCGCGGTGATCGAGAACTGCCGGACCGCGAAGATCATGCTGCTGAATCCCGAGAGTCGCGGCGCGATCGAGCGCATCCGGACGATCAGTGACCACACGATCACCCGTGAGAGCCTGCAGTCGCAGGTGGAGCAGACGATCGCCTTCCTCCGCGCGCTCCCGGCCGCGTCGCAACGGGTCCGACTGAAGTTCTACCCCGAGCCCCCGCTGTGGAAGCTAGCGATCCTCGGCGACCACGCCTGGGTGCGGCACTACCATCCGGCGCTCGATGTCCGCGTCTTGCCGGAATACGTGTTCGTCCACAGCCAGGACCCCCGCGGCCTCTACACCGCCTTCTACCAGTACTTCACCACGCGCTGGAACGATCCTGCGATCCCCGAGTACGACTTGCTGACCGGCGAGCTGGTGTACCCGGACCGCGAGCGGCGAGAGGTCGGCGGAGTCTTATCGCGCTCGTGAGCGCGTCCCGACGACGCGCCTCACGCGGGGATGGCGACCTTCCTGAGGAGCGGCAGGTCGTCGAGCGCCTTGCCGGCCCCGCGTACCGCGCAGGTGAGTGGATCCTCGGCCACGCGCACGGGCAGCTGCGTCAGGTTCTGTAGCAGGCGATCGAGCCCCCGCAAGAGGGCGCCCCCGCCCGTGAGCACCACCCCCGTCTCGACGATGTCCGCGGCGAGCTCCGGCGGAGTCCGCTCGAGACAGGTACGGACCGTCTCGACGATGGTCATCACGGGCTCGCGGAGGGCCTCGCGGATCTCCTCGTCGGTGACGACGATCGTCTTGGGGACACCGTCGACGAGGTCGCGGCCCTTGACCTCGATCGTTCGGTGCTCACCGGGCAAGGGGTGCGCCGAGCCAAGGGCGATCTTGATCTCCTCGGAGCGCCGCTCCCCGATGAGAAGCCGGTAGTGCTTTCGGATGTGCTGGATGATCGCCTCGTCCATCTCGTCGCCGGCGATCCGGACCGAGTTGCAGTAGACGGTGCCCGACATGGAGATGACGGCCACCTCGGTCGTCCCGCCGCCGATGTCGACGACCAGGTGACCGCCCGGCTCGTGGATCGGCAAGCCCGCGCCGATCGCGGCTGCCGTCGGCTCCTCGATCAGGTACACCTCGCGCGCGTGGGCCTGGAGCGCCGCGTCGCGCACGGCTCGCTTCTCGACCTGGGTGATCCCCGAGGGGACGCCGATCACGACCCGCGGCCGCTCCAGACGGGAGCCCAGCCGGCGACCCGAGGAAACCCGCCGCGCTGTCGAAATGAAGTACCGCAGCATCTTCTGTGTGATGTCGAAGTCGGCGATCACGCCGTCCTTCAAGGGCCGGATCGCCAGGATGTTGTCGGGCGTGCGGCCGAGCATCGCCTTGGCTTCGCGCCCCACCCCGATCACCGCACGGTCCGCCCGACGCACGGCGATGATCGAGGGCTCGTTCAGGACGATGCCTTTGTCCCGAACAAAGACCAGCGTATTGGCGGTCCCCAGGTCGATCGCGAGGTCCGTCGAAAAGAATCCGAGCAGCTGGTCGGCCAACATCCGCGCGTGGCCTCAGCAAGACCCGCGCCACACGATGGCGCGGATCGAAGTCTGCGATTCGAAAGGCGGCCCGATTTCGAGGCTGACGCTCGAGTGATCGAACGCTGACAGCGGCGATGCTTGCCGGACAGCCAGCCGACGCGCCATCCCTTACCTCCGCGGCCCCGGATAGCCGTCCCAGCTCAGGCGCCCGCCGTCCACCGTGAAGCCCGCACGGGCGAGCGCGGGGAGCGCCTCGGTCTCGCGAACCGGGCGGCCCTCCCAGGTGGTGACGTCCAGCCGCCGGACCGGACGGAGCACGAGCGGGCGTCGCATCAGGGACTGGAGAGCGCCGATGGCGCCAGGGAAGTCCACGTCCTGCCACCCGGCGAGCGGCGTGAGCTCACGGCCCTGGCCCTCACACAATAAGATCGGCCGGCCCTGGCGGAAGACCAGCCAGCTCTGCGGCACGCGCGGCGCCGCGGCCCGCGACCCGTCGCGACGGACCAGGGGAAAGACGCGGCCCCAGAGGTTCGCCGGGTCCACGATGTTGACGAGCGCGTGCGGCTCGGCGCGCCGCGGGGCCGTGTCGAGGTCGGGAAGGGCGTCCGCGAGGGCGTACTGCTCGCCCGAAAGACCTTCGACGAAGTAGCCGCGCGCGATCTCGCCGCCGTACTCCATGCGGAGCAGGGTGTGGCGGAGCGTGGACCAGTCGCCCTGGGCGAGCTCGCGTGCGACGACGCCGTACCGGGAGAGCAGAAGGCGCGCGCGCGCCTCTTGGTACTCCTCGGGCGAGAGACGGTCCTCGTCGCCGAGGGCGCTCCACCGCCCGATCACCGGGAGCTGGCGCAGCACGCCGCGCGCGAGCCCGCGACGGCGCCGCCGCGCGGCAGGCGCGGCGGCGAGCCGCTTCGCCGTCGCGGTCCCGGCGACGATCGCGCTGAACGTGTCCGGGGTCACGAACCCGACCCAGAAGAGCCGCCAGAGCGCCGACAGAACCTCGGGCGCCCCGAGGCCGGCGGCGCGCGTGAGATCCTGGGCGAAGGACGCACCGCGGAGCTGGAGATGCAGGAACACGTTCTTCGTCCGCGCGTCGATCTCCGCGGTTGCGACCGGGCCCTCCCGCAACCAGCCGGCATTCTCGCGGAGCGCCACCCCGACGCGTCCCTCGCGGCGCTCGAACGGCGTCCAGACGATCTCGCCCGACAGTCCGAGCCGGTCGAGCCACTCCCGCTCGTAGTCGTCGACGCGTGCGGGGAGCAGGTCCTGCTCCCACAGACGCACCGGGAAGTCTTCGCCCTGCAGGAGCTCGAGCGCGGCCAGCACGCCGGGTGGCCCGACGAGTCGGTGGTCGGGATGGAGATGATGCCGCCGGAGCAGGAAGGCCGAGAAGCGCTCGGCGGTGGCGACCGGGCGCGGGACGCGGCGCGCGTGGACCTGGCGGCGCTGGATCTCCTCGAGCACCGCGACGTGGACGTACTGCGGCCCGGGACGGTCGGCGAGGAAGTCTCCACGACGCACGAGCCCCTGCGCGGTCAGGCGCTCGAGCGCCTGCGTCGCCGCGTCCTCCACGACGCCGTAACGCCCGGCGAGCCACGCGGGAGTCACCGGGCCGCGCGTCCGGGTGAGTCGCAGTGCCACGCGCTCGAGGCCGTCGGGCGTCCCGACGGCGTCGTAGAGATGCCCGTCGGGCGCGGCGATCCACGCGCGTCGTCCGCTCGCGAACTCCACCTGGACCACCCGGCGCTCGCCGTGGAGCGCGGCGATCAGCCCGTCCGCGTCGCCGAGCGCGCGCTCGGCGAGCTCCGCCGTCGTGAGGTCGCCGAGGTCGTCGAGGATGCCGGCCAGCTCGTTGGCGTCGCGCGCCCGGCGCTCGGGCGTGGTCTTCTGGAGCTCCGCCTCCACCGCCGCGACGATGTCCGCCCTGAGCGGGCCCGCGGTCACGCTCCACGCCTTCCGCATGACGACCGCGTCGCTCCGGCGCTCCTCGGCGTGGCCGGCGCCGAGGTACGCCCAGTCCCACGCCAGGAGCAGCGGGTAGACGAACGGCGAGGGAAGCGGCGTGTCCACGTGGCGCGCAGAGAGCTCCCCGTCGTGGATCCGCTCGAGGAGGCGCTTCAAGCGCGGGACGTCGAACGCGTCGCTAAAGCACTCGCGCAGGGTTTCCGCCACGAGGGGGAACTCGGCCCGGCCCCCGACCGCTTCGAGGAGCGCGTCGGCCTTGAGGCGCTGGAGGTACGCGGGCGTGCGCGCGCCCCGGAACATTCGCGGAATATAGAGGGCGCGCACCGCCGCGTGGCGAAAGCGGGTCGCAAAGAGCGGCGAGCCGATGAGGGCGTGACCCAGGAGCGTTTCGACCTCCTCCGGCGCCACGAGCCGCACGAGCCGCTCGGGCCCGGGGGGCACCTGGCCCGGGGCGAACGAGAGGAGAATTCCATCGTCGACGTGGCTGGCCTCGGCGACCGTGCCGAACGCGCGCCGGAGCTTCTCGCGGAGCGCCATACCCCAGGCGCCGTTGATTCGCATGCCGAAGACGGAGTGGATCATCGCGTGGCGCCCGCCCAGCTCGTCGGAGAACGACTCGACGATCACGCCCTGATCGTCGGGGACGCCCTCGAGGACCTCCCCAGCCTTCACGAGCCAGTGCCGCATCGCCGACGCCGCGTGACCATCGAGCCCACACTCGCGCTCCGCCCACTCGGCGAAGTCCGGGGTGTCGAGACGGTCGGCGGCGTCGCGGCGGAGGCGGCCGACGGCGAGGCCGAGCTCCCACGAGCGGGAAGGGTGCTCGCCCTTCCAGAACGGGATCGTCGGCGACATGCCCTGGGCGTCCTCGACCAGCACGCGGTCGGCGCGCACCTTGACGATGCGCCAGGCGTGCGAGCCGAGGAGGAAGACGTCGCCCGGGAGGCTCTCGGTGACGAACTCCTCGTCGAGCGTGCCCACCTTGAGATCGGTTTCGGCGACGAAGACGTCGAAGAGCCCCGCGTCGGGGATCGTCCCGCCGGAGGTGAGGGCGAGGAAGCGGCTGCCCCGCCGGGCGTGGAGCCGGTCGTTCACGCGGTCCCACAGGATCCGCGGCGCCGCGCCCTTGACCTCGGCGGGGAGCGGCTCGGCGAGTGCCCGCACGACGGCGACGAAATCCTCCCGCGAGAGCGTGCGGTAGGGCGCGGCGTTCCGGAAGCGCTGCCAGAGCGTGTCGACCCCCACCGACTCGGCGGCGACCGCGGCGACGATCTGCTGCGCCAGGACGTCGAGTGGGGCCTCGGGCATCACGGTCCGGTCGAGCTCTCGCGCGCGGATCGAGCGGACGACCGCAGCCGCCTCGCCGAGCTCCTCGCCCCGGGTGACGACGATCCGCCCCTTCGACACGCGGGACAGGAGATGGCCCGCGCGGCCCACACGCTGGAGCGCCGCGGCGATGTTTCGGGGCGACTGGAGCTGCACGACCAGGTCGATCGCGCCGACGTCGATCCCGAGCTCGAGGGACGACGTGGCGACGAGCGCCCTGAGCTCGCCCTCCTTGAGGCGATTCTCGGCCTCGAGCCGGGCCCGGCGGGAGAGCGAGCCGTGGTGGGCCGCGACGCGGCCGTCGGCGATGCGGTCGTTCAGATCACGCGCGATCCGCTCCGCCGCCCGCCGGCTCTGAGCGAAGACGAGGGTCGTCCGGTGGGTCTGGACGAGCTCGGCGACGAGCTGGAGCGTCGCGTCCCAGATCGTGTCGCTCGTCGCCGTCAGGAAGTCGTCCACCGGCGCCACCACGCGGAGGTCGAGCTCGCGCGCGAAGCCGATGTCCACCACGACCGGGTCCCGTGCCGTGGCGCCGGTGAGGAAGTCGAGCGTCGCGTCGAGGGGGCTCACCGTGGCCGAGCAGCCGATACGCTGGGGCCGCGCCCCCGGTGCCTGCGCCTCGACGAGGGCCGCGAGTCGCTCGAGCGAGAGGGCGAGGTGCGCGCCGCGCTTTCCCCCCATGAGCGCGTGGACCTCGTCGACGATCACGAACCGTGTCCTCGCGAGGGCCGGCCTGAACCGCTCGCTCGTGAGCAGGATGTAGAGCGACTCGGGCGTGGTGATCAAGATGTGCGGCGGTCGGCGCGTCATGGCCTGACGCGCGGCGGCGAGCGTGTCGCCGGTGCGGACCGCCACCCGCACCTCGGGGAGCCTCGTGCCGTCGGCCGCGGCCGCGGCCTGGATGCCCGCGAGCGGCGCGCGGAGGTTCTTCTCGATGTCGTTGTTCAGGGCGCGGAGCGGCGAGACGTAGACCACGTACACGCGGTCCTCCAGCCGCCCCTCGAGGCCGAGGCGGTGGAGGTGGTCGAGCGCCCAGAGGAACGCGGCGAGCGTCTTCCCCGAGCCCGTCGGCGCGACGATCAGCGTGTCGCGCCCCGAGGCGATCGCCTCCCAGCCTTCTCGCTGCGGGCGTGTCGGCTCGCTGAAGGTCTCGGCGAACCACCGGCGGACGAACGGGAGAAACTCGGGCATGCGCGCATTGTACCCGTCCCCATCCTAGAATGGTCCCCGTGCAGGAGGCCCTGGGCGCATGACGCGGCGCGAGGCGACGATCTTCGTCTCCCTGGCCGGTCTGCCGTTCATCGTGCCCCACGTCGTCGAGGACTTCGCCGGGGGTATCGCGGAGCGCGTCGGGCTCGCGACCGGCGCCGCCGCATTCCTGCTCGGCGGCTACCTCGCGCTCCAGGTGTGGGGGATCGTGGGCGTCGGCCAGGGCCGGCGAGTGGGGTGGGTCATCACGTTCTGGGCGAGCGCGGTCTGGACTGTCGTGGCGGTCGTGGACCACGGGCCCGTCCTCTCGCAGGGGACGGCCGCCGCGCTGGCCTGGCGCGGGTGGCGCCGGGAGCCCGCGTCGTGAGGCCCGGGGCCGACGTCGTCGTCGTCGGCGGCGGTCCCGCCGGCGCCATGGCCGCGATGACGCTCGCCGCGCGTGGCGTGTCCACGCTGCTTCTCGACAAGAAGCGGTTCCCACGCGACAAGCCGTGCGGCGGGGGCATCCGCTACGGCGTCTTGCGGCGCTTTCCCGCGCTCGCGGACTACCTCCGCACCACCGTCGAGATCCACGAGATCCGGAAGGTGCGGATGGAGGGTCCGTCGGGAGCGTCGCTGCTCGCCGAATCGGACGAGCCTTTCTATCTGACGCTCCGGCGCACCGAGTTCGACGCGGCGCTGCTCGCGCGGGCGCGCGCCGTGGGCGCTCGTGTGCTCGAGGCCGTGCGCGTCACCGACCTCCTCTTCTCGGCCGACGGGGTCGCCGCGCGCGCCGTGGACGGGCGCGTCTTCACCGCGCGGCTCGTGATCGGAGCCGACGGCGTGAACGGCGTCGTGGCGCGCCAGGCGGGACTCGGCGACGGCTTCCCGCTGGGCGCCCTGGCGATCGACACGATGGAGGAGACCGACCTCGCCGAGCTCGCCCCCG
>Ga0209350_1001363_pt1 | contig 10807 bp, 15 predicted proteins | sample GraSoi013_2_20cm_2_FD_185822 | JGI IMG/M metagenome (GOLD analysis project Ga0209350, IMG submission 185822) | Grasslands soil microbial communities from the Angelo Coastal Reserve, California, USA - Sample 09_27_2013_2_20cm (SPAdes) (version 2) | ecosystem: Environmental > Terrestrial > Soil >...
TCTCCGAATGCTCGCGCTCAGGCGGTTAAACCGAGAATAAATGTCCACAGCAGCATTCAAGGGATCAAACAATCGCGCCAGATAACTGTAGAACGCAACCAGCCCACCGACAGTCAATGCTCCAACGAACACCTCGTAACCGCCGTAACCGAGAGTCGCTATGGTCCCGAGCGCAATCACTGCCATGTAGCAGGTCCTGAACAATGTCTCTGTCAGAGTCCTGTGATTCAATGCCTTCATTCTTGCTGAGGCCCGCTCAAGGAACGCTTGGACTTGACTTCTCTCCCGGCGCAAGAGCTGGATTTGGATGACGGACGCCAAATGTTCCTGCAGGAAGCTGCTCTCTCTACTTGATTGCTGTTGCGCGCTGTCAGATGCCTGCCGCAATTGGCCTTCGAAGCGCCTTCTGAAAACGAAGAAAAGAGGCATAAGCGGTAGAAGGAGAATAGTCAGCCGAAAATCAAGGAAGAACATTGTTCCGATGACGAAAAAAGCGTTGAACGTCGTTTGGAGAACGTAGGGCACAAGGCTTGATCCCAGTTCCGCCACCTGGTCCACATCCTGCTCCATTCTGTACAGCTTTTCACCAATTGGCGTCGATTCGTGGAAATCCGCAGAGAGAAGATTCATGTGCTCTAAGATATCGAGCCGAATGCGGAAAACGAGATTCTGGACGGTCCGGAAGCTCACCATGCCCGCAAGCGCGGAAAAGCCTAACCGACAGACATAGATTCCCAAGAACGCCCCCGCCGCAAGCAAGAGCAGACGTATGTCTCTTTTCGGCAAGACCTTGTCGATCAGCCATTTGATAAGGAGAGGATCGAGCAGAAACATCAAGCTGCTCAGCACGATCAGAGACACACTCAGGAGGTGCGCCCGAAGGAGGGGCCGCAACTTGCGGACAAACCATTGAAGCTGCGAGTTGGACTTCAGAATCAAAATTCTCCTCCGACTCTTCGGACAGTCACCTTGAAGTTCATGCAAGTCGCCGAGGCCGCAATTTGGAGGTCATAGACGTCCGTTGTCCAAGCGGACTAAGTCGCTTCTCACAGCTCCCTGCGACCCTCCATCGAAACAGAGTCTGGCTCTACGCTGCACGCTTGTTCTGGCGCCAGACCGCCCTGAATTCTGTCGGGCTCAGGAGAAAGAGGCTTTTGAAGCTTCTTCCGAATTCGGCGGTTCTTTCATACCCGGCATCCGCTGCAATCGCCTTGATCGGCACAGTCGTTGTCTTCTTCAACTGTTCTGCAGCGAAGGCAAGACGGCTTTTTTTCAAGTATTCCTTGAAACCAATTCTCATCGCACGTCGGAAAACCCGGCGAGCTTGGCGCCCCGACAAAGCAAGACCAAGCTGTTTACATATGTTGTCAAGGTTGCAATCAACCTTCCCGGGATGATTGTCGATGAAATCTGTGATCTTCATTGCGCGCCAGTCCGGATGACCAGGGACATGGGATATTCGCTGAGAAACGCGATCAAAGAAATGACCTACACTGTCCAACACTCGAATTATAGGATGCTCATAAATCATCGGACTTCCCCCATGACTGCTAGCTATTTCTAGGGCTGGGCTGACGTTTCCTTCACTGGGTGACATCGCGCCATATCGGGATGGGTATCGATGAACTTGTTGAGTGTCTCGAGTCCTCCTCTTCTATTTGAGTGCTTCGTTTTTCCTACTGTGGGCTAGATTAGTCCGAGAACGGGTACGCGATTGCTAGATGACAGATTCCCTCCCGAGCCACAGTTCCATCGGCAATGGCGGTGGTCCTGAACGGAAGCATTCGACAGCAGTGGCAGAAAAGAATTACACACCGAGCGTATTGCGCGTAGCTCTTGCGCGGAGACTGGCACCCACGGAGAGAAATGCAATAACGACTCGCGCAAAATTCCAGCAAGTTAGAGTTGGACAGAGTGTCGTCCGAATCAAAGGTCCAGGCCGCCGGCGCATTCGACAGTTCGGTTGTCACGAAGGCACGCCATGAATTCCGAAACATGTCAACCCCGCGCTCCGGCGGCCTTGGATTCGTGTAACAGGCCGTTCCGTTGAACAAGCCCCGTATGTTCCAGCTTAGCTAGGTACTCCTTGATGTCGCGTTCGAGCTGCTCACGAGAGATTGTGTAATGAGTTTCCATCACATCCACGAGCCCGCGAAGGTCGACTCCTGAAGGGCTCGCTTCCACTGTGCTCCAGACACGTGCAGCGACTGGGTTGAGGCTGTAGCAGAGCCCCTTTTGAATATCGAGAAGCACAGCGCCATCCTCTGAATATGTGGAACGGACGTCTAAGGAAGCCAGCCACTTAGCGTTGGAATTCGTTTTCACGCTTTCCCTCCGGCAGAAGTGTATGAGTTCGAAGCAAACGGCCTCGGGGCGGGCTGAGGCCGTTTGTAAGACTAAAGGAGCAGTGTGAAGTCCGGACTTTTCGGACAAAACCCCTTCATCTCGCGCTACCGCTTGCGCGGCGACGCGCTTGAATGTGTCGCACGAATTCGAGTTAGTGTGTGAAAAAAGATGTTTCTGCTCCGAATTCGGGCCTATATAGATGAACGGCGAATGGGAGTTTGGTGAATGAAGCGTGTCTTCGTACTAGTCATCCCGTTGATTTCAAAGAGTTACGGACCGCAACTAAACGGGACTGGGCATGACTTAGGCGACAGCTATCGGTCGTAGTCCGAACCGTAATTTCCCTTGAAAAGGAGAGTGGTGGTCGAGAATCCGACCTCAAGTAAGTGCTGCTCGATAGCCTTCAATGTAGATGAGGCGGACAACTTACGCGGCCCGCGGCTTTGAAAAGCCATGTGCACTGAGCCTTCAAAAGGCTGACGTTTTTCCTCCGACAAAGTCGGGACCACACACCGCGACAGCGTCAAAGTCCAGGTTAGGGGCCCTCCGCCATCTTAATCAGCCTGTAACGAACGGTACCATTGACCCACTATAATATAGGGAGTAGCGTACCTTTCATGATCCGGGGTCGGTCACTCCAGTCTCGGAATCCTCCGGGCCCTCCCGGACAGCGTCTCAAGGCACTGCGCGAGGCATTGGGCATCAGTGGTCGAGATGTGCAAACCCATAGCCGCCTAATTGCGCGTTCACAGGGGAACCAAAGATATTGTATTTCCCACAGCTCACTAGTGGAGATCGAGAACTCCACCAGGGTCCCGAGTGTCCACAAACTCTTCACACTGAGCGCACTCTATCGAATTAACTTCGTGGACCTCCTTCTGTTCTTTGGAATCGACCTGGACCAGATCAACACAGCTCGCCTTGCCGTCAAACTGCCCAGAACTCATCTCGTTCCTTCCGAGATTTACGACACGGAACGTCGTGTGAGTTTCCCGGCGAAGTTCGATCCAGGAACAAGGATCGAGGAGACGAATCTCCTCTCTCGCATGGTGCAAACCTGGGGTGAAATTCCTATCGCGTTCGTTCAGAATCTTGCGCTTCGGAAATATCTGTACGGGTTCATTGGAATGGATGACTACACACTGTACCCGATGATTCGTCCCGGCGCTTTCGTCCAGATAGATGACGAGGACACCAAGATTGATCCGGATCCGGGGGAGAATGAGTTTGAGCGTCCCATCTACTTCTTTCAGCTTAGAGAGGGCTATGCGTATGGCTGGTGTGAATTGGAAGGCAAGGTCCTGAGCATTATTCCTCATGTGATGTCAGGAAGAAAGACACGGCAATTCAATTATCCAGACGACATAGACGTTCTGGGCCGGGTAGTTGCTGTGGCGATGCCGCTCCGGCGGAAACCGGCCCGGTCATCTTTGTCTGCCCCCGACAGTAAGAGAATTGGATAGACCATTGGGGATGTCTACCCCAATCCCCAAAGGACTCAGGTTATTCAACGAGCTTCCCCCCAATCGGTCCCGATCTAAACCGAAGTTCTATTGCTCTCGCCAACTGCTTCTGCTCTGCTTGGAGCTGTATTAAAGAAGTAACTAGGCGATGCTCAATTGCACCCCGGAGAAAGACTTGAGGCGATCCGCAGGCGTCATGGGATTTCCACGCGTCAAGTCGAAAAATACAGCCGGCAAATCGCAAAGGCCGAAGGTAGTGCGAAGTTCTATATTTCCAACGCTTGGCTCAGCCAGATTGAAGGCACGGGGTCAGTACCCTGCGTTCAGAAGCTCTTCAGCCTAAGCGTTATCTACCGGATCAATTTTGTCGAGTTGCTATCTCTGTTTGGGATCGACCTGGAGAGGATCGGCTTCCATCAGCTCGAAATTCGCTTGCCTAAGACGCACCTTGCTAGGCTAGAAGTCTACAATGAACACAGAACCACGACCTTTCCAGCCCGATTGCGCAAGGGGTTTAAACTAGACAAGACAACCCTGCTCTCACGTATGGTAAGAGCCTGGGGGGAGGTGCCCATCTCGGTCATACGCCACTTGGACATCAGGCACAGCCTGTATGGATATGTAGGCCTTCGGGACTACACGATGGATCCCCTTATCCCAGGAGGCTCCTTTGTGCAGATCGACGACCGGGTGCGCGAAGTGCTTCGTCCTTCTTCCTGGCGGACAGAATTGGATCGGCCAATCTATTTCGTAAGAATCCCTGGTGGGTATGCTTGCTCTTGGTGTGAATTGAAGAGGAATCAGTTGACCTTAGTACCCCATCCGTTGTCGCGTAACCGCCTTCGACACTTTGCCTACGCACGGGAGGCAGAAATCATCGGCCGTGTGACTGGTATCGCCATGCGAATTGTCCGTCCTGGAAAGCGGACTCCTGGCGTGCCTGCAAGATCGCCAAAGCGACCTTGACGTTGGACAGGAAAATCTCAGCGGCCATTTCATCGCACTCTGACGGAATGGTGACCCGGTAAGATCCGAGATGTCTCCAACTCTCCAAAACGTCTCCCGGCCTTTCGGCTGTCGAGGAAATATAACTTCGCAGCTCCTCGATCAGTTCTTCTAAAGAGCAATAAACCAGCCGATTAAAAATCTCGGCGTGGCAAGCTGCCATTGCTTTGCAGGCAACGTTTTCGCTGAAGTGAAACGCGAGACCGTCATGGGAGTAGCGGCCAGTGTTGAGATCGCGCGAAGAGGCCAAATAAACGAGCCGGCTAACATCACCCGGAAGTCTCGCGAGAGTGCGATTCCTCAAGTCTCTTATCGCAGGCTCAATTTCCACGTTTTTGACTCCAAGGCTCATGTCTCAGCGCTTACCCTCGCCATCAGTTGCTCGAATGCGCCCCGCAGCCGTGCCGCCGTACGAAGAGTCTTGCCAACCATCTTGCGAGTGCGCACCGGACCGCGCGCCCAGATCCAGGCAATCAAAAGGTTACACAAAGTGAGAACTACAAGGTAGTTCACAGCTAACTTAAGCTCGGTCGCGAGGTGCAGATCCGCAATCTGTCCCACGGCCGCAACATGTGCGCGCATGAGCAGCGAGACTCTCGTGCGCGTGCGCCGAAGCCAGGAAATAGCAAGGATGGTCCGCTCGCCCAGAAACATTTGTTGAATTTCTGAGGGCACATTTCGTGAAACGAAATCCCAATCCACCAGGTCAAATATCCTCTCACCAAGATCCCTGTGTGAAGCAGTGCTTCCACTTGTTGGCTCGCGCTTTTGTGGGACTATCAGTTCTATTCTTGTTTTCCGTGTGATAAAGAGCTGCCGGGCCCACAGCGCCGAGACTACTAAAAGGAGTAATGAGACCCCGAGATACGGTAGCAGTTGGCTCATAATTCGCCACCCAGCTTCAAGAATGAACTGGCTCTTGCAAGGGCTCGTCTGGTCTTTTCGGCGATGAGTTTGTAGTCGCGCTCAATTTTGGATTCAGTTTCCGTCGCAGGGTTAGGGGAATAGGACCAGAGAGTGTAACTCCAGATGAGTAGAGCGGCCAGATACGCAATGGGCTGAACAAGCCGCCATCCTGGTCGTAGCCCGTATCCTGGCAGCGACCCGAATGCCAGGGATACTACGCAGGCGTAAATGTAAGCGCTATACCCGAAGATGATTCCTTTCAGATTTCTCCCAGTGGCAACGACATAGTAAGCAAGCAACGCGATGATCCCCGCCAGCAATATTGCCTGGACCGTGCGCAGATCGCGTTCCAATGCTGCCCAGGTTGTACCAGGAGACCAAACAGGTCCACTAACGGCGTTCCAGGTAACTTTCAAGATGACTGCCGCAAGAACTCCCCACAGGAAAGTCCGCGCAATGCGCGCAGCACCAGGTGACTTGTTCAGTGCATGCTTGTAAATTTCAAGAATAACTGCATAGCCGAAGCCAGCATGGAGGAATTCAGTGTACCAATAGAACGGGGTGTAAACACTGGGGCGCAGAGTAAGCACACAGAGACGCAACAGATCAATCAGAAAAACAACAGTCAGGTAGATATAAAAAGCGAGATACTTGCGGTAGACCCTTGCATCGATGGAACGCACCAGAATAAAAGCTTCTGTTGCAATTTCCATCCACCAAAGAATTTGTCCGAACACGCTCGCCGCCGGGGGGACGTAAACCGGATACTAACACACAAGGAGGGAAAAGAATGGGCATCTTCTCCCTCCCCGCATCGGTGTGGAGCGCGTCAGGAAAGCGTTGGAACCCAAGGGATCGGTATTGGCGGTGGTACGGGCGCTCCACCGTCAGCTCTCAAGACAGGATTCCCAGAAGTTGTCGCATGGTTTAAACCCTCTATCGATAGCAGACTTCCCAGGATTGCCAGTGATATCAGCCAAATCAGCTTTCGTATTTTCATGGTAACTCCTTTTCGCAGTTAGGGTTGGGCCGATGTGGACAAGATTACTGTGCCTACGTTAGGACCTGCCGAAACTCTTGTTATCTGCTCGGTCCACCGCGCACTTATGCGGACAACCGCCCGAAAACCTACAAGCTTTTAGGCTCGGTTGCGGTCAGGCGTCTTCTTTACACGGAATCACAAAGAGTCAGCGCTGTGAAAAATGTAAGGGTGACAGTAAGAAGCATGCCCGCGCCTAGATCGCTCCTCTGAATTTTTCCAACCTTATGCCAAAAAGAGAACATGTCCGCACATCGGCCCTGCAGCCCAGTCAACGGCGACCTCCGACAAGTTCCGGGACCCACAACCCTTCGACCTGTTAACGCCAACGCCGTCGAGACAAACCACGGACTTAGCTTGGAGAAGGCTGGTCTCAGGATTGCCGTATAATCTTCATAAACTACACTATGATATTTATACTTAACATATAGATGCGTATAGACTACGATATCTCGCATATTTTCATTCTTTGGAGCAGCTCTATGCCCAACCAATCCGGCGACCTCGGCGCAACTCCGTTCCGGCCTATCCCGCTTGTTCCGATTTACGCGTTCAGCTTTCTATCTGCCTTGACTGTAAGCTTCAGTTTTCGATTTGAGCATTCTGCTCACGCGGCTCTCCTAGCTGCAGGTCTTCTGTTTGCAGCGATTGCCGTGGCATGTTTTGCCTGGTTCCTTCTGGCGGCCGATGAGTTTTTCAAAGCCATCAACTACCAGGCACTCGTTTTTGGATTTGTCAGTTTTCTGGCGCTGACACTTGTGTTCGAGTTTCTCAGAGCTTTTGGTCTGCGCCTTCCTCCTCTTCCGCGATTCGGAGTCCCGGTCTGCATGATTGTCTTGTGGACCGTAGGCTTGATTCTTGCCGCCTTCTGGCAAAGGTCGAATGAAGGGCGTGAGGAATGAAAACGCGACTACGAGTGCTTCGAGCGGAAAAGGAGTGGTCGCAAGCAGAACTCGCGGCGCATGTCGGAGTGTCGCGCGCCTGCATCAACTCCATCGAAACAGGCCGCTACGATCCGAGTCTTCCGCTGGCTTTTAAGATCGCCCGCATCTTTGGCAAGAACGTAGAAGAGGTGTTCTTGTACCCAGACGGCGCCTCGGCAAATCCTAGTGGTTCTCCAAGCTAGCAGAGGCAAGTGATGTGTAGCTATTCATCCCTCCAACCTTCTCGGTTCGATCCGCTGCAATACTCCGCACGGCATTCTCTCGTCTGCTTGTCTTACGCCAGTCGACATCCCTCTAAAGGGCATTTCAGGAGTTGATTTGATGTCCCGAGGCTTTGACGGTTTCGAAATTGACGATTTTCGCGGTACTGATTTTGGTTCAGACCGCGAGGTGTCCCGGAGCCCTTCGTCCGACTGGAACAAATGGACTGAGCTTCACAACATTCATCGGGAGGAAGAACGCGCCGACAGACTCGACCGCGAAGCTCCCGACCGTTCCAACAGAGACCGTCCTCCGCTGGCCCGCGAAGAACGAGTCCAAACAATCCTTTCTCAGCGTGTCCATACCCGATACACCGATGCTCGTCACGGAGCAGGACGCGATCTTTCTGAGCCAGGCCAGGAACCGTTACACGGGGGACAGCATCAGCACTCTCTACTACCTCTGGCGTCGCAATCAGCTGCCAAAGGACTTTCAGGCTGAAGCTGCGTCCGCTTCACGGCCCATGCAGAAGATCCTCTTCCGAGCGATCACTGTGCCTGGCCATGAAGCGATTTTCGGAGACAGCACAAAGAACTGGGGTGACGGCTGGCAGATACGGGGTTGTTCAGGGGCAGGGTCACCTCGCGGTTCACTTTCGAGACCAACCCAAACTCTTCAGAGAAGGGCAAATGCTTAATGGAAGAAGGTGACATATGCACGCGGGCAAAATGTCAATTCCGGTTGAAAATTCCCCATTGTACCGGTCGAAAATTCCCCACCCCTGAACCTCATGAATGGGCCTCCTTGGCCTCGGACGGAGTGGAGCCCAGCGCCGTCTTTTGGCGCGCTTTGGGCGGAACGGAGTCCGAGGCCAAGGAACGAGCCGCGGCCTCCGCCCCTTCCTGTCCTCGAGGTGGCACCAGGCCGGCCTTGCGGCGATCCTTCAGCCGGTAACTCTCGCCGCGAATGTTGATGGTCGTCGAGTGATGCAGCAGCCGGTCCAGAATCGCTGTGGCGATGATCGAATCGCCGAAGATCGATCCCCAGTCCCCGTAGCTTTTGTTGGAGGTCAGGATAATGCTCCCGCGTTCGTACCGCGCGCTCACCAGCTGGAAGAAAATCGTCGCTCCCAGATCGTCCAGCGGTAGATACCCTACTTCGTCGATCACCAACACCTTTGGTGCCAGGTACACGCGCATTCGGCGATCCAACCGTCCTTCGCGATACGCGCGCCCCAAATCCGCTGCCAGATCGTGCGCGGTGATGAAATACGCGCCCAGTCCCGAGCGGATCGCCTCCTCCGCCAGCGCCACGCTCAAGTGCGTTTTTCCCACGCCCGGTGGACCTAGGAAAATCACGTTGCTGGCTTCGTGAATGAATCGCAGCGAACGCAACTCCCGAATCTGCCGATCATCCAGCGATGGCTGAAAACCGAAATCGAACTGTTCGAAGGTTTTTACGAACGGGAAATGGGCCAACTGCAGCCGCGCCCGCAGATACCGAGTCCTTCGTGCTTCCACCTCGCAGCTCAGCAACTCATCGAGAAAGTCTGCGTAACTCGGCTCTTTCTTCGACGCTTGTTCCAGTAAGTTCTCCAGCCTTGCTTCCACCGCCTTCAGTCCCAGCGTCTCCAGTGCCGTCTGCAATCGCTCGATCGGGGTGTTCATCGCCCACCTCCGTTGGCCACGCGCTCATACGCTGCCAGCGAGCGCTTCTCCACCTCCGGCGCGCTTTGCCGCAGGTGAATCAGGATCTTGCCTTCCGCTCTTCGCGCTCCCAGTGGGATCCCCTGGTGATGCGGCGGAAACGTCAGCACACTGTGTTTGCGCTGCGCTTTGCCGTGCATCGCAATCCGCTCGCGGCCCGTGCGGATCTCCACTTCCTCCATCATTTCCCGCACCCACACTTCCTGGCCGGCATACTGCCAAGGCACCGAATACCGACTGCCTTGCCAGTCCACATACGCGTCCCGCGCCACTTTGCGCAGCTCGCCATCCACGTACGGATACGGCGGCTGTCCCGCCAGCGACTGCAAGCTGAACTGCTCGACATCCCAGCGCACCATCACTTGCTCATGCGTTGTTCCGTGCACACGCTGGTTCGCTACTCCCCAAATCCACTCGCGCAGTTGCGCATTCAGATCGCTCAGGCTGTCTGGTTCGCGCCCTTGTAAACCACACAGAAAGTTCCGTCGCACGTACTTCACGCCCGCTTCCACTTTCCCTTTCGTCTGTGCGCGATACGGCCGGCACAGCCGCGGCGTGAATCCCCAGTAGTGCGCGAAGTCCAGAAACACCGGGTGCCAGACGATCTCGCCTCGCTCGTCCGTCCCCAGCCACACGGTCTTCATGCGATCGTAGAGAATTTCTTCCGGCACTCCGCCGATCTGTTGGAACGCGGCTTCGTGCAGCCGCAGCAGCGTGCCCAACTTTTGATCCAACGCCGCTTCCGCCACCATTCTGCGGCTGTAACCCAGCGTGAAGGTGAAGCCGTGCAGCTTCTGTTCTTGCCCGGCCATCTCCAGCGTACCCAGATGCCCCCAGTCCACTTGCGCCTGCTTGCCCGGAGCCGTCTCGAAGCGCCGTACTGCCACTACTCGTGCCGCACTGCGTTGCGGCCGCAACCAGTCCGTCAGAATGGTGTAGCCGCCTGCATAGTTACGCTCGCGCAATTCGCGCAGCAACACTCGCGCGTTCCACACTCCGGCGCGCAGCCGCTCTTCCAAATACGGCTTGAACGCATCGAGCTTGCTCGGCGGTGCTGAGCGTGGGCCATATTCCGGTGCCAAACCCGCCGCTTGCATGTACTTGCGAATCGTCTTGCGGTCCCAGCCGGTCAACTTGCTGATGGCCTGGATGCTCATTCCTTGCCGTTGCAGTTCTTTCAGTTCTTGCACGTCTCTC
>Ga0209350_1001364_pt1 | contig 10779 bp, 8 predicted proteins | sample GraSoi013_2_20cm_2_FD_185822 | JGI IMG/M metagenome (GOLD analysis project Ga0209350, IMG submission 185822) | Grasslands soil microbial communities from the Angelo Coastal Reserve, California, USA - Sample 09_27_2013_2_20cm (SPAdes) (version 2) | ecosystem: Environmental > Terrestrial > Soil >...
GTCCGCTTCGGCGCGCTCGTCGCGCTGAGTCGGGTGAGCCTCGCGATCGACCGCGGCGAGATCCGCGCCATCATCGGTCCCAACGGTGCCGGGAAGACGACGCTGCTCAACGTGATCAGCGGCTTCTATCACCCCTACGAGGGACGGATCGTCTTCGACGGTCGGGACCGCACGAACCTCAAGCCACCGGACGTCGCCCGCCTCGGCATCGCCCGCACCTTCCAGAACGTGGCCCTGTTCAAGGGCATGAGCGTGCTCGACAACCTCATGACGGGGCGCCTTCTCCGGATGAAGGGGAGCTTCTTGCTGGAGGCCCTCTACTGGGGTCCGGCCCGCCGCCAGGAGCTCGAGCACCGCGCGTCCGTCGAGCGGATCATCGACTTCCTGGAGATCCAGGCGATCCGCAAGACGCCGGCCGGCCGCCTGCCCTACGGGCTCCAGAAGCGCGTCGAGCTCGGCCGCGCGCTCGCCGCCGAGCCCCAGCTCCTCCTGCTCGACGAGCCGATGGCCGGCATGAACGTCGAGGAGAAGGAGGACATGTGCCGCTTCATCCTCGACGTCAACGAGGAGTTCGGCACGACGATCGCGCTCATCGAGCACGACATGGGCGTGGTCATGGACATCTCCGATCGCGTCGCGGTCCTGAACTACGGGCGCAAGATCGCCGACGGCCAGCCTGAGCACGTCCGCAAGGACCCGGCCGTCCTCGACGCCTACCTCGGGATGAGCCATGACTGAGCTCGTCTACGGGATCGCCGTCGCGCCGTTCAAGGACATGGTGGGCTCGCCCGCCTTTTTCGCCGAGGTGCTCATCGGCGGCGTCTTCGCCGGGCTCATGTACTCGCTCGTGGCGCTCGGCTTCGTGCTCATCTTCAAGGCCTCGGGCGTCTTCAACTTCGCCCAGGGCGTGATGGTCCTGTTCGCCGCGCTCACGCTCGTCGGCTTGCTGGAGCGGGGCGTGCCCGTCGTGGCGGCGCTCGTCCTGACCACCGGGGTAATGGTCGCGCTCGCGTGGGCCATCGAGCGCGTCGTGTTGCGCCCGCTCGTCAACCAGGAGCACATCATCCTGTTCATGGCGACGATCGGGCTGACCTTCTTCCTGGAGGGCTTCGGCGAGATGGTCTGGGGCGCGAACGTCAAGAAGCTCGACATCGGCCTCCCCGATCGATCGTTCATCGTGGCCGGCGTCCAGATCAACCAGCTCGAAATGTCCGCCGCAGCGACCGCGGCCATCCTCGTCACGGTGCTCGCCGTCTTCTTCCAGCGTACGCGCGTCGGCCGGGCGCTCCGCGCCGTCGCCGACGACCACGAGGCCGCGCTCTCGATCGGCATTCCGCTCAAGACGATCTGGATCATCGTGTGGTCCGTGGCCGGGATCGTCGCGATCGTCGCGGGCATCATGTGGGGCGCCAAGAGCGGCGTTCAGTTCAGTCTGTCGCTCATCGCACTCAAGTCGCTGCCCGTCCTCATCCTGGGCGGCTTCACGTCCGTCCCGGGCGCGATCGTCGGTGGGCTGATCATCGGCGTGGGAGAGAAGGTCGGCGAGGTGTACTGGGGGCCGCTCGTGGGCGGCGCGATCGAGAACTGGTTCGCCTACGTGCTCGCGCTCGCGTTCCTGCTGGTGCGGCCGCAGGGCCTCTTTGGGGAGAAGATCATTGAGCGAGTCTAGTTTCCTCGGAGGGGGGCTTCGCCCCCCTTCCGACGGTCGTCGCGCACCTCACGGCGCGCTCCTCCCTGCCTCCCCCCAGGATCCGCTGCGCCGGCAAAGCCGGCGCTCGAAGCGCGTATGATCTACCGAGAAGCCGGGCAGTTCAAGACCAGCTACGCCAGCGACCAGGCGATCTTCGCCATTCCTCAGGATCGGTGGTTCGTCGCCGTCGCCGCGCTGGCCGCGTTCGTCGTCCCGCCGCTCGCGGCCACCGAGTACTGGCTCCAGGCGGTGCTGATTCCGTTCTTGATCTACTCGCTCGCGGCGATCGGGCTGAACCTCCTGACGGGGTACGCCGGGCAGCTGTCGCTCGGCACCGGCGGGTTCATGGCGGTCGGCGCGTACGCGGCCTTCAAGCTGACGACCGCCTTCCCGCACGTCAACGTGATCCTGGTCTTCTTGCTCTCGGGGCTCGTCGCGGCGGGGGTGGGTCTCGTGTTCGGCATCCCGAGCCTCCGGATCAAGGGCTTCTACCTCGCCGTCGCGACCCTGGCGTCCCAGTTCTTTCTCGTGTGGCTCTTCAACAAGGTGCCGTGGTTCGTGAACTATGCCTCGTCGGGCACGATCACCGCACCGAATCGAAGCGTGCTCGGGGTGATCGTCACCGGCCCGAATGCGACGGCGTCGGTGCGCTACCTGACGGCGCTCGCGCTCGTCGTCGTCGGCGCGCTGGCCGCCAAGAATCTCGTTCGCGGCCGCGTGGGCCGGTCGTGGATGGCGATCCGCGATCGCGACATCGCCGCCGAGATCATCGGCGTCCGGCCGCTGCGGACCAAGCTGCTCGCCTTCGGCATCAGCTCGTTCTACTGCGGCGTCGCCGGCGCGGAGCTCGTCTTTCTCTACTTCGGCAGCGCCGAGACACTGGCCTTCGACATCACGCTGTCCTTCCTCGTCCTGTTCATGGTGATCATCGGCGGGCTCGGCTCGATCCTCGGCTCCTTCCTCGGCGCCGCCTTCATCGTGCTGGTGCCGATCTTCCTCACGAACGCGCCGCAGGCCGTGGGCCTGCACCTGCCGGTGGCGCTGCAGAAGCAGTTCGAGCTGATGGTGTTCGGCGGTCTCATCATCTTCTTCCTGATCGTGGAGCCGCGCGGACTCGCGCGGCTCTGGCAGATCGTCAAGGAGAAACTGCGCCTGTGGCCGTTCCCCCACTAAATACGCGGAGGACACCCATGAGTCTCAAGACACTGTTGGGCGGCGCGCTGGCCGTCGCGCTCGTTGCGGGGCCGATGGCGGCGGAGGTACGGGCGCAGCCCAAGGAGATGTTCATTCCACTCCTCGTCTACCGGACCGGGCCGTACGCCCCGAGCGGCATCCCGATCGCGAACGGGTTCGTCGACTATTTCACGCTCCTCAACGAGCGCGACGGCGGGATCAACGGGGTCAAGCTCGCCTGGGAGGAGTGCGAGACCCAGTACAAGACCGACCTCGGCGTCGAGTGCTACGAGAAGCTCAAGGGCAAGGGCCCGACGGGTGCCGCGCTCGTGAACCCGTACAGCACGGGCATCACCTACCAGCTCATCCCGAAGGCGCCGGTGGACAAGGTCCCCGTCTTCTCGATGGGCTACGGCATGGCCGCCGCCGCCGACGGGCGCTGGTTCCCCTGGGTGTTCAGCTTCCCGACGACCTACTGGAGTCAGGCCTCCGCGGTCATCCGCTACATCGCGCAGCAGGACGGAGGGGTGGACAAGCTCCGAGGCAAGAAGATCGTCCACATCTACCACAACAGTCCGTACGGCAAGGAAGCCAACCCGACCCTCGAGACCCTGGCGCGGCAGATGGGGTTCGAGCTGACACTGCTCGCCGTGGATCATCCGGGTCAGGAGCAGGGGGCGACCTGGCTGCAGGTCCGCCGGATCAACCCGGACTGGATCTTCATGTCCGGGTGGGGCGTGATGAACCAGGTCGCCATCAAGGAGGCCGCGTCCAAGGGGCTCAAGATGGACCACTTCATCGGCAACTGGTGGTCCGCGAACGAGTCGGACGTGGTCCCGGCCGGTGACGGCGCGAAGGGTTACAAGGGCGCCACGTTCCACGCGCCGGGCACCGGCTTCAAAGTCCACGCGGACCTCTTCAAGTTCGTCTACGACAAGGGGAAGGGCGGCGGCAAGAAGGACGCGGTCGGCGAGGCGCTCTACAACCGCGGTGTCGTCAACGCGATGCTCTCCGCCGAAGCGATCCGCACCGCGATGACGAGATACGGCAACAAGCCGCTCACCGGCGAGCAGGTCCGCTGGGGCATGGAGAACCTGAACCTCACCGAGGCGCGGCTCGAACAGATGGGCATGAAAGGCTTCACGCATCCGATCAAGGTGACCTGCGAGGACCACGAGGGCAACGGGCCCGTGCTCATCCAGCAGTGGGACGGCAAGAAATGGACCATCGTGTCCGACTGGATTCCGCCGATGCGCGACGTCGTCCGCGCGAAGATCGAGACGGCGGCCGTCGAGGAGGGCAAGAAGGCCGGCTACACGGAGCGCGACTGCGCCAAGGAGAAGTAGGCGAGCGTGAGCGCCGTGAGCGACGACACCCGGCCGCTGCTGTCGGTCAACAACATCGAGGTGATCTACGACCACGTGATCCTCGTGTTGAAGGGGGTGTCGCTGCGGGTCCCCGCGGGGGGCATCGTCGCCCTCCTCGGGGCCAACGGCGCCGGGAAGAGCACGACCCTGAAGGCGATCTCCGGGCTGCTCCGGACCGAGCGCGGCGACGTGACGAAGGGCACGATCGAGTTCCAAGGGCAACCGATCCACCGGAAGGACCCGGCCGAGGTCGTCAAGCGTGGAATCGTCCAGGTCATGGAGGGCCGGCACGTCTTCGAGCACCTCACGGTCGAGGAGAACCTCCTCACCGGCGCCTACACACGGAAGAACGGCCACTCGACCACGCAGGACCTGGAACTCGTGTACGGCTACTTCCCGCGCCTCGCGGAGCGGCGCCAGGTGAGGGCCGGCTACGTCTCGGGCGGTGAGCAGCAGATGGTGGCGATCGGCCGCGCGCTCATGGCCCGGCCCAGGCTCATGCTGCTCGACGAGCCCTCGATGGGGCTCGCGCCGATGCTGGTGCACGAGATCTTCGAGATCGTGAGCCGCATGAACCGCGAGGAAGGGGTCGCCGTCTTGCTCGCCGAGCAGAATGCCACGATGGCGCTCCGGTTCGCGCAGTACGGCTACGTCATGGAGAGCGGGCGCATGGTCCTCGACGGCGACGCGCGGACGATCAGCGAGAACGAGGACATCAAGGAGTTCTACCTGGGACTCTCCGGCGTGGGGCAGCGGAAGAGCTACCGTGACGTCAAGCACTATCGACGCCGCAAACGGTGGCTGTCGTGAATTCGGAGAGGGCCTCGACGGCCCCCTCCGAGACCTCCCCCAGGAGGATTGCGCCGGCAAAGCCGGCGCTCGGAGTTGCGATGAAGATGGTCGGACGGAATCGTGTTCGAGCGGCGGCTTTGCCGCCGCAACCGGTCCTGGGGGGAGGTTCCGGAAGGGGGGCGTAGCCCCCCTCCGGGCCTATGAGCGCGCAGGTCGAGATCCGCGACGTCTCGAAGTCATTCGGCGGCGTCCAGGCGGTGACGAAGGTGAGCCTCGACGTCGACGCGGGCCAGGTCTTCTCGATGATCGGCCCGAACGGCGCCGGCAAGACGACCGTGCTCAACATGATCAGCGGGTTCTACCACCCCGACACGGGCCGGATCGTGCTCGAGGGAACCGACGTCACCGCGCTGTCACCGAGCCGGATCGCCGCGCGCGGAGTCGCCCGCACCTTTCAGAACATCGCGCTCTTCAAGGGCATGACCGTGCTCGACAACCTCATGCTGGGCCGGCACGTCCACATGAAGTCGGGCGTGCTCAAGTCGTTCATCTACTGGGGGCTCGCGCAGAAGGAGGAGATCGAGCACCGCAAGCGGGTCGAGGACATCATCGACTTCCTCAAGATCCAGGACCTCCGGCGCCGGCCCACCGGCTCGCTCGCCTACGGGCTCCAGAAGCGCGTCGAGCTCGGCCGGGCGCTGGCGCTGGACCCGAAGGTGCTCCTGCTCGACGAGCCGATGGGCGGGTGCAACCACGAGGAGAAGGAGGACATGGCGCGCTTCATCCTCGACGTCAACGAGGAGTGGGGCACGACCATCATCCTCGTCGAGCACGACATGGGCGTCGTCATGGACGTGTCCGACCGCATCGCGGTCCTCGACATGGGCGCGAAGATCGCCGAGGGCACGCCGGAGGACGTGCGCGTGGATCCCCGCGTGATCAAGGCGTACCTCGGCGACACACGGGAGCGCGCGGGTCGGCATGGCGCCTGAGGCGCTGACGACGCTGCCGCGCTTCGTGCTGCGCAACGCGCGCGACCTCACGGCGCGCCCCGCGATCCGCGAGAAGGATCGCGGCATCTGGCAGACGTGGACGTGGGCGCAGTACTGCGCCGAGGTACGCGACTTCGCGCTCGGCCTGGCCGCCAGCGGCATGAGGCGCGGCGAGAAGCTCTCGGTCATCGGCGACAACCGCCCGCGCCTCTACTGGGCCCAGGTCGCCGCGCAGGTCCTCGGCGGTGTCTCGGTACCGGTCTACCAGGACTCGATCGCGAAGGAGCTCGCGTACGTCTGGAATCACGCCGAGGTCGCCGTGATCGTCGCGGAGGACCAGGAGCAGGTCGACAAGGTGCTCGCGCTCCGCGGGGAGCTCCCGCACGTCCGCCTCGTCGTCTACGACGACCCGCGCGGTATGAACCACTACCGGTACGACTGGCTCAAGTCGTTCCAGGAGATCCAGGAGCTCGGACGGAGGTTCGGCCAGGAGCGGCCCGGCTACTTCGAGGCCGAGGTTGCGAAGGGCGCGCCGGAGGAGCTCGCCTTCGTCTGCTACACCTCGGGGACCACCGGAAACCCGAAGGGAGCGATGATCACCCACGCGAACGCGATCGCGACCGCCGAAACGGCCGCGCGCGCCGAGGACTTCCGGGTCGACGACGACTATCTCGCCTACCTGCCGATGGCCTGGGTCGGCGACGCGTTCTATACCTTGATCATGAGCCTCTACGCGGGCTTTGCCTGCAACTGCCCGGAGAGCCCGGAGACAGTCCAGCGCGACCTGCGAGAGCTCGGACCCACGCTCATTCTGGCGCCGCCGCGCATCTGGGAGAACATGCTCACCTCGGTGCAGGTGAAGGCGGCCGACGCGCCCTGGCTCAAGCGCACGATCTTCGCGCGCTTCCGCGCGGCGGCCGAGCGCGCCGAGATCCTCCGCGCGGACGGTCAGACCGTTCCCGCGTGGCTCTCCCTGCAGCTGGCCCTCGGCGAGCTCCTCGTCTACGGGCCCGTGCGCGATCAGCTCGGGCTCTCCCGCGCGCGCTGGGCGCTGACGGGCGGCGCGCCGCTCGGCCCCGACACGTTCCGGTTCTTCCGCTCGATCGGCGTCAACCTCAAACAGGTCTACGGCTCCACCGAGACGACCGGCCTGGTCTCGCTCCAGCCCAGCACCGAGGCCAATCCCACGACGGCGGGCCGCCCGTGCCCGGGCATCCACGTGCGGATCGCCGACCGCGGCGAGGTGCTCGTCAAGAGCGCCGGCATCTTCAAGGGTTATCTCAAGAACGAGGAGGCGACCCGAGAGGTCATCGACGGAGAGGGCTGGTTCCACACCGGCGACGCCGGGTTCATCGATCCGCGCGGGCACCTCGTCATCATCGACCGCGCCAAGGACGTGGGCGCGCTCGATGACGGCACGCCCTTCGCGCCTCAGTTCATCGAGAACAAGCTGAAGTTCAGCCCGTTCATCCGCGAGGCGGTGGCCTTCGGCAGCGCCCGCCCCTTCGTCGCGGCCATGGTCGCGGTCGACCCGAGCACGGTCGGCAACTGGGCGGAGCGACGCGGGATCCCGTACACGAGCTACACGGACCTCTCGCAGAAGGCCGAGGTGCGCGAGCTGATCCGCGAGGAGGTCCGGAAGTGCAACGCGACGCTCCCCGACGCGACGCGGATCCGCCGCTTCCTCCTGCTCACGAAAGACCTCGACGCCGACGACGCCGAGATGACGCGGACTCGCAAGGTGCGCCGGCGCCACGTCGCGGAGAAGTACGCGCCGGTCATCGACGCCTTCTATTCGGGTCGGGACCAGGTCGAGCTCACGACGGCGATCACCTACGAAGACGGGCGCGAGGCGACCGTCCGCGCCCGCGTGCGGGTCGAGGACGTCGAGGGGGGAGTCGCCGCGCATGTCTGAGACCCTCGGCTTCTTCGCGCTGCTGATGTCGAACGGCATCCTGATCGGGCTCATGTACTCCCTGATCGCCCTCGGCTTCGTCCTGGTCTACAAGGCGACCGACGCGATCAACTTCGCGCAGGGTGAGTTCGTCATGATCGCGGGCTTCGTCGTCGTCGCGTCGCTCCTCTCCTACAAGGCGCCACTCTGGCTCGCGATCGTGATCGGGCTCTTGGCCATGATCGGGTTCGGCTTCGGGCTCGAGCGCGTGATGCTGCGCAAGCTCATCGGCCGCCCGATCATCGCGGTCGTCATGGCGACGATCGGCCTCGCGGCGGTCCTGCGCGGCATCGGCCCGCTCACCTGGGGCGCGGACACCAAGAACCTCGCCCTGCCGATCAGCGACGAACCCTTCGTGCTGGGGCCGCTCTTCGTCCCGCCCATCCAGATCCTCGGGGCGGCCGTGAGCCTCGCCTTCCTGGCCGCCTTCGGGTGGTTCTTCCTGAAGTCGCGCAAGGGGATCGCGATGCGCGCGGTCGCCGACAGCCAGCAGGTCGCGATGGCCATGGGCATCAACGTCGAGCGCTACTTCGCGCTCGCCTGGGCGATGACGGGCGTCGTCTCGGCCCTCGGCGGTATCATCTGGGGGAGCCTCCTCGGCGTGGACGTGCACCTCTCGCTCGTCGGCTTCAAGGTGTTCCCCGTGGTCATCCTGGGCGGCCTCGACTCGGTCCCCGGCGCGATCGTCGGAGGCCTGATCGTCGGCATCGTGGAGAACGTGGCGGCCGGGTACATCGATCCGTACGTCGGCGGCGGGACGAAGGACTTCGCCCCCTATGTGCTGATGATCGTCGCGCTCATGATCCGGCCGTACGGCATCTTCGGCAAGCGCATCATCGAGCGCGTATGATGCGACGCCGACTGACTGTGCCTGACTTCGTTCTCGGTCGTCGCCGATCCTCACGTACAACCTGGCTCACCCCGCGGGGTCCCTGCGTGGCGGGTCTCTGGAGCCGGGCGTGATTCATCGTGAGTGCGGGGTGCTGAAGACGACGTACGCGGCGGACATGGCGCTCTATCCGCTGCCGATCGCGCGCTGGACGGTGGGCATCATCGCGCTGCTCATGTTCGCGGTGGTGCCGTTCACGCTCCACGAGTACTACCTGTCCATCGTCAATCTCGCCTCGATCGCCGTCATCGGCGCCCTCGGCCTCAATATCCTCGTGGGGTACAGCGGCCAGATCTCGGTGGGCGCCTACACGGCGGCCAACTTCGCGGTGCGGCTCGGCTGGCCGTTCTGGGCCGCGTTGCCCATGGGCGGCCTCATGGCGGCGGCGGTCGGCGCCGTCGTCGGCTTCCCGTCGCTCCGGATCAAGGGGCTCTACCTCGCCATCGCCACGCTGGCCGGGCAGCTCATCATCGAATGGACCATCAACCACGTCACCTTCATCAGCGGCGGGGTGCAGGCGTCCATCGAAGTCCCACGCCCGGAGCTCTTCGGGCTCCGGATCGCGTCCCAGCGGCAGATGTACTTCTTCCTGCTCGTGTTCGTCGTGCTGGCCCTCGTGGGCACCCTGAATCTCGTCCGGAGCCGTGTGGGGCGGGCCTTCATCGCGATCCGCGACCACGACATCGCGGCGGAGATCATCGGGATCAACATCTTCGGTTACAAGCTCCTGGCCTTCGCGATCTCGTCGTTCTACGCGGGCGTCACCGGCGTCCTCTACACCTACTACCTCGGCGTCGCAAACTATGAGCAGTTCCAGATCACCGTGTCGATCGACTACCTGGCGATGATCATCATCGGGGGGCTGGGGTCGGTGCTCGGCTCGGTCTTCGGTGCGATCTTCGTGACCCTGCTCCCGATCGCCATCCGCTACGCGATGGAGGCGTTCGGTGGGCTCATCTTCTCCCAGGCTCAGGTGCTCAACATCATCCCGAATCTCCGACTGATCCTCTTCGGCGGGCTCATCATCACGTTCCTGGTCGTCGAGCCCGAGGGGCTGAACCGACTGTGGCGCAATATCCGGAGTTACTTCCGTGTCTGGCCGTTCGCGTATTGACCGTGCGTGACGAAAGGAGAACCACCATGAGGCGAAGCCTCGCGATCCTGCTTGGACTGGCGCTCGCGCTGAGCGCGGCCGGGCCCACCGGCGCGAACCACGAGATCGTCATCGGCCTGCAGTGCGACCGGACGGGCGCCACCCAGACGGTCGGCGTCAACCTCTGCCCCGGCTACCACGACTACATCAAGCTCGTGAACTCGAAAGGCGGTGTCGGCGGCCACACGATCAGGGCCATCGAGATCGACCACGAGTACAAGGTGCCGCAGGGCATGGAGGCCTACGAGCGCCACAAGAAGGAAGGCGCCGTGGTGATCGGCGTCTACGGCACGCCGCACGTCTACGCGCTGGCCCAGAAGCTGACGGAAGACCGAATCCCGGGCACGTCGCCCGGGTTCGGCTCGGCCGCCGCCGCCGATGGGCAACGCTACCCGTACATCTTCCCGATCGCCGCGACGTACTGGTCGCAGGGCGCGGCGGCGGTGGACTTCGTCAAGAAGCAGCTCGGCGGGCTCAAGGGCAAGAAGATCGCCTACCTCTTCTACGACAACCCGGCCGGCCGCGAGCCCATCCCCGTCTTGGAGGACCTCTCGGCCCAGGAAGGGTTCCAGCTCAGGACGTTCGCCGTGCCGCCGCCCGGCGTCGAGATGGGGGCCCAGGCCCTCGACATCGCGCAGCGCTACCGCGCGGACTTCCTCATCGCGCACCTCTTCGGCCGGTCGCCGTCGGTATCGATCAAGGAGCTGAAGCGCGTCGGCTACCCGCTGCGCCAGGTCGTGTCGTTCGTGTGGGGCTCGGCCGAGGCCGA
>Ga0209350_1001366_pt1 | contig 10772 bp, 8 predicted proteins | sample GraSoi013_2_20cm_2_FD_185822 | JGI IMG/M metagenome (GOLD analysis project Ga0209350, IMG submission 185822) | Grasslands soil microbial communities from the Angelo Coastal Reserve, California, USA - Sample 09_27_2013_2_20cm (SPAdes) (version 2) | ecosystem: Environmental > Terrestrial > Soil >...
CGGGAGTTCTATCATGACGAATGAGGTCACTGTGATTACTGGTGCGAGCAGCGGAATAGGAGCGGCCTTAGCCAAGCAACTCGGGTCCAAGGGTCATCAACTCGTACTCGCAGCAAGACGCGAGAAGCAACTGAAGGAGGTTGCGAAACAAGCCGGGACGAGAGCTTTGGTCGTGCCAACCGATGTCACACGTAGAGCCGACGTTGAAGAGCTTCGGAGCCAAGCGCTCAAAGAGTACGGGCATTTGGATGTCTGGGTCAACAACGCCGGCCGAAGGATCACAAAGTCCCATCGGCGGAACAATTGCTGGGGCCGTCGTGGTGGCATCGATCGCATTGTTCGTGAGGCGTCGGACCAAAAAACTGGGCGCTTCGGGATCAGCCTCGCAATAGAGCTAGCAAATGCAAGAGAGAGGTTTCTAGAGGCCCGTCTGTTTCTCTAAGGAGGTCCGAATCTTTTCAATCGTCTCCGGCGAGAGCCTGAGCGTTCTATGCTCCTCTCCCGCGTGAACTTCGACCAGCTTCATCATTTTCGTCTATTGAATGCGTACCTTTTGTTTCGAACTCGCACTCTTTCATGAGGAAATCCTTGCACTTCAATTTGATCATGAGCTTTAGGTCAAACTCGGTCTATTGATGATAATGTTTGTCCTACTGGTTATTCTCAGGTCCATCATCTCAAAAGTCACGGCTGGACCCGGAAATAGGAGCTTTTGTCGGTAGCGTCCTCAAAATGATTCTTAAGTAGATGTTGATCAGAGTCGAAATACGATGCCCTTGCAGGTAGCTACAACTCAGTCTGAGAAGAACGTTCAGGAGGTCCGAGAATATGATCTATTCCTCGATGTTGACTTTTCAGGTCTCAAATATAGTGGCAAAGTAGTAGTGGATCTTGAATCCATCGGCGATGTTTCCCTCGACGCTGTGGGCCAACAGATCAGTAGCGTAAAATCCAGTGGCAACAAGGTCCCGTTCAAGCATTCCGGGAAGGTTCTAGAGATTCAGACCGGGAAGTTCTCGGGTCCGTTAGAAATAGACTTCAGTGGTAGAGTCTCCGACAACTTCACCGGGCTCTACAAAGCATCTTACGGGGATGGCTACATACTCAGTACTCACCTCGAAGCAGTTCAGGCTCGCAAGGTACTCCCTTGCGTGGACCATCCTGCGTTCAAGGCAGTGTTCAAGGTTAGAGTCAGAACCGACGCTGACCTCTCCGTCATTTCGAACATGCCGATCGAATCCGAGACAAGGCAGGGGGAGAAGAAGACTGTCATGTTCAAGAAGACGCCGAAGATGTCCACCTATCTTCTCTACTTGGGCGTCGGAAAATTCGTCCAGGAGAAGAACAGGCACGGAGAAACAGAACTTTACGCGGCCTACGCTGATCGGCCGACCGGAAAGATCAACACAGAATTCTCATTCGACGCCACGCGTAAAGTCTTAGACTTTTACGAGTCATACTTCGGAATCCCCTTTCAACTACCCAAACTCCACAACATAGCAGTCCCAGAATTTGCCTATGGTGCGATGGAGAACTGGGGAGCTATCACATACCGGGAAATTCTCCTGCACGTGGACAAAGACACGAGCGTTCGGGCGAGGAAATCGGTAGCTCATGTCATCGCGCATGAGATTGCTCATATGTGGTTCGGAGATCTGGTCACGATGAGATGGTGGGACGACCTCTGGCTGAACGAGAGCTTCGCCACCTTCATGGACTTCAAATCCACCGACCGAGCCTATCCAGAATGGAAGGTCTGGCAAGACTTTGTCCGAACATCCACATCAGGCGCGATGGGCCGCGACGCCCTGACCAAGACCCATCCCATCATGGCGAAGGTCCATGACCCTGAAGAGATCGAAGAACTATTTGACGAGATCAGCTACGGCAAAGGCGCAAGCATCCTACGAATGATCGAAGCTTACATTGGCCCAGAGAATTTCAAAAACGGCGTTAGGCAGTATCTAGAGAAATTCCGATACGGCAACGCCTCCGGCCACGATCTCTGGTCAAGCCTCCAAGAAGCATCCGGGACGGATGTTAGCCGAATCATGGAAGGCTGGATCAGCCAAGAGGGTTTCCCAGTCGTCAAAGCCTCATTGGCCGACGGCAGACTAACCCTTGAACAGGAGAGGTTTCTCCTGACAGGCGGGACCTCCAAGCAGACCTGGCCGATCCCGGTCACAATGAACGTTGACGGCAAGACGCAATCGTTATTGCTCGACAAGAAAAAGGCCGAGGTAAATCTCCCAACAACACCACGATCCCTCAAACTCAACGTGGACCAGACAGGATTCTACGTCGTCCAGTACAATGGAAAGGAACTGCTAGACCTTGTCTGGAAGAGCGGACTCTCTCCGCTCGACCGTTGGGGATTGATCAGCGACGCCAAAGCCTTTCTCCTGTCCGGACGGACCTCTTTCAAAGAATACATCAAACTAGTCGAGAAATATCAGAACGAGGAGGAGTACCTTCCCGCGGTCGAAGTCTCCGACCAACTCTCATTCCTATACCAGATCGCACCCTCAAAACTAATCGAGACTTCCCGCAAATTCCATAGCGCCGGACTCAAAATTTTCGAGAGCAAGAAGGACGACAATAGCACCACCCTCAAGGGCATCATCGCCGCCCGCCTCACTCTTCTAGACGATGCCTATGCAAAGAAGGCCGGATCGAAGCTCAATGACCTAGCCAACGTCGAGCCGGACATGAAACGATCAGTTGTTATGGGATACGCTAGATCTTCAAACGATTATGATGGCCTAATTGGCAAGTATACAAAAAGCACTACAGACGAAGAACGACTAAGATACTTGGAAGGCTTAGCCAGCTTCAAGAATCCTGAACTCGTAGCAAAAACGCTAGACTTTGCGTTGAGCGGTAAAGTAAAGCGGCAAGACGTGCGGAACGTGATCCTTTACGCCACGGCCAACCCAGACGCAAAAACTGCGGTCTGGCAATGGTTCAAGAAGAACATGCTAAGATTAGAAGAGATGTACTCCGGGACAGCACAGTTCTCGATCATTCTGCGAGAATATCTCTCGATTATCGGGGTCGGCCGCCTAGCCGAGGTCGAGAAATTCTTCAGCGAGCACAAAGTTACCGGAGCTAACATCGCGCTGGAAAGATTGAGAATCTACGACCAGCTCGCGAGAAACATCACTGCAACCCCTTAGATTCCACTGCCATCATAGAGGGCTAGACTATTCTTCAGCTGACTCACCTTTTCAACCAATCCTCGCCCTGAACCAAGTCCACATTATATGTGCAACGTCGCGTGAATCAAGGAACTATCACGAAGTGTTGTAAAGTAGCAGAAGCCAGGGCTTGCGGATCGCCAGCGCACTCTGTGACCGCGATAGTCGCGGATCCAAGCATTTGATAGCAGTGTGTCCGGTGACCGCGATAATCTTATCATGAACGAAAGCAGATTCTGATATTCTTGAAGCCTGTACTGGTCCTACTATGCCCTCTCGCGATAGGGTCGTCCGCCACCATTCTCATGGGAGTCGCGGGCGGACTCCTCGCCTCCGACAATTTACAATCAGTCTGGACTGTCTCTTTCTACCTAGGCTTCGTTTTACTCACGGGAGTAATCCTTCTGCTCCTTTATGGAGCAGTCCTGATACTTACCATAATGCCAGTCATGCGAGATAGAAAGGTGACAAAAGCTACATTGCAGATCCCGCTGCCTCTTATCGTCGGCCTTGGTCTCAGCTTTCTGAGCGGTTTTCTGATCGCGAACTATTGGGCGTCAGACCCGGGAGACACGCTATACTTCGATAGCTACGGGTTTCCGTTCTACTGGAGATGGGAGCCGACTCCGACCTGCCAGGCAAACATTATGCGGCTCTCCCAACCGCCCAACTGCGTAGCCGGATATTCAGGCGAGGATTTTCTCATCGACGCCGTCCCATACACAGGCCTCTTTCTATGGACAAGCTATATCCTGATATTAATATACGATACTGTCTTATTCGGTGTCCGAAAGTGGCCTTTCTTTCTCCCACGCCCCTCTAGGGGCCCCTCTAAGGTCCAACCGCTTGCGTACGAGTGTGAGAGGGGATAGTCAACATAATGCGTCAAGATTTGCGCGACCCGATGACTCGTTTCGCTTGTCCCGGTTTGATAATGTGACTCAAGCATATGGTCAATTATTCGACCTTCACTGTAGCGGAGAAGGTTTTCCGAGTAGATTTGACGGAGTAATCAATTCTACGCTGTAGATTTGACCCAACCCTCCGTATTCCCTTTTATTCCTGTTTCTTCCCGATTCCGAGGGTATCTTTCACTCCGGCAGAGATAAAGGGAGGCAACTCCTTTGTGGCAGGACCTTGAGCACTGTCGCAGTGCTATTGCTGGTTGCGCTCTCTCTCCTATCTTCGCCATCAATCCAACCTTCGACGGGCCCATCCGCTTCGAGCGTGTGGCCGATGTCTCACCAGAACGCTCAGCACACGGGACTGTCCCCGTTCCCCGGTCCCGCTCTTCCCTTTCTTAGATGGATGTTTCAGACAGGTGGCCCAGTCTATTCTCCACCAGCAGTTGGCCGTGGAAGAATCTATGTGGGCAGCTATGACGGCAACCTGTACGCCCTGAATCTGCAAGGAGTCTTGCTCTGGAAGTTCCATGCGCCTTCGCCAATCATGACTACTCCGGCGATAGGTTCCGATGGGACAATCTACCTAGCATCTCACATGAGATGTATTGAGCCGCCCTGCTATGGTGTCCTTTACGCGATTAGCCCGGGCGGGAGAATGATTTGGAACCTCACCATCCTCGCATTGCAGGGGCCCGCACTTTCTTCCCCTACTATCGGGCCTGACGGAACAATCTACACATCACAACTGGGCTTCCGAACCTATGCCGTGAACCTGGACGGCACTCTCAAGTGGCAACTGACCACTGATGGCGAAGTATTCGACTCTCCCGCTGTAGCCCCTGACGGCACTTTGTATGTTGGAGTTGACGACCCAGACCCTTCTGGATCGTGTGATCAGTGTCTATTGGCATTGAATTCAGATGGGACGGTCAGATGGAGTGCAATACCGAAGCGTGCGGGTTTCTCCTGGCCTGCTATCGGTTCGGATGGTACAGTCTACATCAATGGCTATGCCATTAATCCAGATGGAACGGTAAAATGGGGGAGTCCGGGGTTCCGTTCTCCGTCCATAGGACCAGACGGAACTATCTACGGTTCTGTAGATAATGGTGTCTTCGCAACCAACCCAGACGGGACTTTGCGATGGGTGTTCCCAATCGAAAGACCCAGCGGCTCTGGAAATCCTTGCTGCTTCTACGGCATTGTTGGGCTCTCTTCTATGGCTATCGGGTCGAACGGTATTCTCTACTTCGGAGTCGGAGTCGAGGGATTCTGTAACTGTGCACCAGTGCCCTCAGGCTATGGAAATGCTAGTCTGTACGCGGTCGCCCCGAATGGGACTCTGGCATGGAAGTTTGTGATACACCCTACCGTAGCATGCGCCACATTCGATTGTCCTATAGTTTCAGTGTCAGACCCAACCATTGGTTCGGACGGAACCATCTATGTGGGGAGTGGCGACGGTAACCTTTACGCTGTAGGATAGAATCCAGTGAAGAAATTCTATCCTAATGCAAATGCCTCTCGCCAAGAGAAATTTGACGAGTTCGCTTGGTCCGGTTTCGATAATGTGACACAAGCATATAGTCAATTATCCGGATGGCGATGAAAGTCGAAGACGGTCGGAGTGGACCGCTGGGCACGCTCGAAGTCGTCCACGACTAATTCTAGGAGGTCCCAAAGGCATTAGGGAGTGAGATTGCATCGGCAACCATCGCCACTGGGTCACTACCACTGCAAGTAAACACAAGGTTGCCCTGAGGCATCGAAACTACTTGATAATCAATATCTAGGACACCGTCCCCACCACCACCCCCCAGCTCGGCAAATCCTGATGAGGGTGTGCATGCTCCAGCATCATTTATTGCCGTACTTGCTATGATGAAGTCATGATCGACGGCTCCTATCGAAGCGGAACATGTTGTTACTGAAATCCCCCCGGGTCCAAGACAAGACAAAGTTATCGGGAATCTTGGACTCTGGTCGAATATTGCTCTAGCGTTGACGTTACGGATTGCGAGAACCTGCATTCCCCAATTGTAAATTCCAGGAATCACCACTGAAATGTTGTCCGACTTCAGCGGGGATGTGGTTCTGGCATAGTATTCCCAGATTTTATCGCTAGGCGCGAAAGATACGCGCTGCGTGAAATTTAGGCCACTACTATCCGTGATTGTTGATATTGTCGAAAAACAGTTGGTAAACCCGCATTCCACGATCAGTATTATGACATCATGGCCATGTGCAGTAGTTAGGGATTCCGTGCGACAGTAGGTGCCACAAATCGTACTGGTTCCCACGCCGTCCAACGCCAACGGACCCGACGCATGGGCTTGCGGGAATTGTATCGGCAACCAAAAACCCACGGCTATCAACGACAAGAGAGCCGCACAACGTAGGCTTGACGCCATGCCAGCCAGACATTTTGCTCTCTAATGTTCAAACTATTAGGTGTATCTGAAGTTAGAGCCAAGGATCACCCTAGCTTGCGTCGTTCATGCGTCTCTGAGCCATAGAGCCCCCTGACTTCTTGCCTTTTTCTGCAACCACAGGGCAATGGCAACGGTCAGAATCCAGGGCCGCGGCGTAGTTAGTGACTGCGCCAGAGTTCGGGGGTGCAGTATTGGTGCGGGGGGTGGGATTTGAACCCACGAACCCCTACGGGACGAGGTCCTGAGCTTCGCGTTCCTCAACCATTCTTGGCAGTGTTGAGTTCTCGCGCCTTTGACCTGGCTTGGCAACCCCCGCGTTGGGTCGAGAGAATTCTGAACTAGTCTGATAAAGCCTTCAAAGCCTGTAGCCGAGCAGACAAGATTTTCTCATGTTCAGATTCTTGGTCTGATATGTCTGTATTCTTCGATCTCTTTGAGCCGTTTCTCCCAGTCTCTCATTTGTCTGTCGCGGAGGACCGTGTTGAGTATTTGGCTCGTGTTCATGTGGAGTTGGGTCCAGCGTTCCCGTGTCTTCAGATCCTTGTCATGGTCAAGCATGATTCTCCTAGACTCTGCCAGGCTTTCGAGTAGCTCTGTTATGATCTGGGTTCGGACCGTGTCTTCTTCTACTGGGTCGTTATCCTCTGCCAATACTAGGACACAACCTTCCCATTTGGCTCCTCGGACGCGAGCGCCATCTTTCGACCCTGACCCGCCGCCTGGCTGACCGCATCATCCTTCAGAGTGCTCCTCCATAACCTCAGCAGTTTGGACCCAGTGCTACTGAGCAACCGTTTCTGTCCCTGATCTAGGGTCCTGTCCCGCGAGCCTTCCTCGCGATTGTCCAGGACCGCAATGGTTAGCCTGCGAATGTTCACCAGCAACTCCTCACGACCAGACTCTCCTCCAAAATCCTCCTCAACCATTCTCTATCTCTCCTTCTCTAACGCCATTTCATCGGGCGTCACGTCTCGTAGACACGGCAAGACCCGGAAAACGCGTCAAGACCAGTCTACGAGTCGCGACTTCCCAATGATTCTAAGGCACTAGGACGAGAGCCGTTCCTCCCAATAAACGATGTCGTCGAAGACCTAAGCGGGAGATGGAACAGCCAACCGAAGGATACGAAACCGCCCCCCAGACTCTGAACGTATTCCAACGTCTGAGACAGACAGAAAAGTACGTTTTCCAACACAGAAAAAGCATTCTTAACAGCCCCCCAGCGGCCATCAAATCTTTCCACAGATTCAAGAAGAACTCTATACCGCCAACCCAGAAAGGGCTTGCCTTTCCGCATCGGACCCGTGAGATAAGGAAGGTGTTAGAAAAAGGGGGTTTGTGTCCCAGGTGGGTCTCGAGAGATATTTCTACTTCAATCGTTCAAGTATTATCTCTATGGTGGAGACGTTCCGTGCATCCTGGCCATCACCGACAATCTCCGTGCCCAAGTTCACATGCTTCGACAAGCCGCCCTGGAAGAAGCGGTTATTCACCACCTCAGCCACATCAACGGCAGTGCTGATGGCTCTTCCACGAGCCTTTAGGGTCAGCTTCTTGGCGCCCGTGTTATAGTGCATCATGACAGCCGTAGCATAAGCCATGATCGGCTTCTTACCGATCAGTATAGTGTCCGGTGGAATATCAGTTCTACGCACAGGGGCAGGAGCCCTCTCAGTCTTCCTTGGTTCTTCTGACAAGCAATTCACCTCCGACAGCGCGAGTACGATGTCCGGCAAAACGCTCTACCGAGGAAGACCCCTAAATAGCTATCTGAAACCCGAGACCCCAACACTGCTCGACCAGACCTCTGAAGCCGCCGGCTCAGCTAAGCAAAAACGACACTCGCTCATTCTCAATCTAGCCGAAACAACCTCCGGATGAATCCTTACAAAACAAGCCTTGATCCGCGACATCAAGCAATCGCCAGATGGTAAGAACAAGACCTTCGGCATTTTTTCTTCCGAGACGTCTCGATACCAGAGCTCAGGAAATCCGAAACCCAAACTTCCAGCTAGAAAAATGTCCTTGATTCTGTAATCAAATCCCAGAAAAACCATTCGCGACTCGTTCAAATTAGCTGAACAGGCGACGAATTGTTCCTTCCTTCCTGTTCAAATTCCAACGTTTATCTCCAACGGAAGCATAAGATATCCTTCTATGCCCAAATTCATGCAGTCACTCGGAGAAGACAACTACCACAGACTCCTCGCGGAGGCAAAAGCAAGAGACGTCACAGTACAAGCACTAATCCGCACCATCGTCATTCCAGACTGGCTCAAAGCAGTCCCAACGGGACAGACAAACATCCAGAACACCCTGGCACAACCCACGCGCCTCCTATCCCGCACAGGCATACTCACGGAGCAGGCCCGCAGGCCTCTCCTAAACGCCACAATCGGGCGGGCTAGAACCTAGCCCGGCTCCTTTTTTTTTTCCTGCGAAACGCATCTCCACTAAGAACGTAGGATTCTAGGCCTCAATTCTCAGAGACGCTACTGGCCCATCTACCTTCCATGCATCAAGCCACGGGAGTCGTCCGCAACTTGGGCCGTGCCGAGTCGGAAAACTGTTCCGAGAACCGCTCGTACATCTTCAACTCCTCAGTAGACATAGGCTTGATCTTCTGCAAAGCCTCATCAAAGTGTCGCTTAGCCACCTTCAGACCCTTAGCCCGCTTCTTCGCATCCTCCGGATCCTTAGCCTTCGAAATATGCTCCCGCAAAGCCAACATCACACCCGTATTAGCCAAAGACGCGATATCCGCACCAGTATACCCATCCGTCTTCCTAGCCAGCTCATCCAAGTTCACATCCTCCGCCAACGGAGTCTTACGGGTATGAATCTTGAAAATCTGCTTCCTCGCCTCCAGGTCTGGAGGAGGAACGAACAACAACCGGTCAAACCTACCCGGCCTCAATAGAGCCGAGTCAATAATGTCCGGTCTATTCGTAGCCGCGATAATGATGACGTTTCGAAGCTCCTCCAAGCCATCCATCTCGGTCAAGAACTGGCTAATCACCCTCTCAGTCACGTGCGAGTCGCCACCGCTACTTCCGCGGGTGGGCGCAACCGAGTCAATCTCATCAAAGAATATGATACACGGCGAGGCTTGCCGCGCCTTCCGGAAGACCTCCCGGACCGCCTTCTCAGACTCTCCCACAAACTTGTTGAGGAGCTCCGGACCCTTCACACTGATGAAGTTAGACTCGCTCTCGTGAGCCACCGCCTTCGCCAACAACGTCTTACCCGTCCCGGGCGGACCATACAACAACAGGCCCTTCGGCGGAGTCGCGTTTAGTTGCGCAAACAAGTCCGGATACTTTAGCGGCCACTCCACAGCCTCCCGTAGCTCCTCCTTCACATCCTCCAGACCACCGACCTGGTCCCAGGTCACGTCCGGAATCTCAACTAGCACCTCCCGCATTGCTGATGGCTCTATTTCCTTCAGGGCGTCCTGAAAATCCGCCATCTTCACGATAATCTTGTTCAAAATATCGCCCGGAATGCTCTGCGCCTCTAGGTTGATCTCGGGCAGAATCCTCCGCAAAGCCCGTATGGCCGCTTCCTTCGCCAGCGATTCGAGATCTGCCCCAACGAAGCCATGAGTCACATCCGCAAGTTTCTTCAAATCAACGTCTTCAGCCAATGGCATTCCACGCGTGTGAATCTCCAACACTTCCAGCCGGCCATCACGATCAGGCACGCCAATCTCGATCTCACGGTCAAACCGGCCCGGCCGACGCAACGCTGGATCTATCGCATTCGGACGATTCGTCGCCCCGATCACCACCACCTTCCCCCGTGACTGGAGACCATCCATCAAGGACAAGAGCTGCGAGGTAACTCGCTTCTCTACCTCTCCGGTGACCTCTTCTCTCTTCGGCGCAATCGAGTCAATCTCGTCGATGAAGATGATCGAAGGAGCATTCTCCTGCGCTTCCTTGAAAACGTCCCGGAGCCTCTCCTCGCTCTCACCATAATACTTGCTCATAATCTCTGGACCGCCGATGCTGAGAAAATTCGCATTCGTCTCACTCGCAACCGCTCTAGCTAGCAGAGTCTTTCCTGTGCCTGGAGGTCCATGAAGCAAGACACCTTTCGGCGCTTCGACTCCCAATCTCTCAAACAATTCCGGATGTCTCAACGGAAGCTCAATCATCTCCCGGACCTTCTGGATCACGGGTCGCAGACCGCCTATGTCCTCGTAGCTGATCTTGGGAATAGCGCGGATTGGTTCC
>Ga0209350_1001369_pt1 | contig 10769 bp, 10 predicted proteins | sample GraSoi013_2_20cm_2_FD_185822 | JGI IMG/M metagenome (GOLD analysis project Ga0209350, IMG submission 185822) | Grasslands soil microbial communities from the Angelo Coastal Reserve, California, USA - Sample 09_27_2013_2_20cm (SPAdes) (version 2) | ecosystem: Environmental > Terrestrial > Soil >...
GGACCGGAGTTGCTGGTTACGTCAAGTACGCTCTCAACGACAAATACGTGGTTTCGAGCCGGTACGAGTATTACGACGATCATGACGGATTTACCACCGGGACGCCGCAGCATTTCAACGGCATCACCGGTACCTTTCAGCGCATGATCGCAAGCCACATTATGAGCCGCCTCGAATTCCGGCATGATATGTCAAACCTGCCAACATTCGTGAAAGGGAATGGGCTGCCTGTCACCGCTCAAAACACTATGACCGCCGGACTTGTGTTCATGTTCGACAGTCGCGAGGCCAGGTAATTGGCGGGAAGGTTAGCTATGAGTCTACATACTGAAGCGGTTGCCGCAATGGGGGATGCTGAACAATTGCGAAACCGACACGAGATGCGAGCAGCGAAATTTGTGCTGCTCTCATGGGGCGATCGGCTTGGGTTCAAAACCAAATTACCCCTGGGACCAGCACCCAAGCCGCGCCCGCACCGCAATTTTGGGTCCGTTACGAAAGACAACAGCTGTTTGCAGGAAGCGAAAGTGCGAGGCGAAGTACTTCGTTTGACGAAAACAATTAACTCTGATTAAGGAGCGATCTATGTTTGCCAGGCTGCAAGAAGGTAAGAAGCTACCGCTGGCGGAGAAGTTCACTCGCCTGAAAACTCGTTTGGGTGATCCTGAATGGCGCCGGTACGGAAGGCTTCTGTTTGCCGGCAAAGCTATGGGCGTGGGGTTGGTACTGCTCATCATTACTGTAATTTCAAGTCTGTTCTTTGGCCGTGTCTACGCCGCGGATGTAGAGATTAAAGGCGCGGACATCGTCAATCCGATCAACACCGTCTGGACGTTGGTGGCTGCGTTCCTGGTGTTTGGAATGCAGGTGGGCTTTACCATGCTGGAGGCGGGCTTCTGCCGCTCCCGCGAGACCGTAAATGTCCTGATGGAATGCATCGTGGACACCTGCCTTTGCGGTTTACTCTTCTTCGCCTTCGGCTTTGCTTTCATGTTCAGCCACGGCAATGGCTTCATCGGGTATCACTGGTTTTTCCTGAAAGATGTGCCCGCGACTTATGAAACGACCGGAGTAGCATTTCTCGCATTTTGGCTATTCCAATTTGCCTTTGCTGACACCTGCTCGACCATCACTTCGGGTGCGATGATCGGCCGCACCAGCTTTGTCGGCGATCTGTTGTACAGCGTCGCAGTGTCGGGTTTCATCTACCCGATCGTAGGTCACTGGGCTTGGGGGCCGGATGGCTTTCTGGCTGCGATGGGCAGCAATGGCCATTTCTTCTCTTCACTCGGAATGGGCTTCCATGATTTCGCGGGTTCAACCGTCGTGCATACCATCGGAGGTTTCATTGCTTTGGCCGGCGCGATCGTTCTAGGTCCGCGCCTGGGACGAAAGTTCAAGCGCGATGGTGGGGGTCCGATGATGCCCCACGATCTAACGATTGCAGCCAGCGGCGGCCTCCTTCTCTGGTTTGGCTGGTACGGTTTCAATCCTGGCAGCACGCTTTCCGCGATGGACTTCGAAGGCATTGGAAGGGTCGCCACCAATACCACGCTAGCTGCATGCGCAGCCGGCTTAACCGCAATGATCTACGCTTACATCCCGAACAAGAAATGGGATGTGAGCTTCACGGTAAACGGATTCTTGGCAGGATTAGTAGCGATCACTTGTCCTTGCTACTGGGTGAGCCCGACTGGAGCCATTTTGCTTGGCGGTGTTGCCGGGGTGATCGTGGTTGCGGGCGTCGAATTGCTGGAATGGCTGCGTATTGACGATCCCATCGGTGCAGTACCTGTGCACGGCATATGCGGCATCTGGGGCACATTGTCGCTGGGCTTGTTTGCTTGCGGTAAATACGGAGCGACTGGACCGGTTTCACCGGACAACTCCGCTCCGCTGACTGGACTCTTTTACGGTGGTGGCACGCAAGTGTTGATCGCCCAGGCGATCGGCAGTTTGATTGTTACGTCCGCTACGTTTTCGGTTGCCTTGGCCGTGATGTATTTGGTCAATTTGACCGGAACGCTACGCGTCTCCGCCGAGGGCGAGCTCTACGGATTGGATCTGCACGAGCATGGCATTTCGGCGTATCCAGAATATGTCATCTCAGCTCTCAGCGCGCCCGCAGGCATGAGTGCACAAGCTCGTGCTGCGGAGCCATCACCGAGCCTGGCAGGGGCGAAGGCGCTGCAGCGGATCGCCATGGACCAAATGAGCTCTTGAATCCGGCTCAGTTTTCCCGGCCCAGTAGTGGTCCTGCGAAGAACTTACGTAACTTCGAGGCAAAGGGACAGATGACCAAACTTGAAGCGATTATTCAGCCATCGAGATTTGAAACCGTAAAGGAAGTGCTTAGCGAACTCGGCGTGGAAGGCATGACCATATCCGATGTGCGCGGACATGGACGCCAGAAAGGTCACACTGAGACGTATCGAGGCCGCGAATACAGTGTTGACTTGTTGCCGAAAATCAAACTGGAGATGGTCCTACCCGATAACCTGGTGGACGCCGTGGTAGACGCCATTGTGCAGACAGCTGGTAGTGGAAAAATTGGCGATGGCAAGATCTTTCTCTACCGGGTGGAGGAAGCGATCCGGATCCGGAATCAAGAACGCGGAGTAGCGGCTTTGTAGTTAATCGCTCTCAGTCGAGGGACGCGTCTCTTAAAAGTCGCGAGCTAATGCGTGATCGCCGCGCAGAAGGTGTATTGTGCCCATAACCTTTCCTGATAGGCGTCATAAATAGTTTCAATTTCCCGAACTCTGAGTGGCTAGTTAAAGTAACGGTCTTGCAGCGCCTTTTCCGTTTGAGTAGTGCAGCCAACGGTTCGGCGCGCGGGTTCTACTCGACCTCCTGAAGCCAAGGAGCAAGACAAATTGTTCGCAGACAAACGAGGGGTCAAGGTACTCCTAACGTTGCTGTTCCTTTGGATTGCGGCTTATTCTGCGTTTCCACAGACATCCTCAAGCCTCACTTCCGCCGGCTCTGAGAGCCAAACGGAACGCATCACCCGACTTGAGCAAGCTGTCACCGAGGCCAAGAATTCCGCAGATAACTCATGGATGCTAGTGAGTTCCGCGCTCGTACTATTGATGACTGGCCCCGGCCTGGCTCTTTTCTATGGCGGGCTGGTACGTAAGAAGAATGTGCTGGCCACCATGATGCAGAGCTTTGCCTTGATGGCCATAGTCACAATTCTTTGGGCGCTCGTCGGTTATAGTCTCTCGTTTGGAACAGGAAACAGCTTCATTGGAGCTTTCGATCACATCTTCTTGCGAGGAGTAGGCCTGCTACCGGATGCAGACTATTCCGCCACCATCCCGCAACAGACCTTCATGGTATACCAGCTAATGTTTGCCATCATCACCCCTGCGCTGATCACCGGAGCATTCGCGGAGCGGATGAAGTTCAGCGCCATGGTTCTGTTCATGATCCTGTGGTCGATCGTTGTGTACGACCCGATGGCCCACATGGTCTGGGGAAAAGGAGGCCTGCTGAACGCGGCTTTAGGCGGACGCTTTCCCACGCTCGATTTTGCCGGCGGAACTGTGGTCCATGTGACGTCTGGAGTCTCCGCGCTGGTGTGTGCTCTTTATCTGGGAAAACGTGTCGGTTATCCGCGAGAGCCCATGCCGCCCCATAGTGTGGTGCTAAGTTTCATAGGAGCCTGCTTGCTTTGGGTGGGGTGGTTCGGGTTCAACGCCGGAAGCGCATTGGCCGCGGGCCCGTTGGCCACGAGTGCTTTTGTCGCCACCCATTTCGGAGCGGCTGCAGCGGTTGTGGGCTGGGCAGGAGCTGAATGGATACGAAATGGCAAGCCCAGCACTCTCGGTGCTGTCTCTGGCGCCGTAGCTGGACTCGTAGCCATCACACCTGCGGCGGGATTTGTCAGCCCGATGTCTGCTCTCGCGATTGGCTTGATCGCCGGAGTGGTTTGTTACCTGATGGTCGCACAAGTGAAGGCTCGATTAGGCTACGACGATTCCCTGGATGCTTTCGGCGTACATGGTACGGGCGGTACGATTGGCGCTCTGCTCACAGGTGTATTCGCCTCGCGCGCAATTAATCCTATTTTCAAGGATGCGCAGGGGAACATCACGGGGCTGGGCGTCGTTGATGGAAATGCCGGCCAGTTATTAAATCAGTTTGTTGGGGTGGTAATTGGCTGGGTTCTGGCTGCGGTTGGAACGCTGGTCATCCTGAAGGTTGTCGACTTAACGATCGGATTGCGGGTTCCGGAAGGTCATGAGATCCAGGGTCTGGATCTGTCGCAGCACGGAGAAGAAGGCTACAACTTCGAAGTGTCAGCTTGAGGACGAAAGACGGGCAGCCGCGAGTGAGCTCAGTTCTTGAGACGGAGTACGATGACAAAAATTGAAGCTGTGATTCAGACGTCGAAATTGGAAGCGGTCAAAACCGCACTTCACGATATCGGTGTAGAAGGAATGACCGTGCTCGAGGCGCGAGGACACGGAAGGCAGAAAGGACATACTGAGTTTTATCGTGGACGAGAGTACACCGTGGATCTGATTCCAAAAATCAAGCTGGAAATGGTATTGGCTGATGACATGGTGGAAAGAGCAGTAGACGCGATCGTGAATGCCGCACGCAGCGGACAGATTGGCGACGGCAAGATTTTCTTGTCCAAGGTCGAGGAGGCGATCCGCATTCGAAATCAAGAGCGAGGGAACGCCGCGCTCTAGATACTAAGTTCTTTCTCGCCGCGATTCACTGATGCTCAGCTTATCCGTTTTATTTCATATGGTGCAAAAAGACTGAAATCGTATGTCACTAACGGCTGTCACTTTTACAACTCAGGACTATTTCAAGAAAGAGTCCGAGAAGGTCCGGGCCAGATTTGAAGATTCGCACAACGGCAAAGCCGCCGTCCGCGAGCGTTCGGATCTGGTCGACAAGGTCACAACGCAGTTGTGGAACTCCGCCACAGAGAGCGCGGAGCGGTTGGAAAAAGTCTGTGTCGTGGCCCTGGGAGGTTACGGGCGCCAAACGTTATTTCCGTGCTCCGATGTTGACCTCTTGTTTTTGTCTGCATCATCGCCGAGCGAGCAGGCGCAGAAGCAGATCCGGAAGCTTTGCCAGGATCTCTGGGATTTGCACCTTCGCGTCAGCCCGACTGCGCGAACCTTAGCTGATTGCAGCAAACTTCATCGCGATAACCTGGAATTCAATATTTCGCTTCTCGATTGCCGATACCTCAGCGGTGATGAGCACCTTTTTGAGCAATTGAGAGAACAGATCATCCCGAAAATGGTTGCCCGCGACGCTATCGAGTTAATGCAGAGACTCGTCGACCTGACTCGGGCGAGGCACAAAAAATACGGGCACACGATTTTTCACCTGGAACCAAACATAAAAGATTGCCCAGGTGGCATGCGCGACTATCAAGTCGCGTCCTGGCTCACGTTGGTATCAGAACTCGAGAAAACTGGCACGTGGCCGACAGAGAACGTCTTACCAATGACACTCCGCAAAGATTGCGGCGCGGCTCTGGATTTTCTTTCGACCGTGCGATGTTTCCTGCATTACCGGCAAGGCCGCGACCTCAACGGGCTTACGTACGAACTCCAATCGGAGGCCGCCGCGGCTGGAATCGGTTCTGCGGGAGGATCCCCAATCACGCCGAGCGACTGGATGCGAGGTTATTTTCGGCACGCTCGGTCGATTTACCGGCTTACAGTTCTTCTCGACGAAGTGCCTCAGACACGCTCGGGTCTCTACAGGTTCTTCGAAAGCCGCAAGTCGCGTCTCTCCAATGCTGATTTTTCGGTGGTGGATGGGCGGGTTTTCTTAAGACAGCTCTCCTCGGTGGAAGACCCGTCCGTACTCTTCAGTCTTTTTGAATTTGTGGCCCGGCACGGCCTCAAGCTGGGTGCGGAAACTGAGCGATGCGCTGAAGCGGAGCTGCGCGGCACCCAGCAGCGGGCGAGTCAGTATCCGGAGCTCTGGTCACATTTCCGTCGAATCTTGACACTGCCTCACGCCGGTGCAGCGCTTCGTGCAATGCATCAGGCGGGTTTGCTGGTTCTTCTTTTTTCAGAGTTCCGAGCAATCGATTCGCTCGTGATTCGGGATTACTACCACAGGTACACCGTGGATGAGCATTCAATCGTCGCGATCGAAAACCTACATGCGCTCCGTAACCCTGACGAGGAATTGGATCGGCGTTTCCGCGACGTCCTTGATGGAATCGAAAAACCCGAGCTCCTGTTTTTGGCGCTTCTTTTGCACGATGTCGGCAAAGGCCTCCTGACAGACAACCACGTTGAAGGAAGTCTCCAAGCCGCCGAGAAAATATTGGACCGGCTACACCTCGAAACCGACGATCAAAACACAGTGCGCTTTCTGATTGGCAGTCATCTGCGAATGTCGGCAATGGTTAGAGGGCGCGACATTTTCGATCCTCAGGTGGTGCAGGAATTTTGCGACTCCGTGAGTACGACGGAACGACTGAAGATGCTCACTTTGTTAACCTATGCGGATATCAAGGCTGTCAATCCAGAGGCTCTCACTCCGTGGAAAGCGGAAATAATCTGGCAGCTCTACGCCGCCTCTTCCAACTATCTGAGCCGAACCATAGACGACCAACGGGTGGACGCGCATACCTCGAACGAAGAGCATATTAAGCGGATTGTTTCGACCGCGTCGCCAGACGTCGACTCCGGGAAACTGATCTCCTTCCTGGAAGGGTTCCCCAAGCGGTATCTGCTGACGCATGCTCCGGACGAAATCGTCTCCCACTACCGAATGCACCAGCGCTGGGACGGAGTCGAGCCTCAGATTGATCTTCTGAAACGCAATGGCTACTACGAGGTTGTTTTGCTGACCCTTGATCGTCCTTCGCTCTTTGCCCGGGTAGCTGGCACGCTTTCGTCCTGGGGTATGAATATCCTGAAGGCGGAAGCATTTTCAAACAAAACCGGAACCGTGCTGGATACGTTTCGCTTTGTCGACCTCTTCCGCACCTTGGATATGAATCCGACCGAAAAGGCGCGACTGAAGCGGAGTCTCTCCGATAGCATCTCCGGGGAGATCGACGTCATGGAAATGATGGAGACGAAATTCAAGCCGGCGACCAAAGTCCCCAAAGTGAAAATCCAACCTAGCATTCGCATCGATGACGAGAGTTCCTCCCACAGCACGCTTATCGAAATTACGGCGCAGGATCGTCCCGGGCTGCTGTACGACATCAGTTCCAATCTCACTGAACTGGGCTGCAACATCGAGGTAGCGATCATCGATACTCAAGGTCAATCGGCGATTGACGTGTTTTATGTTACGCAGGGCGGAGGGAAGCTAAATCCGATCTTGCGGGGTAGAATGCGTGACGCTCTGCTGCAACAGCTCGGGAGAAAATATTGAGGTGGGAAGATCAGATTTTGACCGAAACGGTCGGCACTACTCCGCGAGAAGAGCGTTCAGCGCCCGCGCCAACTCTGCCTTTTCCTGCATGCCAGAGCTTTCATCATGTGTACCCTCGGTAAGAATTGCGAGTTGTTGCGCGAACAGCCGCACCGCATCATCACGAGATAGGTAGACCGCCGCACTGGGCAACCGCACCTGCCACGTGGTACGGTCACGCTGATCAATGATCCATCGGCGCCGGTCGTGCTGCTTTTTCTGGTCAATCCGGCCGTCGGATATCGATAGCGGCCCATCGATCCGGAGGTCGACCGATCCTTTTTTGCCCTTAACTTTCATCTTCTCCACTTTGACTTGGTCGAAGACGACCACAGGTACACGCTGGTTCAATAAATCCCGCGCGCGGAGCGAGTTGCCATAGTCCTTGGATAGTTTCAGAAATGCGTCACGAATCTTTTCCGGATCGAGGCGAACCGACTCCACCACTAGAGCATCCATGATCGCTATCTGTGCAGGTTCAAAAACGATCGTGGATTCGGTTTCTTCTTCCGAACCTTTCGCCTGACTCGATGGCACGTCTGCTGTTATCGTTCGTTTAACGTAGCGGTAGAATCGCGGATTTCCCCGTCCTCTCCAATAGGACGAATCGTAAAAATCGACTCCCACTCCCGAGCGCAATGAACTGTAGAAAGAGTGCTGGACTGGGCTAACTATGATTCCCATGTGTCCTGGCCAGACAATCAGGTCGGCCACCTGCGGAGTCGTTACCCGTCGAAACTCATTGATTCCGGAATAAAGGTCGGAGGAGCTGGCGTAAGAGTAGGGGAATCCTGCCCGGCTATAAATTTCGTGCACCAGATGCGAGCAGTCTGGTTTGGAACGAGAGCCTTGGCGACCAAGGGCGGCGCTTATCACTAACAGCCTGTCGTACGAGCTCATTAGTTCCGAAGTTGCCCCGTGTCGGTCGTCCAGTTCAGCGCGGGCTCGAGAGGACAATATCCCGGAATTCTCACGCCTTTCAGATGATTGCTGGGCATGCACGCTGCCAGCAGCAAACAATACGATCAAGAACAGAATTCGCGCCTTGATGTGGAGGGTCATGGGTACAGTTATTGTGATGCTACCAGGACAATTACTGCGGCTTACGAGAGTTCCAGAATGATTATGTCCATTGGGACAATGACAGTTTCGAGCAATATTTTCAACAGTTTAAAGGGACCTCAAGCGACGGGGACGCAAGATGAAAAAACAGCCGGTCCGAACTTGGACCAGCTGTCTATTAAGCGACTATGCTGCCCGGCCTTGAGATTCGGCTGGCAGAACTCCCAGTTGCTGCATCAACCCGAGAGCATCCCAATTTCCCCAGCTCTCGATGAATTTTCCATCTCGGACACGTGCGATGGTCATTCCTGTTACTGAAAACTGTCGCCCCGTTCTTGGAATGCCGGGCAGATCTCCTTGGTGGGTGCCGGTAGCGGTCCAGCGAATCACGACAGTATTTCCATCAGCAAACTGGTCTTCGATGGTGTAGTGAAGATCAGGAAATGCATTGAGGTAGTGGCTAACAAATTCTTTGTGGCCCTCGATCCCGCTAGGGACCTCTGGGGACTGGGCGTCATGGTGAACGTAGTCGGCTGCCATCAGCTCATCAATAACGTTGAGCTTCTTGCTATTCCATATCTCGCCGAGAGATTTCCTTATTGTCCGCCGCCATGGTGACCTCCTGATCCGGGATCATTTGGGACCCGGAGCAGTGTGGATTCTACACCCGCCGACACCGCGCAGATTTATTCTCAGGGAAACGCCGGAAGCAAGGATCAGAGCACATTTGGGACGAACGAAAATTTTGTGACAGCCGGACCTGGAAGCCGGTATACAGCGGACCTACTCCAGCCTTCTATGCCAGCGCCAACGCCGTCACGGAACGATTGCCGCTGCTCCATCGATTGAGTCAGTTTTCATCGCGATCAAGGCTTCATTTGCTTGGTCGAGTGAGAATGGCGTTACCTTCGGTCGAAGGCCAATCTCACTCGCGATTTCAAGGAAATCCCGAGCATCAGCACGAGTCATATTTGTAACGCTGCGAAGCTGTCGTTCGCCCCAGAGCAGGTGATCGTAGTCGAATTCTGGGATCCGATCCAAGTGAATGGCATTGATGGCAACCACTCCCCCCTTTTTCAGACTGGCGAGAGCGGCGACAACTACGTCACCGCTAGGTGCAAACGTCACAGCGCGGTCGAGCGCGACAGGCGGTCTGTCTTTCTCGTTCCCGACCCAAGTGGCTCCTAGGGAGGCGGCCAACTTGCGATGGGAGGCACCTCGTGTCGAGACATATACTTCGCATTTCCAGGCCTTAAGCACAGCAATCGCCAGATGCGCTGACGCACCGAACCCAAACAATCCGACCCGGTCGCCAGGTTCAACGCCCGCGACACGAAGACTGCGAAAACCGATGATGCCGGCGCACAAAAGGGGAGCGGCATGCAGATCATCGAGGGTTGTGGGAAGTGGAAATGAGAAATCAGTGCGAGCCAGTGCATACTCTGCATACCCACCATCGACCGTATATCCAGTGAAGGTCGGCGAATCACAAAGATTTTCGAGACCCCGTTGGCAATACCAACACTTCCCATCCGTGCCGCCGATCCAGGAAATGCCCACACGCGTGCCCACAGGAAGCTCACGCGTAGCTCCGTCCACGACTTCGCCGACAACTTGATGACCAGGAATTAGTTTTTCTCGAAGTGAAGGGAGTTCGCCTTCGACAATATGAAGGTCGGTTCGGCAAACGCCACAGGCCAGCACGCGCAGCAGAACATGGCCCGGCTTGAGTTCGGGTTTCGAAACTTCGACAATTCGAAGAGGCCGCTTGGAAACGTCTTGCGGTGAGGTCAGGAGAGCAGCTTTCATCAATCTCCCTGCACGCGGCTCCGGAGTGCCACTTAAGCACGGCGGCTTTTAATCAGCGGCCTGTTATGAGTAGTCCACCTGCCGAAGTAGTTCTTGCGCTCCCGCAACTAGGTCGGCAACTTTGTTGCGGTCGTAGTGGGCATAGTACCCGCCCATTTCCAAAGCAACTCGCTGCAAAACGTCCAGTGCGTGCGCGACGACCTTTGGCATTCCGGTTACTTCGATTGACCACAAAGTTGGACGGTAGTGCAGAAACTGGTTCCGGAAATCATCATGAATGAGGCTCAACGCCATTCTCTCGTCGTGGGTCAACTGGAGGACACTGGTAAATCCAGAAGAGTTCATCCATTGCGACTGCTGGCAACGCTTGAGGGCTTCAGGTCGGGGGCAAAAGCGCAGCCGGGCCTTAACGCGAGTGGCACAAAAACGGCACACTCAGTGGCAAAGCACCTGTAAGTCTAATGTTTGTGACAGCCGGA
>Ga0209350_1001380_pt1 | contig 10723 bp, 8 predicted proteins | sample GraSoi013_2_20cm_2_FD_185822 | JGI IMG/M metagenome (GOLD analysis project Ga0209350, IMG submission 185822) | Grasslands soil microbial communities from the Angelo Coastal Reserve, California, USA - Sample 09_27_2013_2_20cm (SPAdes) (version 2) | ecosystem: Environmental > Terrestrial > Soil >...
GCGCCTTGGCCTCCGCCTTGAGCCGCTCCGCCGTCCGCTCGTCCCGCCCCTGCACCCGATAGCCCCCCAGCGCGTGCACCGACTGCGGCGTGAGACCCAGGTGGCCCATGACGGGAATGCCGACGTCCACGAGGGCCCGCACCGTCGCGGCCACCGGCGCCCCGCCCTCGAGCTTCACGGCGTGGCAGCCTGTTTCCTGCAGCACGCGGCCCGCGTTGCGGATGGCCTCGGCCGGCGAAACCTGATACGTGAGGAACGGCAGGTCGCACACCACCAGCGCGCGCACCGCTCCGCGTCGCACGATCTTCGTGTGGTAGATCATCTGGTCGAGCGTCGCGGAGAGGGTGGTCTCTTCGCCCGCGAGTATCTGGTTCACCGAGTCGCCCACGAGCAGCACGTCCACGCCGACGCCGTCGAGCAGCCGGGCGAACAACGCGTCGTAGCACGTGAGGACGACGATCCGCTCGCCGCGCTCCTTCATCGACAGCAGCTCGAGCACCGTGACGGGCTTGGGGGACGGCGCGTCAGCCACGGGCGGGCTCCCGGGCGGCGTCGAGCTCCGCCATTTCCCGCTGCCAGAAATCGCGGTGCGGGAGCTCCGGGTGCGGGATCGTCAGGTCCGGCTCGTGCACCCGGCGCTCGCCCCAGCGGATGATGTCCAGGTCCAGCGTGCGCGGCCCCCAGCGCACGCCGGCCTGGCGCTCGCGCCCGCGCTCCGCCTCGATCGCGTGCAAGTGGCCCAGCAGGTCGCGAGGCGCGAGCGTGGTCTCGAGCAGCACCATCTGGTTCAGGAAGGCTCCTTGGGGCACCGGGCCGATCGGCGCCGTCTCTTCGATGCGTGATGAGGCGGCGACCCGGGTGTCGGGCAGCGTCCCCAGGCGGTTCCGCGCGTACGCCAGGTGCGCCGCCCGGTCGCCCAGGTTCGACCCCAGGGCCACGTACACCAGCTCGGGCTTCGCCACCGCGGAATGGTAGCCCGCCTACGCGATGCTGGCAAAGCCGCGGGTCAGCTCCCGCAGCATCGCCGCCACGTCTTCCAGCTCGTGCGTGGCGCGTTCCAGGTCCGTGAGGCCGCGCGCCGCCTCGTCGGCGCGCGTGGCCACGTCGTCCGCTTCGGCGCGATTCTTCCCCGCGATGTACGCGACGGCGTGGATCCGCTCCCGCAGCTTCCCGAAGGCCTTGTCCTGCTCGCGGGCGGCCCCGGCGATCCGCTGTGCATGACCCGTCGCCTCCGCGGTGGCCGCGACGATCGCATCGAGCGCCTCGAGCGCCGCCGACGAGAGCTCCTCCACGCCGCTCACGTTCACCTGGCCCCGCCGCATCTGCTCCACCACCTCGCCGACCTGGCGGTGAATGTCCTGCACCAGCTCGCCCGCCTCGAGCGCCGCGTTGCCGCTCTGCTCGGCGAGCCGGCGCACCTCGTCGGCCACCACGGCGAATCCCTTGCCGTGCTTGCCGGCGCGCGCGGCCTCGATGGCGGCGTTGAGCGCGAGCAGGTTCGTCATGTCGGCCAGCTCGCGGATCGAGGCGATGAACCCGGTGATGCGGCGGCTGACCTGCCCCAGCTGCTGCACCTGACTCGAGGCCTCGCCCACGAACGCCTTGAGCGCCACCAGCCGTCCGAGCGCGTCGCGGATCTGCGCCCGGTTCTTGTTCGCAACCTCGCTCGCCGTGGTCGAGGCCTGGGCCGCCTCGGTGCCGTCCTCGGACACCCGGCGCGACACCTGGGCCAGGCTCTCGGTGGCCTCGAGCCCGCCCGACACCTCTCCTTCCTCGGCCAGCACACCCTGGCGGATCGTGCTGGTGGACTGGGCCACCGCCCCGGCGGCCTCGCGCATCGACAGCGCGGCGCGGGCCAGGGTGGCGAGCTGCTGCGTGAGGGTTTCGACCGTCTCGACCAGCGGCCGGCGCAGCTCGGTGATGTGGATCGCGGTGGCGAGCTGATTGGCGAACGTGTTGATCGAGAGCACGTCCTTGGCGCGGTAGGTCTTGCGCTTGTGGTGCTCGAGCTCGAGCGTGCCGATCACCTGGTCGCCGAATTTCAAAGGGACCATCACGAGACTCTGGATCACGAGCGGGGCATCGGCGAGGCGCTTGTCGCGCGTCACGTCGTCGATCACGACCGCCTCCCCGGTGCGCGTCACGTGCTCGCGCAGCGCCTCGGTGTCCGGCGTCGGCTGGCCCCGGTCGGGCCGACCGATCTGCCCGCGGTACGCGAGCAAGATCGCGCCCTCCTGCCGCCGGTAGATGCGGAAGTCGCCCCAGTCGACCAGGCGGTGCGCCAGCCGCTCGATCCGGGCGAACGAGTCCTCGAGGCTGATGTTGCTCGTGATGACCGCCTCCATGGCGTGGATCTTGTTGAGCTCCTCGGCGGCAATCGCTTCCTCCAGCGTGTGCTTGAAGAGCAGGCCGAGCGCGCCCAGCGCCGCGGCCACGAACGGCCAGGCGAGTGGCGGCCAGTACGCGACCGTGCCCACGATGATGCCGCTGGCGATCAGGGTGGCGCCGTAGCCGATGCACTCGTAGCGCAGGATGAGCAGGCGCTCGTCCTGCTCCAGCTTGCCGCGAATGATGAGGGCGAAGTAGAACAGCAGCCGGCTGACGACGAAATAGGAGAGGGCGTAGAAGAACAACGCCGGCACGAGCTCCACGTGCAGTCCCGGGGCCGTCACGTCCGAGACCCGCAGCGCGCCGGCGTAGATGCCGTACGCGCCCATCACGGCCACGACCTCGCGACCCAGGTTCACGAGGGCGGCGCGGAACATCTTCTTCAGCCACAGCCAGTCGGCCGCGAGCACGCCGCCGGCCACGGCGAGCGCGGTCGCCGGGGCGCCCACCAACAGGCACCCGGCCAGGGCGACGAGGCCGGTCTGCGTGAGGTAGGAGTACTTGCTCAACGGGACCTGCGCGCCGCGCAGCAGGAACGCCGCGACGGTCATGACGACGATTTCGAGCAGCTGGCCGGTCCAGCGCGGGTCGACGATCAGGACGGCGACCAGAAGCAGCGGCCCGCCGATCGCGAGGGCGCGACTGTAGATGACGACCAGGCGGTTGGCGGTCACCGCGCGCGCACCGCTGCGGCGAGCTCGCGTACCAGGCGCTCCGCCGCGGGGAGCCCGTCCTGCCCCAGCGCGTCCACGATCGCGCTGCCGACCACGACGCCGTCCGCCAGCGCCGCGGTCGCGCGCGCCTGGGCGGGCGTGCCGATGCCGAATCCCACGGCCAGGGGCAACGGGCTCGCGGCGCGCACGCGCGCGACGTTGTGCGCCAGGTCCGCCGGCACCTGGTCGCGCGCCCCCGTCACGCCGAGTCGGGAAATCAAGTAGAGAAAGCCGCTGGCGCCGCACACGGCACGGGTCAGTCGCTCCGGACTCGTGGTGGGTGCGATCAGCCGGATCCAGACCAGCGGGCTCGCCGCCACCAGCGCTTCGATGTCCGGGTCCGCGCCCGCGGGGAAATCGGTGAGGACCAGCCCGGAGACGCCGGCGGCCGCCGCGTCGCGCACGAACCGCTCCACCCCGAACGCCAGGACCGGATTCAGGTACGTCATCACGATCACCGGAACCGCGAGCGCCGCGCGCTGGATCTGCTCCAGCACCCGCGCCACCGTCATGCCCTGGTCCAAGGCGGCCTGCGTCGAGCGCTGGATCGTCGGACCGTCGGCGAGCGGGTCCGAGAACGGGATGCCGACCTCGACGAAATCCGCGCCCGCCTCCGCCACGACCCGCAGCGCCTCGAGCGACAGCGCCGGCGTGGGGAATCCCGCGGTGAGGTACGGAATGAGGGCGGCGCGCCGGGCAGCGCTGCCGCGCACGGACCGCCAGCGCTCGGCGATCGGGTGCTCAGACAAAGTAATCGGCGACGTTGATGCCGTATTTGACCGGATCGGTGACCTTGACGACGGTGCGGGGGAAGTTGCCCTGCGGGTCGCGCTGGGCGAGATCGACGAGAAATCCCGGATGCACCAGCCCGCCGTCGGGCGTGGTGACCACCCGCACCATCGGGCGGTGCACGTGGGTGACATCCGGGTTGGCGCCGTGGACGACGGCGACCTCGTAGGTATCGAGGATGACGCACGTGCCCACGGGGTAGATGCCGATCAGATTGATGAACGCCTTGACGACGACGGGATCGTAGCCGCGCCGGGGGTTCTCCCACATCTCCTTGAGCACCTGGTCGGGCTGGATCGGAACGGTTTGATAGACGCGGCGGCTCGTGGCGGCGTCGAAGCCGTCGGCGACGGCGACGATCTTCGAGTAGATGGAGAGGTCACGCGCCCGCAGCGACTTGGGGTAGCCCGTGAGATCGGTTTTCATGTGGTGCTCGTACGCGACGATCATGCCACGGTAGGGAATCTCGCCGTAGCCGCGCAGCCCGAACAGCGTGAGCACGCCGAGCCAGGGGTGGGCCTGCATGATGCGCCACTCCTCGTCGGAGAGGCCGCCCTGCTTGTTGAGCACCTCCAGCGGGACGCGCGACTTCCCGACGTCGTGGAACAGCGCGGCCATGCCGAGATCGTACAGCTGCAGCTTGCTCAAGCCGAGCTTGCGGCCCAGGGCGACGGAGAAGATGCAGACGTTCACCGAGTGAGTGAACGTGTACTCGTCGTAGTCGCGCAGCGTGGTGAGCCCCATCAGCGAGGCTTCGTTGTTCAGCACCTGATCCACGATGGCCTGGACCGCGCGCTTCACCTTCTTCACGTTGGCGGTGCGGCCCATGCGGATCGAGTTGATGACCTCTTTGGTCACCACCACGGACCGGGCGTAGGTGCGCTTCGCCGCCTCCTTCTGGCGCTCCTCGTCTTCGGCTTCCTCGTCGGTCTCGAGCGGGGGTTCGACGCCCACGTGGGTCACGCCCGCGTCCGACAGCTTCTGGCCCAGCTCGAAGACCTTGTTGGGCGTGACCTCCTTCGCGGCGTACGACAAGAGCATCGACACGAAGATCTGCAGCTGCTTGCGCTCCACGCCCTCGTCGATACGCACGGCCCCCACGCCGCACTGCCGCAGCACGCCCAGGATGTGCGAGAACGACGCGTAGTTGTCGAGGTCGAGGCGCAGCCGCGTCGAATTGACGAAGATGAACTCGCCCTGGAGCCGCAGCTCGAGCTCCTTCTCGACGTCGAGCAGGTGCTTGGTGGTCTGGGCGAGGTCGTCCAGCGCCTTCTGCACTTGCGCGTTTTCCACCGGATAGAGCTTGAGGGACCGGAACGCGGTGTACAACACGACCAGGAAATCCCGTCCGGCGTGCCGCAGGAAGCCGTCGGTGGCCTGGACGGTATCGGCGATGGAGCCGCGGGGGCGCGGGTCGCCGCCGGTCACGCGCCCACCTCGCGCAGCGCCCGGGTCACGGCATTGCGCACCAGCGGCTCTTTGTCCTGGGCCGCCCGCTCGAGCACGGCGCGCGCCTCGGGCGTGCGGATCTTGCCGAGCGCCATCGCGGCGCAGGCGCGCGTCTCGGGATCTTCTTTCCTGCCCAGGAGCCCCTTGGCCACCAGCATCTTGTCGAGCGTGGAAATGCCTTTGGAGCCCACCAGCGTGCCGTACGCTTCGAAGAACGCCATCTTCTCGGTGAGGTCGGCGCTGCGAAGCTTGGAGCCGCCCACGATCGCTTCGACTCGGGCGGCCGCGTTGCGGTAGCCCCGCGAGGCCAGAAAGCGTACCGCCGCGATGCGGACGTCGCGGTCCGCGTCGTCGATCGCCCGCTCGAGCAGGCGCAGCGCGGACGGGCTGCCGATGGCCGTGAGGGCGTCGACCACGGCCAGCTTGAGCGCGTGATCGCCCGACGCCAGCAGGGGCTCCATCCCGTCCGGCGCACCGGGGAGCTTGAGGCGTCCGGCGAGCCTCACCATCTCGAGCTGCGCGCCGCTGTCGTCGCTGCCCAGGGCTTTGAGCACTTCACCGGGGTTCGCCTGCGCCAGGCGGGCAGCGGCGGCCTGCACGAGATCCTTCACGCGCTCGTTGTGGAGCTTGGCGATCCAGCTCATGAGCGTCGGCAGGGCTTCGGGGCTGAGCTCCTGGAACAGCTCGGCGAGCTCCTCCTCGGTGGGGTGCATCGCCGCCTCGTCGAGCGATTGCAGCAGCTGCGACAGGGCGTCGGGCTGCGACAGGCGGCTGGGCAGCCCCTCGAGCGTCTTGCGGTGCTCCGGGATGATTTCGCGCGCGCGCTGCAGGATGGCGCGCGTTTCGCGGAGAATGTAGGCGACGGAGCGGAAATCGCCGGCGCCCAGCAGGTACGGAATGAAGTTCTCGACGATCGAAATCAGCTCCGCCCGCACGGTCCCGTACGTCTGCAGCTCGAGCAGGTCGAACAGCATCGCCAGGACGTTGCGACGCAGGTCCTGCGAGTACTCGCGATCGACGTCCTTCCTGAGGTACTCGACCTCGGCGTCTTCCAGGAAATAGAGCGTGGTGTCGAAGTCGTCGATCGACACCAGCCCCTCGCGCCTGGGCGGCGCCTCCTCCTGCACGCGGTGCTGGAGCTGGCTGGGCGGCGTCGACGAGGGGATCGTCTCGCCCTTCTCGATCGGGACCGCGTTTTCCGTGGCGAGCTCGCGGAACGTGTACGCCACGAACTGGAAGTCTTGCGCCCACAAGAGCGTCAGCAGATCGTCGGGCGCGTCGGCCTGGAGGTTGCGCGCCTGCTGCAGCACGCCCAGGAACCGTACGATCTCCGTCTCCTCCACGCCCGGCCGGAAGGTCAGCGAGCGGACCCCGTCTTTGAACAGCGTCCAGGCGATACTCTCGTTGCGCTGGTCCTGACTGTAGACGACGTTGTCTTCCCAGCGCAGCTCGGTCTCGCCCACGTCGAACACCAGATCGTCGGTCGCCTGCCAGATCTGACGGAAGGCCCCCCGGATGTTGTCGACGGCGCGCTGGTAGACCGGATTGTTCGGCATGTAGAGCTGCGTGGCCCTGATCCCCTTGGACAGGACCTGCATCAGCTCTTCGACCTGCTGCGGTGGCAGCGCCAGCTCGGGTACGGGCGCGTTCGTCAGAGAGTGGCTCCCGTCAGTTCGGCGACCATGGCGACGTCTTTGTCGCCGCGGCCGCTCAGGTTCAGCACGACGAGGTCGCCCGCACGGAACCTCCCCCGGCGACCCAGCACCCACGCGACGGCGTGAGCGCTCTCCAGTGCCGGCAGGATGCCTTCGAGGCGTGAGAGCGCCCCGAACGCCTCCAGTGCCTGCCGATCCGTCACTGCCTCATACAATACGCGCCCGCTGTCCTTCAAGTAAGCGTGTTCGGGTCCGACACCCGGGTAGTCGAGGCCCGCCGACACGCTGTGCGCCGGCTGCACCTGCCCGTCGGCGCTTTGCAGCAGGTAGCTCAGGCTGCCGTGAAACACGCCGGGCCGTCCGCGCCCGAGCGACGCGGCGTGGCGATCCGTGTCGACGCCCTCCCCGGCGGCTTCGACGCCCACGAGGGCGACGTCGCGGTCGTCCAGGAAGGCGCTGAAGATCCCCATGGCGTTCGAGCCGCCGCCCACACACGCGACCACGGTGCCCGGCAGTCGACCCCAGCGCTCCAGCACCTGGCCGCGCGCCTCCCGCCCGATCACCGACTGGAAGTCGCGCACGATGCGCGGGAACGGATCGGGGCCCACCACCGAGCCGATGATGTAGTGCGTGGTGGTGACGTTGGTGACCCAGTCGCGCAGCGCTTCGTTGGTCGCGTCCTTGAGCGTCCGGCTGCCGGAGGTCACGGGCACCACCCGCGCGCCCATCAGCTCCATGCGGTACACGTTCAGCCGCTGGCGCCGCATGTCCTCTTCACCCATGTACACGACACACTCGAGGCCGAAGCGCGCACACACGGTGGCCGTCGCCACGCCATGCTGGCCGGCGCCCGTCTCCGCGATGATGCGCCGCTTCTGCATCCGCCGGGCGAGCAGCGCCTGCCCGAGCGTGTTGTTGATCTTGTGCGCGCCCGTGTGATTGAGGTCCTCCCGCTTGAGCGCGATCACCACGCCCTGCCCCACCTCGGCGGCGAGGCGCGGCGCCTCGGTGAGCGGCGTGGGGCGGCCGACGTAGTCCTTGAGCAGCCCCTCGAGCTCGGCCCAGAAGCCCGGGTCGCGCCGCGCCGTTTCGTACACGCGCTCCAGCTCCTCGAGCGCGGCCATGAGCGTTTCGGGGACGTAGCGGCCGCCATACGGCCCGAACCTGCCGGCCGTGCGCGCGTCTAGCTCAGCGGCCATGCAAGCCTCCGATCTGCGAGCGAGTGCGGAATGCGGAGTGCGGAGTGCGGAGTGGACCGTAAGTCGGTCGTGTCTTGTGGCCGATTCCGCGGATCGAACTGGCCCTGCAATTCCGCACTCCGCACTCCGCACTCCGCACTCCGCACTTTCATCACGGTCTCCTCCCCTGTCTCCGTACACCCGTCAGCGCCCGCACCGCCTCCGCCGGATCGCCGCTCCGCGCCACCGACGTGCCCACCAGCACCAGGTCCGCGCCGGCGGCCGCCATCCGCTCGACGTCCGCGCGCGTCTCGATGCCGCTCTCGGCGACCGCGGGGACCCCGGCGGGAACGCGCGCCAGCAGGCGCTCCGCCAGCGCGAGATCGACGGCGAACGTTCCCAGGTCGCGGCTGTTCACGCCCACCGCCGCCGGCTCCACGGCGAGCGCGAGATCGAGCTCGGCCTCCGAATGGACCTCCACGAGCACGCCCAACGCGAGCCCTCGGGCCGCACCCGCCAGCGCGCGCAGCCGCTCCGGCGCGAGCGCCCGGACGATCAAGAGCGCCGCGCTCGCGCCCGCCGCGCGCGTCTCGTACAGCTGCAGCTCGTCGAGAATGAAGTCCTTGCGGAGCACCGGGACGCTGACGCAGCGCGCCACCCGGGACAAGTCGTCGAGCGTGCCTCCGAAGTGCCGCTCGTCGGTCAGCACGGAGATGGCCGTCGCGCCCCCCTGCTCGTACGCCCGCGCGTGCGCCACCGGATCGAGGTCCTCGCGGATCGGGCCGGCCGAAGGGGAGCGCCGCTTGACCTCGGCGATCACGCCGATCGCGGGCGCCGCGAGCACGGGCGCGAAGCGGCGCGGGTCCGGCGCCTGCGCGGCCCGCTGCGCCAGCTCGCGCGCGTTGGGGCGCAGGCTCGCAATGCGCTCCCGCGTGGCACTGAGAATGGCGTCGAGACGGCTTTCCGGCATGCTTGCGTTCGGTCGATTTTCGGGTAGATTAGGCTTCGGTTTCCGTTCGGGAGAAATTGTGCCGCTCACCCGCCGTCAGCGCGAGATTCTCGATTTCATCTCGGGGCAGATCGCCGCCCACGGCTATGCGCCGAGTTTCGAGGAGATCGCGCAGCGTTTCACGTTCCGCTCGCTCGCCACGGTGCACGAGCACCTCACCAACCTCGAGCGCAAGGGCTACATCCGGCGCGCGCACAACGAGAGCCGCGGCATCGAGGTCGTGCCGCCGCGCGGCCAGACCGGGGCCAGCGAGCTGCCGCTGTACGGACTGGTCGCGGCCGGCGAGCCGATCGAGGCCGTGAGCGGGAGCGACACCATCGCGGTGCCCGACGAGTTGGTACCCCGCCGCGGCCGCAGCTACGTGCTGAAGGTCCGGGGTCAGTCGATGATCGACGAGCACATCAAGGACGGCGATTTCATCGTGGTGCACGAGCGCAACCAGGCCGACAATGGCCAGACCGTGGTCGCGTTGGTGCAGGGCTCGAGCGCCACCGTCAAGCGTTTCTATCGCGAGCCGGGAGGGTGGATCCGGCTCGAGCCGGCGAATCCCGCCATGACGCCGCTGCGTCTCAACGAGCGCGACGTCACGGTTCAGGGCGTCGTCGTGGGCGTCATCCGGCGATATTAGTCGCGCGGCGCAGTCGTTCCAGCGCTTCGCGACCCTTCCCCGCCCGCACCACCTCGCGTGCCCGTGTGACGCCGCCCGCGTAGGAGTCGGCGAGGCCCGCGACGTAGATCGCGGCGCCCGCGTTGAGGAGCACCGCGGCCAGCCCGGCGACGTCGTGCCCGCCATCGCCCAGCAGGGCCTCGATGCGCGCCGCGTTCGCGGCCGGCGCCGCTCCGGCGAGCGGCGTCACGTCGCCGATGGCGAGGCCGTAGCGGTCGGGATCGACCTCCCACACCGTCACTTCCCCCGCCTTCACCTCCCACACGTCGCTGATCCCGTGCGGCGCGATCTCGTCCATGCCGACGCGGCCGTGCACGACCAGGGCGTGGTCGGTACCGAGCCGAGCCAGCGCGGCCGCGACCAGCGGCGCGCGGTCACGCTCGGCCACGCCCACGACCTGGCGGCGCACACCGGCGGGGTTGGCGAGCGGGCCCAGCAGGTTCATTACGGACCCGACGGCGAGTTCGCGCCGGACCGGACCCGCGTGCTTCATGGCGGGGTGAAAGTTGGGCGCGAACAGGAACGTGAGGCACGCCTCGCGCAGCACGCGTGCCGCGTCCGCCGCTTCGAGCGCGATCCGCACACCCAGGGCCTCGAGCACGTCCGCCGAGCCGCATTGCGAGGTGAACGAGCGGTTGCCGTGCTTGGCGACCGAGGCGCCAGCCCCCGCGGCGACGAACGCGGCGGCGGTCGAGATGTTGAAGGTGGACACGGTCCCGCCCCCCGTGCCGCACGTGTCGACCAGGTGAGCGCCGTGCGCCTCCACCCGCACCATGGCCTGCCGCAACGCCCGCGCGGCGCCGGCGATCTCCTCGGCGGTCTCGCCCTTCACGCGCAGGCCGATCAGCAGGGCGGCGATCTGCACCGGGGTCGCC
>Ga0209350_1001381_pt1 | contig 10718 bp, 10 predicted proteins | sample GraSoi013_2_20cm_2_FD_185822 | JGI IMG/M metagenome (GOLD analysis project Ga0209350, IMG submission 185822) | Grasslands soil microbial communities from the Angelo Coastal Reserve, California, USA - Sample 09_27_2013_2_20cm (SPAdes) (version 2) | ecosystem: Environmental > Terrestrial > Soil >...
GTTATCATATCTACCAGCAGGTCTCCCAGGCCACAACCCAGCTCCAGGATGTCGTGGCCTGTGATACGTGGCAGCACCAGACGTTGCCAGATGCGCCATTGTCCAGCGAATGGCACAGTACTGGCAAAGCGGTAGAGATAGCGGTTTTTGTAGAGTGTTTCAAAAAACCATTTGCGTATAACAGGGGTCATTGCACACCTACTTCAGTGAAAATGTCTAGCAGATCGCTCACGTTTTCAATGATGAGATCAGGCTCGATCTCACTCTGCATATGTTGATCCCACCTGCCTTCGCGATTCTGCACATGCGCGAGGACGTAGTCATCATCGGTGATAAGTAAACCCTCAGACAAATTGTCGTATCGCTCCCCTCCATAACCTGCTTCGGGAAAGATGGGAGTCGAAAGTGCTGCTGTTGTCGCTCCAGTAGCGATCAAGTGGGTTTGCCTGTGTACACCTGGTTTGGGTTTCCAGACGGTAAAGATATTCAGCATCTTACTCCCTGGAATGTCTGCTTTGAGTGAGTCGCCCACCATCACGGCTTCTTCTGGCGGAATATGCAGAGCATTGAGTGCATGGAGAAAAATTGCAGGATTCGGTTTGCGAATACCGAGATCGGCTGAAATCGCTATATGGCGTGGGTCAAAAAAGTTCAGCAGTCCAAGCGTTTGCAAGTCTTCCTGGAACAATTGCCCTCCCCAATGACGATTAGTAACGATGCCCAATTGAAAGCCGCGCTGTTGTAAGATGGTGAGAGTCGAGATAACGTCATCAAAAAGTGGGCGTGACCCCGGTATACGCACGCGCAACGCCTCAAAGACGGCTGCACCGATATCGCGAGTAACTCCCTCTATGCTCCACTGCTGCAGTACCTGCACAACGGCATGGGTGCAGTCAGGCTCGAGCCCAGGGTCCTGACGAATCATGATACGGATCTGTTCATCCGTCGCATCGCGGAGATGCTGGCCCAGTGCAATATCAGTTCTATCGAGTAGGGAGACGGGTGCAACAGTCTGCCGTAGTAATGCGGCAGCTTGCGCATTCGAGGCGTTCTCTAATTGCTGCCATACAGCCAAATCCTTGCGAAACCAGAGCGTATCACCGAGGTCAAACAGTAGACAGCGAACGGTACGTCCCGTGAGAGTGGGTATCGGCTTTTTTGGCAAAGAACCTCCCTTAGCGTCAATGTGAGAGATAAAGAGTATAGAAGCAAACAGCTCTATACTCTTTATCTCATTAATCATTATCTCGCTGGCTTAAGCTTAGCGCGAGAGAGCCTCTTCGCCTTCTGTAAGCACCTCATCAACGAGACCATACTCGACCGCCTGCTCCGCAGAGAGGTAGTAGTTGCGGTCAGAGTCTTGCATAATGCGCTCGGTTGTCTGACCGGTGTGCTTGGCAAGAATCTCGTAGATGTTACGACGCAAGCGCAGGATTTCGCGGGCAGTGATTTCGATATCAGCTGCCTGACCTTCTGCACCGCCGAGCGGCTGGTGAATCAACACTGTCGAATTTGGCAGGCAGAAACGTTTGCCTTTTTGACCGGCGGTCAAGAGGACAGCGCCCATACTCATTGCCATGCCCATACAGACGGTTGAGACATCTGGTTTGAGCCACTGCATAGTGTCGTAGATCGCCAGACCTGCATAGATACTCCCACCAGGAGAGTTAATATACATGTTGATGTCTTTGGTAGCGTCCTCACTCTGCAGGAACAATAGTTGCGCGACTGTCACATTGGCGACCATGTCGTCAATGGGTGTACCAATGAAAATGATACGTTCTTTCAAGAGGCGGGAAAAAATGTCCCAGCCGCGCTCACCACGAGGTGTTGACTCGACTACATTGGGGATAATACCCCTGGGTTCAAGAATTTCGGCTCGTCCTTTTATCCATTTTGGATCATTTGGGTTAAAAACGGCGCCCATGTTAACTCCTTACTTATCTAAAACAACGTACGGTTTGTCATTCTCTCCATTGTATATATTGGGCGAGATATACCGTCAGTTAAAAAACGAAATGTACAGAGGATGCCCGCAAGATCGGGCACTTGTAACGTAATCATAGCACCTGCAAGATACAAACGCAAGAATAGGTTGAGAAGTGTCTCTACCTGCCCGCTCGTGCGTCACGGGGATTCTATTTGACCTGTACCTTTACAGGAGCTGCATATCTGTTCTATGTAGATCAGGCCATCTTCGCAACTGGGGCAAAGCTTCATGCTCTCGGTTCCATCGCTGTCGTAGGCGATGATTTCACCTGTGCCACTGCACTTTTGACATACAGCACTTATAGCAATAATGCCAGTGCCACTACAGCTACGACAGGTTGGCATCAGGAGGCCTCCATTCCCTGGAGCTATTATATCAGGTGTTAACGCCTGGGATTATGTGGTCGAAAGTCTATTGCGCCATTAATTATTACTCTCGTTACCAGGGCAGTGTCGGAAATACGTGAAAGAATGCGTTCATCGATGCCGATTAGCCCCTGTTTATTCGCTGTGATCACGGTGGGATAGTGTGAGTTGTAGCGGTAATTCAGCAGTTGGAACAGTTTTTCGTTGGCCCACGGAGAACTCTGATGGGAGCCTAGATCATCAAGGACGAGTAATTCCGCTTCGCGCATTTTGGCAAAACGCTGATCGTATGGCTCGGTCGAGCTAGAGGAAAATGTAGCGCGCAGGTGCGCAAGGAGATCAGGGACGACAGTGAAGAGCACAACTGCACCAGCTCTGAGATTCTGATTGGCAATAGCTGCTGCTAAGTGTGTCTTGCCACAGCCGTTTGGCCCGATCAGAACAAGCCAACCAGCGGGGTTTTGTGCGAATCGGTGTGCTTCATAGTACGCTTCTTGTACAGAAGGATGTATTCTTGAAGAATGTATAATGAAATTCTCGAAGTTTTGATTGTGGAAAGCACCCAGATCAGATAGCTCAAGCAATTGTTGCCGTCGCTTTTCTCTTTTCTCGGCCTCTTTACATTCACAGGCAATAGGTTTGCCAAAGTTAGGATGACCATAGGGAACATCAGAACGCAGATATCCTGCTCCTTTGCATTTTGGGCAGAGGCTTTTTGGTCTCTGCAGGGAAGGGGTAGTTACCGGTAGAACCTGTTGTACGCGCTCGTGAACTTCAATTTCGCGCAAGGGTTGCTGGCTCATTCCTGTGGCAGCACGGGGATTGAGCGGCTGCGTATTACGCTGATAGTGCGGAACCTCCTGTGGCAAGGCCTGGGGGGCAGGTGGTTGTGACTGCACGAAACGCTCCTCGCGGAGATGGCGTGTCAGGGGCGATCTGGCTTCCGGTACGCGCGCTGGTGGGATAGGTGTATTCCGCGCGCCGAACGAGGTTTTGGCTTGATGTTGAGGCATACTTCTCGCGCCTTGCCAGTTGCTGTCCTGGTGGGTAGTGTAAGGCGTTCCCGGGTCTGCCTGGGGATAGCGCTGCGGGCCGCTACTGACTTCAGTTTCCCAATCGCCATAGCTCATAGTTGCTTCGTCTTCGTCCCAATCCTCCTGCACATCTGCATAGGGTGGGGCCGGGTACGTCTCATAGAAATCCCGGTCTACCATTGGCAATGCTGCCTCCCGTGGGTAGGGGTCAGAAGGAGAGCGAATCTCGGAGCGATCGGTGGGAAGACCTGGCTCTTCTAGTGGCTGGTTGGGACGGATATAGCTTGAACGAGTATCGCTATTGCTCCTGCGCAGCGGTTGATTACTGGTACGCTGCGGCGGAAATTTAGGCACTTGTCTTTGCCCTGGTTTCGCCATGCCGCCGTAGACAGTTTGTTGAGGATACGCTCTGGAAGGTGGCAGTTCCGGGTTAATGGGTGAACCCGGCTGGCCCAGTCGTGCAGTTTGTTCAGGCAAGGGAGGACGCCGTGCGTAAGGTTGTCCTGGTCGCTGTGCTTGCGTGCCAATATCCTGCTGTGTTGAGCGTTGGTCCTGTGTCTGTTGACGTTGTGCGGCCGTTCTATTAATAATATCATTCAGGCTTTCCATTGCTGCCTGCCTTCCGTTTCCCAGCGCCTCAAAATCGCGCTGATATAGCTCCAATTTCGCTTATTGTGCTGCACGGCCTCTCGGAATGCCGCCTCGATCCACTCTTGTGGATACTGGTCGGCAGCATCTTTGAGTTGGTCAGCGATGAGCGGAGAGAGTAAGCCTATATTTTGTTCATATAATACAAAAATATTAGGACGTTCGACTTGAACCTGGACATTACGGGCTATTTCAGTGCTATTGTTCTGTTTCCGCGCGCCGGCGGGTACCGCGATTTCGCTTTCCTGTTCGATTTGCTCTCCCTCGACATCGAGAAGACGCGCGGGAACGATTTGACCTCCCTGTAGCTCGTTCACTACTTTACGGCTACGAGGTGTGTTAAAGAAATACCAATCAATAATCTCTGCTTGCTCGTCTCCTTCACTCACTAGTCGTAAGTGTATCCTCAAAAGGGTTCCGCGCGCAAGTGCCAATTCTAGACCCTGGTGCAAACGCTCCTCAGGTGGTCGGGGGTCACCCCTGCGTTTGAGGCTGCGCAACAAGACGTGGTCTGCCCGCAGATCATTGCCGCTCACGCAGCGCGGGTTGCCCTTTTTTTGTGCCAGGAGCCAGAAAAGGTGGAGTGTCACTTTCAGTTCGGCACTATCCTCGATTTCCGGCAAAAGTACCGTGAAAAATACTTCCGGTACAGGCACAAATGGATTTTTCCCTGATGGGAATCCAGCAAAACCTGTCATGATAATAAGTCCAATTGTGTATTTTATATGTATTATGCGTTACCCCGATGGGGGAGTGAGCTCCAGGTCATGGAAGCGGGTCTGGCTGGCTTGAAAATAGAGACTGATTGTGCCAACTGGCCCGTTGCGATGTTTTGCGACTATGATGTCCGCGATGTTTTTGCGTTCGGTTTCCGGGTTATAGACGTCGTCACGATAGATGAACATGACGATATCCGAATCTTGCTCGATGGAGCCGCTTTCGCGAAGATCTGACAATTGTGGCACCTTAGACTGGCGGCTCTCCACGGCGCGAGAGAGCTGGGCCAGCGCCAGAACGGGCACATTTAGTTCGCGCGCCAGGCTCTTCAGGTTGCGGCTAATCTCGGAGATCTCCTGCACGCGGTTCTCGTTGCGCTTGCCGCTTCCTGACATCGACTGCATTAATTGCAGATAGTCAACTATAATCAAATCAATGTTGCGCTCGGCATGCAAGCGTCGAGCCTTGCTGCGCATCTCTACTGTCGAGATACCAGCTGTATCATCAATCCAGATATTGGCCTCTGAGAGTGTACCCATGGCATAGACGATGCGCTCCCACTCGTCATCTTCGATCCAGCCAGTGCGCAAACGCTGCTGATCGATCGCTGCATCCATGGAGAGGAGACGCTGCACCAGTTGTTCTTTGCTCATTTCAAGGCTAAAGATGGCGACAGAGCGCTGGTGTTTGATGGCGGTGTTGTGCGCCATAGTCAAAGCCAGGCTAGTTTTCCCGATGGCAGGTCTGGCAGCTAAAATAATCAAATCGGACTTTTGCAGGCCGCCCGTCAGGTGATCCAGGTCGGTGAAGCCAGTGGGCACGCCGACGATGGTGCCGCGCCTTTCATGGAGCTGATCCAGTTTATTCATATATGCGGAGAGGATGTCGCGCAGCAGAGCGAAGTCACTGCGCGCGTGGCGCTGGCTGATATTGAAAATAAGCTGCTCGGCTTTATCAAGGGCGACATCCGCGTCTTCCTCCTGGTAGGCGACGGCCGCGATCTGTCCGGCGGCTTCGATGAGGCGGCGCAGAATGGCATTGCGCTCGACGATGCGCCCGTAATACTCAACGTTGCCGCTGGTTGGCACCAGATTAATGAGGGAGGTGATGTAGCTGGCTCCGCCGACATCTTCCAGCTTGTTCCGTCGCTCTAGTTCATCACAGATCGTGATGAAATCAGCGGGTTGGCGCTGCTCATAGAGCTGGATGATGACCTCGTAGATGGTGCGATGTGCATCGCGATAGAAATCGTCAGGGAACAGAAATTCTGCCACCTGGACAATTGCCTCCGGATCGATAATGATGCTGCCGAGCACTCCGCACTCTGCTTCAATGTTCTGAGGTAATAGTTTCTCCACGTGTCTCCCCTGCCGTTTTGATGGTAATCCCTCTGCTAGTTATATTAGCACATTGGTTCGACTTTTAACACGTCGCAAAGCGACATCTCGTCTGAAATTGTGCGCCTCAAAAGTGTACCGAATCTTTCTGTCGAAATCAATTGATGGGTATATTGGAGTAATGTGGATATGTGGATATCTCTGGTGTGTGTGTGTGCTTGAATTTTGTAGCAGGATGACATAACATAGGGTTTTCCCCCACTTGTCCACAATTTTGATAGGGTTATCCCTACTTTTCCACGAATTTATCCACACACATATCCACAGAGAAAAGTCATAAGCAAAGCAGAGATTATCCATAGGGGGAAGAGGACTTGACCCAACTAGATGGGAGGATTATTATAGCAGAGAGAAAATTCACACTCGGGTTCAAGCTGGCCACCCACCGGATTACCAAAAGATAGCAATCATTGATTGGCTGGGGGCCTCGTAATACGTAAAGAAGGAGTACTTTTCGAACCCCATGCCAAAAACAACAAAACGCGCAAACACCAAGCGCGCAGCAAGAATAGCCAAAGCTCATGCCACTGAGCTGCCAAAATTAGAGGTCAAAGAACCTGCTAAAAGGGCTCCTGGTTATAAGCCCCCCAAACGAGGACTGGCCCGCTATCCCTGGGGTATCTTTTTGAGCGTCCTTATTATCGCACTAGGAATTTATACGCTCTACTTCTATCACGTCGGTCCCTTCGCACCGCCTTCCGTTAAGCCGAAAACCACGCCAGTGGTCAAAGTTTCGCCAACGCCGCTGGTGCCAACGTCGACTCCATCAACGACCCCTTCACCCTGTTTATCGATTGTAGGAAAGCTGACTGATAGTTCTCCCGGTCCGAGTGGCGCGGACTTCAATAAGATTACGCATACGTACGGCCAGGCTCCCGCGATGACGATAGATACCAAGAAGATCTATTGCGCTGGAATCAATACTAATCGTGGTTTGGTCGTGGTGGAACTCGATCCGCAGCTGGCACCAAAAACTGTCAATAACTTTGTGTTCCTGGCGCAGCACCATTTTTATGACGGGCTCAAATTCCATCGCGTCGTACCCAAGTTCATTATTCAGACAGGTGACCCTCAAGGAACAGGTCAGGGTGGTCCTGGCTACAAATTCAATGATGAGCCTGTACTGGCAAATTACACCGCCGGTTGTATTGCTATGGCCAACGCAGGCCCCAATACCAATGGCAGCCAGTTCTTCATCTGCACAGCCGATGACACAAAGGCCTTGCAAAAATCGTATAATCTTTTTGGGCATGTCGTGAAAGGTATGGATGTCGTGCTCAAGATTCAAGGACCTGGCGATACCTCGAACTCAAAGAATATTAAACCAGATGTTATCGACCACGTGATTGTGGTTGCGGCGTCGTAGGTTGTAGACGAAAGGATAATTTGATTATGGCACAGAAGAGTTATAGCGGGCCACCTCCAATGGTGATTGACCCTGCTAAAAAGTATGTGGCAACGTTCCATACGGATGTAGGGGATTTCCAGGTGGAACTATTTGCAGCGCAGGCCCCTCAGACTGTGAATAATTTCGTGTTTTTAGCGCGCGAGGGTTTTTACAATAATACAACATTTCACCGCGTCATTCGCGATTTCATGGCTCAGGGCGGCGATCCCACTGGTACAGGTACAGGCGGCCCAGGGTATAAGTTTGCCGACGAGCGCGGGGCGCTCTCTCTGAAACATGATCGCGCTGGTATCCTGTCGATGGCAAATGCTGGCGCCAACACCAATGGCAGCCAGTTCTTCATCACTTTTGGGCCAACGCCGCACCTCAATGGTAAACATGGGGTTTTTGGGGTGGTGACTTCAGGAATGGATGTCGTGCAGTCGATTCGTGAGCGCGATCCAGGCCGAGCACGTGAGCCCGGCACGGGGATTAGTTCGATAGAGATCACAGAGCAATAGGGGCAATAAAAGAGGAGCATCGGCCGGGCCGATGCTCCTCTTTTATTGTGTACGCGCCGCTATTGATAGCCTGTGTAATAGGGGTGTTTTCTAGTTGCCAGCCACGCTCCCAGGAGACTGGCCAATCCACCGATGATGCCCCATACCAGGAGGAAGATCAGCGAGACTAATAAGCCACCCACCACTCCACCACTGCCTGCTGTCGTAGTTGTACTGGCGTTATGTTGAACGCCAGGATAGTTAGGAATATAGTTTGTGATAAAACTGAAGGCATACACAATGAGGCCTGCGACAAAACCCGCCAGGAAGCCCAATCTGCGTTGCACGACGATCTTGCCCGCGATGAAGCCAGCAATACCTAAGATCAAGAGGGAGATGACAAAGGTCAGCACGGCATAGCCAAAGATGGTGAAGGCGAGGGCGCTTTTGACCGCTGTATCCTTTGCTATGTCGTAGGCGTGATATGTGGAAGCATTCGCCAGCGTAATGGCGAGGCTTTGCGCTATACAGAATATTCCCGCAATAGCTCCGATGAGCACTGCATTGCGAACACGATCTCGTGGAAGATCGGTAGTAGAGACTTCAGAGTCTCGCATACGGCCGCTCCCTTCAGTGGCTTACTTTGACCTGTGCGTAAACATTCGAATAGGTGTTGATGAGTTCCCAATTGCTGAGTGGCCAATAGACTATAACTGCCTTGCCTACAAGATCAGCTTTCGGTACAAACCCCCAGTCACGCGAGTCATCGCTGAGCGGGCGATTATCCCCTAAGACGAAATATTCATCCATTGGAACTTTAATAGTTTTTCCGGAAGGGTTGTAGGCCTCGCTGATGTAGGGCTCATGCAGCACAACGCCGTCAACTTGAACCGTTTTATTATCCAGGGTTACGGTGTCTCCCGGCAAGCCAATGACCCGTTTGATAAAATCTTCAGAGGTATCGAGTGGATAATGAAAGACGATCACATCTCCACGTTCTGGGGCATGGAAGAGGTAGGCAATTTTATTTACCAACACATAATCATCGGTCTGGAGCCCTGGTAGCATACTGGGGCCGGAAACGCGATAGCTCTGAATTGCAAAGCGAATCACTAAAAAGATGATTAACGTCAATGCGATTGTTTCAACGATTTCTCTTGCTAGATGTGAACGTTGTTTCAAGTCAAACCTCGTCTATGTTCATTATTGGGGTGTATAGCAACATACACTGAAGGTACTACGTTTTACCAAATTGAAAGTTGCTGATGTGTATAGGTTGGAAAACGACATAGCCATCAAAGATGTAACGACGGAAGTGCCGGTGTTCGAAAGCCATGATCCGCGGGAAATGGAAAGCCGGCGAAGAACGGAGCGGAAAGATATAGAAAGCATGCGGGTCTTTTGTGATGATACTCCAGTAAGGCAGATAACGGTTGTAACCCTGCTCGATGTGATTGGTTACAACCGCGCAGATAATGCGCTCGTTGCTCTGGAAAGAAATACGATCGCAGGTCCAGTACTCTGAGTATATATGAGTTGCATGCAAACGCAGGAGGCCGGAAATCAACGCTTCCTGCTGCCGATTGACTGCCTGTATCGATGGGACGGTCTTCTCTGTATTGACAAAACCCATGAGCAAAATCACAGCAATATAGAGCAAGATCGTGCCATTCAGAGCCGCCAGAAGTTTGGCTTTCCATGACGATGTTGCGTTGAGGGCGCTAACATGTTTCCACAGCGGTGCAATGATGGCCGGAGTGGTAACAAGCAAGCAGAATAGATAGCGCGAACTCGACCAGGGGTCCAGAGCTGAAACAGGACTATAGGTAAAGAGTAAAATCGTCAAGCAAGCGCTTGCCAGGAGCATCAGGCGCGCGAAGTAGCGAATAGAGGACTGCCGTTTTACGGCGGCTGCACTATCTTGAGCCTTATGTCGCAGCCTCCAGATGGCTCGAATATTTTGGAAGGCCACAATGATCAAAAGCAAAAGGTAACCGGCAGTCCAGCTGCCCTGAAAAAGCGTGCAATCCAGATTAGCATGACTGAACAAGCCAAAGAGCGGTAAATGGCGGTCAAGGCAGATAGGATTAGCGCCTGTTGCGCTCGGAATACTGACCAGCAGAGTTCCTACAGCTTTTTGTACAAAAGGGATGTAATTGACGGCATTTCCTGCTACATCGGAATGATAGATACGTAAAAAATAGGATAATGAATTTTGATAAGATGATGCAGTGAAATTATAGATAAGCAAGGGGAGCACGCCTAGAAGAAAACACACGATAACGCATAGCGGCGCCCAGGTGCGCCATTCACGCCAACAGAAAGCAACCAGCAGGAGGCCCGAGGTCAAGGCAAATGGTATTACAAGCAGGTCCGTCCAGATGCTGAATCCCACTAAGAACCCCCAGAAACCATAGACTACGAGGCGTTTCCAACGCTCGCGGTTGGAAATGTCGCGATTGTACGAAAGAGCCAGCCAGGTGGCAATAAGCAATTCAAGCGCGCCAAAAAGTAATGTTTCAGGATAACCACCAATAGCTTTCAACTGTATCGACAGAATCTCTTGCGAGCCGAAACTGAGCAGGCAGAGAGTAACAAGGGCCAGGTTTCTGGTGAATAACAAGGCTGTGAGTAGATAGATACTGACGAGAAAAAGGGCGATGATGATAATCAGGCCAAG
>Ga0209350_1001383_pt1 | contig 10698 bp, 7 predicted proteins | sample GraSoi013_2_20cm_2_FD_185822 | JGI IMG/M metagenome (GOLD analysis project Ga0209350, IMG submission 185822) | Grasslands soil microbial communities from the Angelo Coastal Reserve, California, USA - Sample 09_27_2013_2_20cm (SPAdes) (version 2) | ecosystem: Environmental > Terrestrial > Soil >...
CAGGATGATTGCGCCAGCGGTGAGCAATGCGCTCACACTGGTCGCTTCTGGCCCTGCAAACAAATGTGCTGGCAGTTGTGATCCTGCGTGAGTAGGGAAACCATCAACATTGAAGAGGTCTTTGACGCCGAAAGGTATGCCATACAATGTTGGTCGAGTAGAGGGATCGGGAAAACGTTCTTGTAATGCTTTTGCTTCACTAATCAGGCGAGCGCGCCGTCCTGCTTCAGGAAGGAGAGCATGAATGTGTGGTTCAAGAGTGTCGATGCGCTTACACGTGTCCTCAATAAAGGCGAGGAGATCAAGCTGATTTGAACGCAAAGCATGAGCAGTCGCTGTAAGTGGTACTGGCAAAAACAAGCACGTCATCCCCTTTCTCTTTATTACAGGATAGAGTATCATACTCTCCACGACTTTAGAATTGGCTTAGTATCTCTATTGTTGACTTGCCTCTTTTCAAAATGAGTGAGTATGATCAAAGACGTTAGACTGGACCTCTAAAGCCATGCTGCAATAGTGAAGCAAGAGGCTACCTGAGGATCAATGTCTGTTGATAGGGTACTATTGGTGAGTAATATGCCTTCAAATGATGGTCCGGTGGGAACAACGAGATCTAATCATGAAGTGTCCTGGTTGGCTCCTGCAGAAAAGGGAGAGAGCAGCACTAACTCTGCTGATAATGAGCCGCTGTTCGAAAATCCCTTTTCCATTGAAGACTTGCAGGTCTTTGATGACGCGACCATGCAACGAATGCTTGGCTCTAGCGGTTTTGGTCTGACACTCGAAGACGTGGCCTGGAGCCTGCATGGCGCTTCTAAACCATTAGTGAGGCGTGTCAGTCATAATGTCTCTACTGAGCAGAGGGCGCACTTTCAGCAAGAGTTAAAGCGTGCATCGCGACCCGGTGAGGTGAAAGCTGCTCGCCAGCGTGTTCTTGATCGCCTTTTCTGGGAGTTGACGTACTGGAAAATGCCAAATTTGTACGAAGAGCTGACTGAGGGGGAGCAGCTCCATCCTGGTATTTTTCAGCGATTAGCACCCGATATACGGGGGAAAATAGTGCTTGACGCCGGCGCAGGGAGTGGGCGCGCTTCACTCGAGTGCTTGCGGAAAGGGGCAAAGCTGGTCTATGCGGTAGAACCTTCTCCCGGGTTACTGCATATTTTAGAGCAGAAGATAGGGAGCCAGCCCGCGTGCAGCCGCATCGTGCCATATCAAGGACGCTTCGACCATATTCCTTTAGGAGATGATAGTGTTGATCTGTCACTTTCCTGCTCCGCCTTTACTGCTGAGCCGGAACAGGGTGGAGAACCGGGCCTGGCAGAACTCAAACGTGTGACAAAAGCAGGAGGGAAAATAGTATTCATCTGGCCGCGGAGAGAGGACTATTCCTGGTTAGTGGCACATGGCTTTCACTATGTCTCATTGCCAATACACCAGGAGATGACGGTACATTTTCACTCCCTGCAGAGTGCCATCCGTTGTGCGCGTCTTTTTTATGCCCATAACAAAGCCGTTCTTCGCCACCTGTTGAAAACACGCAAACCAGAGGTTCCCTTCTCGGTGTTAGGTTTTAACCCACCGCGTGATTATTGTTGGATTACTGTGGATAAAGGACAAAATAGCCGTTTTGTCCCTGACTTGTGAAAGGAATTGAACGTATGACCACGAACGTACAATCGGCGGAGCAGAAAAGTTGGGCTGAAACTCCACCCAACAGCCCTCCCCTCAGGCATGCAATTGGCGAGATTGTTGAAAATCAAACATGGCTCGATAAGCTGGCTAATCCAATTCAGCAATGGCTGCTACGCTTTTTTGGCCAACCTGGCCAGCCTAACCGCAAAGTGAAAGATATTTTGAATGGTACGTGGCTTGGGCATCCTGTACACCCGGTGTTGACCGATATACCTATCGGGGCGTGGAGCGGGACGATGCTGCTCGACCTGGTCTCGCTCAATGATGATAGCAAGGGGTTGGCGAATGGAGCGGACCTCTCATTAGCGATCGGTTTGCTGGGCGCTACAGGTGCGGCCGTCACCGGTGTAACTGATTGGAGCGACCTGGATGGCACTGACCGGCGTGTTGGCTTCATGCATGGATTGCTCAACGGCAGCATAACGGTGATGTATCTTGTCTCTCTGATATTGAGGCGTACAGGGCAGCGACGTGCAGGTATTGCCTGGTCAACCGCGGGCTACCTGGCATCACTTTTCTCCGCCTATCTTGGTGGGGAGTTGGTTTTTGCCAAGGGTGTTGGCGTGAACCATGACGCATGGGAAGGCGGCTCGGATGACTTTGTGGTGGTTATGAACGCGCAGGACCTGGTGGAAGGGAAGCTCACGCGTGTTGATGCGTCGGGCATACCGGCTGTTTTGTTGAAGAAGGGTAAGTCAATCTACGCGATTGGCGCTATCTGTACGCACCTGGGTGGTCCCCTGGATGAAGGAGAGGTTCACGACGGCGTTGTACAATGCCCCTGGCATGGTTCATGCTTCCGCATGCAAGATGGAAGTGTCGTCAATGGACCGGCCGTCTATGCTGAGCCGGCCTTTGATGTGCGGGTGCGCGATGGAAAAATTGAACTGCGTCGCCTTGAGCATGCATAAGGTAGTCTTGAAAAAAAGATACTTCTCGTAGGAGCGCAATCCTTGCGCTCCTGATTTTTATGTTATATTACTGGCATAACTCTGCGATTGCGAAAGAAGCGAATGAGCATATATATTAGGAGAGCGCATAATGATCGACCTGGATGCACCTATCAAAGAAGTAACGGTCTATGCAGAACGCGCCCTTGTTACTCGCCAGGGGAGTATCAACCTGGAAGCGGGCGAGCACGAGCTACGAGTGAATAATCTTCCCCAGTTGTTGCGCGACTCGTTGCGGGCAGCTGGACAGGGACCTCAAGGAACAAGGATTCTCAATGTGGATATTGCCACAGCTTACTACAGCCGTCCGCCAGAAAGCGAACTAGAGACGCTCCAGCATGAATTGGAACTGCTGCAGCAGAATAAACAATTATTGGAGGCACGGCAGGGAGCGCTGAACGATCGCCGCAAGTGGCTTCGCGCGCTGGGTGAGCAATCCAGGGATTTCGCCAAGGGGCTGGCACAGGGCCAGATGAAACCACAAGATTGTGCCGACTTCTTTCGTTTCACTGCCGAACAGGCTTTGCAAGATGCTGAAGCTGCACAGAGCCTGGATGTACAAATGAAACAAGTTCAGGGGGAAATCGATGCGAAATTGCGCGAGCTGGCTCGCAAACAGGGGAGTAGCGACCCTGATCGCCTCGCAGCTCTTATAACGATTGAACTGGCACAGGCGGGAGAGTTTTCACTGGAACTCTCCTACCTGGTAATGGGAGCTTCCTGGCATCCACAATATGATGTGCGCGTGCAGAAGACGGACGAGCAGAAAGAGGGAGAGGTCGAACTGACCTATGTTGGCGTGGTGCAGCAATCTACTAGCGAGCGCTGGGAGAATGTTGGCCTTGCTCTCTCTACAGCTCGTCCCAGCCTGGCTGCTGTGCTACCCGAGTTGGAACCCTGGTACTTGAATGTATATACACCTCCCCCTGTGTTGCGTGCACCAGTGTACACCGCGAACGCGCAAGGCACTCCAAAAATGACTAGAGCTATGATTGCTGGCCAACCGCTTGCTGCGTCCGCAGAAATGGCCTTGCCGGAAGCGATGAATGAAATGGATGAGGAGGAGGCGCAGGCTTCGTATTCGGTGGCTGCTAACGTTGCTACTGCGGCTGTCGAGCAGACGGGAACGGCCCTCATATTCCGCGCGGGTCGTTCTGTGGATATTCCTTCAGATAACTCGCCGCACAAGACGACTATAGCGCATAATAACCTGCCCTGTATGTTCGATTATGTGAGCGCGCCTGTGCTGGATGAACACGTTCACCTGCGAGCGACCATCCATAATAGCACTGAAACTATGTTCCTGCGTGGAGACGCCAGTATCTTTCTGAGCGGTGAATACGTAGGCACGACCATGGTGGAGACTACTGCTCCTTCAGAAACATTCAAGGTGTTCCTGGGGATTGACGATGGAATCAAGGTGAAACGGGAGCTCATAGAGCGCAGCGTTGACAAAGGAAGCCTCTTGCAAGGAGGCATCCGCCGTACCACCTACGCTTACCGGCTAACGGTACATAACTATGCTCCTGCAGCTAGAAATGTTGTTATCCGTGATCACCTCCCTGTTTCTCAGCATGAACGCGTCAAGGTAAAGGTACTCAGCGTCCAACCTCCTGCGAAAGAGCGTAGCAAGCTCGAGTTGTTGACCTGGGAGTTTACTATGGCTCCTGATGCTGAACAACAGATCGAGTATCGTTTTACGGTGGAGCAACCGCAGGACGTAAGGCTCATTGGATTGAAATAACAAGAATGGTAGAACGCTTGTAATCGCTGAGCCTTTCCTGGAAATCATTGCATACAAACGAGAACCCCTTGTGATCGATGACATCGAACCTCAATTTGTGCTACACTGCTGATAGTGATGTACGTTTACAGATTGGCCATTGACGCCATACTCTACAAGAGGCAGGGTCACGCTGTTCGTTTTCAGCAAATATTGGAGCTGTATATTTTATGACAGAAACTGTTGACAAAGCAAAACACCATAGTACGGTTGGAAAAGCGACACGCCGCCAGGATGGTGCCGACAAAGTAAAGGGTCGCACGCGCTTCGCAGGGGATCTACCGTTAGCCGGTCTTTTGCATGCTCGGCTGGTCCGCAGTCCTTATGCACATGCCAGGATAGTCAATATCGATACTTCTGCCGCGTTAGCAGTACCAGGGGTCAAGGCTGTGTATACTGGAGAGACGCTCTGGATGGCGAAACGTGACAGCAGTTCGCGTTCACAGGCGCCACTCGCGCGACATGAAGTATTGTGGTGTGGACATCCCGTCGCAATCGTTCTTGCTGAGACGGAGGCCGCAGCTGAAGACGGTGCGGCTGCGGTGGATGTCGACTATGACCTTTTACCACCTGTGCTGGATCCAGTAGCGGCAATGAAGCCGGATTCCCCATTGGCACGGACGCGCAAGGAAGGCGAGGTATCTGAGATTGCTGGAGGAGGTGCTCATGCATCTGTCTCAAAAGACGAAGAGGAAGAGGCAGATGAAGATCTTTCGCAGAATGTCAGCGATAAAGCGCACTTCCGCGCAGGTAACATGGAAGAGGGATGGCACGAGGCCGAGGTAGTGGTGGAGCATACCTATAAAACCAGCTTTGTGCACCAATCGTATGTAGAACCCCAGTCAATTACTGTTGCTCCTGGCGCTCCTGGTCAACCGATGACTATCTGGGCCAGTTCACAGGGTATGTTCGCGGTACGCACGGATGTTTCCCAGGCTCTTGACGTGGCAGAACGGCAGATCCGTGTCGAATCTGTGCCGATCGGCGGGGCCTGATAGAGCCTTTAGCCGCTGCTGCTGCCTCTGCTGCACGCAGGCCGGTACGTCTTGTTTATACTCGCGAGGATGATCTGCTGGCCGGCAATCCAGCGCCCCAGTCGATCATTCGCTTAAAACTAGGGGCGAAGCGCGATGGTACATTGGTGGCGATGGAGGGAAAAGTCATTTTTGATTCAGGGGCTTACGCCGGTTCAGCGGTTTTCCTGGGTGGCTTAATTCTTGGCAGTACCTATCGCTGTCCTAACATTGACTTTCGTTGCTACGAAGTGCTGACCAACAAGGTCAGTGTTGGAGCCTATCGAGCTCCAGGTGCGCCACAGGCAACCTTCGCGCTGGAATCGGCAGTCGATGAATTGTGCCGGGGATCACAGATCGACCCGGTAGCCTTCCGCCAGAAGAATGGTCTGAAGGAGGGGGACCCGACGCTGGATCACCGTCAGTGGCCGCGTATTGGCCTGCTAGAGTGCCTGGAGAAAGTGCAAGAGCACCCGCTGTGGGCGAATCGCCAGCAACAGAAGACTGCCCTTGCAGACCTGGAGGGTTGGAAGATTGGCATTGGCCTGGCTGTGGGAGGCTGGCCAGGTGGCACTGAGCCGACAGCCGCCGCCTGCCGCCTGGAGGCCGATGGTTCGATTACGGTGATTGTTGGCACTGTAGATCTCACCGGTTCTGATACCTCGCTGTCACTCATCGCGGCTGAAGGGCTGGGGATGTCATCTGAGACGGTGAACGTCGTACATGATAATACCGATACCATGCCGTACAGTGGTGGTACCGGCGGGAGTAAGACGACCTATTCGATGGGGCCTGCCGTCCTTGCCGCCGCACAGGATGCCCGCAACCAGATATTGAGCATCGCCTCTGAAATGCTGGAGGCGGCAGTTGGAGACCTGGAGATCGAGGGAGACAAGGTTGTGGTGCGTGGAACGCCCACCAGGAACGTCGAACTGAGCCAAATCGCTGGCGAATCGATGCGTTTCGCCGGTCGGTACGCGCCGGTGTATGGACGTGGACGCGCTGCCGTCAGGCAGAGTTCGCCCATGTACGCGGCTCATCTAGCGAAGGTCGCAGTTGACCCGGATACGGGCGAGGTGCGCGTGCTTGATTATGTCGCTGTGCAGGATGTTGGTTTTGCCATTAATCCAGCGGAGGTAGAAGGGCAGATCACTGGTGGTGTCACACAGGGTCTTGGCTGGGCGCTTTTTGAAGGTCTTGTTTACGACGAGAACGGCCAGGCACTGACCGGGACCTGGATGGATTACGCCTTGCCCCATATCCAGGATGTGCCGAATATTACACCGGTTCTTGTGGAAATTCCCTCCTCGCTAGGACCATTTGGAGCGAAAGGTGTGGGTGAGCCGCCGGTCGTTCCGGTGGGTGCGGCGATAGCTAATGCCGTCTTTGACGCGGTAGGGGTTCGCATGACGAAGTTACCGATCACGTCGGAACGCTTATTCGAGGCAATACATTAAGACGGAGCGTCTTAAGCACGAGAGGAGGGGAGGGCTGAACTGTGATAGAGTTGGCCCTCCTCTCGTGCTGCACTTGTCGCACTTGTCGCACTTGTCGCAGTTGCAACAGATGTAGCAGGTGTGATCTTTTCATAGGAGGCAAGAGGCCTGTCCTCTAAGTTAGAGTAATTATCCTGGCAAATGTGATATACTTATGACAGGTTTTCCGCATCACTTCAACTTAATATCTTGTGCCCGTAGTTGTTGTTCTAAACACTAACGGCCACTGACTACGTCAAGGATAAACGGGTACGTCCGCGGGCGTAATCTCTGACCTTAGAAAGTGTGAATGTGATGATACCAAACGATTCCTCTTCTCAAATCGAGACCTCGACGAAGCATGAAACCGCGCCGCTTGAGCAGATCGACAACGATGTTACTCCCCCTATTGGCGTAACTCCACCTCAAATACTGGCGCAAGACGCAGCAGCGGGCAGGCGTGGCGCTGCCTGGCGTCTTTTGTACTGGATCATGGAGAACGATCCACGAGCTGTGGTGGCAGTTTCCTCGCTGGATGATGATCGCCTGGCACAGCACCTTCTGGAGTTTATTGCCACGGGTACATGGGCGGGGAAACCTTTCGTGGTCCCTCCGCCGCTGCGCTCTTCCCATGCCAGGAATCGCCTCAGAACGCTCTTTATGCCGGGAGCTGGTATTGACCCGGGGCGCACCGAACGTATCTTATTAAAGGCGATACATGATAAGCGTCCGTTGGTTCGCGAGACAGCCGCCTATACTCTCGGTATTTTTGGCAGCCCTGTTGCCACGTCTGAACTGAAAGAAGCGTTGCGCGATCCCGTGCAATCCGTCAGGTTGCAGGCAGCAAAGGCCCTGGGACGTGTTGGCGATCCAACGGCAGTGCCAGCGCTTATCGGTGCCCTTCGCGGCGCTGATGAGCAGATGGGCAGCCAGATTTTTAACTCCCTGGTGCGACTGGGCCAGCTGGCAGTTCCCGCGCTTGTGGAAGCGAGTAGCAGCAATTCAGCCTGGATACGCTGGCATTGCATGCGCGCGCTGGGTGGGATTAAAGACAACCGGGCGTTACCTGTGCTGGTCCGCGCGCTCAGCGATACCGATCACTCTGTTGCCTGGATGGGTGCCAAGGGGTTGATACACTTTGGCAAGAAAAGTATCGGGCCTGTGTTGCGGATACTCACTACGACAGAAATGACTCCCTGGTTGGTTGAGACGGCGTCGTTTGTTCTATCAAACCAATCCAACTACAATCCTAAATTGAAGCCCTATCTTGATCCTGTCGTTCAGCAAATGCGCAGCGTTGGCTTTCGCGTTGCTACTCCGCAGAGCGCGCAAAAAGCCCTTTCGCGCCTGATTGCTGATGGTTTGATAGAACCATAGTAAGTGTTGATGTTGTCCATGGTCTCTCTACGAGGGCCATGGACGACGCAGGGCGTTGTCTTACGTCGCTTTACGCGAATGCCCCACCATATTTCTACGAAGTTTCCTGTCCGATTCCCCATGCTTAAGGCTAAGCCTGCTGCCTGTCCCTAATCAATTTAGCTCTTCTTAAAGATACTTAAAGGCAAATAAGCCGACACGATCCAGTTGGGTGCATCCACAATTTCGCTGATCTTTAAATCTACCGCAGCGCCACACAGACAATAAGCTTGTTCGCGTGTCATGTGATACTCTGAGGACAGGTGATCGATCATATAGCGTATTGCCTGCTGGGAATCCTTGAAGAGATCAGGGCCATGCGCAGTGGTGACGAAGTAGCCAGCCTCATCGGCAACCGTGAGCTTTTTCCCCGGCGGCGTAATGAAACGCAGTTCGGGGATGTTCGCCCCCTTCTGCAAGGTCAAGGTCAAGGTCACTGTCATCAGCGTTTCAATGCCTGTGCCATTGACCTCGCCGTCGCCTTGTGCAGAGTGGCAGTCGCCACAGGAGAAGAGTGCACCGGGCACCAGGACTGGAAAAAAAGCTTTTGAGCCAGGAGTCAGGTGGCGGATGTCAATATTGCCAGCATTTTCGCGGGGCGGGATAGTTGTAAAGCGTCCTGCCTCACGCGGCGCAACGCCCATCACCCCGCAGAATGGCTCATAGGGAATGTGTATGTCGGGTCTAAATTCGCAGGAGGTTTCACCCAGTTTGTAGTGGTGCAAATATGGCTCTGTAAATTCCTCACCTAGTAAGCCAAAGTTGGGAATGACCGCATTCCAGCCCCATCCCTTATGCTTGATGCTGATGATTTCGACTACCAGGGCATCGCCGGGTTCCGCGCCCTCCACATACACCGGGCCAGTGAGTGGATGAATGAAGGCGAAATCCAGCGTGCTAATCACTTCTGATGTCGAATGAGGTTGGATTTGTTGAGCTGAAGCTTCGAGCGTCTCGAAGACAACTGTATCACCAGGTTGGATGTGTACACGAGGTGGCAGGGTGTTGTCCCAAAAGGCATGAGGTTGAGTGTCGTCGAGGTGGTGTGTGGCCATGAGTTACTCCTTTCAATTCAAAGACACTGTTCAGTATTTTGTAATTGTATGCTGTTTTGTGCTTTAGATCAAATGAGTACTACTTCTTATACTATTGCCTTTCTGCCATGATGTCCCTTCATGTCTGTGGAGGAACCGCAGGCATCAGATGGTACTGCATTTTGAGGGCGAGAATGCGGATCACAGACTCATCAATGCGTTCCTTGGAGAGAGTTTCGTGCTGGATTGCTTGCTTGATCGCCTTAAAATCGGCCCTCAGTTCAGGTACGCCGGAGGCTCCAAGAATCATGTCGTCGCCAGCTTTGATCGCGAGCACTGCTGCCTCAGGGAAGCTCCAGGTCGGATAGATGCCCGCCATGAAGAGCGAATCTGTCAACACTACCCCATCATAGCCCAGTTGCTGGCGCAACACTTTCGTGATGAGCGTGTACGAGAGCTCAGCTGGCATCACCGGATCAATCGCTGGCATTAAGAGATCGGTTGTCATAATCATCCCTGGATGCAGAAAAGGATTTTTCGAATGGATAAAGGCTTTATAGGGAGCAAGTTCTACCGCGTTGATTTCTTCCTTGGAGCGAGTAATGATTGGAAGGGCGAAATGAGCATCCACCTGGGCAGCACCAAGACCAGGAAAGTGCTTGAGGCAAGCGATTTCTCCGGCTTTTTGCATGGCATTGAGGTAGGCACCAGCTAAGGTCGTCACTTGCTGGGTTGTACTGCCAAAGGTGCGCCATACCTGATCTGGCCCGTTAATCACGGCGACGTCCACGTCAGGGGCGATATCCGCGTTGAGCCCAAGAGCCAGCAAGTCATGAGCGGTCTTCGCGCCCTCATGGGTGGCCACATGAGCATCCCCAGTATCAGAAATTTCTGTTGCTCCCGGACGAGGGGGGTAAATATTGCTCAGGCGGTCAGTGGTTCCGCCCTCTTCATCGGTTGAGATAAGAAGAGGAAACGTCGCATGTTTTTGCATTTCGGCAATGTCATGGCGGGTCTGGTCAAAGGTCTCCATCTGCCACTGGTAGAGAATAACCCCACCAACATGGAACTGCTCAATGGTCTGTTCGAGGTCGGTGGAGTAGGTCGAATGGCTGTTTTGCACTATGAAGAGTTGCCCGATCTCCTCATCGAGGGTCATGCGCGAGACATACAGGCTTGCCAGTTGCTTGTAGGACATGCGTTTGACCAGGTGGTGGATCTCATCAAGCTGGAAGGTATTGAGCAGTTGCTGGACGAAAGGACCTCTGGTTACATTGAGATGCTTTCCAGATGGGGAGAGTGTTCCGCTTCCATCTCTTTCAAGCAGAAGAG
>Ga0209350_1001384_pt1 | contig 10698 bp, 9 predicted proteins | sample GraSoi013_2_20cm_2_FD_185822 | JGI IMG/M metagenome (GOLD analysis project Ga0209350, IMG submission 185822) | Grasslands soil microbial communities from the Angelo Coastal Reserve, California, USA - Sample 09_27_2013_2_20cm (SPAdes) (version 2) | ecosystem: Environmental > Terrestrial > Soil >...
GCATGGCAGCGTGGTAGGCATCGTCGAGCCGCGTCGCGCGCTCGATCTCCGCCATGAAGCGGTCGGCCTGCCGCCGCATGCGGCGGAACTGCCACCACTTGAGGAAGATGAGATACCAGGAGACGATCGAAAACACGACGAGGATGGCGAGGACGAACTTGGTCTCGCGGCTCGACGTGAGAACCAGCTCCCAGGGCGTTGTGGGGACCGCCCGGCCCACCTGAAAGAGCACGATGTCAGCCCTCCCTAGTTCCCGTACCCATGCGGGTGCGCCTGGTGCCAGGCCCACGCGCTCGCGAGGATCTCCTCCAGACTGGAGTGCCGCGGCCGCCAGCCGAGGATCGTTGCGGCCCGCCCCGCCGCCGCAACGAGCTCGGGCGGATCCCCCGGCCGGCGCGGTCGCGCCACCGCCGGAATCGCGCGGCCCGTAACCCGCCGCGCCGCTTCTGCGACGGCGAGCACGGAGTACCCGACGCCGGTCCCGAGGTTCACCGTGGCGGTCCGCCCCACTGAGCCCGCCTGCGTCAGATCCGCCTCGAGCGCCCGCACGTGCGCGTCGGCGATGTCCAGCACGTGCACGTAGTCTCGCACCGCGGTCCCATCCGGTGTGGGGTAATCCGTCCCCTGGATGTCGAGCGTCTGCTGCCGGCCGGACGCCACGCGCAGCACGTTGGGGATGAGGTGCGTTTCGGGGACGTGATCCTCTCCCTGACGGGCGGTCGCCCCGGCGGCATTGAAATAGCGCAGGTTGACGACGCTGGCGCCGTCCGCCCTCGCGTAGTCCGCGAGCATGCGCTCGAAGTCGCGCTTCGTCTCGCCATAGGGGTTGACCGGCGCCAGGGGCGCGTCTTCGGGAATCGGCGTGACGCTCGGATGGCCGTACACCGCGCACGAAGATGAGAACACGACGCGCCGCACGCCGGCCGCGGCGGCGCGCTCCAGGAGCACGCGCCCGGCCGTCACATTGTTGGCGCGATACATCTCGGGTTCAGCCACGGACTCCCCCACCAGGGCGTACGCGGCGAGATGTACCAGCGCGTGACAGCGATGACTCCGGAGCAGCGCGTCCAGGGCCGCCCGGTCTCCGACCCCGCCCTGCACGAACGTCGCCTCGGGCGCCACCGCCGCCCGGTGGCCGCGACTGAGGTCGTCCAGAACCACGACCGGGTACCCGCGGGCGAGAAGCTGTGCGACCACGACGCTGCCGATGTACCCCGCCCCACCGGTGACGAGGACACTATCCTTCATCTCGGCGCTCCAGGCCGAAGAGGCGCTTCAGCGCCTCGAGCAGGCCGTACCCCCGCCCGGCTTGCGCGGCCTCTTTGAGGGCGATGGTCGGCTGGTGCAGGAACTTGTTGAGCAGCGCATGGCTGAAGTGCTCGATTTCTCCGCGGTCGTCCGGGCTCAAATGCGCGAGGCGGCGCAGCGTGCGCTCCAGCTCGGCGGCGCGCACCTGGTCCAACCGCTCGCGGAACTCCTTCAGGACGGGCACGACGACCAGCCCGCCGTACCAGGCCCAAAAGCGCTCGACTTCCTCGCTCACGATGCGCTCCGCCGCCGGAATGTCGCCGCGCCGCTCGGCCGCCGCCTGTGCCGCCACCGCCTGGAGATCGTCGATGTCGTACAGGAAGACGTTCTCGAGCTGGGCGACCGAGGGCTCCACATCGCGCGGCATGCCGAGATCGAGGATACACAGCGGACGCCCGCGGCGTCGAGCGACGGCCGGCGCGACGCGGTCCCAGGTGACGACGGCGTGCGGCGCCGCGGTCGAGCTGAGCACGATGTCGGCATCGGCGAAGTGCTCCCACGCCTCGTCTAACGTGAGGGCGCGCGCACCCAGCTGTTCAGCGATCGCCCGAGCGCGCTCGTAGGTGCGGTTGGCCACGAGCGTCACCCGCACGCCCTCGGACACGAGGCACGTCGCCGCGAGCTCCGCCATGTCTCCCGCGCCGAGGATCAGCGCCGAGCGGCCCGCGAGCCGCGTGAAGATGCGGGCCGCCACCGCGACCGCGGCGGACGGCGCGGACGCCGCGCCGGTCGCGAGTCCCGTCTCGCTGCGCACACGGGCGCCGACGAGCAAGGCCGACTGGAACAACCGATGCAACACGGGGCCCGCCTGCGTCTTGGACGTCTCCCAGGCGTCTCGCACCTGCCCCTGGATCTGCGATTCCCCGAGGATCATGGCATCGAGCCCCGCAGAGACGCGATACAGATGGCGCACCGCATCGCGATCGCGCTGGGTGTAGCCGTACGTGCTGGCGTTGCGACCACCGCCCAGCCGCTCCGACAGGAGCGCCCACACGACCTCCGGCACGGCGTCGTCCCCCTCGGCGAGGTAGAATTCCGTGCGATTGCACGTGGAGAGCAGCACGCCGCCGCCCGCACCCGCCGCCAGCACGCGCGCGAGCGACGCCGGCACTTCCCGGGGCTCGTGCGCGAAGCGCTCGCGCACCTCGAGCGGCGCCGTGCGGTGACTCACGCCCAGAACGGTGATGCTCATCGCCTCCTCACTCAGAGAAACCGCTGGGTGCCGGGCGCGGCGAGCTTGAGCGCGACGTACACGAGCAGCACCGCGGTGAAGCTCGCGATGCTCGCGAACGCGGCGCGCCGACCGGCCCAGTGGCGCACCACCCGTACGCCCACGGCCCATCCCAAGACGACCCAGGTGAGCATCCCCCACACCACCTGGGCGGCATCGACCGACGCGCCGCCGGCGTACTGCACGCCGAACCCGAGCAGCACGCCCAGCGTCACGGTGGGGAATCCGAGCACGAGCGACAGATGGTTCAACTGGTCCAGCCGCTCGAGCGGCGGGAACAACCGGAACACCGGCCCGAAGCGCTTCGCCTTGAGCTCGTGGAACTGCAGCAGGTACAGGGCGGCGGCGATGAACGCGAGCGCCAGCATGGCGAGGCCGAAGACGCTCACCGTGATGTGGAGGATCGACCAGGCGCCGCGCCCCGACGCGGGCGCGCCTTCCGGCGCGAGCCCGATCAGCAACGCCAGGCCGAGGAGCCCCGTCGCGAGCGGCCCGGTGAACACCCCCACGGCCGACGCGCGAAACAGGCCCTCGCTCGCCGCCTGCAGCGCGACGAGGAACAGGGCCAGCATGGAGAGCGTGGGAGCGACGCCCACGAAGGGGGTGAGTTGCGCGACGCCGATCACATGCGCCGCCAGCCCGAGCAGTGGGACGCCCAGCCCCAGCGCGCGCGACGCCGGCCGGAGCCCGGCGAACGGCGCCAACGCGAGCGCGGTGGCCAATGCGTACAGGCCCAGCGCGATCAGATGCGGAACGAGAACCACGGGACGGAAAGCGCCGGCGCCGCTCAGCGCGGTCGCCGGCCGCCGATCAGGACGGCATCTTCCGGATGAGCCGCACCGGCATGCCGGGAACGAGTTTGGGGTGGCCGATATTCAGGATCAACCCCGAGGCCGAGTGATCGCGCGTGTGCACGATCTGGAGCACCACCTGCATTTGCTCGGACGCCGTACCCGGGATCCCCGCCGCCGGTCGGAACACTTCGAACACGTCACCGGACGTCACACCTTCCGCCCGTCCCCGATTGATGAACACGATCTGCTGCGGACCGGCCAGCACGTGGAGATCCCGCTCGGCGACCACCACGCCCTCGAGTCCGCCATCCACCGGGGTCGGGCGCACCTGGCCCGGGTCCTTGAACGGCTCGAGCGGCAGGGCGAGATGCCCGTCGTGGATGCGCCCGAACTGCATGATCACGTCGCCGAGCACCTGCCGCCGCTGCAGTTCGGTCACGCGCGCGACCCCGACCGGAACGACGACCCCGCCCCAGCCGGCGATGGCGCGGTCGATCCGGACGATGAGCAACGAGTCACCCACGTGATACGACGCACTCCGCGGCGGCTGAATCGAGATCTGATCGAACGTCGTCGCGGTCGAGCGATCCGTGAGCCGCGGGATGGCCGGGATCGACGTGTTGCCGAGCACACGACCGTACGGAAGCCTCTCCTGCTCGGTCAGAAAGCCCGCCGCGTAGAACTCGCCGCGGCGCAACGGCCGATACGGCTGATTCGCGTAGGCCCGTAGCACATCCCGGACTTCCTGCGTAGCCGTGCGACGCCGATCGAAGATCGTCTGATAGCCCTCGGTCGGCTCGGCCGGAGGCGGCGGCGCTTCCACCACCGCCGTGTCGAGCAGATCCGGCCCGACCGCGACCACGGTATCGGGCGCGGGCACGGCGTGCACGGTGTCTCCGGGGCCCTGGGGCTGCGCCACCGTGGTCGACTCCGGTGCCAGCGCCACGCTCCCTCCCGGCGCCAGGCCCAACTCTTGACCTGGATAGATCCAGTGGGGATCGTCGATCTGCGAGGTGTTCAGCCGGTAGATCTCGGGCCAGAGGAGTGGATCGTTGTAGTACAGCTGAGCGATGGACCAGAGGGTCTCACCCGTCACCACGACGTGGGTGGCGGGCAACTGGCCCAACGGGGCCGGCGCCGGCGCTGCTTGAGACGTGTCTTGCGCCGGCTTCGAAGTATCCGGTCGAGCCTGCGTCGTGTCCTGCGCCGCCAGCGCGGGCGCCAGCCCCGCGAGCAGCCCTGCTACAAGGGCGAGCAGGGCTGCTCGTTCAGAACGGCAGATCGTCGTCCTCCTCATCCAGGGCCTCCGGGAACGCGTCGAGCGATTCCGCCTTGCCCCCGCCCTCGGGCGCCACCTTGGCGGCGGCCTTGGCCCGCGCGAACTCGCCGGACCCTTCGCCGCCTCCCCGAGACGACAAGAGGATCACTTCCCGCGCGATGATCTCGGTGGTGTACCGGGTCTGCTTCTCCCGATCTTCCCAGGTCCGGTACTCGACGCGCCCCTCGACGTAGATCCGGTCCCCTTTCTTCATGTACTTCTCCGCCAGATCCGCCAGCTGGGCGCCTTTGCCTTTGTTGTTCCAGCAGATCACCCGATGCCACTCGGTCTTTTCCTGCTTCTCGCCACCCTGCCCCGTCCACTGCCGACTGGTCGCCAGGGACACCGTGGCCACGCGGGAGCCATTGTTGGTGCTCCGCACCTCGGGATCGGCACCCAAGTTCCCGATTAGCATGACTTTATTGAGACTCCGGCTCACAACAGACCTCCAGACGCTGGGCGGGTCTGGACCAAGGGCGACAACAGTATATGACCCGCAAGTTATTCTGTCAATCAAAGATACGCCACTTGTGCTAAATTTTTGCAGGCCCCCCCTCTGCAGCAATCGCAGCCCGCAGAACCACCGCGTCCTCGACCGGGCGCCGGTAGTACCGCGCCCGGCGCGCGACCTCGCCGAAGCCGAGCGACTCATACAGCTGCCGGGCCGACGCGTTCGATGCCCGCACTTCGAGATACACCGTGCGGACGCCCAGCCCGGCAAGTTCCTGGAGCACGCGCTCGACCAGCGCGCGACCGATCCCCTGGCGTCGATGTGTAGGCGCCACGCCCAGATTGAGGATTTCTCCCTCGTCGGCGGCGCTGTGCGCGACGACGTAGCCAGCGACTACGCCCTGCCGTTCGGCCACGAGGAACGGTACGCCCGACGCCACGCACTCCGTGAAATCATTCGCCGACCAGGGATCGGAGAACACGGCCCGCTCGATCGCGCCGACGTCGCCGACGTCAGCCAGCCGGGCGGGGCGAATCGGGCAGCGGGCGACCGTGACGCGCCTCCCATCTGGCCTGCGCTTCCGCAGGACGTCCGTACACCGGCTCCGCGGTGACCGGGTCCTCGATGGCGCGGCCGGTGCCTGCGCGGTCCACGAGCGCGAGGAGCATGGTCGCCGCGGGCGGGAGGCTCTCGAGCGGCAGCGGAGCGGTCCCGATCCAGCGGGTGACTTCCTCGGCGTAGCGTACCGCTCCGTCACCCACGACCACCCGGGGGCGCACCGGCGCGACGCTCGCCAGCTCCGCCATCGTGAGCACGGCGGGCGCGACCAGCGTCTCTACCCGATCGGGGTGAAACACATACAGTGCGCCGTAGACCTGTCCGCGGAGCGCATCGAAGCAGGCCGCCACGGGCTCGGCCCCGAGCTTCAGGGCGGCTCCCGCCGCGGCGGCCATGAGCGAGGGAATCGCCCGGAGCTCGAGCCCCGCTTCGTGAGCGAGCCCTTTGGCCGCCGCCCAGCCGATCCGGAGCCCGGTGAAGCTCCCGGGCCCATCGCCCACCACGAGCCCCTCGAGATCCGCCGGCCGAATGCTCAGCCGGCTGAGGGCGAAGTCGACGAGGCGAATGATCTCGGCGGCGTGACGACGCGCACCCTGCATGTGTGCCCCGCTCTGCGCCACCGGCGGCCGACCGGCGGCGACGCTCGCGATCTCGGTCGCGGTGTCGAGGGCGAGCCACATACCGCCGCTCATCCCCACCCCCCCAAAATGCGGAATGCGGAGTGCGGAATGCGGAATGGACCGAGCGCTGGTCGATTTCGACTGCTCGCTCCCGGGATCGAACCATCCCCTTCAATTCCGCACTCCGCATTCCGCATTCCGCACTCACGAGGCGTTGCACGGCCTCTCATCGGAGCTCCTCGAGCTCGCGGAGGTCCGCTGCCTCAACGTACGCCAGGTGGAAGTGCCGATCGAGCGGTGGCGTCCATGGCCCCGCGCGCTCGGGCCATTCGATCAGGACGATGGCCCCGTCGCGTACCATGTCGTCGAATCCCAGGTCCTGCGCCTCGGCCGGGGACCGGAGGCGGTAGCAGTCGACGTGATAGACCACCCGGCCCTCGGGCGTGCGGTACTGGTGGACCAGCGCGTACGTCGGACTGGTGGCGAGCCCTCGAGCACCCAACCCCCGGCAGATCGCCTGGACGAACGTGGTCTTGCCGGTGCCGAGCTCACCGGACAACCCGACGACGACCGGCGCCGCGAGTTCGCGGCCGAGCGCCTCACCGAACCGGTTGAGGGCGTCCGCCGAGAGGCGCATGCGGGGAGCGGACGGCGTCGCCGTCGGCCCGGAGCTCGAGGATCTGATCGCGCAGCACCGCGGCCAGCTCGAAGTCGAGATCTTCGGCCGCGGCTTGCATCTGGCTCTCGAGCAGCTGGATGAGGGCATCGCGCTCTTTGGCGTCCGTGGGCCGGTGGAACCCGGCCGCGGCGGGCTTGGCGGTCTTCGCGTCCGCCACGCGCGTCGCGAATCGCACCTGGTCCACCGACTTGACGATCGAGCGGGGGGTGATCCCGTGCTGCTCGTTGTACGCGAGCTGCACGTCGCGCCGGCGGCTCATCTCGTCGAGGGCGCGCTGCATCGAGCCCGTGACCCGGTCGGCGTACAGGATCGCCCGCCCCTCGAGGTGCCGCGCCGCGCGACCGACGGTCTGGATGAGGGACCGGTCCGAGCGCAGGAACCCCTCCTGATCGGCGTCGAGGATCGCCACCAACGACACCTCGGGCAGATCGAGCCCTTCGCGCAGCAGGTTGATCCCCACGAGCACGTCGAACTCACCCAGGCGCAAGCCGCGGATGATCTCGACGCGCTCGATCGCGTCGATCTCGGAGTGCAGATAGCGGACCCGCACCCCGTGCTGCTGCAGGTAATCGGTGAGATCCTCCGCCATGCGCTTGGTGAGGGTGGTGACGAGCACGCGCTCGTTCTTCTTCTCCCGCAGCCGGATCTCGTGCAGCAAGTCGTCCACCTGGCCCTTCACCGGACGGACCTCCACCTGCGGGTCGACGAGACCGGTGGGCCGGATGATCTGCTCGACCACGACGCCGCCGGAGAGCTTGAGCTCCTCCTCCCCCGGCGTGGCCGAGACGAACAGGATCCGCGGCACGAGACGCATGAACTCGTCGATTCGCAGCGGTCGGTTGTCGAGCGCCGAGGGCAACCGGAAGCCGTAGTCCACGAGCGTCTGCTTGCGGGAGCGGTCTCCTTCGAACATCCCGCCGAGCTGGGGCAGCGTCTGGTGCGACTCGTCGATGATGCAGAGGTAATCATCGGGGAAGTAGTCGAGCAGGCACGCGGGGCGCTCGCCCACCGCGCGACCCGTGAGGTGCCGCGAATAGTTCTCGATGCCGGTGCAGCGGCCCACCTCGAGCAGCATGTCGACGTCGAAGTTGGTGCGGGACTCGAGGCGCTGGGCTTCGAGCAGCTTGTTTTGAACCCGCAGCTCGGCGAGGCGCTCCTTGAGCTCGGCCCGGATCGCCACAACGGCGCGCTCGATGGTCGGCCGCTCGGTGACGAAGTGGGTGGCCGGATACACCGCGGCCCGCGCCAGCTCCGCGATCGTGTTGCCGGTGAGGGGATCGATCTTCGCGATCCGCTCCACCGTGTCGCCCCAGAATTCGACACGCACGGCCTGCTCGTCGTAGGCCGGGAACACCTCGATCGTATCACCCCGCACCCGGAACGTCCCGCGCTCGAAGGCCGTGTCGTTGCGCTGGTACTGGACCCCGACCAGCGCTTCCAGCAGGGCGTCGCGGCCGCGCTCCTCGCCGACGCTCGCGGTCACGAGCCGCTGGCGGTACGCCTCCGGGTCGCCTAGGCCGTAGATCGCCGACACGCTCGCCACGATCACTACGTCCTCGCGTTCCATGAGGCTGGACGTGGCACGCAGCCGTAAGCGGTCGATGTCGTCGTTGATCGAAGAGTCCTTCGCGATGTACGTATCGGTCTGGGGGACGTACGCCTCGGGCTGGTAGTAGTCGTAATACGAGATGAAGAACTCGACGGCGCTCTTCGGGAAGAACGCCTTGAGCTCGCCGTAGAGCTGGGCGGCCAGGGTCTTGTTGTGGGACAACACGAGCGTGGGGCGCCCGAACCCGGCGATGACGTGGGCCATGGTCATCGTCTTGCCGGAGCCGGTGACGCCCAGCAGCGTCTGGTAGCGATCGTCCCGCGCGAGGCCCCCGGCCAGCTCCCGGATAGCACGCGGCTGATCCCCCGCCGGCGCGAACGGCGATACGAGGTCGTACGGCATCAGAGAAAGTTAACCGACCGGGGCTTGCGTCTGGGGGCCCGACTCGCGGCGGGACACGTCCATCACACCTTTCACCCGCCGGATCGCCCGGATCACCTTGTTCAAGTGGGTCTGGTTCTCGACTTCCACCAGCACGGAGCCGAACACCGCGCCGTCGCGCGTCGAGATCTCCGCCGAGCGAATGTTGGTGCCCGATTCGCTGATGGCGGTGCAGATGTCGGCATACAGGCCGCGCCGGTCCTCCCCGCCCACGGCCAGGCGCACGACAAACGTCTCCCCCTCCGATTCCTGCCAGTCGATCTCGATGCGACGCTCGGCCTCCGTCGAGAGGAGGAGCAGATTGGGACAATCCGAGCGGTGGATCGAGATGCCGCGCCCCTGGGTGACGTAGCCAACCACCAGGTCCCCGGGCACCGGCTGGCAGCACTGCGCATACCGCACCATCAGCCCGTCCACGCCCTGGATCTTGATGCCGCGGCCGAGCCGCAGCCGCTCGATCACGCGACCGAACGCCGTCGGCTTGGGCGCCTGCAGGTCCTCGGCCGGGAGGTCGGGGTACAGCGCCCGCATCATGGTCCCGAGCGCGATGTCGCCCCGCCCCAGCGCGGCCTGCAGTTGCTCCGCCGTCCCGACGGAGAGCTCCGTCGCAGCGCGCTCGAGGCGCTCGGCATCGGGTGCCTGCAGGCGCCGCCGCCGCACCTCCCGCGCGAGGATCTCCTGGCCGAGCTCCAGGCTCTTCTCGTGCTCCTCGCGGCTGATCCATTGCCGGATCTTGTGGCGCGCCCGGGCGGTCTGCACGTGGGCCAGCCAGTCGCGGGACGGCTTGGCCTGCGGGCTGGTCATCACCTCCACCGTGTCGCCGTTTTTCAGCGGGCGGTGCAGCGGCGCGATGCGGCCGTTGATGCGGGCGCCCTGACAGTGCTGGCCGACTTCCGTATGCACCGCAAACGCGAAGTCGATGGGCGTCGCGCCCTTCGGCAGACGCTTCACGTCGCCGCGGGGCGTGAACACGAAGATCTCGTCCTGGTAGAGGTCGACTTTCAGGAACTCGAGAAATTCCTCGGGCGTGTGCGCGTCCTGCTGCAGCTCGAGCAGCTGGCGGAACCACGCGAGGTGGCGGTCCAGCTCATCCGGGCTCTTGCGGCCCTCCTTGAAGAGCCAGTGCGCCGCGATACCGTACTCCGCAGTGTGGTGCATCTCATGGGTACGGATCTGGATCTCGTACAGCTGGCCGCCCGGCCCGAACACGGTGGTGTGGAGCGACTGGTAGCCGTTCGACTTCGGGCTCGCGATGTAATCCTTGATGCGCTCCTGCAGCGGCGTCCACTTGTGGTGGATCACCCCCAGGACGTGATAGCACTCGGGGATATCGTTCACCAGCACGCGCACCGCGAGGAGGTCATAAATCTCCTCGAACGGCTTGTCGCGCTTCTTCATCTTCTTGTAAATCGACCAGAGGTTCTTGGGGCGGCCGGTGATCTCGTAGCCGGTGAGTCCGGCAGCCCGCAGCTCTTCGGCGAGCGGGATCCGCAGTCGCTCGATGGTCTCTTCACGCTCGCTCTTTCGCGCCTTGACCTTGCGCGCCAGCGCGCGGTAGTCCTCGGGCTCGAGGAACTTGCAGGCGAGGTCCTCGAGCTCGGCCTTCACGCCCGCCATGCCAAAGCGGTGCGCCAGCGGTGCATAGATCTCGCGGGTCTCGAGCGCGATGCGGCGCCGCTTTTCCGGATCCAGGTGCTCCAGCGTCCGCATGTTGTGCAGCCGGTCGGCGAGCTTGATGATGATGACGCG
>Ga0209350_1001389_pt1 | contig 10688 bp, 9 predicted proteins | sample GraSoi013_2_20cm_2_FD_185822 | JGI IMG/M metagenome (GOLD analysis project Ga0209350, IMG submission 185822) | Grasslands soil microbial communities from the Angelo Coastal Reserve, California, USA - Sample 09_27_2013_2_20cm (SPAdes) (version 2) | ecosystem: Environmental > Terrestrial > Soil >...
CTCCGTGAACTCCTCGCGAGTTTGATAGTGCATTCTTCTTGTTCTTGACCGCTACCTGGGCGCAGTACTCTCTCTTGGTGCCGGTCTCCTTGAGATATCGAGCCATCTCCATTCCTGCAAGGAATCTAGGATCGGCGTCGAAGTGGTGATGAGAATAGACTGGGTCGTAGGCGAAACTGGCTATTTCTTCAGGGTTCACGACATCGGAAATCTTGCTGTGAGATTCTACGACCGCGACATCAGCGATGCCGGACATGATGTGCATACAGGCTGTAGCTAGTCCGATTATTCCATCTGAGGAGATAGTGCATAATGGTCGTAGAACCGCGCCCAACTGGTCAGGCATATATTCGTCTGAGATGCTGATTCCTTCCCAGAAATCCTCGGTACAGCAGACGAAGCTCTGAACATCCTTCCGAGGATCTATTCCCGCATCCTCATAGGCGCGAGTTGCAGCTTCAAACATCAACTCTCGGGTCGAGAGTCCGGGGGTCATTGAGTCGAAGCCGGCGTAGCCTACCCCAACGATTCCTATCTGGAACGGCAAGAATCCATCAGGAAAATCGGCGAGGAATTGCTTACTATAAGACTTCCGCGAGAAAAAATGGTTACTGCGTCATTATTCGTGGCGTTCCGCAACTAGTGCAGAAATTAGCGGTAGGCGAGAGCGGCTGCCCGCATGACCTGCAGAAGCCAGATCCGAGAGCAGGTGTGGGAATCGGTTGTGCTTGAATCATCGCTTGCCGCTGTCTCCCCTTTCTCGCGACGGCTACTGCTACCACAATGGCGATTAGTATCGGCGGTATGATTAGTGTGATCAGTTCTGGAAGACTGAAGACTTTGGCTATGATGGACCCGCCACTGCTGATTGTCTGCGTTGTCGTTGAAGGTATTCCGTAAGGCACTGCTACATGGAAGGTGTAATTGGCAGCTGGCAGCTGTGTGAAGACCGCTTGACCATTATCGTCAGTCCTCAATGTCTCGTTGGTTGAGTCTGGTAGATACATTATGACCGTCGTGTTCTTGACTGGAAGTGAGTAGAAGTATCCGACCACGTGCATCGTGACCGAAAAGACATTTGTCGGGACGATCTGGTTGCTGGCGGTTGAGTTGACCACCGCTCCCGTTGCCACGTTAGTGGCGTGCCATGAGACCTGGTTGATCATCCATTGCCCTGATGGACTGGGAATCTGTTGGTTGTTGTAGGTTGTTAGGAAGATTTCTCTTCCAGTTGAATCAGATAGGGAGACCAAGGTTGGCGTGAGGCTGTTCCCATCCATGTCGACGAAGGAAAGCGGCGGAAGATTCCAGTTGTTTCCAACGCACGACAGCGTTATCGTCGACCACAAGTCTGAGCCATTGGAGACGCCGCTCCCGCACTGATTAGTCGGATAGGATATGTCACTACCTGTCAGAAAGTCGTTTTGTTTTCCGAAAACTTCAGTTGCGCTGTAGGGATTGGCAAGGGCCATGGAGCTAGTTGCGCCGTACCCAATGTGGACCTTTCCAACCGGAACTAGTTGCCATGGGCTAGTGATTGTCTCATACATGAAATTCTTGAATTCGGCAGGGCCAATAACGTCCGTGTTTGAGGTAGTCTGTGCTACCTCTGCGAGAACCGCAGCGGAGTGGCTCCCTGAGTTAGCGTCGCCGGAGCCTAGGTAGTACTGCTGTCCTTGGGCTGGGCTGGATCCTAAGAACTGGTCGTCCATGTAGAATGCCCAGATTCCGCTCCCAGTGAAGTTCATGGTATAGGTGTGCCAGGATCCGATTGGGCCGGCTGATCCCGCGGGACCGATTATCGGTGGAGAGTCTGTGTTTCCTGCTGGGAAGAATTCGTAGAACCATGCGCAGCAGTAGTACTGGTTCGTCGTTGTTAGGCCGTTATAGTATCCGACCTGGACGAAGGCCCCGTTGGCGAGTATGCTACCGACCCAGTAGGAATGGGCGTCGTTGTTAACCTTGTCATATACGGTCCTTATCATAACGCTCGCACCGACGCTGTTGTAAATGCTAGAGTCGCCGATCGCTCCTTCTTGGAACCAGTAAGGGTCGCCGCTCGTAGCGCTTGTCACTCCCATGGGGCCTTGAGGTATCAGAAGAGGCCGCCCAGAAACGGGTGTATCGGGAGTTGAATTATGATTCGAGCTTACTCCTCCGAAGTAGATTATACCGACGACCGCGAGAATGATAATGCTCAAGGTCCTCGCGCTCGGGCATCGCCAGCTGGTCAAGATCAAGAGGAGAAAGCCGGTGCGGTGCTGAAAAACGTGTTGTACTAAAGATTAAACGGACCAAGGATAGGGCCGATGATCGGAGAGTCTCGATGGTCGGTTTCTTTGGGCCGGAACAGAAAGAACTCGTTCGGATGATGTATGGATCAGCTTCTGAAGATTATCTGCTCCTCCTTGAGTCGTTGGGCGATTTCTTCGAGAAGGAGATCGAGCCGACGGCTCGCCATACCGACTTGAAGGCAGAGTTTCCTCGCGAGAACATTCGGAAACTCTTCGAGCAAGGATTCACCAGCATGGGCTTTCCAAAAGACTTTGGTGGATTGGAGCTTCCCTGGCCTATTTACGTCGCAGCTATGGAGATGTGCGGGAAGGCTTGCGCCAGCACCGCTCTTTCGCTCGCCATTCACGGGACATGTTGTGAGGGCGTTCGTCAGTTCAGTAATCCTGGTCAGAAGAAGGAGTATCTTCCTCAGATGATAAGCGGTAAGAAGTTCGCTGGTTTCTCATTAACCGAGCCTGGCGCGGGCTCTGATGCGCGGAATCTGCAGACCATTGCCCGTCTCGAGGGTGGACAATGGGTGGTGAATGGTACGAAGATGTTCACCACAAATGGCGGCTATTGCGACCTCTACTTCCTCTTCGCCAAGACGCCGAAAGGGCCCTCAGCATTCCTCGTTGACGCAAGGTCTGCGAAGTCTAGTAAGCATATCGACAAGCTGGGATACCGAGGCTCGGTCACCGCGGAGGTTGTCTTCGAGAATGCTCATGTTCCAAAGGAGAACCTCGTCGGTACAGAAGGGGAAGGTTTCGAGTATGCGAAAAAGATGCTGTTCGGAGGACGAGTGACTGTCGGGGCCATTTCCACGGGGATCGCGCGGGCTGCTTTTGACAAGGCTGTCAAGTACAGCAAGGACCGGACCGCCTTCGGCAAACGGCTTTCAGACTTTGAGATGATACAGTCCAAGCTCGCCGACATGCTGACGGACATCAACGCGTCGAGAATGATGGTCTACCGAGCCGCATACTTGAAGGACCAAGGCAAACCGTTCGAATCTGAAGCGGCCCAAGCGAAGGTCTTTGCGAGCGAGCACGGGTTGAGAGTCTGCGACGAGGCGATTCAGATACACGGAGGCTATGGTTATGCGGACGAGTTCGATGTGCACAGGCACTGGCGAGATTCTAGGCTCAATACTGTCGGGGAAGGGACCTCGGAAATAATGAGATTGATCATCTCGAAGCATATCATCAAAGGATGAACGTGACCTCTCGCTAATTTCGCCGATATGGAGAATGCCCGGACTCTTTCTGAGGGCTTGGCAAGCGAGACGATTCGGAGTGATTTCTGGGAGGGTTCTTCTAAAGGGGCAGTTTGTGTCGCGGGAATTTTTTATTTCCTAAATTCTAGGACGGGTCCATTCGCCGTCTGGAGCGTTTTCTTGGCGAGATTATCGGTTTGTCGCGCAGAACTGGCGAGTTAGCGATTTTTCGAGAAGCGTCCATCTGTAACAATGCACGCTTGAAGTGGACACCATATGAAAAGCCCCTCCCAGATCGTCGATCTGAGCTTGATCTGGACGAGAAGTCCATCTCAGGATGTGGAATATGCCCCTTCGTTAGCCGCCGAAGGTTAGCTTCCTCCCAGAGGTAAGCAGCAAAACAACCATGAGAACGCAATGAGCTTTGATTATTGTTCTGGCTTTGTTCTAGGCGATTTTTGTTAACTTACCCCAGAATTCGGGCACTAGAAGATCGCAGATTTAACCCCAAGGTTATTACAATCCACGGGGCAGGTGACGGTTATCTGGAATAGTCGTGTTTACAATCAGAAGAGCCGGGAATTAGTTGAGAGCGCTAATCATCGGAGCAGGGAGGATAGGAATGCACCTTATTCGGTACCTCTCGAGCAGCGATGACAATCGACTGACCGTTATAGAGAAGAAGCAGGAGCGCTGCAAGGAAGCATCCACCAACTCTGATGCTACTATTCTCAACGCCGATGGCTCCAAGCCTGACGTTCTCAAGCTAGCAGAGGCCTCACAAGCGGACATAGTCATAGTTACAACGGACGACGACAGAGTCAACCTGGCCGCAACCAGACAGGCGAAGAAGGAGTTTGGTGTTCCCCGCATTATTGCTGTGGCGAACAGTCCCAAGAACAAGGAACGACTAAGGGAAGCAGGGGCTGACATGGTCATCTGCCCGGCCGAGTTAGCCCTCAAAGATCTCGAAAACATGCTGGAGAGAGACCGCGCGGTCACGCTCATGTACCGATCGGAATTGGACCTGCGGGTTGCTGAGACAGTAATTCCGCTCAACGCGACCCTCATCGGAAAGAAGATTCATGAGATACAGATGCCCGAGAAGTGCAGAGTCGCCCTAGTATGTAGAGACAGCAGCTACGTCTTCCCCGAACCCGAGCTCGAACTAAAATCCGGAGACAAGGTTCTGCTTCTAGGCGACGCGCCATCTGTCGCACGAACCGTGGAACTCTTAAGGTCAAGCGAAACAGCCTAACACCCTTCGGGGAAGGGCTGGACAAAGAGTGGCCTCCAACATATTCGACCTGTTCACCAGTCCGCCCGCCGAGCAGATCCTCACCATAATACTCATTCTCGTACTCACCTTCTCAGTCGTCCGGGTATACAGGAGCATCATTACAAGAATAGCAGGCACTGTCCCATCTGGATTGATAGTCAGCCTGCAACAGATAGGAACGTGGTCCATCAGGATATTCGGCGCCTTCTACATACTCAACACACTCAACGTCAACATACTCCTACTAGTCGCGCTACTCTCCCTCGGGGGTCTCGCGATGATCGTGGCCTACAGGAACATTCTTGCTGACATGGCCGCGTCCCAGTTCGTGTCCACATTCCAGCCGTTTAAGGTAGGAGAATGGATCGAAGTGCAAGACTACTACGGACGAGTAATCGAGAGAAATCTGATACAATCAAAGATCCTTACACCAGACAACGAAATAGTCATCATCCCGAACTCGACATTGCTGAGAAGATCTGTTGTCAATCGCACCCGCTCAGGAGCCCTCCGCATCCAAATACCAGTCGCAGTCAGCACAGAGGTAGACCTGACGAAAATTGAGGATCAACTGCTACACATCGCTGAGGGCAGAAAGGTCGACCTTCTACCAGATACGACTCCCCAAGTCCGTGTCACCCAAGTAACTCCCCAAGAGACCCAGCTTGTCCTCCTCCTACAGATCGCCAACCCTGCCAAACGGGACCAGATAATTTCTGAAGTTCAGAAGAAATTCTACGAACTTCTCTCCAAGAGGAACTAGGCCCAAATAGTCTCAAATATCATTCCTTTGGAGCACCCAGCAGTTTCAGGGCTCTAAAGGATAACTGAGGAACTTCTGTTTGACACAGCCCGCCCAGAGACCTGCCGGGCGCAGAAGACAAGGACTTAGACGAAACATCGGCATTCTGGGCAACTTTGCCTTTGGCTACGCCGATGTAGCAGAAGGGATCTACTTCACTCTGGGCCTCGTCGTGATCTACGCGGGTGCAGCCGCAACATACGCATACCTCTTCGCAACAATAGCCTACATTCTCACAGCCCTCTGCTACGCAGAACTCTCGAGCTCCTACCACCAAGCAGGGGGCGCATTCGTATACGCCAGAAAGGCCTTCGGACAAAAAATCGCTTTCCTCGCAGCCTGGGCACTGCTCCTCGACTACGTCGTCACCACCGCCATATCTGCCCTAGCCGCCATCGGCTACCTAGGCTATCTTATTCCACAACTCAATGGACCACTATTAATCGGAGGGGCGACAGCGGCCGCAATACTGCTTCTGATGAGCCTCAATATTTTTGGAATAGGTGAGTCAGCCAAATTCTCGTACTTCCTCGTCCTGTTCAACATAGTTGGAGTAGCCACCATCCTAGTCACTGGCTACTTGTTTTCCTATAGACCCGGCCTCAATACGATTCACTTCGGAACGTCTCCGACAGTTCCCAACTTCCTCTATGCGATCACCATAGCCATGTCCTCCTATCTCGGGATAGAAGTCATATCCCAGACCGCGGGAGAAACCAAGAGACCAGCTAAGAATATCCCAAGAGCCGTATTTCTGATCAGCGCAGCCGTTGTGGTGGCCACGCTTTCCTTCTCAACTCTCGCACTCGGAGTGAGAAGCTTCCAGGATTTCGTGGACAATCCAACCAGCATTAACGACCCGGTAGCTTTCCTCGCGCTCGCTCTCCCGAACGGCTGGATTCTTGCTGGCCTCGCAGCCTTCTTGGGCATGTCCGTCCTTCTAGTAGCTTCCAACGCAGGAATAGTCGGAGCATCACGAATAAGCTACGCGATGAGCCAAGACGGAGTAATACCGAAGACGTTTGGAAGACTCCACAAAAAGTACAGCACTCCCTTCATCTCAATCGTGGCCTTCTCCTCCATATCCGTTGCCCTAGCCTTTTCGGGAGAACTCAGCCTTGTCGCGGAGCTGTACAATTTCGGGGCACTAATCGCCTACGTGATCGTCGGCCTAAGCCTAATCTCCCTCAGAAATAAAGAGAAGGCAATCTTTCGCCCATTCAAGACTCCTGGAAGCATCAACATCAAGCCATTCTGGAGGAAACCCAGCGAAACATCGGATAGCAACGAGCAGTATTCGATTCCGATCATTGGGGTGCTATGCATCATCGCGGACCTAACGATCTGGCTTCTGGTAGTTACTCTCCATCCGCTTGGAAGAGTCTTCGGCAGCATATGGATGGGCTTTGGCCTCTTGGTATTTTTCGCATACACAAGAATTCGGAAAGCGAAAGGCGGCCCTCCGACTGACTCATCTTCAGCAGAAGTGAGCTAAGGCCCCTACCGTAGAACTCAGGCTACTCTTTGAGCCTCTTCAAACGCTTCTCTATCACATCGACCTGTTTCAACAGAAATGACCTGTATGCTCGTAGAAGCTTGACCTGCTGCGTCTTCGTTTGCGCATCGATCGTATTCATCGTTCGCTTGAACGTTTCAGAGGTCTTCTCTAGAGTCTCGTCTATTGTAGCAGAGACCTTCGGGGCCCTGTCTTGTACAAACTTGCTAGTCGAATCAACCCAAGTCTTGCTGGCCGAGGCAACATCTCTTCGAGCATGATCTATGTCTCGGCGTATTCTTCCAAGAGCAATCTTGATGTCACGCCGCACATGCTCAGATCCTTTGTTCGAAGACAATTCAGGACGACGGGTATAATCTTCCCCAGATAAGTCTTCAATTTCACCTAGTCCCACCTAACCAATATTACGTAGAATCAAAGCCGACCATCAGCATGAAGGGAATCAAGGAGAAGGTCTACCACGCTTGGAAGACTGGAACTTATCCTAGTCCGGCGACGAAGACCCTTGGTATCAAGATACTAGAGCTCTCCAAGGGACGGTCCCTAGTCGAAATGGAGGTCGACGAGCATCTCCACAACATGTCAGCCACTATGCATGGGGGAGTAATGGCTGACATTGCCGACGCAGCCATGGGAATTGCCATTTCCACCACGATATCTCCTGACGAGGATTTTACAACGATGGAGATGAAGATCAGTTTTTTCAGGCCTCACATCAAAGGACCATTGCGGGCAGAAGGGATCGTGGCGAAACGAGGAAAGAGGGTCGCCTTTGCGGAAGCGGTCCTGACGAATCAGCAGAATCAGATTATTGCCAAGGCAAACGGCACGTGGCTCTTCTTGACCTCGTAGATTTTTAGATCTCAGTCAGACCTCCATCCTAATTGCGATGACTGATCATGCTTGCCTAGATTTCTAGACGCACTCTGTATTCGCCAAATTTGTTTCTGAAGATGTCGCTGATCTCGCCGACAGTACACTCCGATCGGACTGCTCTCAAAATATCTTCAACCAAGTTAAAATCCCCAGAAGCGGCATTCCCAAGTCTTGAAAGGGCGCTCTTCACTTTCGCTTTGTTTCTTGCATTCTTGAAATTCCTCAACCGTTGAATCTGTCTCCTCTCCATTCTTGGGCTAATTCGCTGAATGGTCACTTCTTTTTGATCCCCTTCTTTGAACCGGTTTACCCCGACGATTACTGTCTGACCCTCATCCACGGACCGCTGAAACTTGTAGGCGCTTTCTTGAATCTGTCTGTGAACGAATCCGGATTCAATGGCTTTCCTCGCACCTCCAAGCTGTTGTACCCTGTCGATGAGGGTAGTGACCTGGGTTTCGAGCGTTTTTGTCAAGGATTCCAGATAATAACTTCCTCCTAGCGGATCCGCGGTGCGGCTCACTCCAGATTCATGCGCGATAATCTGCTGGGTCCGTAGCGCAATTCTGACAGAATCTTCGGTGGGAAGACCCAGAGCCTCGTCACGGGAGTTTGTGTGAAGCGACTGAGTGCCTCCGAGGACGGCCGCTAGTGCCTGGATCGAGACTCGAGCAATGTTGTTGTCAGGTTGCTGGGCGGTCAGGGTCTCGCCGCTAGTCTGAGCATGAAATCGGAGTTTGCAAGACTCAGGGTCGTGAGCTTTGAAACGTCTTCTCATTATGCTCGCCCATATTTTTCGAGCTGCCCTGAACTTTGCGATCTCTTCGAGAAAGTCGTTTCGACATGCGAAGAAGAATGAGAGCTGGGGAGCAAAGTCATCGATCTTGAGACCGCGAGCCAGTGCGGCTTCTACGTATTCAATGGCATTTGAGAAACAGAACGCAAGTTCCTGAATGGCATCGGCCCCGGACTCACGAATATGATAGCCGCTGATACTAATGGGATGCCAATGAGGCATTTTCCTAGCAGAATATTCTATGAGGTCGACCGCGAGTCTCAGAGAAAACTCGGGCGGATAGATGTAGGTATTCCGGGCAATGTACTCTTTCAGAATATCATTCTGCGTAGTTCCACGCAACTGCCTTTGCGGGACCCGTTGCTCCAGTCCAACAGCGGCATACAGGCAGAGCAGAATCGGAGCCGTAGAGTTGATTGTCATGCTAGTGCTGATTTTGCCAAGGTCGATTCCATCGAACAGCCGTCTCATATCGTCGATACTGCTGATAGCGACTCCGACCTTGCCCACTTCCCCATGCGCTCTCTGATGATCAGAGTCAAGGCCCAGCTGCGTTGGAAGGTCAAAGGCAGTGCTAAGTCCAGTTTCCCCGTGAGAGATTAGATACTTGAATCGCCGGTTGGTTTCGCTGGCTGAACCGAAGCCAGTGTACTGCCTCATCGTCCAAAGTCGGTCCCGATACATGTTCGGGTAGATTCCCCTAGCGTAGGGGAACTCTCCGGGTTTTCCGAGAGACCTAACCATTGTTGCAGAGGTGTCTCGATTGTCGTATGATGTCTTGACAGGTATTCCTGAGTCTGTCGTCATGCGATCAGGCATTTGCTGACACGTCTAATCTTGCAATGGCCTTCACAAGTCTTGAGGCCGCTGTCTCAGGGTCTAACTCCTTTTTCGCGACTTGTCCGAGTAAACGCTGCCATGACCTTTCTCGCTTGAGACGGGCGACTGTCTCAGTGTAAAAGTCTGAAAACGCAGCCTCGATAAGTTCGGACTCCAGCCGCTTTTTCGCTCTCTCCTCTCTCATGCCGTGATTCTCTAGGAATTTCTGGAATTTTTGGATGTTGTCCACTAGTGAGGACACTCCTATTCCTTTGATTGCAACCGTCTTTAGCACAGGCGGTCGCCATCCATTCTTTTCTTGCAGCCCGCTCGCGACATTGAACATTGTCTTCGATGGATTGGTTATGTCTGCCTTGTTGACGACGAAAATGTCACCGATCTCATTGAACCCAGCTTTGAACGCTTGAACTTCGTCCCCGAGCTGCGGCATTAGAACTACCACTGTAGCGTCAACCGCGGTAGCGACTTGGACTTCTGTCTGGCCTGCTCCGACCGTCTCCACTATTACTACGTCCATTCCCGCGGCGTCGAGAACCCTGATGGTGTTTATCGCGGCGCGCGCAAGACCTCCCACATCGCCCCGAGAAGCCATGCTGCGAATGTAGACCTCTCTATCGAGACTATGGTCCATCATCCGTATTCTGTCGCCTAAGATTGCGCCTCCCGTGAATGGACTGGAGGGGTCTATGGCCAAAACACCCACCTTTCGACCTCTCCTACGGAACTCTTGGATCGCCTTGTCGACGAGGGTGCTCTTGCCGGTTCCTGTGGGACCTGTAATCCCAACAGTGAAAGCTCTTCCTGTACTTGGATAGAGCTCGTGAATTAGTCTGCGACGAGCGAGGCCTGCACTCTCAACAATGGAAATGGCCTTGGCAAGGGCCCTATGATCGCCCTTCAGCACTCTCGAGGCCAGCTCACTAACCAAGTCAGAGCCCTGATTGTTGGACGGGTCCGGAACGTATTTCAACGTTCAGAAGACGGTCACATGAAGATAATGGAGAAATAGGAAAATCCGACGTGGTATTGTTGTATTGTGACTATTTTGGTAAAGGGCTATTGGAAGAAGGTTCTGGACGAGGTCAAGAG
>Ga0209350_1001390_pt1 | contig 10678 bp, 9 predicted proteins | sample GraSoi013_2_20cm_2_FD_185822 | JGI IMG/M metagenome (GOLD analysis project Ga0209350, IMG submission 185822) | Grasslands soil microbial communities from the Angelo Coastal Reserve, California, USA - Sample 09_27_2013_2_20cm (SPAdes) (version 2) | ecosystem: Environmental > Terrestrial > Soil >...
TCGATGTCGAAGGTCCGGTTCCACTACACGTTCGGCACGTGGCACGACGGGGTGGCAGGGAACATGGCCGACGTGCTCTACCAGATTGCCCTGATCGCCCGGCGGGATCGCGGCGATGTCTCATCCCACGACTTCGACGCGGTGAATGTCCATGACCGAATGTTCGACAACCTGTTCCGCGGCCTGAAGGTCATCGATCCGACGACCTTAGATCTCTACATCGACTATTGGCATGTCGATCCCTCGTTCATCGCATCAGCGGCCGACGTATGGCCAGCCACGCCGTGGGAGGTCGGCGAACTCGCGATGGCGACCACCCTCCACGACCACACGCGGGTCAGTGAGTTGACCGCGGCGTTCGACGGGCTCGACGCGATCGACCTAGCGAAGGGGCCTGCCGTTGAATTCATGGACCGGGAGATTTCGTCGGGGAATATCACCACCCGCGGTCCGTCCGTGACGAAGCCGCCCGGCTTCGAGTCGTACGTCACCCAATCCGAGGCCGAGGCACGGTGGACGGCGCTTCAGAGTTGGCGGACCGCTCACGGTCACTATTTCGTTAGCAACGGCCCGTACTTCTTGGATTCGGTCGATCCGGCGGCGAGCCAGGCAACGGTCCGAAACTTTGCGGGCTATCCGTTCCCGCGCGATCGATGGGAGGCGCTCCTGAACCCACCGGTCCCGAATCTCGCGATCGATCCGATCGACGATGTCCAGCAAGGCGATGAAGCGTCCGTCTCCATGTTCACGAGGGTCAACGGAAAATTGTTCGATGATGCGACCGTCCACTTCCGCATCCAAGCCGTCGGCAGCCCGGACACCTTGCTGTCGGGAATTCCGGACCACGTCGGGAAAGGAGAGTGGCAGGCCGACCTGAGCGCGGACTTCACGAGGAATTTGGCGCCGGGAACCTACTCATTCCAGGCTGCCTCGAGCGCGAATGCGAACTTCGTCGTCGCGTTCGCGGACCGGACGTTCCGAATCGTCTCCGCGAACAACGCGATGAGCCCGATGTTCGTGACCTCGATCGAATCGGCGCCGACGCCTAGCGCGGCCCCGATTCAACTCGGCGCCGCCGCCTGGGACGATCGCGGCTCCGCTCGCATTTCAATCTCGTTCCGCGGATCGGGTTGAGACGACTGGACCCTCGTCCGGGTGGCTCGAGTTCACCGCGAAGACGCCACGAGGCCTCCGCAACGATTCCGGGACCGATGGCGAAGGGCCAGTCCTTCATGCCTTCATCGATTCCCGCGTGCCGCTCCGCAAGAATCTCCAGAACCCCAGGAGGATCGAGGAGGCAGGCACCGCGATGAACCAGAGGGCCAGGACCCAACCGGCCCCCGGGCGCGCGTCGCAGAGCGATGGGATGAGGGAGAACAGGACGCCGTTCAGGCAGAAGACCTCGAGCAGGCCCCACACGGGGATCCCGGAGAAGGCGAGGGCGAGCGCCAAGTACGTTGAATCACGGTCCTCCCTCCAGAGCGGACGTCCGGCGACGGCGAACAGGGCGGCGATGAACACCATGCCCACGTCGATCAGGACGAGGCTGACCGCGTACCCGTACACCTTGGCGGAAGGGTTCGCGAACGAAAGGCCGCCGGAGAGCGCGAGCACGCCGACCAGCGTCGCGATAATCATGTACGGGATCGGCGAGAGCCTCGGATGCCGATCGAAGAAATCGATGCGCCGGACCTGCCGGTCCCAGAGGAATCGAGACCAGCGGGTTCGCCGGAACCCTCCGCGGCCCACATCCTAGGAACGAGCCCGCGGCTTATCTCGGTAGCGGGGCCGACGGCGCCGTCCGAGCGACGCCAGGACCGCGAAGGAAGGATTAAATACGCCCATGGCATAGATAGCCGGGCCTCCGAGGATCTTGGGCTCTGCGGACATCGGCATCCCGTTTTGCGCTCGAAGGCGACACGTGCACCCTCGACGTGCGCGGGCGTTCGAAGGGGAAGGGTGGAGGCCGCTGGAGGAGCTCGGCTCCGTCGGACAGCGTCCCCTGATACCGATCATATGCATCCTGGACGTGTGCTAAGCCGATAGGTCAGTGGCTAACATGCTGTCTGGGGAATGGCTCGGCTCGGGCGCCGACGAAGGACGTGCCAAGCTGCGAAATGCGTCGGGTAGGCGCAAGGAACCTGTGATCCGACGATCTCCGAATGGGACCTCCTAACCGCGAGGTTGTTCCGAAAGGAACGGGAACCCCCGGAATCGAAGCATCCTAGTACGGGGAGGAAAAGAAACCAATTGGGATGCCCTCAGTAAAGGCGATCGAAGAGGGTACAGAGCAAACCGAAGCCGCCGCCGAAAGGCGGTGGCGGTGTGGTGTTCGGACTCCGGCACACCTGACCCTGTCAACTCGAACTTCGGTGGAACGCCGAGGCCAGAGAGGGTGACAGCCCCGTAGAGGTACACGGGGAAGGTGATTCGGGGTATCCAGAGTAGCGTGCGTCGGAAATCGCGCGCGAAGGTGGGTGGCATAGACATCCAACTCTAAACACGACCCGAGACCGATAGTGCACTAGTAGCGTGAGTGAAAGCTGAAAAGTGCCCTTGACGGGAGGTAAAAAGAGCCTGAAACCAGACAGTGACAGACGTATACGGCGCGAAAGCGACGAAACCCGCAAGGGTGGAGCGGCGTCGTATTATCCGTTGTGAATAACGGGCCAGGGAGTTCTGATCCACGGCGAGGTTAACCGCTTCACGCGGGGAGCCGAAGCGAAAGCGACATGCGCGCAACGCCGCAAGGCGCGAGGCGCGTCGTGAGCTCGCGAGGAGTCGTGGGTGCGATGCCCGAAGCCGGTCGATCTATGCCTGGGTAGGTTGAAGCCCGCCGAAAGGCGGGTGGAGGACCGAACCGATGTTGATGTGCAAATCACTCGGATGACCTGGGCATAGGGGTGAAAGGCCAATCTAGGCCGGGAATGGCTGGTTCCCCCCGAAATCAGTCGCAGCTGGACCTCGGCGGAGGTCGGCCATGGGGTAGAGCGACCGATTGGGCGCTTAGGCGGAGAAATCCGTCGGTGCCCTGTCGAACTCCAAATCCGTGGTCACCGTAGATGCCGGGAGTCGGGTGCCTGGGGTAATCTTGGTATCCGTAAGGGAAACCGCCCAACCTGCAGTTAAGGTCCCTAAGTACGGACTCAGTGCGAATACCAAAGGGAGTCCGTGGTCTCAGACAGCTGGGATGTGGGCTTAGAAGCAGCCATCATTCAAAGATAGCGTAACAGCTCACCAGCCGAGATCATGGGCCCCGAAAAGGGACGGGGCTTAAGTCCGTCACCGATACTGCAGAGCACCGAAAGGTGATCTTGTAGGGGGGCGTCGTGCGCGGGTCGAAGTCGGGCCGTGAGGTCCGGTGGACCGCGTTCGAATGAGGATCCTGGGAGGAGTAGCAGCAAAGTGCGGTGAGAATCCGCACCGCCGAAGGGGCCAGGGTTCCTCGGCAATGCTCGTCAGCCGAGGGTTAGTCGGTCCTAAGTGTTCTCCTAACCGAAGAACGCGAAAGGGAAGCAGGTTAATATTCCTGCACCGCGCGGATCCCTGCCCAACGTCGGACGCATCGCGGCAGGCGGAGTCGTCTAGCCTGGCGATTCAACCGTCGAAGTCCCCGGAGTGCCGTAATGGCGAGAAGGGGATGAACGCGGGAGTAGGGCCGCAAGGCCTTCCGCTCATCCGTGGTGCCCGTGAAAAGGGCGTTGGGGTCAATCCGTGCGACCGTACCAAGAACTGACACAGGTGCCCCTGGGTGAGAAGCCCAAGGCGTGTCGGCGAAAATCCACGCGAGGGAATTCGGCAAATTGGCCCCGTACCTTCGGTACAAGGGGTGCCAGCCGCGCGAGCGGCTGGTCGCAGTGACAGGGGAGCCCCGACTGTTTAACCAAAACGTAGGTGGCCGCCAGATCGAAAGGTTTTGTACGGCCGCTGAAGCCTGCCCAGTGCTGGTATCTGAAAGCCGGTTCCAACCGGACGAAGGACCAGTAAACGGCGGGGGTAACTATGACCCTCTTAAGGTTCCATACGCGAGCCTTAATAAAAATCGGCCATATGCGGGAAACTCCGAGCATCCTCGAGTACCCATCGCGGTAACAATCTCGAGGTGCGGACAATCCGCAGGGAAGGCCGATCTCGGAAGAGGTCGGAACCCTCAGAGACTTTACGCCGATCACCGCGCGCCAGCGGTGAAGATAAAGTCCGACCCTCACGGCGACGTGAGGAGGTCACGAGAAATCGTGATCCGCCTGAATCCCTCGTGAATCAGGTCACGCGAAGTAACAGCAGTGAGCGTAATACCTTGTCGCTTAATTGGCGACTTGCATGAAGGCCCAACGAGAGCTCTACTGTCCCCGCGTGGAGGCCGGTGAAACTGACGTACTGGCGCACAGTCCAGTACCTTCCACCTGAAAGCGAAGACCCCGTGGAGCTTTACTGCAGTCTGCCGCTGCCGTATGATTCTAGATGTGTAGCGTAGGCGGGAGCCGTTACCAGGGCCGGACGCTAGTTCGGTTCCGAGGCACCGATGAAACACCGCCCTTCCGGGTTCGTACGGCTAACACCGCAAGGTGAACAACGGTAGGTAGGCAGTTTGGGTGGGGCGCCACGCCCTCAAAAAGATAACAAGGGCGCCCAAAGGTTAGCTTAGGTGGGTCAGAAATCCACCGTGAACTGTAAGGGGAAAAGCTAGCCTGACGTGGACTTGCCCAACGAGAGTCCACGACTCGAAAGAGGGGCCTAGCGAACCCATGAGCCTGATTTATGCGGGCCATGGATGTCAGAAAAGTTACCCCGGGGATAACTGAGTCGTCTCCGGCTAGAGTTCCTATCGACCCGGAGGCTTGCTACTTCGACGTCGGCTCTTCCTATCCTGGTGGTGCATGAGCTGCCAAGGGTGGGGTTGTTCGCCCATTAAAAGGGATCGTGAGCTGGGTTCAGACCGTCGTGAGACAGGTTTGTTGCTTTTTGGTGGAAGCGCTTTGATGCCTGAGGGGAAGGTCCCTTAAGTACGAGAGGAACGGGGGATCGGCGCCTCTAGTGTATGGGTTGTCTGGCAAGGCATTGCCCAGCAGCCACGCGCCATGCGGATAACGGCTGAAAGCATCTAAGCCGGAAACCGCCCTCAAGACGAGGCATCTTATGGCCGTCGTAGTCGACGACGTTGATAGAGCGGGGGTGTACGCACGAAGCTCGCAAGGGCGACGTGTTCAGCCCGCCGCCACTAACCGCCATAGCCACATCAGCACCCGTCGGTGGTGCGTTGGCGGCTTAGCCGTCAAACAGGACGCGTATGATCGGTCCCGTGTATTTTCCCGCGCAATCACTGCGATAGCCCAAGCTCTCGACTTCTTCATTCAAAGCGTCTACTAGGGGCCATGTCCGACCTTTGGACCGGCGATGTGGGCATTCGTGTCACGGACCTTGAGAGGTCGATCGAGTTCTACAACAACGTCTTCGACCTGGAGGAAATCGACCGCGGTGGGGACGACGAAGGCAAGCTCGACCACTTTGAGGTTCGGGTAAGGAGCGTACCCGAAACGCACGAGCGACTCAAACGCGTCGGCATCCTACCGGCGACGAGAACCCTGTGGGTCAACCGCCAGACCGTCGCGAAACTGAAAGACGATCCGAAGTTCGAGAAGCTCATGCAGGAAGACATGTGGACATCGCGAAACGGGCATCGGATCGCCTACATTCAGGACCCCGACGGAATCTTCTTCTGTCTCTACGACCACCCTGAAGGACCGTGGGAAGGACCAATCCCGGATCACTATTGAGGCTAAGCCAGAAAATCATTATGAGGTGCCACCTCATCGCATGCTCGTGAATGATCCCGGAGCCAACCGCCCAGGGGTATCGGTCCCCACGCGAGCGCCCGAGCGACCACGACGGTCGCTGCTAAGGACGGCGCCGTGGATTGGCCTGTTTGTTACGGGGATCGGACTCTTTCAGGTCGGCTGGGCCGCGAAAGGCCTGCTCGCTTCCGGGAGCAGCCTGGATCCAAGGACCTCGCTGGAGCTCGGCCTTCTTCTCGATCAGGGAGCTCTCTCCTCTTTGTCCGGGGCTGCGCTCGCAGTCGGCGGGTTCTCCGTCGGCCGACGAGGAGGGCGCGCGCGAACTCCGAACCCGCCCACGGGTTCCATCGCCGACAAAGGTTGGCACCGGTCCCTGCTCGCGATTGCGGTCCTCCTCACCCTTGGCGTCGTCGTGCTCAGCGCCCTCCCAATTCCATCCAACGCCATCGCGTACGCCCCCCGCGACTTCGACCCTCTGCCGCCGCCGACGAACTTGACGACCTACGGAGGCTACTTCGTCGCCCGACCGCGCCTCGGCTTCTGGGGCGACCGAGGCAGCGTCGTAAACGTCGACGTCCAAATCACGTGGACCGACAGTCGCACCGGCGCGGTCCTGTTCGGCGGCGCTCCGGGGAATTTCACAGCGTACGTGGCCTCCGCGTCGAGTCCTCGCGAATCCCCGAGCATCGCCTCCACATTCGTCGCACCCGCGAGTCGATTCTACGTCATCATCGTCTGGGTCGGTCGGTGCCCTACGCCGACGTCCGGTGCGTGTGCGAACACGACGCTGGCCCTACAGGCCCAATCGCATACCACGGTTCCGACGATTTATTTGCCGGCCCAAGTCGGTGGCTCGACTTTCGGCGCAGCGCTCGTCATTGCGGCGACGGCAGGATCCCGCGCACGATCCAAAGGCGGGCGTCCATGACGAGATGTCCCACTCCCGTTGGCCTCATCCGCTGATCTACTTGGGACCGTCCGATCCTGCGAGACGGATCGCCGCATTGAATGCCGGTTCCGGCGAGGCGAGCGCACGGCCCAAGAGGCCGAGTCCCAACAGGGAGATCCAGGCGCTCGCCCAGATTCCCGCCCCGAACGTCGAGGCGCTCGCGACGGCCGCCATGATCGGCGCGCCGACGGCCACGCCGGCGACGAGGAGGGCGTAGAACAGACCCGTCACCAGCCCGTGCTGTTGCGGGTCGGCTCCGCGCGAGACGAGGGCAGAAGCCGACGGGAACACAAAGCCATGGCCCACGCCGAACAGGGCCATCAGGACGAGCAGCGTCGGGAGATCTCGAAGGAGCGGGATGCACGCCATCGCGATGGCGACCGCGACGAGGCCAATCGTCGCGGGGATCGCCGGACCATACCGATCCGCGAGGACTCCTGCCGGATAGTGGAGCGCGAGGGAGAGGATCGCGAACGCTGTGAAGCTCAGACCGACCGCGAGCGCACCGTAGCCCAGCTCCTGTTGAAGGTGGAGCGGCACCAACGCGACGAACGCTCCGAGGATGAAATAGAGGCTGAAGATCGCCGCGTATCCCGCCGCAGGAGACGGCCGCCCGGCGTACGAGAAGAGACGCCGCCAAGGCATTCCTCTCGGGGCCGCTTGCGCCGGTTCCGAAATAGGAATCGCGATGACGAAGCCGACCAGCAGGCCCGCCGAGAGGACGTAGAACAGGGCGGGGTAGCCGAGGCGGGCGACGACCGGACCGGCGATGCCGAATCCAATCACGACCGCGAGGGCGAGCGACATGCCGTACAACGCCATGGCGCGGCCCTTCCGTTCCTTGGTCGACGTGTCCGCGACGAGGGCCATCGAACTCGGACCGACGAGTCCGCTGCCGATTCCGTGGCTCACCCGGACGAGCGCGAGGAGGAGCGGGGTCGTCGCGAGCGAATAGAGGAACAGGGAGACCGCGTCCCACAGGAGCCCCACCTGCAGCGGCAGTTTCCGACCGACGCGATCCGCGATCCGGCCGAAGAGGAGGTTCGCGGGGGCGTGCACCGCCGAAAACAGCCCGACGATGATTCCGATCGTCACGAGGTCGGCGCCGACGTGCTGCGCGTACAACGCGATCACCGGAACGAGCGCGTTCGAGTCCATCGTTCCGAGCATCGTCGCGGCGAGCAGATTCAGGGTCCGCCGCGCGGCCATGATGGGCGGGACGCGCGCGACGCTCAAAAAGATGAGCCGACACGATTCACCTAACGCCGCTGATTTGCCAGGGTCACCGGAACGTTTACGTCGGCCGGAGGGTTCGACAGAGTGTGCGCATTCCTCTGGTCGTCGATTCGAACGAGCCCGAGGACATTCCCGAGAGACTCCGGGAACTCGGCGTGGAGATCGAGGTGCGAAAGATCGCGCCAGGAGATTATGTCCTAGGACCCGTCGGGATCGAGCGCAAGACCCTCTACGATTTCTTCAACTCGATGGTCCGGAAACGCCTTTTCGAGCAGGTCCAGCGGCTCCGCGACGCGTACCCGCAGCCGCTCGTGATCCTCGAAGGCGACTTGGCCGAAATCTCGACATACAAGAGTCCGCAAGCGATCTTGGGCGCGCTCCTCGTCCTCGAGACCACGGAGCGAGTCCCCGTGCTCACGACCGCGGACAAGACACAGACCGCGCTCCTGCTCAGCATCCTCTGGAAACGCCAAGAGAAGGGCGCCGCGGAATATGGCTTGCGGCACAAGCCGAAAGGGATGTCCCTCGAGCAGCGGCAGCGGTTCGTCGTCGAAGGCCTTCCAAGCATCGGCGAGACGCTCGCGCGCGGCCTGCTCGAACGGTTCGGATCCGTCCGCGCCGTGTTCTCGGCGACGGAAGAGGAACTGAAGAAGGTGCCGAAGATCGGGGACATTAAGGCCGCCGAAATCGTCCGACTCTCGAGCGCTCCCTACGAGGGAGACCAGAAACACCTCGAGGACGAAAGGTCTGACGCCGACAGTTGACCATGGACTTTCGAGGTGCGCACTCACAATCCGCGGACGCGGCACAGAGTGCGACAAGAAATCGGCCAGGACTAAGAGCCGTCAGGGACGAGGCCAAGCTGCCGAAGCACCATGAGTCGGTCCCAATACCCGCGAAGGTCCTCGATCTTCCCATCCCGTGCGATGCCGATGAACGTGGCGGGAACGCTCACAGTCCTGTGGGTCGGCGGTACCGCCTCCGCTCCGTCGAAGGCGCCGGTGTGGGTCCCTGTGTAGATCACTTGGAGGACGAACGCGGCGTCTTGGGCGAAAATCCGCTCCTTCGTCCACTGCGAGTCGGGAAACCCGGCGAAGTATGCGGCCGCCCAGGCCCTCCCACCACGACGACCCATCCGGAGGTCCGGGCTGTCCGGCCCAATTCCCAGGAACCCGTCCGATGTCAGCGCCTCGAGGCGGTCGAGATCGTGGGCGTTGAACGCGTCGAACAAAGCTTGGGCGATTTGAGTACTGGCCTGACTGTGCATAGGGCGTACCGCCACCTGTGGCCTAATCGAAGGGACCAAAGGGAAAAGACTCGTCCGCTCCTCCGTTCAGACTCTGGGACGAAGCTGCGTGGGCCTACCTACTAACCATGGATGGTCCAGCGGATAGTCGTTTCGGTGCTAAAGATTGGGTTGATACTCAACCGGAAATCGTCAAGTACGGAAGGAGCGGAACTCGGTTCGTGCCGATGGGACACCGCATCGCCGCACGGTATCACGGGCTGTTCCATCTGGCTCGAGTGACGATCCACGATCGATGGGTCGCTCGTCCGACGTTCCGCGCGCCTAGTCGATTTTCGGGGCGCGCGCCGACGTCCGGCTCGTCGCGCCGAAGACGCCACACGGAAGGGTCTCTTTTTCAACGTGCAGTCCACCTCCTCCTTTGTCAATACCGGATGGACGGGCGATAAACTTATGACGGCTTCCCCCTTTTTTGAACACGGGATGCACTCAACGGAGTGGGGTCGGAAGACCCACCGCGAACCGGCCCTGAAAACCGGACTGCGTGCCCAACTCGCCCGCGGGTTCCACTTGACCCTTGGGAGCCTTCGCGTCCTTGCGACCGAACCGCGTCTGATGGCGCTGCCGTTCCTGGCCCTCGTCTTCACGGGCTTCGTCTGGCTGATCGTCGTGCTCAGTGTCCTCGCGCTCGGTCTCCCGCCGGCGTCGCCGTCGAGCGGCTTCCTGTACCAGGAGATGTTCGTCGCGTATCTGGTGACGTATTTCCTCTCTGTATACTTCATGGCGGCAATCATCGGCGCCGCCGCCATCCGGCTCCAGGGGCAGAGGCCGTACGTGCTCGACGGAATTGCGGCGGCGAACGCGAGCTTCTTCCAGATCCTCGTGTGGTCGTTCCTCGCGGCGACCGTCGGCGTCCTGCTGCGATTCACCTCGATTCGTTCCGAAGCCGGCGGCCGATTCGTGTCGCGGGTCCTCGGGTACGGCTGGCCCATCGCGACCCTCTTCGTCCTCCCGACGATGGTCCTCGAAGGCGTCGGCCCCGTCAAAGCGTTCCGTCGCAGCCAAGCCCTCTTGCGGGAGCGCTGGGGCGCCCATCAGAGCGGAGTCTTGGGGACGGGCCTCATGTTCCTCCTGTTGTTCGCGGTCGGCCTGGTCCCGTTCGTATGGGGAGTCGTCGGAGAGCCCGGCAGCCTGACGTGGCCGGTTGCGGCGGTCTTGTACTGGCTCGTCCTCAGCGCCCTCTGGTCCGTCGTCCATGGGATTCTGGTTACGACCCTCTACCATTATGCGACTGATAGCGAGGCATCGTTCGGCTTCAACTGGCAGGCCCTGAATCACCCGTGGATCCGGTAGGCGAGAGTGCCCGGAACACCCTAACGAAGTCCTGCGGAGGCGCGTCTGTCTTCACTCCTCGCGGATGGAAGTGGGTCCGCGTCGCGCGATAGCCGATCTCCC
>Ga0209350_1001391_pt1 | contig 10670 bp, 10 predicted proteins | sample GraSoi013_2_20cm_2_FD_185822 | JGI IMG/M metagenome (GOLD analysis project Ga0209350, IMG submission 185822) | Grasslands soil microbial communities from the Angelo Coastal Reserve, California, USA - Sample 09_27_2013_2_20cm (SPAdes) (version 2) | ecosystem: Environmental > Terrestrial > Soil >...
GCGCGGGGGGCGGGGGGGGGCGCCTAGGGCAGCACGGGCCGCATCAGCAATCCGGTCGTCGAGACCCGCACTTCGTACCGCGCTGGTCTCGTGCCCGCCACGAAGGCAGCCGATCCGTACTCGGCGTCCACCAGGGGGCCGAGTACGTGGCGTCGCGCGATCCAGAAGAGATCGATCCAGGCCGGCCGCGCCAGCTCATAGGCCGTGTGCGGCTTGCTGCGCTCGTCGGACACCACGTTGTAGCGACCGGCCACCCGGTCGAGCTCGTAGGACGTATGGAGTCCCAGCAGGTTTACCCAGGGATGCCACTTAAGAATGCGCGCGTCCATGTACAGGGCATCGCCCGCCAGGTCGTACATGGCGAGACGCTTGTCGGGAAGGACAATCATTGCCCGGAAGCGCTGTGGGCCCAGGGGCTGCGTTGTGACCGTCGCCGCCAGCACCTCGAGCGTCAACGCATGGTATTCGCGCAGGCCGACGCTGATCGCGGCGGCGAGCCCGGCGAGGGCCAGGAGCAGGAGGCCCAGCAGGCCGCGGACGGATCCACCCGTCCAGCGCCTCGTGCGGAGCGCCGTCACGCCGGCGCGACAGAAGGCGACCCCCAGGACGAGCAGGCAAAGACCGGCGATCAGCAAGCGGGTGGGCATGTCGGTCGTCTAAACTACGCCGTGCGGTTACTGTTAGGTTAGCCCCGCCTCCGGGACTTTCCACATGCCGGCGATCGACTCGACCATCCAGCTGCGTAAGCCCCCGCCGTCGGGATGCGACGACATCCTCAGCGCGCACGCCCTCGACTTTCTCGCCGCGCTGGCGCAGCGCTTCGAGCCGCGGCGCCGTGAGCTGCTCGAGCGCCGGCGCCTGCGCCAGGCCGAGCTCGACGCCGGCAAGCTTCCTGACTTCCTCCCCGAGACGAAAGCGATTCGCGACGACGCGTGGACCGTCGCGCCCATCCCGCCCGATCTGCGCGATCGGCGCGTGGAGATCACGGGCCCGGTGGACCGCAAGATGATCATCAACGGGCTCAATTCGGGTGCCAACGTCTTCATGGCCGACTTCGAGGACGCGAACGCCCCGACGTGGGAAAACAACGTCGTCGGCCAACGCAATCTCAAGGATGCCGTCGCCGGGACGATCTCCTACGCGAGTCCCGAGGGGAAGCACTACGCGCTCGCGGCGACGACGGCGACACTGTTCGTGCGCCCCCGCGGGTGGCACCTGGTCGAAAAACACGTACACCTGGACGGCGCCCCGATCTCGGCATCGCTGTTCGATTTCGGGCTGGCGTTCTATCACAATGCGGCGGCCCTGATCGCCAAGGGCAGCGGTCCCTATTTCTACCTGCCAAAGATGGAGAGTCACCTCGAGGCGCGCCTCTGGAACGACGTCTTCACCTTCGCGCAGGACGCGCTCGGCATTCCGCGCGGCACCATCCGCGCGACGGTGCTGATCGAGACGATCCTCGCGGCGTTCGAGACCGACGAGATTCTGTGGGAGCTGCGCGATCACTCCGCCGGGCTCAACTGCGGGCGCTGGGACTACATCTTCAGCTACATCAAGAAGCTGCGCCGCTTCCCCGAGCGGGTGCTCCCCGATCGCGCGCGCGTCACGATGGAGCAGCCCTTTCTCAAGAGCTATGCCGAGCTGGTGATCCGCACCTGTCACCGCCGCGGGATTCACGCCCTCGGAGGCATGGCGGCGCAGATTCCCATCAAGCGCGACCCGGAGCTCAACGCGCAGGCGCTCGAGAAGGTGCGTCAGGACAAGCTGCGCGAGGTGCGGCAGGGACATGACGGCACCTGGGTCGCACATCCCGCGCTGGTCCCCGTGGCCCGCGAGATATTCGACGCCCACATGCCGGGGCCGAACCAGATCGAGCGCCGGCGCGACGACGTGCGGGTCACCGCCCAGGACCTCCTGGCCACGCCGTCGGGCGCGATCACGTTCGAGGGATTGCGCACCAACCTGGACGTGGCGGTCCGCTATCTCGCGGCGTGGCTGGGCAGCCTCGGGTGCGTGCCCATCAACGACCTGATGGAGGACGCCGCCACCGCGGAGATCTCCCGGGCGCAGGTGTGGCAGTGGCAGCGCCACGGGGCGCGGTTGCAGGACGGGCGTTACGTGAATGCCGCCGTGATACAACAGACGCTCTCCGAAGTGATGGCCTCCCTACCCGAAAGGGTAGGTGCGGAGGCCCCCGGCGCCGATCAGCTTTCGCTTGCGGCGCGGATTCTGGCCGACCTGACCACTGGCGCGGACTTTGCGGAGTTCCTGACGACGGTGGCGTACGACTATCTGGACTGACCGACTGGACGGGGCGGCCATGGACAAGCATGCGGTGATCTCGGCATTGGAGCGCGCCTGGGCGAACGAGGCGCGCTGGAACGGCATCACGCGACCGTACAATGCCGGCGACGTGTACCGGCTGCGCGGCTCGATCGATATCGAATACTCGCTGGCGCGCTACGGCGCGGCGCGGCTGTGGGAGCTCCTGCGTGACGAGGATTACGTCGCCGTGTTGTCGGCCATCACCGGGAACCAAGCGATCCAGCAGGTCCAGGCCGGGCTGAAGGCGATCTACGTGAGCGGCTGGCAGGTGGCCGCGGACGCCAATCACGCGCTCGAGATGTACCCCGACCAGAGCCTCTATCCGTCCGACTCCGTTCCCGCCCTGCTGCGACGCATCAACAACGCCCTCAAGCGGGCCGACCAGATCGCCCACCTCAGGGACGACCACGCGACCTACTGGTTCGCCCCGCTGGTGGCCGACGCCGAGGCTGGGTTCGGCGGGCCGCTGCACGCCTTCGAGGTCATGAAGAACATGATCGACGCCGGAGCGGCGGGCGTGCACTTCGAAGATCAGCTCGCGTCGGTGAAGAAGTGCGGCCATCTGGGCGGCAAGGTGCTCGTTCCCACGAGCGAGTTCGTCACCAAGCTGGTCGCGGCGCGCCTCGCGGCGGACGTGTGCGGTGTGGATACGATCCTGATCGCTCGCACGGACGCGAACAGCGCCACGCTGCTCACGAGCGACTCGGACGAGTACGATCGCCGCTTCCTGACGGGGGAGCGGACCGCCGAAGGCTTCTTCCGGGTGCGCGACGGCGTGGACGCCGCCATCGCCCGGGCCCTCGCCTACGCGCCCTACGCCGACCTGCTGTGGTTCGAGACGTCGAAGCCGGATCTCGCGGAGGCGACCAAGTTCGCCCAGGCGATCCACGCGAAGTACCCGCGCAAGCTGCTGGCGTACAACTGCTCGCCGTCGTTCAACTGGCGCAAGCACCTGAGCGCCGCCCAGATCGCCGCCTTCCAGCGGGAGCTCGGCGCGCTGCACTACAAGTTCCAGTTCGTGACCCTGTCCGCGTTCCACGCGCTGAATCACAGCATGTTCACTCTGGCGCGGGATTACAAAGCGCGGGGGATGGCGGCCTACGCGGACCTCCAGGACCGCGAGTTCGCCTCCGAGAAGGACGGCTACGCGGCGGTGCGGCACCAGGAGTTCGTCGGCGTGGGGTACTTCGACGAAATCACCCAGATCGCGACCGGCGGAACGTCCTCGGTGACGGCGATGGAGGGGTCGACCGAGCAGCAGCAGTTCCACGAGCCCGGGCGCAAGAAGGCCGGCGCGGGACGCTAGGAGACGACGCCGGGCGCTTCATTTCACCGGGGGGGGCCGGGTGGCGACACGCCGCCCGGCCCCCTTACGTTGTGTGACATGAAACGTTCGACCCTCTATGCGATCGCGGGCGTGCTCGCGGTCGCAGCGCTGTTCTTCGTGATGACCACGGCCCGCGCCAAGACGCGGTGCCGGGTGTGCGTGGAGTTCCGCGGCCGGACCAACTGCGCCACGGCGGCCGGCGCGACCGAGCAGGCCGCGCGGGAGGGCGCTCAGACCACCGCGTGCGGGCCCGTCGCCAGTGGCATGGATGAGCAGATCGGCTGTGGTCGGACCGCACCGACGTCCGTGCTGTGTCAATGACGCGAGTCGCGTCAACGACGTCACGCAGAGACGTCACACAAAGACGTTACACAAAGACGTCACACAAAGACGTTACACAAAGACGTTACACAAAGACGTCACACAAAGACGTCCCACAAAGACCTCGCGCAGAACCGTATACGCCTCCGCGTGACGCCGTCGCGTGACGTCCTTGCGTGACGTCTTTCCTAGACGTTTCTGCTTGACGTCTTTAGCTTTTGTGCGTGTCCGATCTCTCCCTGCCCCGCACCCCCGTCCCCGCCCGCCTGCTCCTCACCCAGGGCGTCTCGCGCCCCGGGCAGATCTATGTGATGGAGCGCGTGCCGCACCACGACGGGCCGGAAACAGTGCTCGAGCTGCTGAATCGCCCCGAGGGGTTTTTCGCGTTCCGTCCCGCCGAAGACGGCGAGATCCTGCTGGTGTCCAAGGTGCAAACGGTCTCGCTCTCGGTCGACCGGCAGGCGCCGATCGCCGACCCGGCCCGTCTCTCGGCGGCGCGGATGCTGGGTCTGGAGGTGGTGCTGGCGGGGGGCGCCACGCTGGGCGGCTGGGCGAGCGTCGAGCTGCCGGAGCAGCACGCGCGGCTGCTCGATTACTTAAACACGTCCCAGGAAGCTTTCTTCGCGGTGTGGAGTCACGCCGCGACCCACTATGTGAACCGGGCGTACGTCCTGTTCGCGCGCCCCCTGACTTGAGATCGCCCTGATGGCCGCCCGGATCGATCCATTCGTCGACGTCCTGCTCCGCGAGCACGGGGATCAGCTCTATCTGCTCCCGGACGAGCCCGTCACGATGGTCAAAGACGGCAAGCCGCGGAAAGTGAGCCGGCAGCCGCTCACCGATCAGCACATCTACGCGCTCCTGGTCGAGGTGGCCCCGTCCGAAGCGGCGGACCACATCGACAAGAAGGCGGAGACGGAGTTCGAGTACATCGCGGACCGCGGTATGGTGCGGGTACGGATCGTGCCCGAGATGGGTCGGCTGACCGCGGTGGTGGCGCCGAGCGGGAATGCCGCAGCCGCCGGGGCCCCCGCTCCGGCAGCCCAGCGGGCACCCGCCGTTGCGGGAGCCCCTGCGGCTGCGGCCCCGCGAAGCTCCGGGGCCACGCCCGCCGTCGCGGGAGGCCCCGCCGCCGCCCCGACCGCCGTCCAGCAGCCCCCCGCCGGCCTGCCCTTGGACTTCGCCGCCGCCCAGTATCAGGGAGCCGAGCGCGCGCTGGGCGAGCTGCTCAAAGCCCTGGTTCAGTCCGCGTCGTCCGACTTGCACCTGCGGGTGGGCGAGCCGCCGGTGTTCCGCACGCACGGCGAGATGAAGCGCCAGAACACGCCGCCGCTGTCGTCCGAGCAGCTCGAGCTCATGCTCCTGTCGGTCATGCCGGACCGCAACCGCGGCGAGTGGAAGGAGACGGGCGACTCGGATTTCGCCTACGAGATCCGCGGCTTGGCGCGGTTCCGGGTGAATGCCGCCCGCGACCGCAAGGGACCGATGGCGGTGTTCCGCGTGATCCCGGCGCAGGTCGTGACGGTCGAGCAGCTCAGCCTCTCCAAGGAAGTGCAGAATCTCTGCTACCTGACCAAGGGCCTGGTGCTGGTCACCGGGCCGACGGGGTCGGGCAAGTCCACCACGCTGTGCGGCCTCGTCGACCTGATCAACCGCACGCGCACCGATCACATCATCACGATCGAGGATCCGATCGAGTTCGTGCACGAGAACAAGAAGTGTGTCATCACGCAGCGCCAGGTGGGCGTGCACACCGACAGCTTCAAGCGGGCGCTGCGGTCGGCGCTACGCGAGGATCCGGACATCGTGCTGGTAGGCGAGATGCGCGATCTCGAGACGATCGCGATCGCGATCGAGACGGCCGAGACCGGTCACCTCGTGTTCGGCACGCTGCACACCACTACGGCCTCTTCCACCGTGGACCGGATCATCGACCAGTTTTCGGCGGACCGACAGGCGCAGATCCGCGTGATGCTCTCCGAGTCGCTCAAGGGCGTGATCTCACAGACCCTGTGCAAGAAGCTGGGTGGCGGGCGGGTGGCCGCGCGGGAGATCCTGCTCACGACGCCGGCCATCTCGAATCTCATCCGCGAGGGGAAGACGTTTCAGATCCCATCCATTATCCAGACCTCGAAGCAGCTCGGCATGCTCACGCTGAACGACGCCCTGCTCGAGCTGGTGGAAAAGAAGGAAGTCAGCCCCGACGAGGCGTACATGAAGTCGGTCGAGAAGGCGGGGCTGGCGGCGTCGCTCAAGGCGAGGGGCCACAAACTCACGTTGACAGCTTAACGACGTCGCGCAACAACGTTACGCAGAGGCGTCACGCAGACACGTCACGCCCGGACGTCAGTGGCTCGGCCACCCTCCGTCCCAAGGCCGCTGCGACATCCCGAATGCGATCCATTAGCTCCCCGAACGCGTCCAGCGTGAGCGACTGATCACCGTCCGAGCGGGCGTGGTCGGGATCGGGGTGCACTTCGATCAGCAAGCCGTCCGCCCCCGCGGCCACGGCCGCGAGCGCGAGCGCCGGCACGAGATCGCGCCGCCCCGCGGCGTGACTCGGATCCACCAGCACCGGCAGGTGCGTCTCGCGCTTCAGGTACGGCACGGCGCCGATGTCGAGCGTATTGCGCAGCGCCCGCTCGAACGTGCGGATGCCGCGCTCGCACAGCATGACCTGGCCGTTGCCGCGCGCCAGCACGTATTCGGCGGCGAGCAGCAGGTCCTCGAGCGTGGCCGACATGCCCCGCTTCAGGAGCACTGGCTTGCCGCTCTCCCCCACTTCGGTGAGCAGCGCGAAGTTCTGCATGTTGCGCGCCCCCACCTGCAGGCAGTCGGCCTTCTCCGCCACCAGGGCCACGTGGCGGGTGTCGAGCACCTCGGTCACGACGGGCAGACCGGTCGCCTCCCGCACCGCGGCCAACAGGTCGAGCGCCTCGGCGCCGAGGCCGCGAAACGCGTAGGGAGACGTGCGCGGCTTGAAGGCGCCGCCCCGCAACGCCACGGCGCCCGCCGCCTTGACGGCCTCCGCGGTCTCGAGCAGCATGTCCCGCCCCTCGACCGAGCAGGGACCGGCGATGGCGTGCACCGCCCCGTCGCCCACGGCCGCCCCGCCCAGGATCACTTCCGTGTCGCGCGCCACGAACTCCCGGGCGGCGAGCTTGTAGGGCTTTTCGACCGGGAGGATCGTCTCCACGGCGGGGAACGCGAGCACCGGCACCTCGCGCAGGCGGTCTTCGTCGCCGATGCAGCCGATGATGGTGCGGCTGACGCCGCGCGAGACATGTGGGGTCAGACCGAGCGCCGTGACCTGGGCGACGATCTGCTCCAGGTCGTGCTCGCTCGCATTGGGTCGCAGGACGATGATCATGCAACGCTCCGTGGCACGGGAAAAAGAAACGGCCCCGGAAACCGGGGCCGCGTCAGCTCGTGTCGCTCTGCAGGCTACTGCGTCATACTGTCACCTGCGCACACGCGCCCGCTGGCCCCTCGGGACCAAACCAGGAAAATCGGTAATAGCGCGCGTGCGTCATGCGGGTAGGCTAGCTCCCTTGGGGCCGGCTGTCAATCGCGTCTGGGGCGCTGCGCAGACGAGTCTCGTACACCCGACTGCGATCGGTGACGCGTCGGGCGTACGTCGAGTCGCCCCCGACGTAGTGCCACGCCGCGCAGCGTACGTCTTCGTGACAGCGCGTGAGGTAAAAACGCAGAATCAGGGCTCCACAGTGGATGTTGTGCTGGTAGCGGTTCCGTCCCCACACGGGACCGCACTGCCAGCTCCAGACGCGCGGAAGGACCTGCATGCGTCCGACCGCGCCCCGGCGCGAGACTTCGGTGTTGCGGGGCGAATGATGCGTTTCGGCAAATGCAACGGCGAACATCACGCCCGGGGGCACATCGAACGTGCGCGCGGCGTCGGCCAACGCCAAAGCGTCAGGGTGCCCGGTGAGGTGCCATGCCGCAAGCCAGGGCAGCAGAAACGCGAGGGCGCACCCGGTCATTGCGGCGACCTGGCAGCCACCGGGAGCGTCACCTCGTGCTGCTCCAGGTGCCGATCGATCCACACGACTCGATCACCGAGGACGAACGCGAGCGGGACTTGATCGGCCAGTGGTGTTTCATGGCGACGTCTCCCCCTGCAGTTGCACCGTGCGCATCGCTCCGATACGCTTGTGTACGTTACGGGGAAGTCGTTGCCCATCCGTGTCCCGAGCGTTTCCTGAGCGTTCCTTCTCAGAGTGGTCCTGGGATGATCGAGCTGCACACGCTAGGAGCGGTCGACTTGTGGGATGCCCACGGAGCCGAACTCCGGGGCGTCCTCGCACACCCCAAGCGGGTCGCGCTCCTCGTGTATCTCGCCGTCGCGCAACCCCACGGATTCCAGCGGCGGGACGTGCTCCTCGGTCTCTTCTGGCCGAACCTGGATCAGCAGCGCGCCCGTGGTGCCCTGCGCAAGGCGGTGCACGTGCTGCGCCGGGGCCTCGGCCCTGAAACCCTCGTCGGCCGCGGAGACGAAGAGGTGGGACTGACCGAGGGAGCGCTCCGGTGTGATGCCGTCGCCTTCGCGCAGGCGGCGCGGGACGGCCGGTTTGGCACAGCCTTGGAGCTCTACCGGGGCGAGTTTCTGCAGGGCTTCTTCATCTCCCACGCGCCTGAGTTCGAGCACTGGGTGGACGGGGAGCGATCGCGCCTGGCCGCGCAGGCGGCGAACGCCGCCTGGGCGCTGGCCGAGCAGGCGGCGCTCGAGCAGGAAGACGTACTCACCGTCACGTGGGCGCGCCGCGCCATGACCTTCACGCCGGGGGATGAAGCGGACTTACGACGGCTGGTGACGCTGTGCTACGGCGTGGGCGACCGGGCCGCCGCCTTGCAGGCCTACGAGGAATTCTCGGCTCGCCTGCTGGCGGAGTACGGCGTGCGTCCCTCGGCCGAGACTCGCGACCTGATCGAAGCCGTCAAACTATCGCGCGAGATTCGGTTCACGACACCGGACAAGCGCTTGCCGCGACCGCCCTCCAAGGCCGAGACCCGCGACCTCATCGAGGCCGTCAAACTGTCGCGCGAGATTCGGTTCACGCCGCAGGACAAGCGCTCGCCGCGACCGCCCTCCAAGCCCGCATCCTGAACGCAGGCGTGACGTAGGACGGCTGGAGCGAGGTCTCTACAAGGCTTCTGCCGGCACATCGTTGGATATTTTGAGCGTCGCTTGTTTGCCTGCGGCGTAGCCACCGAGCAGCCTCCAGAGCTGCTCCATGGCTGCTTGGGAGCCTCCCGCGACTTCAGCCATCCCCACCAGGAAGGGGGCGATGCACCCTTCGAGGGCGTTAGCGGTGTCCTGAGGATACACATGCTTCGTGACCGGGTGGATGAGGCATACTGCCTGTTGACGATCAATGAGACCAACCGGCCGCAGACACTGCACATCTTTGTAGGCGGTGAGCGTCGAGTGCTCCATCGTGTACGTCCCGGGTCGCAGACGGACGAATCCGTGACCTCTCTCCCGGGTATGGAAATACGCGACGCCGGCGCCCGTGTTCTTGACCCACAGGTAGCCCTGGACGTGTCCGTGCTCGTCCAAATCTGAATCGCGCAGCAACTCGAGCACGGCGTCAGCCATCCAAGTCCTCGACCTCCAGCACTACGCATCCCCGTCACGGGCCGGGAACTGCCTCTCGTGGAGCGACGAGGCACAGAACTCCACTCCGACGCCGGCGTAGGCCCACACCCCTATCCAGATAGACGAATGAGTCAGGACATGTTTCTCACTACCAAGCGCACGAGAATGGGCGACCCAAGCTCGCGTCTATACGAATAGGACGCAGGCGTAGGACCGTCAACGTTCCCGTCGTCGAGCACGTCGGAGGTCGGGTGCGCGCCGATCTCGCGTGCGCCCACCGAGGTACCCGAGGTCAGCATGCATCGTTTCGCCCGGAGCCTGCCATGATGTCCGGTGCCGCCGCTGGGCGTGTGTCTCCGCCCGCGACCCTCCCCTTGCGGCTAGACGCCAGGGGCGCGTTTGGGCGCGTGCAAAATGCCTTGCGAAACGCGAGCTTCAATGAAGACACGATCTGCCGCGTGCTCGGCATCAAGAGCATGGCCGACGTGGGGGGCGTAGGGCGCACGGAGCTCGATCTCAACGGAACGGCCTCGCCGAGCCTCGCGCTCTACATACGCCTCTTTCTGCTCGTTGAGCCCCTGCCCCACGACGTAGTCGCGGAGGCGATCGATCGGGCGACGCTCGATGCGCTCCTCGCCCTCGACCTGCTGCGACCGCAGGCCGCCGCGACCGACGGCGAGGAGTACTACTCGCCCGTCCTGCTCTACCCCGTCGGAGGAATGCTCATCGCCTCCGATCGGCACGAGAATCCGGACGGCTCGCCATTTGTCCCACCCCCCGATGCCGTGTTCCCGGCGATCTTCGCGGGCACGCTGCGCTTCCTCCGGCTTCTTCCGCAGAGCGCGGCCTGGGACGTGCTCGATCTCTGCGCGGGCACGGGCATCGGCGCCCTGGTCCTCAGCCAACACGCGCGCCGCGCCGTCGCCGCCGACATCACGCCACGCGCCGCGCACTTCGCCCAGTTCAATTGTCTGCTCAATGGGCGTCACAACGTCGACGTCGCCACGGGAGACCTGTACGATGCCGTCGCGGGGCGCACGTTCGATCGCATCGTCGCCCACCCGCCTTACGTGCCCGCGG
>Ga0209350_1001396_pt1 | contig 10656 bp, 9 predicted proteins | sample GraSoi013_2_20cm_2_FD_185822 | JGI IMG/M metagenome (GOLD analysis project Ga0209350, IMG submission 185822) | Grasslands soil microbial communities from the Angelo Coastal Reserve, California, USA - Sample 09_27_2013_2_20cm (SPAdes) (version 2) | ecosystem: Environmental > Terrestrial > Soil >...
ATCCCTAAAAATAGAACCACCAGTATCACCGCCACGCATCCCTTTACCAATCGTTTCGCTGTTCCTAGTTGCTGGAAGAAATTCCAGGCTTGTTGCTGTGATTGCAAAAAAACTCTCTTTCTACTTCCGTCACCCGCAAACTGTGGTTCACCAAGAGGCAACCGAGGATACACACGTATCCGTGATGCAAAAATGGGGAACGATGCTTATAGTAGCACATCATCATGATATGAACTGGTACAAGATGAAATGCAGAACTTTTGGGCTAATCTATTAGTACTATTCAGAAGAATAAGAGGATCTACCTGGAATCGTGATAGCCGTTATTCGGGTTAATAAATATATGTGAATAAATAGGAAACTTTATTGCTTCGTATTTTAGGGATTGTCAAGATGCTGTGAACAGGCCAAAGATGAGTTCCCGTACGGGAGCGAAGCTTTTCCGGTGCAGTGGAGTGACACCGTGTTCATGAAGTGCGGCCAGGTGGGCCGGGGTACCATAGCCCTTATTCTGGTTAAAGCCGTAGAGAGGATATTGCTCATGGAGCTGTAGCATGAGTCGATCGCGTGTGACCTTGGCTACAATCGACGCTGCCGCGATGGAGAGGCAGCGTTCATCGCCTTTAATGATAGGACGCTGTGGAAGGGATAAACGAGGTAAGATAAGCGCATCGATAAGCAGTGCCTGTACCGGGACGGAGAGCTGTGCGATGGCAGCATACATAGCATGTTTTGTGGCCTGTAGAATATTGCGCTCATCAATCAATTCGACGGAACCCATACCGACGCTGGTTGCCAGGGCATGCAGCATGATCACATCGTACAGACGATCGCGTGCCTGCGCCGTCATTTGTTTGGAGTCGCGCACACCGGCAAGATGGCTCGCCAATTCATGGACACCAAGCGGCAGGATGACCGCGGCCGCTACGACAGGCCCTGCGAGGCAGCCTCGCCCTGCCTCATCGACACCTGCGATAAAAGAATAGCCCTGCTCAAACAGGGCCATTTCTTCATCTAATGTTGGTGCTGGTAGCTTATTCGTTTGCACTGTTGCTAGTTGTGCTGGAAATTCTGGCAGCTTTGGCAGCTTCTTTTGCCGCGGCTTGCTTGCTTGTCATTGGGCGGATTTCTTTCAAGCGAGCAGCCTTGCCAGTCAAACCACGCAGGTAGTAAAGCTGTTTGCGGCGCACGCGAGCATGCCGCAGCACTTCGATCTTCTCTATACGAGGAGAATGGATAAGAAATGTACGTTCAACACCTACACCATGGGTGATGCGGCGCACAGTAAAGTTCTGGTTGACGCCACCACCGCGCAGACGCATAACCACACCCTCGAAAGGCTGTAAGCGTTCGCGGTTCCCCTCGACGACTCTTACTTGCAGGCGAACGGTGTCGCCTGACTTAATTTCCGGTATATCTTTACGTAACTGAGCATTTTCGACCGCGGCTAGCAGCGCACGCCCAGCCGATTTTGTAATGACTTGTTTGTCAGCCATCCTTCTACACCTCCTGTGCGCTTCATGCTCGGCCTTAGTAAAATACTTGTAAAGTACGCGGAGCAGAGCATCGAGCGCGAGAAACTACTTTGCGTTAAGCTGCTTCATCAAGCGTGACTTACGTCGAGCAGCGTTGTTTGGGTGAATAACCCCTTTTTTGGCAGCGCGGTCCAGTTCGCTCACGGCTGCACGTACAGCTTCTTGAGCATCTTCGTCATTTGAGCCTGAGGCGATAGCCTGGCGAGCCTTCGTTACCTGTGTTTTAACAATTGATTTGATGCTGCGATTGTGCAAGCGGCGTTTTTGTTCCTGGCGCATGCGCTTTTCTGCAGCGGCATTATTGGGCATGTGAGTACGATTCCTCCCCGAAACAACTCTCTGTCTGTTTCAGCCCCTTCACATGGGCGTAATCTACAAAAAATGCCGACGAGATGTCGGGCGTGATTGCCCATGGATTATAGCAGAAAGGCCATAGAGATGTCAAATGAAATTAGTACATTATCACTGCTGCTCCCCAGGGGATCTGTGGGTAAAGCCAGGCAATATCGTTGGGATTCATGTTGATACATCCATGGCTGCCGTTGCCGTTATATATCGTGGTGCCACTGGAGTCATTATGAGGGAAGTTGTCTCCGGGACCGAAATCAGATCTCCACCATGCATCATGGAAGAAGTAGCCGCCAGAGTGGTATTCCAGAGCATACTGAATAGGGGTGGGCGGATACCAGAATGCCGATCCCTGTGGCTCGCTCGATTTGAATTTGGTTGGACTCTGACGCAATATAATACTCCAGAATCCTGGCGGTGATGGTTTCAGGTACTGTCCAGAGACAATAGGGAATGCTCTGATCAATTTCCCATTGTTGTAGAAACGCAGTGCCTGTTCAATCAGCGAGACAACGAGAACCTGTCCACCATTGGAGCCATAGACATTATAGTGTTTCATTAACTGAATATCGGTTCCATGAGGCTGGTTATAAGGCGTTTTGTCTTTGTAATCGGCTTCCAGCGCACGCAGGTGCAGGAAATTTCCATTGATGGTATCAATCGCAGATTGGTAGTCCGATGGCTGCTGGGTGGATTGCGCATACTGTAAAGCCGCGTTGCCGTCCTGCCCTGTGCCATTAGAACCATACTCGTAGTCCAGGTTGTAGGTTCCACCGTCGACGGGGTCATGGTACTGGTGGGCATTGCCCCAGCTGGAGACCTCTTGATTGTACTGTTTGAGGAGGTAGCTCGCATATCCAGCGGTCAGGGCAATTTGTAACGATGAGGTATCACGATCAATCTGTGATGAAACCTTGAGGAAATCATTAATTGACCTGGCCTGTGCAAGAGCTGTCTGATCTGCATTAAGACTGTGCTCATAATTTGTGGTATTTTGCCCATATTGTTTCAGCTTGATGATATCAGCGCTGAACTCCCGGAGCTTGGCTGCGCCAACATAGGGAATGGCCTGGATAGAGAAATCAGCGGTTGCCTGTAACTGCGTCGTCGATTGACCGATTAGCTGGGAAAAGTCCTCTGGCTTATTGGCATTGCGGAAGAGCTGAAGATCTTGTTGATACTGCTGGCTGAGAGCAGTTGTATCCACGTGTGACGCTTGCAGTTGCTCGATATTCTTTTGCAGCGCCATCAGGTTGTCATAGGCGGGCCCTAGCAATTGTAATGCGAGTGTTGACTGTTTCGCGTTATAGCTGATCTGCGTATAATCTTTGGGGTACTGCGCCTTCGCCAGCTGATTCTGATATTGTGTCAGTTGCTTTGAGAAGGTCTTTGCTTCAATAAAGTTTTGTGCCTGTCTCTGAGCAAGGGCATTCTCAAGGTCTTGAATATCTAGCGCGGCCCGGTAGTCAAATTGTTGGGTTACCTGTGTTTGCATACCACGTACCTGGACCGCGAGTAACTGGTAGCGCAGCGCCAGATTATTGTAGTAGTTGGTGGCCGGTTGCCCACTAAAGATGGTTAGAGGAGCGCTGCTATGCGTTAGCGCGGCTTCTTGCTGGATGATAGGTTTCAGCATAGTGCCGGGTATGCCAATAGACTGCGCTTGAGAGATCAATCGATCTAAATCGGCCTTGCTGCTATTGGCTTGCTGTTGTGTTTGCGGGTCTGCTCCACAAGCGCTCAGTAAGAGCATGATGACCAAGAAAATGCTTACCGGAAGTATGCCCCTCTTAGCATGCCTTTGGGCAACAGTGATAGATGTCATTGCCGGCGATCCTTCCTCAGGGTCTTATAGTGCTTATTAATAATTCAGATAATAACATAGATAGTATGAATGGGTAGACCCATTCATACTATTTACATCGCACGACACCTGCGAAAGTAACACATTTTGATGAGGTACCTGCATTCTTCTAGAGTTTGCGCGGGTACCTCGTCTCGTTCCGTCTTATGTTATCTTTTATTCTGCCAAAGCCTGCTGTAAATCTGCCAGGAGGTCCTCTGCGTCCTCTATGCCAACCGAGAGTCGCAGCAGTGTGTCGGTCAGGCCTCGAGCCTCACGGATCTCCTTCGGGATGGAGCCGTGTGTCATAGAGACCGGGTGGCAAACAAGCGATTCGACACCTCCGAGGCTTTCGGCAAGGGAGAATACTTTGAAGCGCCGTACCAACTTGTCCACGTCGGCATAGACGCCCTTAAATTGGAATGAAACCATGCCGCCAAAACCACTCATCTGGCGTTTCGCCAGCTCATAATCGGGGTGTGAAGGCAACCCGGGATAATAGACCTTTTCCACTCGTGGATGCTCTGCCAGGAACTTTGCCACCGCGCGAGCGTTCTCATCGTGCTGTCGCATACGCACTGCCAGCGTCTTGATGCCTCGCAGTACCAACCATGCATCAAAAGGTGAAGGGACATTACCGGCGGCATTTTCGTAAAACTTCATTGACTCGTAGGCTTCCTCATTATTGAGGACGAGAGCGCCGCCGATCACATCGCTATGGCCGTTGATATACTTGGTAGTGCTGTGGACAACGATGTCGGCTCCCAATTTCAGTGGCTGCTGGAAGTAAGGACTGGCAAAAGTGTTATCAACGACGACCAGTATGTTGTGACGGTGAGCGATCTCCGCGACTGCCTGGATGTCTATCAAACGTAATAATGGGTTGGTTGGAGTCTCTAACCAGATGAGTTTCGTGTTTGGGCGAATTGCCTGTTCATACGCGGCAATGTTGCCTGCCGGGACATAGCTGGTTTCCACATTATACCGGCGCATGACTCGCTCAAAGATGCGGTAACTTCCTCCATAGAGGTCATCGCAGGCGACCAGATGGTCACCGGCGCTAAGAAGGCTGAGGATGGCAGTTTCAGCGGCCATACCGGAGGCGAAGGCAAGCCCAAATTTTCCATCTTCGAGGGCGGCAATACACTCCTGCAGCGCGGTACGAGTGGGATTATGTGAGCGTGAGTATTCATACCCCTTATGGTCGCCGAGTCCATTCTGGGCATACGTCGCTGTTTGAAAAATGGGCGGCATGATTGCGCCCGTCGTTGGGTCAGGCTGCTGGCCAGCATGAATGGCCTTTGTTGAAAACTTCATTGTCATCGCTCCTTGGATATATGTTCTTTAGTATGTTCTTTTATAAATTTGGGTTGCGCCATGGGCTTCTGCTGGATTTGACATAGGTCAGGATGCGACTATATCACTTCTCACGAGAAAGGGCAATCTGTATTCACCTGGTGATTCCCCGTAAGTCTGCCAAAGATCCTTCGCTGCGCTCAGGATGACACAACCCCAGGCTGTCATCCCTTCGCTTCTCTCAGGGCAGGCTCTGAGCGCAGCGAAGGATCTTTGGTGCGCCTTCGTCCAGCCACCCTGCCTTACGTGGCCTTGCGGACCTATGGGTAATCATCAGGTATTCACATACTTATACAGTGATGAACTTCAAAGGGCCTGGTAATATTCCGCAATGTACAACTGAGAAGCTGGTCGGAACGTATTTATAAAAAGCTATTCTATAGAAAGCAACACTTTGAAATAACATAAAACAACGTGCATGAAATTATGAGGTTTCACAAAATACCCCGGATACCGGACCATCCCCGAAGGGCCGATCAATCGGCGGTGTGCGCGATCAATCGGCACCTACGGTAGGATCGGGTTATTTTGTGAAAGTTCATTATTTTAAGCATCACAAGGAGCTACTTCGATGGATACACCCCATGTGCCACAGGGCACAGAGCCTTCATCTAAAAAACCTGTGATCGGCGTCTTACTGATACACGGGTTGAATGGTAGTAGAAGGGATCTGGAGGAACTGGAGCTAGCGCTGCAGGATCATGGTATGGTGACCGACAACATGCTTTTGCCCGGGCATGGAGTGCGTGTGCGAGATATGTTGCCACTAGGCTGGCATGACTGGGCTAATGCTGTACGAGATGAATTACAAGCTCTCAAGCAGCGTTGCGATGTAGTATTTATAGCAGGGCATTCACTGGGAGGCGCTCTTGCCTTGCATACCGCGGCTTACGAAGAGGTAGCCGGTATTATCACGATGTGTGCCCCACTTCATATGCATCCCCTGACCTTACCTGCTGTGCGCATCGCGAAATACCTCACGCCCCTGGTCCCGACAGTGCGCGAGGATGTGCGTGACCCGGATGCGCGCCGTCGTTATACTCGCGATGTGTATCGCTGGACGCCGATGCGGCCGGTCGAAAGCATGTTACAGTTTTTGCCGACCCTCCGAACCGAACTCCCCCAGGTAATTGCACCAGCGCTGATTATGACGTCGATTCACGATCATGTTGTGCCCGCACGGGATGGCCGGGAAATTTACCGGCGCATAGGTTCCAAAGAGAAACATCTTGTTACATTCCATCGCTCCTTTCATGTCATCATGAAGGATTATGACCGCGAGGAAGTTTTCGCCAAGTCCACCGCTTTTATCCTGCATCATGCTGGCGAGGCGACACCACATACAGTAAGCAATGCCGATCGAACGGCATCATAAAATCGCTTGAGAAGCGAACAAGAAAACAGACCTTTGATACAAAAGTTTGTTTCGTGTATACTGATATCCAGGAAGAAAAACCATGTAAGGAAACATAAGACATTGGCGCAGCAAGTAAGTAACCCACCAGAGCCCAAAGATGAAGAGAAGTCACGTATTTCAGAACCAAGGCCAGTTCAACCGAGACGCTTCTCCTCCACGGGTATTATCATCTTGCTTGTGTTGATCAGTTTATTGATTATCTCTTCTACAAGCCTGTTATTGCCAAACCTGGTGCAGGTCTACACGCACCCTGAATCATTTACGGCCGTAAGTCCTACGGCAAAAGCACAATCCACGCACGCCGGTCCCCTTACCCCAACGCCAACCATAGGCCAGAACGTGACACCTACGGCCACTCCTCCTATTTTTACACCCAATAATACGGCAGCACCCTCTTTACAACTGCCATCGGAGCACGAAATTATTTACGAGCAGCAAAATAACATCTACATGATCTCAAGTACAGGGAGTGGAACGCCGCAGGCACTATACACTCCAGGCTATATCTATAATCGGGCTGTGCGACCGATACTGACACCATCTGGACAACTACTTTACAGCGGCGACGGTATTTATTTGATGGATATTTTTAGTGGCACACCAGAAAAGATAGCGGCCCTTGCTGCAAATCAGGTGGTTACCTCATTAGTACTGAGCAGTGATGGCACAACGATTGCCTGGAGTACCGAACCGGCCAGCGGCGATGGGGTTATCGATCTATATGCAGGGCCGTTGGCCACTCCTGGCAAGGTTTTTGAGCAATCGTCGTCAAACTGTCCTTGCTTTCGTATTTTTACATTCATGAACGACAAAACCTTGCTGCTGACAGATGGTCAGCAAAGCCATGAAGCGATACAGTTTGGTTTGTGGGCCCTCGACATAAGTAATCCGCTCAATACCACTTCGCATTCCCTTTTAGATGAGAACTCAGCTCAGGGCCCATTGGCCCTTGCCCCCTATGGCAACGTATTGCTCTATTCGTCCTACGAAGGCCAGGTGCCTAAACCGACGGATGGCAGTGTTCCTGATGATATGGCTGTACTCAAATATGCCAACAGTCTGAAAGTTACGACGCTCAATGGGCAACCTCTGAAGATGGATATCTCGCATGTGCTGCTGGAAGAACAGCATGAACTGCATAATAGCGCGGCCTACCACTGGGTCGAGACGCCGGTGTTTACGATGGACGGTCATACACTCATCTATGTCGAATTCTCTACACAAACCCAGCCTCCCTACGACCGCAGCAACGCGCTGTTTATAGCTAAAATAAGTGGTTCCGGCAAGCATTTGCGTGTCAGTAATCCGCAGTTAATGGCAACCTCGAACGCCAATCTGCTTGAATTGGGACCCTGGTTCAACAATCATATCCTGACATTTTATGGAGATGGCTCGCTCTATGCTATGGATATACAAACGGGTGCTGTGGCGACCATTGTGCAAACAGGTGTGTATGCGCGTATCATTGCAGTTCGGGGTAATTAATTGAGAACACGCCTGAGCCGCTTTCTTAAGCTGCTGGTCTTCCGATAATTGTAGGGAATGGAATTGAGCAAGATCAAGCAATCCAACACCCTCGAAAGAGGGTGAGGAAGGCAAGGAAGAAGAGGAAGCGGTAAAAAAACGAGCGCTTCGTATTGAAGCGCTCGTTTCCATATCGGTTTATAACTGCCTGCGTTTCGTCCTTGGAATGAGCAATAGTGCGATAAGCATACCAGCAACGAGACCAGCAATGTGATCCCAGATGCCAATGTTCGCACTACTGAAACCAAAAAAGAGATTGAGTCCCAACCAGAAGAGCCAGTTTGTGATGGCTCCTCGTCCAAACGATCCCATGTTGCGGCGGTTCACAAAGTAGAAAACGCCAAGGGCGCCGAAGACGCCAAAGATGGCTCCGGAGGCACCAGCGGATGGGACAATGCTTGATGGGTCTAAAAAGTACGTGAAGATACCACCAAGTATACCGGCTCCCAGGTATATGACCAGGTAACGCCATTTTCCAAAGAAGACCTCGACGGCTGTGCCGATGAAGAACAGCGAAAGCATGTTCAGGGCGATATGTAAAATGTTAAAGTGCAGGAACATAGCGGTGAAGATACGCCAGACCTGCCCCTGTTGTACGAGAAGATTGACCTGTGCTCCTGCATTAATAATGGCAAGAAGGCCTTGTTCGGACTGATCGAAACTGATCGTTCTGTTCAATAGAGCGAGAACGACGAACACGATCACATTGATAGCAATGATGATGTTGGTAACAAAGCGTGGATTCTGGCTGAGGGCGAAACGAGTGCGAATGACCTGTCGCTGCATGCCGTTAGGGCGCGACCAGGTTGGTATTGTTTCTCGTTGTGCCATCCCATTTTCCTCAGGTGAGCTATCTGAACTACTGGCAGGAGCTGGTTCATAACCTGGCGTAGAAACCGGTTCTAAAGGTGGAAAACAGTTATCGAAGTGCTGCCCATAGGATAGGCGAGCAGCGCGCGAGCGTGCCAGTCCAGCATCATAATCCTGTCCAGTGGCACGCAGCAGGTAGGCGCGTAAAGCATGAACGTACCCAGAGCCAGGATCAAGGCTAATAGCCGCATCAACATTCTGTAAAGCGCGATCATAACGGCGGTCGAGCAAGTCAAGCAACGCTTGCGCCACGGTGCTTTCAAACCCTCCTGCTGGTTGTAGCTCCTGTACTTTGCGGCAGGCCATATAGACGACGCCGTAGGAACCGAGGGCGAGGTTCGCCTCTGCCAGTCCCAGGTGTACCATCGGGTTGTCTGGTTCAAGCTGTGCTGCGTGTGCATAGGCAATAGCTGCTTCGCGTCCCTGTCCTTGTGCCAGAGCCTGTTTCCCACGCTCGAGATAGGTCTGAATATCTGTTTGTGCTTCCAAAAAATTACCCTCCAATGAATAAACGAGCGATGATTGCAAGTATAAGTGTACCTGCTATCGTCAATAGAGCCAAGGGCCAGCGGCGGGAAAGGCTATGTTTGTCTATTAACGTATTATCTTGTGTCAAGGTATAGAGCGGGGTAAACCACCAGCCGAGCAGGCAGCCGCTGAGTAAACCACCTAAATGCGCATAATTATCTACATTGGGTACGAAAAATCCAATACTGAGATTCCCCGCAATCACAATGATGAGCCAGAGGAGCGCAGGAATACCGCCTTTGCGAAACGCTCTGCGGTGCATCAGTACGAAAACGCTATAAGCTCCTACCAGGCCAAAAATGGCGCCAGAAGCTCCAACACTAATTTCTTGCGGCATAAAGTAGAAGCTGGCGATGATACTAACGATTCCTGTTGTCACATAAATGAGCAGGAAACGTATGTGCCCTACCAGCCGCTCGAGAAAGACACCCAGTACCGCAAGGTTGAGCATGTTCAAGCCTAGATGCAGCAGGTTTGCATGAAGAAATATCGGGGTGACAAAACGCCAATATTGTCCCTGTAAGATCAGGTCGTTATCCTTGGCACCGAAAGCGATCAGGACAGAGGAAAGGGCGTTATTATCCTTGTCCTGGATGTTGATGGCATTATTCATCACGGCAGCGATGATATCATATGCATGGTGCGCACCTGTTGCAAGGGCAAACTGATATGCTGTAACACACCAGATGATGATGGTACCGGTAACCACACCCCACGTAACCCAGGAGATGCGAGAGAGTCCATGTACACTTCTATATTGACTCAGCGCCTTCTGATAGCTCATTTGCGAACGCATTGTGCGAGAGGCTGTATTAATTTCAGTATAGATATTTTCCACTCCAAAACCTCAAAAGAGCCTGACATCGATGGTGAGGCGGGTTATGTTTTTGCTTTTCGCCGATGTCCTTATCCTCTATTAGGTATTACGTTTATGGTATAAGAATGTCGCAACTCTGTAAGTATTATAGCTGATGGTGCCGATTTCACCTGATCAATATCCCTGTGTACCTTACTTTCCTGGGTTGGTGATCAACTGATGGTAAAAGTTGTCATGAAAAAGACCCTCAAAGTACTGCTTACAGCATATCACCTTAAGGGTCTGCGCATGTTCAAACTAGAGCGCTCTAACAAAGAGCTCAGCTGGCAGCATAGGCTCTTACACTATGCACGACGATAGCCACGACTACGGCGGTGCCATAAGCCGTATGTGATGAGATGCCACAGGGCAACCAGGA
>Ga0209350_1001397_pt1 | contig 10653 bp, 12 predicted proteins | sample GraSoi013_2_20cm_2_FD_185822 | JGI IMG/M metagenome (GOLD analysis project Ga0209350, IMG submission 185822) | Grasslands soil microbial communities from the Angelo Coastal Reserve, California, USA - Sample 09_27_2013_2_20cm (SPAdes) (version 2) | ecosystem: Environmental > Terrestrial > Soil >...
GGACGCGGCGCCGGAGATCCTCCGCCTGCTGCCAGGCCGGCGGTGGCTGGCGTGGCCGTTCCGGCTGCCTGGGGTGCTGCCCGTTGCGCGCCGGGCGTACGGGTGGATCGCGCGCCGCCGCCGCTGCCTGGTGCGGGGCTACGCGGCCCGCTAGGTTCGGCAACAGGAGATGGAAGGAGCGGCGCGATGACGGTACCGACGGAACTCACAGAAGAAGCGGTGCGCCAGGCGCTCCGCCAGGTGAAAGATCCCGAGCTCGATATGAACATCATCGACCTCGGCCTGGTGTACGACGTCGATATCGCCGGGGGTGACGTGCGCGTGAATATGACTCTCACGTCTCCCGGATGTCCCGCCGGTCCCATGATCACTAACGACGCCTACCGTGTGCTGCGCGCGCTCGGCGGCGTGAAGGACGTAGACATCGAGATCGTGTGGGAGCCGTACTGGACGCCTGAGCGGATGGACCCCAAAGTGCGGGCGTTGATGGGCCTCTAGCCGAGCGCCGCCAGCAGCGCGTCCCCCAGCGCCTCGATCTGCCAGCGCCGGAGCTCTCCGATTCGGGCGAGCCCGGCGCGGTCGTTTGGGAGCGGCAGGGCGCGTGCGACGGCCTCGAGGGTCGAGCGGCCGCACAGCACGCCCGGCTCGAGGCCCAGCTCCTCGGCGACGCGGTTGCGCGCCGCCTTGAGACGCTCGACGCGCGCCTCGACGCTCGTGTCGCGCGGTGGCCGGGGAGTGCGCTCCACGCGCGGCAGGTCCGCCTCGCCGAGTGCCAGCGCACGGCGCACGGCGTCCAGCAGAGCGGGGCCGTGGCGCCCGGCGAGCGCACCGGGAAGCTGGCCCACGCGCGCGAGCTCCGCGGCGGACTGCGGCAGGGCGCGGGCCACGGCGAGGAGCGCGTCGTTCCCGATGATCCGAAACGTCGCCCGGTCTTGCTCCGCTGCCACGCCCTCGCGCCAGCGATACAGCTCTCGCAGCGCCGCCAGCTGGCGTGGCGGTAGGGCCTTCGCACCTTTGACGCGGAGAAAGGCGTCGGCGCCGGCCCCCCCCTCCGGCGGTCCGGTCCAGCGCAGCTCCTCGAGTCCCGTGAACTCCTCTTCGGCCCAGGGCAGGCGCCCGAGCGCCGCGAGACGGGCGCGCAGCGCCTCTCGCAGGGCCGGCAAGTGCTCCGTGTCGGCGGCGGCGTACGCGAGCATGGCGGGTGGCAGCGGTCGGCGCGACCAATCGGCCTTCTGGTGCTCCTTGGCGAGCTTCACCCCCACGTACTTTTCGAGCAACGCCGCGAGCCCCACGGCCGGCTCGCCCGCGAGCTGGGCGGCGATCCGAGTGTCGAACAGCCGGCGCGCCCGGAAGCCGTAGTCCCGGTCGAGGATCCGGAGGTCGTAGTCGGCATCGTGGAATATCTTCTCGACTTTCGGGTCGTCCAGCAGCCCGCCGACGGGTGAGAGGTCGGCGATCGCCAGCGGGTCGATGATCGCCGTCAACGACGGGCTCGCAAGCTGGACCAGGAAGATGCGGTCGTGGTAGCGATGGAAGCTCGCCGCCTCGGTGTCGGCGGCGACGAGGGGCTCGCGCCGCAGCGTCGCAACCGCGTCGGCGAGCGCCGCCGGCGTCTGGATGTAGGTCACTCTTGCTTGCTGAGCGCGTCCAGGCCCGCGGCGATTTCCTCCAGCGCCTTGGCCAGCGTCTTGTAGAATTCGGCGTCCGGCGCTTGGGAAGGGGGCGGGCCACCGAGCGGGTCGCCCGCGTACTTGCGGGCGGCGCGCGCGGCGTGGCGGATGTAGTCCGTGGCAACCTGCATCGGCATCCTCGGGATCGGGGTTCAGGTGGCTGATCCGGCGCTGCTGAGCGAAAAGATACGCGCGGCGCTCCAGCCGCGTCGCCTGGGCGAATGGCCCACGCCGCTCGAGCCCGCGCCGGCCCTCGCGGGTGCACTGGGCGTGGCCGCCCTCGGCCTCAAGCGCGAAGACCGGGCGGCGGCGCCGGGCGGCGGCAATAAGGTGCGCGGGCTCGAGTTCTTGCTGGCGGGCGTCCCGCCCGGAACGGTCTTCGTCACGGCGGGTGGCACGGGCTCCACGCACTGTCTCTGCACCGCGGTCCACGCCGCGGCCTTAGGGCACCAAACCGTGCTGGCCCAGTTCCGCCAGCCCGACACCGTCGCGAGTCGCGCCGTCGCGGCGGCGTGCGCACGCCGGGCGGCGCTGATCGTTCGCGCGCCCGGCCCGGCGACCCTTCCCCTCGCTGTGCTGCGCGCCTGGCGGCGCGCTGGGGCGCTCGGGGCGCGGCGCTGGATCCCCGGCGGCGGGGCCCACCCGCGAGCGGTGGCGGGACATCTGCTCGCCGGACTCGAGCTCGCCACCCAAGCGCCCGAGCCCCCGGACACCATCGTCCTCCCCCTGGGCACGGGGGGCACCGCCGCCGGCGTGGCCCTCGCGATGGCCGCGCTCGGCTGGCCCACGAGGGTCGTCGCCGTCCGCGTAGCGCCACGGTTCGTCGCCAACCGCTGGCGAACGGTGTGGCTCGCGCACGCCGCGCGGCGGCTGCTCGCACGCCATGGCATCCGTATCCCGCATCCCGCATCCCGCATCCCGCTGGTGCTAGTGGACGGGTTGGGTCCGGGCTACGGTTACCCCTCGGCGGAAGGCGAGGCGGCGCGCCGTCTCGCGGCCGAGCACGGGCTGAAGCTCGATCCGACCTACGGCGCGAAGGCTTTCGCCTTTCTCATGGAACGTACGACCTGCAACGTGCAACGTGTTGTCTTTTGGCATACGTTTGCGGCCTCGTGACCGCCCCCTTCCCGCCCGTCGAGCTGACCGTCTACCCGTATGAGTGCGACGCGTTCGGCCATCTCAACCAGGCCGCGCTGCTAACGCTGCTCGAGCGGGCCCGGTGGGATGCGCTGGCCCGCGGCCCCGGGATGGATCTGTTCGATCGCAACGGCGTCTGGCCGGCCGTGCGCAAGGCAGTGGTCGAGTACAAGGCCGCGGTGCTGTCGCGCGATGTGCTGCGCATCGAGACCGTGCTGGCGAACCGGGGCACCACGAGTATCACGCTGCGTCACGCCGTGCGGCGTCCCGCGGACGATGTGCTTGTCGCCGAGGCCGAGATCGTGTTCGTGTGCATCGACCGCCTTGGGCGCGCGACGCCGATCCCGGAGGAGATCGTGCGGTTTCTCGGTCCCCGTCCCTCGAGCGGCCACGCGCCGATCCGGGTGCCGGCGGGCGACGTGGAGCTTGGCGCCGAGCTGCGAGGCGAGGGCCCGCCCGTGCTCTTCGTGCACGGCTTCCCGTTCGACCGTACGGTGTGGCGCCACCAGCTCGCCACGCTGTCGCGCGTGAAGCGCATCGCGCCCGATCTGCGCGGCGTGGGGACGTCGGGCGCTCCCGCGAGCGACGGCTATACCCTGGCGCGCTATGCGGACGATCTCGTGGCCGTGCTGGACGCGCTCGGCATCCGGGCGGCGGTGGTGTGCGGGTTGTCGATGGGTGGGTACGTCATTTTCGAGCTGCTGCGGCGTCACGCCGAGCGGGTGCGGGCGATCGTCCTGGCGGACACGAAGGCGGAGCCGGACTCCGTTGAAGGAAGGCGTGGCCGGGACGAGCTCGCGGCGCTGGCCGGGCGCGAGGGGCCGGATGCCGTGATCGATCGGCTGCTGCCTCGCCTGCTCGCGCCGGCGACGCTCGCCACGCAACCGGAAGTCGTGGCACAGGTCCGCGAAATGGCGCGTCGCTGGACGGTCCCGGGGCTGGTCGGCGCGCTGCACACCCTGCGCGACCGGCCCGATTCGACCGCCACGCTCCGCGCGGTGCGCGTTCCGACGCTCATCGTGGTGGGTGAGGACGACGCGGTGTCACCCCCGGCTGCGGCCCAAGCCATGGCGGCGCTCATCCCCGGCGCCCAATGTCACGTGATTCCCGCGGCGGGCCACCTCGCGCCGCTCGAGCAGCCGATCGCGACCGGTCGGCTCCTGGCGGATTTTCTCGGCGGCCTGTCTTGAAGCGGGCTCGGTCTCAGGATCCTTTGCGCTGCGGCTTGCCGGGCGGGCTGGCGCTCTGGAACACGTCCCGGTTCTTCGCGATGTAGGACTTCCACTGCGGCGGCGTGTCTTCTTCGGGGAAAATCGCCGTGACCGGGCACTCCGGCTCGCAGGCGCCGCAGTCGATGCACTCGTCCGGGTGGATGTAGAGCATGTCTTCACCCTCGTAGATGCAGTCCACCGGACACACATCCACACACGAGCGGTCTTTTACGTTGATGCACGGCTCTGCGATGATGTACGTCATCCCGGCGCTCCAATGGATTCACGACCGAACGGCAAACATAGTCGATTGGGACCCACTCGAGTCAAGTCCCGCGCGCGCACTTGGTTGCCTACCGGGCGACCCCCGGGACGGCGCTCCATGTCAGGAGCGACAAAACAATCACCAGCAGGCCGTACTGCGCGAGGATGGTCGGATCGGGCTGATCCGCGCTGTCGGCGAAGCCGGCGCTCGCCGCCGCGGCGAGCCCGAGCAGCACCAGCAAGCCCTCGCCGGTGAGCAGCCACATGGAGCCGATCAACGCCGCGGCGATCCAGCGCTGGGTCCGGGTGAGCGCCCGGAATCCGCGGCCGCCGTCGAGCTGCCACACGGGGAGCAGGTTGAACAGGTTCACCCAGGCGCCGAAGTGCGCGATGGCCCCCCAGATCCCGCTGCCCGTCGCGCGATACACAGCGTAGGCCGCCGCCGCCGCACCGAGGCCCCAGATCGGACCCGCCAGTCCCACGCGGGCGTCCTCACGTCGATCGGCTGGGTACTGTTTCAGGCGCACCACGGCGCCCACCCCCGGGATGAACATCGGCGCCGTCGCCTTGATGCCGTAGCGCTGCAGCGCCTGGACGTGGCCCATCTCGTGCACGTAGATCGACAGCACCACACCGACGGCGAACTTCCATCCCCAGATGCTCCAATACACGCCCGCCGACAGCAGCATCGAGAAGAACGTGCTCGCCTTGGTGAGCCCGAGCAGGAGCAGCTTGGCCTTCGTGAGGAGGAAGATGAGGGCGAACTTGAATTTGACGAGCAGCGCCCCCAACGCTCCCAGCCCCGCGGCGTTTCGGCCCGCGCGCGAGGCCTGCCGTGGCGCCTGCGGCTCCCGATCGAGCGCACGACTCAGCTCGAGGACGCGTGCGGACACCACGTGATGCTGAGTCGAATCGCGCGGCAAGAGGTCGAGCGCCTCACGCCAGGCGGCGAGGGCCGAGCTGCGGTCGCCCGCCTGCGCGGCGCGCTCCGCGGCGGCGGCCAGGCGCTTGAGCTCGTCCGCATGCACCAGGCGATGGCACGACGGGCACGCGAGCAGGGCCGGCGCCACGTCGGTGCCGCACTGGGAGCACAGCGACGCGCCCCGCCCGCGAGGAGCATCGGTCACGGTGAGTTTGTCAGCCGGGCACGGCTCGGGAAGCCTGATAGGGTCCGGTCACCCTGAGCGCCACGCCCCGGTTGAGCTTCCAGGCTTCGTACAACGCAAACCCGGCGATGAGCAGGTGCAGCGGGCTCGAGAAACCGATGATGACGGGGGCGGCATACGCCAGCGCGAGCAGGAAAGCGATCCCGAAAAGCAGGGCGAGCAGGCCGGGTCGCGCGTGGCCGGTCGTCGCCGCGGTGGCCACGGTGGCCCCGGCCGGGGAGTCGGCGCGCCGGGCGCTCGAGTCGAGCGCCACGACGGCGGAGTCGGAGCGTGCCCGCAGTTCCTTCCGCAGCTCGCGCGCGATGAGCGTGGAGTCGGTCGCCACCACGGCGCTGTAGGTGAGGAACATCGCCAGCAGCTGGTAGCGCCAGCCGCCCCGGCCGCTCGAGCCCTTGCGCACGGCTGCCCCCACGAGCAGGCCGACCAGCACCGCCACCAGGCCGAGCTCGTAACCGGTCAGTGCCTCGATGCCGAAGTACACGCCGGCACCGAGCGCCGCCGCCGCGCCCCCCAGGCCCAGCGCTTTGGCGAACCGTTGGGCTGAGGACCCGTGATTCCACGCCGCCATGATCTGGCCGCGGCACCCCACGCACGTGACCTTGCCGTTGATCTCGTAATACGACGCGGCGATCGGCCGCTGGCAGATCGAGCACGCCATGCCGGGAGTCTGGCCGGCGCGCTCGACGTGGTCGAACTGCAGGCTCTGATCGGGGGTTCCAGCGGCTGGGTCGGTCACGGGGATACCTCTTCGGGACTGGTGGTGGTCGGGGCGGGGGCCGGGGGCCGGGGCCCAATCTTTGGGAGTCGAATCGCGCGACGCAATCGGAAAGCCGTTCTGACGCTAGAACAGATACCCACGGGTATCCAAACTGCCATTTCCAGCGCTCGTTTTGCGACAAACGATTCTTATCGGTATCATTGATTCTCATGGGTATCGTGCGTCAGCGGCGCAAGGCGGAAACGCGCGCCATGCTGCTGCAGGCTGGTCTCACCGTGTTCGCCGAGCGAGGCATCGAGTTCACCACGCTCGACGAAGTCGCCCAGACGGCGGGCTTCACCAAAGGCGCCATCTACCGGCAGTTTCCGTCGAAAGGCGGATTCCTGCTCGCGCTGTTCGAGCAATACGCCGCCGTGGCGCGCGCCGGCACCGGGGCGCGGCAGGCCCGGTGGTTCATTCCCCTCACCATCCAGTTTGCCGCCCAGGCGATGCGGGACCCGCTGCTGCGCCGTCGGTTCGCTGTGGTGCTGGCCGAGGCGCCGGATGGCGGGTCGCCCGACGGACAGCTCCTCAAGGCGCTCGGCCGCGTACTGCCCGCCGCGCACCCGCCCGTGTCATGACGGTCATCCTGGCCGCGGCGGTGCTACTGGGAGTCGGGTTCCTCCTAGTCTCCGCTGTGCTGCGTCGCATCCGCGCGGGCCCGTTGCGGCTGCCGAGCGACCCGATTCCCGACCGGTGGCGTGACATCGTCGACAAGAGCGTTCCGCTCGCTCGCAGCCTGAGTTCCGACGAGCGAGAGCGGCTGTTGCGCCTGGTGCAGCTGTTTCTCTCCGACAAACATTTCGAAGGATGCGGCGGTCTCACCGTGACCGAGGAGATGAAAGTCACAATCGCCGCGGAGGCTTGCCTCCTGCTGCTCCACCTCGAGGGTCCGTGCTATCCCGGCCTTCGCACGGTGCTCGTGTATCCACACGGCTTCGTCCCCAAGTTCGCGCACACGCCCCGCACCGGCGAGCTTCCCCCCGCACGTGAGCCGTTGATCGGGGAATCGTGGGGCGACGGCGTGGTGGTGATCTCTTGGGACGATGCGGTCCGCGGCGCTCGCGATGCATTCGACGGTTCCAACGTCGTGCTCCACGAGTTCGCGCACCAGCTCGATTCCGAAGATGGCTTCGGTGACGGAGAGCCGGTTTTACCGGGGAGTGCTGTGCGCACGTGGGGTCGCGTGCTGTCCGAGGAATACCAGCGATTACGGGCGGACGTCGCCGCCGATCGGGACTCCGTGCTCGACGGGTACGGCGCGACGAACAAGGCGGAGTTCTTCGCGGTCGCGACCGAGACGTTCTTCGAGAAGCCGGTGCAGCTCGAGCGGGATCATCCCGAGCTGTACGCGCAGCTCCGGCAGTTCTACGGGCAGGATCCCGCCCGGCGGACGCCGCCGGCCGCGTCATGACGCAAGCGCGCGGCCGCCTGATCGACGTGAGCCATACGATCGAGCACGGCATGGTCACCTACCCCGGCTTGCCGGCGCCTGCGATCGGCGACTGGCTGTCGCGCGCGGCGTCGCAGGCGCGTTATGGGCCCGGCACGACCTTTCAAATCGGGAAGATCGAGCTCGTCGCCAATACCGGGACCTACATCGATGCCCCGTCCCATCGCTACGAACACGGGAAGGACGTCGCCGATTTTTCACTCGACGCGGTCGCCGATCTGGAGGGCGTGATCGTCCGCGTCACCGAGCGCGACGGTCGCGCGCTCGATGTCGAGACGTTTCGCGGGCGGGAGGTGAAGGGCAAGGCCGTGCTCGTGCACACGGGCTGGGACGTCCACTGGCGCACCGAGCGGTACGGCACCGGCCATCCGTTCCTGACCCGCGCGGCGGCGGAGCATCTGGTCGCGGCGGAGACCGCGTTGGTCGGGATCGACTCACTCAACATCGACGACGCGAGCGACGGCACGCGACCCGCCCACACGCTGCTGCTCGGCGCCGGCATTCCGATCGTGGAGCATCTGTGCGGGCTGGGAGAGCTGCCCGACGGCGGGTTCCGGTTTTTTGCCGTGCCCGTGAAGGTGCGGGGGATGGGGAGTTTTCCGGTGCGGGCGTTCGCGATCGCCGACCGCTAGCGAAGGGGCCCGGCGAATCGTCGCCGGGCCCCGGTCGCTAGAAGCTGGGGTTGTTGTTCTTCTCAACGTCCGGAAGCGGCAGACACAGCTGCGAGGCGTACGTACCACCCCCGTTGAACGCCCTCCCCGCGGCGGGATTCGGAGTCTTGTTGAAGCGGATCAGGTCGAAGAGATGCTGTCCCTCCAGGAAGAATTCCCGCTTGCGCTGGTCGAACAGCGAGTCCGACGCGGTTGCCGAATCGGGGCTGGTCATCGCGCCCTGACTCCCTCGCGCCCGGAAGCTGTTGATGATGCTGTCCGCCGCCGCGAAGGCGCCGGTGCGGATGTCCGCCTCCGCAATGATGAGTCGGGCTTCATCGCCCGACGCTAGCCGGATCGGGCTCGCCGACGTCGCGTATTTGTCCTGCCGGTACAGGTGGTAGCCCGTCACACTTGTCCGTGCCTTGTCGGTGAACGGCACACGGGGATCGTTCATTTTCGTGTAGGTCGTGTCCAGCGTCGTCGCGTCGCTCGTGGCGCTGTTCTCCTGCCACACGCGGTTGTTCCGACGCGCGCTGATGCTGGAGGCGGACACGGTCTTGAGGAACGCGGCTGGAACGGCCTGGGCGTCCGTTTTGGCGGGCGCGAATTGGCCCAGGTCGATGTAGGCGCGTGCCCTGCCCGCCCGCGCCATGTTCAGCACCGCCGTCTGGCCTGTCGTGGTCGCCCCGGCGATCGCGTCGTTGAACTGCGCCACCGCCAGCTTGAACACGCTGTCCCGGGCGATCTCACCGCCGTACACGATCTGCCGGTTGGCGTTGAGGGTCGACACGACCATCGTGCAGAATCCTTCGCCCAGCAACACGAGGCTGTAGCCCTGATAGGCCTGCAGCGTCGGAATCAGCGTGTCGCGCCCGGGCACCTGAGCATCGGTCCAACCCTGCAGCAGGGAAATGACGTTCAGCGCGGAGAAGCGCGCGGTCTGAAGCGGCGTGTAGACACCCAATCCGATGCACGAGTTGACCCCGTAGCGCGCGTCGCTCGACGTCATATTCCGGCGTTCGTACGGGAACCGATCGGCGGTTTGGGTGGCGTCGATCAGCTCATCCGTGATCTCGCCCCCCAGCTCGGCGTACGCCCCGGCAGCGCACTCGAAATCGGCGATCGCCCCGTTTACCAGGAGCTGCGCGTTGGCGGGCGTCTCCAGGCCGCTCGCGGGGATGACGCTCGGGCTCTGCACTTCGAGGGCGTTGTTGAACAGGTCGCACCCGGCCGCCGCGAGCAGGCCGAGGACAAGGATCGTGGCGTATTTCATCGGTCGCTCTCCTCAGTAGCCCACGTTGACGGTGACGATCCACTGGGCGAGCTGCGGCAGGTCGGCCTGCTCCCAGGCGCTGAAGTTGCCGCCGCGGCTGCCGCCCAGGAACATCGCCTCGGGCTCGAGCCCGGGGTAACGCGTCCAGGTGTAGAGATTGCGGCCCGCCAGCGAGACCGTCGCCCGGCTTGCGCCGATCGCCCGTGCCCAGGGGCCGGGCAGGTTATACGAGACAGAGAGCTCGCGCAGCTTGAGGAAGCTGGCGTCGTTGATGTAGAAGTCCGGGATGCCGCCGATCTGCTCTTCCGCGACGCGTATCGAATCGCCCTGCAGCGGTCGGAAGTTCTCGACGCAGCGAAGAAAGATCGTGCAGCGCACGCGCGTATTGCCATCGAGCTTCTTGTAGCCGGTCTTGAAGTCGAGCAGGGCACCGAACCGCAACCGGTTCCAGAGCGTGACCGCGGGACTGAGGGCGCCCTCGACGTTCGGTATCGTGCGACCGAGATACACGGCGGGAGCAGTCGCGCACGCGACCGCGCCGCCCTTGCCGTTGTCGCACAGCACGTTGAGGGCATTCCCGAGCGAGTCGAACCGCACGTTCCCCGCCGAGTCCCGCTGCGCGCTCACCACCCGCTTTGCGAACCAGGAGCCGACGGGATATCCCACCTTGTGCAGGAGGAACGTGCCGGGCGACACCGAGGTCACGCCGGGCAGCAGGCTCAGAATCTTGTTGCTGTTGGTCGCGAGGTTGAACGTGAGGTCCACGCTCACTGGGCCGCGGGCGTAGGGCCTGGCGTGGGCCAGCACCTCGATGCCGCTGTTCAGGACGGCGCCGGCGTTGAAATACTGTGGTGTGGACGTCGGCACCCCGATCGAGGGAGGCGCCTGCCGCGACAGAATCTCGTCCGTTGTCTTCTTCCGGTAGTACGTAAATTCGAGTCCGAGGCGGTCGTTCCACAGTGCCGCGTCGAAGCCGAGCTCGATCTCCTTGCCGCGCTCGGGTCCGAGATTCGGGTTGCCGGCGTTGTCCCGGGTCACGGCCGGCACGTCGCCCGGGCCGGTCGCGGTC
>Ga0209350_1001401_pt1 | contig 10627 bp, 9 predicted proteins | sample GraSoi013_2_20cm_2_FD_185822 | JGI IMG/M metagenome (GOLD analysis project Ga0209350, IMG submission 185822) | Grasslands soil microbial communities from the Angelo Coastal Reserve, California, USA - Sample 09_27_2013_2_20cm (SPAdes) (version 2) | ecosystem: Environmental > Terrestrial > Soil >...
GGGAACGCGTGCTGCGGATGTGGGAGGAGTTGCGGGAAGGGACAGCAGAAACCAGGGCCATTGCTACCGCGGCCGATTGATTTCGGCTCAACGTAGGCTTCCAGTGCTACGATGCTCCGGCGCCAGCCGCTTGCTGGCCGAATGCCTTCACGAAGGCATCCACGATCATGGAATCGTATTTCGAGCCGAATCCTTTTGCGATTGATTCCACGGCCTGCGCGGGTGACATCTTCCCGCCTCGCGTGTCGCTGACGAGCGATTCAAACTTTTCCGCAAGCGTGAGAACCTGAACTTCGATCGACGCATCCGCAGGATTATTGCCGGTTTTGGTCAATTGTTGCGCAGCCACCAGGATGGGGATGGCCCGACGCAACGTGCTGCCCATTGCCTTGGCTTTGGCGCTAGTTCTGTCCTGCTTGCGCATGCTCTTCTCAACATCTTCTTCGGAAAGATTGGCTGCTTTGTAGAGAATTTCATTGCTGATGCCCATCTCGTTCACGTTGCGCAAGAGGGCTGCGGTGCGGATGTCCTCGGTGCTGCCGGAATCGAGTCCCAGAGATTCTGCGATGCGTGTCGCGTACATCGAAGTGCGATATGAATGGGCTTCGCTGTATTTCTGGTTCGTCAGAAACTGCTGGAGAACTGCCAGCATCCCGTCGTATCCATCTTTCATCTCCACCAGGCTCTTCTGATTCCGCTCATATAAGGTGCCCATGGCATAGGCGGCGATGACGAGAACTCCACCCCAGATGGTTAAGTCAATCCAGCGCGTATCAATGGGAAGAACCAGTTCACGATGGTGACTGAACATGCCCGGATTCAGGATAGTGAGCCCGACGACTAAAGCCACGCTGGCACAGGCGGTCATGGTGGCGTGCCGCCGCCCGAAATAATACGCAGAATAGAGGGTAGGCAGGAAGTAGAACACCAGAGCCATGCGCTGGGAAGCGACCAAAAAGTGGATCATGGCTGCAATGATCACCAGGAACAGCAGCAGAAACAGCTCTTTGGTTATTTTTCGCAAGCCCCCTCCTGCGATGCCGAACGCGGCCCTACGACTGGACAAAGTCCTGGGCTTGTATATGGTGGATTAGAACCTGTTGCGCACCAAATTACCGAGGTAATGAGCGCGACTTGGACATCTGCCCGCGTTTACTTTGCCCGCGGATGAGTCTGATCGTAAACCGCTAGTACATGTTTCATGGAGAGCTGCGTGTATCGCTGCGTGGTGGAGAGGCGCTCGTGGCCGAGCATTTCCTGGATAGCGCGCAGATCGGCGCCTTCCTCAAGCAGATGCGTTCCGAACGCGTGACGCAAAGTATGAGGGTGAACGTCGGGTGAGAGGCCTTTGGCGACCGCGATCTTCTTGATGATTCGGCCGACGCTGCGCGTGGTGAGGCGTCCGCCGCGTTGATTGATCAGCAGAGCGTTCGTTTTCTTCTTGTAGACGGCAAGCTTCTGACTGCGTAACGGAAGATAGCAGAGAAGAGCCGCTCTGACGGAGCCGCCAAACGGCACGTAGCGTTCCTTTTTTCCTTTGCCGCGAATGAGAATGGCTTCAGAGCTCAGGCGAATGTCATCCAGATTGATGCCGATAAGCTCCGAGTTGCGAATGCCGCAGCCGTAGAGCAATTCCAGGATGAGGAGGTCGCGTTCGGGAAAGGATACGGCTTCGGGCATCTTGCCATCCAGTACTGAGTTAATTTCTTCGATCGTCGGAACCCTTGGGAGCTTTTTGGCGAGCTTTGGAGTTGCCACCAGCGCCGCTGGATTCTGATCGACTACTCCTTCCTGGGCCAGCCAACGATATAGAGATCGAACTGCGGCGAGCGAACGGGCCACGGACGTTTTGCTCAATCCTCTTTCGTAAAGGTGCGAGAGGAAGCCACGAATCGCGAGGTGATCGATACTAGGCCAATTCCGCGAGCCGACATAAGCGCAGAAATTCTGGAGATCGCCGGAATAGGCCTTGATGGTATGGGGCGAGGTGTTGCGCTCGCGCAGTGAACGGAGAAATTCTTGAGCGGATTTTTCAGCAATGCTTGATTTCGCTGATTTAACGGCAGGCCATCTCGCTCGCCGATCGCGAGCACGGGCGGGGACGCCCGTGCCTCCATAGATTCCTAGTGAATTCATGCCCTTGCTCTGGCTCGGGGATGGTGCTTCTGATAAACGTTCTTCAGGCGATCAAGCGCAACGTGCGTGTAAATCTGCGTAGTCGAAATATCAGCGTGGCCCAGGATGGTCTGGACGGTTCTGAGATCTGCGCCGTTCTCCACCATGTGTGTGGCGCAACTGTGGCGCAGCATATGAGGGCTGGCGTGGCGACCTGCGCTCAAAGAAGCGGTGCGAACAATTTGCCAGACGCGCTGCCGCGTCAGCTTGCGGGCGCGTCTTCCCAGAAAAAGAAGGGGAGAGCTGTTTCTTCCCATATGTACGTTGCGCGCTTCTTTCATGTACTCGGCGAGCGCCTGCTGAGCGGACTTGCCTAGAGGCACGATTCGCTCTTTGTCACCTTTTCCGCGTACCAGCACATATCCGACATCAAGCTTTAAATCTTCAAGTTTGATGCCGATGATCTCGGAAACCCGCAGCGCGCCCGCATAAAACACTTCCAGCATCGCGCGATTCCTCAGCGCAATAGCTTCATCCTGCTGGCGATCTGAGGCCGGATGTGAGCCGCTCAACATGGCTTCCATTTCGTCGCGCGCAAGCGCCTTGGGGAGAACCTTCCATTGTTTGGGCGAATCAATATTCAGCGTGGGATCGTGCTCGATTAGCTTGTCGAGGAGAAGGTAACGATACAAATGGCGCAGCGCCGAAAGTTTTCGTCCGACCGAGCGGCCATCAACTGAGTTGGCAAACAATTGTTGGATGAAATTCCGCATATCGCTACGCCTGGCCTTCAGCAGCGTGCGCTTGCGCTTCGCGAGGAATTCGGCGAACTGGCCAATGTCTGTGGCGTACGCCGAAACGGTGAGTGGCGCCAGTCCTTTCTCGATCTTCAGGTAATCGAGAAAGCGGGAAAGCACACGGGTATTGGGTTCGGAAGGCACGGGAGATAATTATTACGCGTTATCGGACGCTGGAGAAGTGACCACCCGAATACACATAACCACAGAGGCCACAGAGTACACAGAAGTCCTATATGCCTAGTCTCTGGCTTTTTCCGTGATCATTGAATTTCCTTCAGGACCTCGACCGCATACAAGGCCCCTTGCGGGGTCTCCTCGTGCTTGAAGTAAGCGAATACGTCGCGTCCAGCGGCCACGTGCTCGCGGACTCGAGCGATCATATTTTGGCGCTCCTCGGGTGTGTAGGCCGGCTTGCGGTAGCGGTAGTAGCAGAAATCGGCAGTGAGGACGTCAGGCGTGACGCGCTCTTCGGTTTCGGCTACGCACAGCGCGCGATTGCAGGCTTTGAGAAGATCGAACACTTCGTCGCTAAACCAGGACGCATGCCGGAATTCAAAGGCCAAAGGCACACCGCGCGGCAGGATTGCCAAGAATTCTTTCAGCACGTCGGTATCAGCCTTCATGTTTGGCGGCAACTGAAAAAGCAGTGGTCCTAATTTGCCGGCACGAGCCAACGGCTCCAGCGTACTTAAAAATCTCGGAATGAATTCTTCTGTTTTCTTTAGCCGCTTAATATGCGTGATCACTTGGTGGGCCTTTATGCCGAAGCGAAACTTGTCGGGCGTTTCTGCGATCCATTTCTGGACGGTGGTGTCTTTCAACAATTGCCGAAAGGTGAAATTCACCTCGACCGTATTGAGTTGCGTGGTGTAGTAGGACAGAAATTTCGCTTGCGCCAGTTTCGCCGGATAGAAATCGGGCTTCCAACTCGGATAAGCCCATCCGGAAGTACCGGCATAGAGTTGCGCCACGTTGGCCTCATCTCCTGAGGATCAAGGTGACGGAATTATACCTTCCGGCGTTTTTTGCTGGCCGCTGGGCGCGTCGCAGCTATGGCAGTTTTCTTGCGGGTGCGAGGCTCAGCTTGCGCCGCCAATTCCAGTCCTGCTGCGATCGCTTCGGGCGCCCCTTTTCCAACACCTGGCAATGAGGGCAGCTTCTGCTTGAGTTTGAGCAGCGGCTCGAACAAATCTCCTAATTTTTCGGCGCGATCAAGCACCTGATTGGCCTCGAATACCACAAGGCTGGGATCCTTCTTCTTGAGCACCTGCTCGACTTCCTCCCACTTCACGGGCGTCGAAACCGTGGGACGCTCGCGCGCGCGCAGCGAATAAACTGCAATGGTAGTTTTGTGCTCGTCATTCTGGCTCCAATCCACCAGGACTTTGCCGACGCGCAGACTCTTTTTCATATCCGAGACGACAAGATCGCGATGATCGTTCTCCAGCACTCGCGCAAGCGCATGGGCGAATGGCTTGGTGATGTCGTAACTCGTGGGTGTGTTGAGCGGAACATAAAGTTGCAGTCCTTTTGAACCGGAAGTTTTTGGAAAGCTTTGCAGCCCAAAATGATCAAAAATCGCGCGTAGCCAGATTCCGACCTGAGCGCACTGCACCATGTTCGCCGGAGCCCCGGGATCGAGATCGAAAACCAGCATGGTAGGAGATTCGATCTTTTTCGCCAGCGAAAGGGAGGGGTGAAGTTCAATCGCAGCCAAATTTGCAACCCAAACCAGTGTAGGAAGGTCGTTGGCAAGAATGTAATTCACATTGCGATTGTTGCCTTCACTCCAGATGGGAGCGGTTTTTACCCAGGGAGGACGGTGAATCGTGGCATTTTTCTCAAAGAAAAACTGTTGATCCACTCCATTGGGATAGCGCTTCAGCGTGAGCGGTCTTCCGGCGAGGTGTGGCACGAGTACTGGGGCAATGCGAGCGTAATAGTCGATTACCTGGCCCTTGGTAAATCCCGCAGCCGGATACAGGACCTTCTCCAGATTGGTTAGCTTCAGATGCTTGCCCTGGATCTCAACCGTCGACGACTCGCTCATGACTGCCCCCCTTCTCGCCAACTGGCCGGGTGTTTAGTATAGTGGCCACCCCGTATGCGATGCGGTTGGATGCGCGGACAGCCCAGTTTGACAATCCGCCCTGTGCGCACGTAACTTCAAATTTTCCCTTCGCGTTTGGTCCCAATCTGCACTGGAGGCTCGATGAAATACCGCGTTTTCAGAACCCTGCCATTGTTCGTGGTGCTTTCCGCTGTAGCCTTCGCCCAAGACCTTGCTTCTTTCGAGAAACGCATCACGGTCAAAAAGCTGAATAACGGCCTCACCGTGGTCATCTGCGAGCGTCCGGAGGCCCCCGTATTTGCTTTCTTCACTCACGTGGATGCGGGCTCTGTGCAGGATCCGCTGGGCGAGACCGGTATGGCGCACATGTTCGAGCACATGGCCTTCAAGGGCACGGACAAGATTGGGACTACAGACTACGCCGCGGAAAAAGTCGCGCTGCAAAAAGTCGAGCAGGCGTACGCGGCTTACCTGGCGGAGCGCGATAAGCGTGTAGATCGCGATGATCAGAAGCTCAAGGAATGGGAAAAGGCGTGGCAGGCTGCCATTGCTGAAGCACAAAGGTACGTCAAGCCGAACGAATTTCCGCAGATTCTTGAGAGCAATGGCGCAGAGGGTCTAAATGCGTTCACCAATGAGGATGAAACAGCCTATCACTATTCGTTGCCCGAGAACCGGCTGGAGCTGTGGGCGTATCTGGAGTCGGAGCGCTTTATTCATCCTGTGATGCGCGAGTTTTACAAAGAACGCAACGTGGTGATTGAAGAACGGCGCCTGCGCACGGACAGCAATCCGATTGGACGGCTGCTGGAGCAGTTTGTGACCGCAGCATTTCAGGCTCATCCATACCACCGACCGACAATCGGTTGGATGTCAGACTTGAATTCGTTTTCGGCAACCGACGCGCGGAGATTCTTTGACACCTACTACATTCCCTCCAACATGGTTGTAGCGGTCGCTGGCGATGTAAAAGCCTCCGAAGCAATGCCGATTATCGAAAAATACTTTGGCCGCATTCCGTCTCACGAAAAACCGGACGAGCGAACTACCACTGAGCCACCACAGAATTCTGAACGGCGCGTGGTGCTGCGCGAGGCCACTCAGTCGCTGTATCTTGAGGGCTACCATCGACCCGATTATCTCAGCAAAGATGATGCTGTGTATGACGCAATTGCCGATCTCATGTCGAACGGGCGCACCTCGCGGCTCTACCGTGCACTGGTTCGGGATAAGAAAATCGCGGCAGATTCGGCGGGATTTACCGGTCTGCCCGGCATCAAGTATCCGCATCTTTTCGCGTTCTATGCGTTTCCTATGCCCGGACACAAGCCGGAAGAGGTTGCGGAGGCGATCCATGCGGAGATTGAGCGTCTGAAGGCCCAGGATATTAGCGATGATGAACTGAAAATGATCAAGACGCGCGCAAAAGCCAACTTGATTCGCGGCTTGGCAAACGATGAAGGCTTGGCATTTCAGCTCGCGATATACCAGGCGCGGTATGACGATTGGCGGGAGCTGTTCCGCTCGGTGGATCGCATCGATAAGGTGACAAAAGCAGACATCCGGAGAGTGGCTACGCAAACGTTTGTGCCAGCCAACCGCACCGTGGGAATCATCGAGACCACGCCACCAGCCACGCAGGCGCAAAGCGGAGGTGCGCAATGAAGCGGGCATCGGTAATCCTGCTCATCTTTTTGGTTGCGATGATTTGCGGCGCAGCCGCGCAGACTGCCGAATGGCAGCAGATCAAGGTTCCACCGCTGCCGGCGTTTCATCCTCAGGAGCCCAAACGCGTCGAGCTGCCGAACGGGATGGTGATCTTTCTTCAGGAAGATCACGAACTGCCATTGATTGACGGCATCGCCCGCATTCGCGGCGGCGTACGGTCGGAGCCTGCGAATAAAGTCGGTCTGGTTGAAATTTACAGCGAAGTGTGGCGCACCGGAGGAACGAAAACTCAGACTGGCGATCAACTCGATGATTATCTGGAAATCCGGGCGGCGAAAGTTGAAAGCGGCAGTAACGTGGATTCAACCACGCTCAGTTGGTCGAGCTTAAAAACGGATTTTGATGACGTTTTCAAAGTTTTCGCCGAACTGCTGCGCGAACCGGAGTTCCGCGAAGACAAGGTTGATCTCGCTCAAAGAGAGGCTTTCGATGCCATTTCGCGGCGCAATGACGACGTCGGCGGTATCGCGGTGCGCGAATCCACCAAGTTGGCGTACGGCGCGCAAAATCCGTATGCGCGTGTTCCGGAGTACGCAACGGTTGCCGCGGTCACTCGCCAGGATCTGATCGACTGGCATCATGCGCATGTTCACCCCAACAACATCATTCTGGGCATCGCGGGGGATTTCGATTCTTCGCAGATGGAAGCTAAACTTCGGCAGGCATTCGGCAATTGGCCTAAGGGGCCGGCATTCAAGCCGCCAGAAATCGAGTTTCACCCGGCAAAGCCAGGTTATTACCTGATTCCCAAAGAAGATGTGAACCAAAGCTCGATTCGCATGGTGGAACTTGGGACTACGCGCCGGAATCCAGATTACTATGCCATAGAAGTGTTCAATGAAGCGTTCGGTGGCAGTTTTTCTTCCCGGCTTTTCCGAAACATTCGCACGAAGCTGGGTCTGGCGTATTCGGTTGGAGGAGGAATTGGGACGGCATTTGATCATCCAGGAATTCTGCGCCTCTCAATAGGCACCAAGAGCCAGAGCACCGTGGAATCCATTCAGGCGATGTATCAGCAGGTCGATGACCTGGCGAAGCAGCCTATTACTCAACCGGAAATTCAGCAGGCCAAGGACTCTATCCTGAATTCCTTCGTCTTCAATTTTGATACACCAGAAAAGGTCCTGCGCGAGCGCATGGCGTACGAATTCTACGGGTACCCTCCCGATTTTTTGGAAAAGTACCGAGCCGGAATAGAAAAGGTGCAAATTGCCGACGTCGCGCGCATTCCCCCGAAGTATCTGCACAAAGATCAGCTTGCAATCTTGGTGGTTGGCAATACTAGCGAGTTCGACAAGCCTCTTGCATCGCTGGGGCCGGTGACGAAGGTCGATATTACGATTCCGCCCCCTCCGGGCGCTGAACAGGGGAAGCCGGGGTCGCAGCAGTAAAAATCATCCGCTTTCTTGTAGCCAGGAGCGCAACCGCCGAACTTTTCTCCTCACCTTTTCGTATCATCATCGTCCATTGCAGGGGGTTGCTATGCTCAGATTGTCCGCTCTCCTGTTGCTCGCGATGCTCGCAATTTCAGTCTCTGCCAGTGCTGATGAATGGGAAAAGGATTACAGCCCGTCAGGTAAGCCTGTGATCCGGGTTGACGCGAACGATGCCGATATCCGCGTGAATGATTGGGATCGCAAAGATATCGAGGCACGCATTATCACCGAGGGTTACAAGATTGGGCCCGCTGCTGTGCGCGTAACGGAAAGTCAGAGCGGTAATCAGATCACGCTTGAGGTGCACACGCCCCGACTCTTAGGTCTAGTGCTGCATCGCCACTCAGTGCGTGTCGAGGTCAGCATGCCGCGGCAGGGCGATCTGAATCTTCACACTGGCGATGGAGATATCCGCGTTGTGAATATTTCGGGAGACTTTCGCGTCGATTCCGGAGATGGCAATCTCGAGATACGTTCAGCGGACGGCACCCTGAATGCAGAAACGCGCGATGGAAACATCCGCACGAGTGGGCGATTTGACACGTTGACTCTACATACTGGCGACGGCAACATTGACGCCGAAGCGGAAGCTGGATCGAAGAGCACGTCCGGTTGGAATCTGTACACGGGGGATGGCAACATCGCGTTGCGGCTGCCTTCAGATTTTGCCGCCGATTTGGATGCGGAGACCGGCGATGGCCGAGTGAATATTGATTTCCCGCTTACGACAAATGGGTCGGCCAAAGAGAGAACCGTGCGCGGAAAGATCAACGGCGGCGGACCGCCACTGGAATTGCGGACCGGAGATGGGAATATTGACTTGGAGAAGGGTTGAACGCGTCTGAATAATAGAAAAGCCCCGCAGCCAACGGGGCTTAATTCATTGTCACTGACACAGCCTGTCAAGAGTAATTTTAAACCTAACTGCACCTTAGTCAAACAAATCTGTTGTGTCGAGTGGCGAGCGGAAGGCGGGGGACTGCGTGACAGGCTGCGTCCAGTACCCACTGGCAACACCTCCCAAACGCAACTTGCCTAAGTGAATTTTAATTTCTCCGCTTTGATCCTCAATCCAAAGACCAGCAATTTTTGGCTTGCATTGCCCAACTCGGGAAATTATCATAGGCGAATAGAAAGCGAATATCAGCCGGTGACCTCTCTTCCTCTCCTCCCCGATTCGCGTCCTAAACTCGTGGGCATTGCCCGCCTCGCTGCCGAGGGGCAATCGTTGCGCGAGGGGCATCAGGTCGAGTATTTCACCCTGCCGGTTCGCTCCCTCCTTAACCGCTGCGTCAGCAAGCGGGAGATGCCCTTCACTTGGACGATCAACCCCTATCGTGGCTGCGAGTTTGCCTGCAAGTACTGCTATGCGCGCTACACGCATGAGTTCATGGAGATGCGCAATGGCGTGGATTTTGAGCAGAAGATTTACGTAAAACAGCACGCCGCAAACCTGCTGCGGCAGGAGTTGAGGCAGGTCAAGCCAGGAGAAGAAATCGCCATCGGCACAGCCACTGATCCTTATCAGCCAGCGGAGCGCCGCTATGAGGTGACGCGAGCGATCCTGGAGGAATTCGCCCGGCACGAAGGTTTGGAGCTTGGGATAGTGACCAAATCCAATCTGGTTCTCCGGGATATTGAACTGCTGCAGCAAATCTCGCGGAAGAACGACATCTCGGTCCACGTGACCATCACGACTTTGAATGTGGACCTCGCGCGTATTCTTGAACCGCGTGCGCCGCGTCCTGATCTGCGGATGGAAGCCGTGCGCCGGCTGAATCAGGCGGGCATCGATGCGGGGGTGAGCTGCTCCCCGGTGATTCCGGAGATTACGGATTCACCGCGCGACCTTGAAGCGGTGGTTCGCGCTACTGCGGAAGCTGGCGGCAAGCACATCTTTGCTAATCCATTGTTTTTGAAGCCATGCTCGGCTGCAGTGTTTATGCCTTTTCTGGAAAAAGAATTTCCGCGGTTGGCGGAGAACTATCGGAGGCGCTATCAAGATCACGCATTTCTGCCTAAGAGCTATCAGCAGCGGATTTCCAAATTGATGGCGAGCCTGCGGCGGAAATGCGGGCTCGGGAGCGATTATGGGCGAGAGCGAGCTTCGTCGAAGCCGCAAGTAGAAGAGTGCCGGCAACTGGTGCTGTTTTGAAATTAGCCGCCGTCAGCGGATGACATGGATCCGAACGCCTACATTCAGTTTCTTCCACGATTTGTCGGACGTATACACGGGCGCTCCCAGGGTAAGTCCGAGAGCCAGGCAAGCCCGGTCTCCCAAGGACAAGCCGAGGGAGTGGGTTTGGGTGATCAGGTCCCCCGCAGTCTTGGCGTGCTCGGCAGTGAACGACGCAGCCTCCCGAACAGGACTGAGTGTAGCTTCCCAGGCATCGCGAGGGCTCAGGCCCCGTTCTACTAACTTGCCGTGCACTTCAGCGAGATTGACGGTACTGCTAATCGCGGAGCTTAACAGTTCG
>Ga0209350_1001405_pt1 | contig 10608 bp, 9 predicted proteins | sample GraSoi013_2_20cm_2_FD_185822 | JGI IMG/M metagenome (GOLD analysis project Ga0209350, IMG submission 185822) | Grasslands soil microbial communities from the Angelo Coastal Reserve, California, USA - Sample 09_27_2013_2_20cm (SPAdes) (version 2) | ecosystem: Environmental > Terrestrial > Soil >...
ATACGCGGCGATGAGCTGGCGGGGTACCTCAAGGAGCAGGCGCGCGAGCGCGGCGAGGGCTGAGTCGGTCGCGCGGACTTCAGGCACTGATCAAACAGCGCGACCGGGCGGGATGTCTCCGGGTTGCGCGCGGCGCAGCCACTCGAGGAACCCTGGCACCGCCGCGTGACCCTCCGCGGGGGCCCAGGCGGCGAATTCGCTCGAAGTCGCCGGGTCGTAGGGACCCTCCTTGATCTCGAGGAAGGCGCCGCCCTCGGGGCCGGGCACCAGCGTGTGCCAAGTGGCCGGTGGCGTCTCGTAAGCGATCGCGCCGGTGCCGTCGCCGACTCCGTAGCGCGCCGTGACGCGGCCCGCGGCGTCGAAGGTGAGCACATCGAAGCGCCCGCGCACGATCACGGCGAGCTCGGAGCGGGCGACGTGCCGGTGCGGCCGGAAGTACGAATTCGCGCGCGCTGCGACGACGAAACGCTGCACCGGATCTTGCGGGCCCGCGTGGAGGTTGTGATGCGCGCGGGCACGGGGACTTGCCGCCGCTTTCGCGACGAGCTCATCCAGCAGGGTTCGCGACAGCAGCTTCACGCCACATCCTGTCAGGCCGCAGCCCGGCCCTGATACTTCTGGACATCGGGGAGAAACGCGGCCAACAGCCCGATCAGGGGCAGGAAAGCGCAGAGCGCATAGACGAAATCGATGCCGGCGTGATCCGCGAGCTTGCCGAGCACCGCCGCACCGACGCTGCCCATGCCGAAGGCGAGCCCGAAGAACAGACCCGCGACCATGCCGGTGCGCCCCGGCAGCAGGTCCTGCGCGTACACCACGATCGCCGGAAAGGCGGAGGCGATGATCAGGCCGATCGGCACCGTGAGCACCGCGGTCCAGAAGAGATTCGCGTGCGGCAGCAACAGCGTGAACGGCAGGACGCCCAGGATCGAGGCCCAGATGATGTACTTGCTCCCCAGGCGATCGCCGAGGGGGCCTCCGATCATGCCGCCGGCCGCGGCCGCCGCCAGGAATACGAACAGCTGTAGTTGAGCATGCCGCACCGACACGTGAAAGTGGTCGATGAGGTAGAAGGTGTAGTAGCTGGTGAGGCTCGCGAGGTAGACATACTTCGAGAACACCAGCGCGAGGAGCACCGCAATGGCGAGGAGAATGCGGGCCCGCGATCTGGCGTGCGGCTGCGCGCGCGCGGCGTGCTGGAGGCGGGTGATGCCGTGCGTCTTGTACCAGTGCCCGACGTTGATGAGCAGCACGATGCCCAGCAGCGCGGCGAGCGAGAACCACGCGACGCTCGACTGCCCGTGCGGCAGCACGACGAAAGCCGCGAGGAGCGGGCCCGCCGAGGTGCCGAGGTTGCCACCCACCTGAAACACCGACTGGGCGAGCCCATGCTTGCCGCCGGAGGCCATGCGCGCGACGCGCGAGGACTCGGGGTGAAACACCGAGGAGCCGGTGCCGATCAGGGCGGCCGCGACGAGCAGCAGCGCGTAACTGTCGGCAAAGGCAAGCAGCAGCAGGCCGGCGAGCGTGAAACCCATGCCGACGGCCAGCGAATAGGGCCGGGGACTGCGGTCGGCAAACAGTCCCACCAGCGGCTGCAGGAGCGACGCGGTGAACTGGAAGGTGAAGGTCAAGAGTCCGATCTGCGTGAAGCTCAAGCGATAGGAGCCGCGCAGCATCGGATACAGCGCCGGCAGGAGCGACTGCATCATGTCGTTCAGCAGGTGGCAGAAGCTGATCGCGGCGAGGATGCCGAAGGCAGTGCCGCCGGCGGTGCTGATGCGGGCGAGCGTGGAGGTCGATTCGTTCAGAGGAGAAGGTCCTGCACGGGAAGAAACCAATTGAAGCCGATCGGGCCCCGCCCGGCTATCCCTCTAAATAGGGTGCGGCCGCAGGAGAAGCCGCGCAGGACAGCGCGGTGCACCCGCGGAATGCACCGCGCGCCGCCCTGGCCGCCTCCGACTAGAAGCGCTGTTCGAAACGGATGCCGAGGGTGCGCGGCGTACCGATCACCGCCAGAGGCTTCCCGCCGCAGATCGGCTTGCCCGCCAGCTGCACGGTGCATTCCGCGAAGCGGTACACCTCCGCACGCCGGTCGAGCACGTTGTTGGCGAAGATCTCCGCAGTGAAGTTGCCTCGGACAACGCCGGCCAGGACATCGAGCAAACCGTAAGCCGGCTGAGTGCCGACCAGCAGATTGTCGTACGGCACGAGCTCGGCACGGGTCGAGCTCTGGTAGTCGAGAGCGCCCTGCACGTGGGCGTCGAGCTGGCCGCCCACCGGGAAGGTGTAGCGCGCGGTCGCATTGCCCTTGAACTTCGGCACGATCGGGAGCTGCGTGCCGGAGGGGGCGGCGTCAGTGGCCGGACAAGTGGTGAGCGGCTGCGGCTGGCCACTTGCGTCGACATCGAGACAGAAGTCCTTGGTGAGCTTGGGATCGAGCTCGGTCGCTCCCAGGCTGAGGGAGAGCCCCTGGACGGGAGCCCATTCGAGCTGCTGCTCCGCGCCCTTGATGCGCGCCGCGCCCGCGTTGCGGATGATCGTGAAGGAGTTCTGACCGAGGAACCCGAACTGGAAGTTCTTCCAGTCCTCCCAGAAGAATGCGCCGTTGAGCCGCAGGTGGTTGTTCAGCCAGCTCGTCTTGAAGCCGAGTTCGAAGTTGGTCAGATAATCGGGCTCGTACGTGGCGAGCGGCGCCTGCGGCGGCGTCTGGATGCGGCGATTGAGGCCGCCCGGCCGGAATCCTCGGGAGTAGGTCGCGTAGATCATGTGATTGTCAGTGACCTTCCAGGTCAGGTTGACTTTCGGCGTCGAGCCGTTCTTTTTCACCGCCCTCGACAGGTCGACACAGGGACCGCCGAGAATGCCGGGCGTCACGCAGTCGACGCCGCGCGTGGCGACCGTCGAGGCTTCGCCGGTGTGAGAGCCCAACGGGTTGTTCAAGCCGAAACCGAAGAACCCGTCGAGCGAGTTGTCGTAGCGGTAGAAGCGGTACCCGACCGATCCGGTCAACTTCGTTGTCAGGTCGTAGCTCAGGTCACCGAACACCGCATAGTCGCGATCGACGCGGATCTGATCCGTCAGCCAGAAGGTGTGCGGCCAGCCGGTGACGGACTGAGACACGGGCAGCTCGTCAATGATGTAGTCCTGCAGGATGTAGTGCTCCTGGCGCTCGTAGAAGAGGCCACCAATGAAGCGCAGCGGGTTTTCCTTGGACGTCGCCACGCGCAGCTCATGGCTCATCTTGCGGTACTGGTCCCCGCCGTTGATCCACTGCGATGGATTGATCGTATGACCGGCCACCGGCACGACGTTGGACTCGAAATAGGAGATGTATGTCGTGTTCCGGTCATAGAGCAGCGTGTAGTCGCTGTAGTCGGACACCGTGTGATCGGTGCGGCGCAGGTAGCCGCCGGCGTAGGTGATGTCGAAATTGCTCATGTGGCCCTCGACCGTGAGCGCCGCCTGCCACCACTGGTCGGAAATGGAGTCGGGGTAGAAGCGCTGTGTGGTCAGAACCCCCTGGATGCCCGGATCCCCGAAAGCGGTGCCGTCCTGCCGGGTGCTTTGCCCGATGAGAGTGGGCGTCAGGGTCCACCTGTCGCTGAGATTGACCCGGAGTGCCGCGCGACCGCCGTAGGTCTCGGTAGGGTTGAAGCGCTTCTTTGCCTGCACCGGTGAGACCTGGCAGCCCGGGGCGGGCGGGCTGAAGTTGGAGAGGCACCCATCGCTCGGATAGCTGATGGTGCCGGGCACATTGTCGATGTAGCCGCCGTCGCGCTCCGACCAGCCGACGAGGCGAACCGCGGCGTTGCTGCCGACGGGGACATTCACGAAGCCCTCCGCGACGTAGCCCCCCTGGCCACGCAGTGTGTTGCCCGTGAGAGCGTAGCCGGCCTTGAAGCCGGAGATATCCGGCTTGTTGGTGATGATGCGCACCGTGCCCGCCTCGGAGCTCGCGCCGTAGAGCGTGCCCTGCGGACCGGCGAGCGCCTCTACGCGCTCGATGTCGTAGATGTGGATGTCGAGCGGACCCTGGATGGTGGTGACCGGCTGCTCATCCAGGTACACGCCGACACTCGGCAGCGGCCCGGAGTGGTTGGCGTTGTCGCCGCTGGCGACTCCGCGCATGTAGATCTTGGCGAAACCCGGTCCGCCGGTCTGGTAGGCGACGCTCGGCAGGAACTTCACGTAGTCGTCGAAGTTCTGCACCCCGAGCTCCCGCAGTTTCTCGGTACCGAGTGCCGTGATGCTGACCGGGACGTTCTGGAGGTTCTCGGTGCGCTTCTCGGCCGTCACGACCACCTCTTCGAGCCCGCCGGTGCTGCTCACATCCGCGGCGTACACCCGTGGTATCGCCGCCATCACGGCGGCGGCTATCGGCGCGTGCCGCAGCAGTACTGCGGCGCGCGAGACGCGAGCCCCTCGGTCGGCGATGGCGATTCTCTCCAGCTTGCGAGATCGGCTGAGTTGCATGTCATCTCCCCATGGACTACTGGCTTTGTAGTGGTCGGCGGTCGTGAGGCGGGTCGGCGAAATCGGGCACCTGCGGATAGCGCTCGAGCACCGTCCCGAGCGAGCGCTTGAGTGGCTCGAGCCAGGCTTCGAAATGGCGCCACTGCTCAAGCCCCTCGCGATAGATCGGCACCCGCACCTGCTCGGAGCTCGCGGTGCGCACGGCGCGCTCGTTCTCGTAGAAGCGCAGGCAGGCGGGCTCGAAGGGCAGACCGCAGTACTCGAGCAGTCGCCGCACCTCGTGCTCGGTGTCGTCCACCAGCCGCTCGTAGAAGACGCGGTGCACGCGTCCGGGCAGCACGGCATCGAAGTGCGCCATCAGCTCGACGTACGAGCGGTAGTAGGCGCCGAGCTCCGCCAGATCGTAGGTGAAGTTCTGGCCGCGCGCGAAGTGCTGCTTGAACGCCGAGAAGCAGCCGCCGAGGGGGTGCCGCCGCGCGTCGATGATACGTGCATTCGGCAGCATCAGATGAATGAAGCCGACGTGCAGGAAGTTGTTGGGTAGCTTGTCGATGAAGTACGGCCGTCCGGTCTTGCGCTGGATGCGTGTGCGCGCCAGATATTCTTCCCCCAGCGCGCGCAGCTGTCCGGGGGACAGTGTCGCGAGCACCTGCGGGTAGCGGGGGCCGCCGTCGGTCGCCTGCGTCCCGATGCCGTGCGCGAGCACCGGCACGTCGGGCAGCTCCATGGTGCCCTCCACCCGCGGGTGGCTCGAGAGGATCTGCTCGATCAGCGTCGAGCCTGCCCGCGGCAGTCCGACGATGAAGATCGGGTCGGCCGCCGGGGCACCCTGACCGGAGGCGCGCGCCAGGAACTCGCGGGTGAAGAGCGACTTCGAGCGTTTGACGTGCCCGTCGATTCGCTCGGGGTCGTAGTGCAGCTGCGCGCGCCGCAGCGCGTTGCCTTGCCGGTAGTGCTCGAAGGAGTCGGCGTAGCGCTGCTCATCTTCCAGCGCCTTGCCGAGTGCGAAGTGAAAGTGGTAGCGGTCCTCGGCGGCGAGGTCCCCACGGGCCAGCTGCTGGCGCATCCGCGCCATATCGGCGGCATCGAAGCGATAGGTCTTGAGGTTGGCGAGGCTCCACCATGCCTCCCCCAGGCGCGGCTCGAGCTCGAGCGCGCGGCGATAGGCGCCGATGCCTTCGCCTGCCGCGCCGGAGGTCTTCAGCACGTGGCCGTAGCTCAGCCAGATCTTGGCCTGGCGCGGATACTCCTTGAGCGCCTGCACATAGATGTCGATGGCGCGGGCATATTCGGCGACCCCGGCCAGTACCGCGGCGTGCAGGCTTCGATAATTGGGGTTGCGCGGCTCGATGGCCAGCAGCCGTTCGATCTCGGGAAGCGCCGCGGCATGCTTGCCCTGCCGGAACAGCGCGACCGCGTAGTTGTGACGCGCGCCGTGAAAGCCCGGCGCGAGCTCCAGGCAGCGGGTGAGCAGGTTCTCCGCGTCCTGATAGCGGCCGAGCCGTGCGGCGACCTCGGCGAACATGCGGATCGCTGCCACGTCGGTCGGACGCTCGCACAGGTGCTCGCGCAGCAGTGTTTCGGCGAGCGGTATATCGTTCTCGCACAATGCCGCCGCCGGTCGCAGTAACCGCGGATCGCGCGTGGCGGCCTTGATGTGCCGGGCGTAGGCGGCATCCGCGCCCGCCGTGTCGCCGATGGCCGTGAGGTGGTCGGCAAGCGCTTGCCAGGCTCCGGGCAGCGCGGGACTCAGCTCGACGGCACGGCGCAACAAACCGACCGCCGCCTCGCCCTGGCCGGCGTCGGCGAGCGCGAGTCCGCACTCGAAATGGACCGCTCCCGCCTGCGGCTGCGAGCGCACCAGCGGCTCGAGAGTGTCGAGCGCGGCGGCGGGATCTCCGAGCCGCCGTTGCGCCATGCCGACGAGCAGCGTGGCGATCGGGTGCCCGGGAACGGTCTTCAGGATCTCGGTGGCCTGCTCGAGCGCGAGCGCTGGCTGCCCCTCGATCAGGTCCAGCGCGTGGGCGAGCGCGGAATCAAGCGATCCCACCGGCTGCGCTGCGCCGCCCCCTGCCTTCATGCGACAAATCTAGCACGACCGATCGGGGCCTGCCCATGCACCTCCTGGCCTCGCGCCGCCGCAGCGAGAGCCAGCTTCTGTGGATGAGGGGCGGCGGGCATGCCAACATGCACCGGGGGAATCAGCACCGGCAAAGCCTGGGCGAAGCGCTGGGCCGTGACCGGTGCGGGTGACTCGGGGGACGCGATGAAAGATCTGACGCAAGGCTCCATCACGCGCGCGCTGGTGGCGATGGCGCTGCCGATCGCGATCGGCATGCTGTTCCAGACCCTGTACCTGCTGGTGGACCTGTACTTCGTGGCGCGCGGCTCGGGGATGCGGCGATCGCCGGCGTCAGCAGCGCGGGAACCGCAGGTTTCGTGATCCTCGCGCTGACGCAGATGCTCGGCGTCGGCACGGTGGCGCTGGTCTCGCACGCGGTCGGCCGCAAGGACCAGGCGGAAGCGAACCTGGTGTTCAACCAGTCGGTGCTGCTGTCGGCGATCTGCGGTGTGCTCACGCTGGTTGCGGGCTTCGTGGCGGGCGGCGCCTACGTGCGCTCGATCGCGGCCGACCCGGACGTGGTCGCGGCCGGCACCGCCTATCTCTACTGGTACACCCCGGGGCTGGCGCTGCAGTTCGCGCTCGTCGCGATGGGCTCGGCGCTGCGTGGCACGGGCATCGTGCGGCCGACCATGATGGTGCAGATGCTGACGGTGATCCTGAACACGCTGCTCGCGCCGGTGCTGATCAGCGGCTGGGGCACGCATCATCCGCTCGGCGCCGCGGGCGCGGGGCTGGCGAGCAGCGTGTCGATCGCGGTCGGCGTGGTGTTCCTGTGGGTCTACTTCGCGCGCCTCGAGCACTACGTCGGGCTCGAGCCGCAGCAGTGGCGGCCGCACCCGGCGCTCATCCGGCGCATTCTCAACGTCGGACTGCCCGCGGGGGGCGAGTTCTTCATGCTGTTCGTGATCCTGGCCGTCATCTACTGGGTGATCCGTGGCTTCGGGCCGGCGGCGCAGGCGGGATTCGGCGTCGGGGGGCGCGTGATGCAGGGGCTGTTCCTGCCCGTGATGGCGCTCGCCTTCGCCATAACGCCGGTCGCCGGACAGAATTTCGGCGCACGCCGGTACGAGCGCGTGCGCGAGACGTTTCGCCAGGCGACGGCGCTCAGCAGCGCGCTGATGCTCGCGCTCACGCTCCTCTGTCAGTGGCGTTCGGAGTGGTTCATCGAGCTGTTCACGCGCCAGCCGGACGCGGTGGAGGTCGGCGCCACCTACCTGCGCGTGATCGCCTGGAACTTTCTCGCCACCGGACTCATCTTCAGCTGCTCGGGAATGTTCCAGGCGCTCGGCAACACCTGGCCGTCACTCGCGAGCTCGGGGGCCCGCCTGCTCACCTTCGTGCTGCCCGCGGTGCTCTTGTCCACGCGGCCGCACTTCACGCTCATGCAGGTGTGGTACCTGTCGGTCGCCTCGGTGACGCTGCAGGCCCTGACCAGCCTCGCGCTGCTGCGGCGCGAGTTCCGGCGCAGACTCGTAGCGTCGCCGAAGCCACCCGGCGCCGCCGCCTCCGCAGCGGTGCCGGTGACCTCGAGCCTCGAGGGCTGAGCCCGTCGCCGCTACTTCGGCTCCTCGCCCGGCTTCGAGTCGGAGAGCGGGAACGACTTCGCGCTGGCCGGCGCCGGCTTGGCCTGCGGCTTCGGCGCGGCCGGGGCAGGGGCCGCGGACGCCGAGCGCTGGAGCGTGGTGCGCTGTGCGCCCACGCTCGAGGTCACCGCGGCGAGGAAGCGCCGCGCGGACTCGTCGCTCGTCGTCACGTTGCCGGCGAGGATGTCGCTGGCCATGATTCCGGGTCGCTTGTAGAAGGCGGCGTCCGCCTTGTCGTCGATGGTCAGCGCGCTGCCATCCAGCGCGATCCCGGCGAACACGCCGCGGCTGCGCGAGTAGGAGTAGACCTCCGACCTGAAGGTGGCGTCGGTGGCTGCTTCCGCCTGGCGTCCGACCGGGCCCGCGGCGACCGAGGCATCGGCGCCGAGGGTCACCTTGCCGCCGGTGATCCCCTCCACACCCTTCGGTGTGGTGAAGACCAGCACGATATCGGTGGACTGCACGCCCCATTGCCAGCCGAAGCTGCCGCCCGTCAGCGTGATGAGCACCGGGTTGCTGAAGCGCCCCTGCTTGTCGCGCACGACCAGCACGCCGTGGCCCCGCCGCCCGCCGGCGAAGAAAGCGACCTTGGTCAGGTCGGGAATGACCGCGATGGCATAGGCGCGCTGGAGCAGCCGCTCGGGAATCGCCTGATCACGGGAGTTGCGAATCTCCTCGAGCACCTCGCTCGCGATGAGCAGGCGCCCCTGCTCGCGTGCCTGCGCATGGGCCGCGTTGGCGACGCCGGCGAGCAGCACCGCCGCGAGCAGCGTGGAGAGAGAAGAGCGGATACGCATGGTGAATGTCCCCTTTGGTCGCCTGACTGTCGCCGTTGACCGACAGGCGGCGAACGAAGCTAACGACGGGCGCGAAGCTTAACCCACTTCGCGCACCGCCGCGCAGCCCTGTTGTGATTCTGACACGCGCAGGTAGCGTTCAGCGCCGGTTCAGCAACCCGCGGCCGCGCGCGGGGTGCGCTTCGCAAACCAACCGCGTCAGAACCAGATCGAGAAGAACACCTGGAAGATGTTCGCGTTGAGCTTGTAGAGCGGCTCGTTGCCGGCGCCGTAGGTGCCGGCAAGCAGCGCGTTGCGGAAATCGCTGTAGTCGATCATCAGGTGATCGACGCGCAGGTTGATGCTGTTCTTGCCCAGCGCGGGCACGAAGGGCATAGCGAACAGCCAGGACGCGCCGGCGCCTACCGTGTAGCTGTTGAAAGCGGCCAGCTCGCGGTCACGCCCCATGAAGTTCTGGTAGTTGGCGCGCGGGAACAAGTCGCTGTAGAAGTCGGCGGGGCCCTGATGGTAGTAGCGAAAGCTCCCGTCGAGGATCAAGTGCTTGCGCACCGGGTGGGTGTAATCGACCTCCGCGGTGCGCGCCGTGATGCCCCAGGTGTCGTGGAAGAAACGGTACTGCCCGGTGAGCGCGGCGCGGTACGGCAGGTAGTACTTGAGCTGCAGGGAGGCGGAACTGCTGGTACGGGTGGTCGGGTACACTTGGTCGGTGAGCGTGAATCCGGCGCCCTGGCCCGGCGAGAGAAAGCGGATCTTGCGGTAGGGATTGGCGAGATAGCCCTGATCGGTGAGCAGCTCGTAGTTGAAGCCGAGAATGGCTTTGCGCGTCAGGATCTGGGTGAGCGAGAGCGAATAGCCGCGATGATCGGCGCGCTCGTGGAACGTGGGATCGTTCTCGATGAAACCCCGCGGGGTCTTGATGTCGCGGTACACCTGATCCCAGCCACGGCGGTAGCCTAGGGTCAGCGTCGTCAGGTCGCCGAACATGTCCTGGCTGACGGCGAAATACTCGGTGTTGGCCTTGTAGTCGGGTTCTTTGCTGGTGATGAAGCCGGCGCTGTAGGTGGACTTGCCGTGCAGATAGTCCGCGGCGACGCTCTCCTGACGGCGGGTCTCGTGATACGGGCTCGCCGAGAGCTTCACGTCGATGGAAGCGCTCGAGATCATGTCCTCGTAGTAGTTCGCCGAAAGCGACAGGTTGTCGCCCACCTTCTTGCGCACCAGCACCGAGGGACCCTGGATGGTGATGTCGCCGCCCTTGTAGAGGTGCCACATCACATCCGCGCGGTCCTCGGGCAGCACCCCGGCGAGCGCCGGGGCGACGGCGATTCCGAGCGCCAGCAGCGTGCGCGTGAAGGGACTCAGCGCCCGGGCGGAGCCGCCGTGCACGCCGCTTCCGCCGGCCCTCAGTTGCATCCGCAGCCGCCGCCGACGGAACCCGTGGCCCCGCGCGCACCCTCGCGCGACTCGAACACGTGATCGAGGTAGACGCTCGAGACCGGGTCGCGATTGAAGGACATGATGGGATCGGCGAAGTGCTCGCGCTCGTAGGGCTTGACCCAGGGAGTGGGCGCCGCGCAGCCGGCGAGCAGCGCCAGCGGCAGCGCCGCGAGCAGCATTCTCGATGCCA
>Ga0209350_1001411_pt1 | contig 10572 bp, 7 predicted proteins | sample GraSoi013_2_20cm_2_FD_185822 | JGI IMG/M metagenome (GOLD analysis project Ga0209350, IMG submission 185822) | Grasslands soil microbial communities from the Angelo Coastal Reserve, California, USA - Sample 09_27_2013_2_20cm (SPAdes) (version 2) | ecosystem: Environmental > Terrestrial > Soil >...
TTATCTGGCGCCAGAGTCAGCGCTTGTTCGGATTCCTGGTCTGCCTCCGGAAAGCGGTGAGACAGGTAATACGCGCTTGCGCGCAAATAGTGATCTTCGGGTGTTTTCGCTTCTCTGATTGTGCTCAGTACTTGTTCCGGCTGGTTGGATTGCAGGTAGGCTGCGGCTAGCTGGCGACGGATCTCCGCGTCGTCAGGGCGAATAAGACAAGCCTTGTCCAAGTAAACCGCTGCTTCTCTGGGCTGAGTATTCTTAAGAAATAGCTGGCCAATGGCGGCGTTCCACTGGAAATCCGCCCCCAGAACTTTCGCTGCCGCTTCCGCGTCCGCGCGTGCTTCCGAAACCCGTCCTGCCTCGATTTCTGCGCGGACGATATTAAAGTCGACATCCGGCCGCGGCTTGAGTGCCCTTGCATGGCGTAAGTGAGTCAGTGCCGCGGAAGGATCGCCAAGCTCTAAAAGCACGATGCCGAGGTCATAAGCGGCGTCAGCTTGTCGCGCGTCCAAATTTACTGCTTGCTCAAGTTCCGCGCGCGCGTCCTGAAAATTACGTTCCCGCAAGTAGGCCAAAGCGAGATTGTAATGACCCGTGTAGGAACGAGGCTGCAGCTTAAGCGCTCGTTTGTAATGTTGGATTGATTTTGCAGTCTCGCCGCCCCGAAATTCGGTGAGTCCCAGCAAAAGGTAAGCTTGAGCGAAATTCGGGTCCGCCTGAACGGCCCGGTTAAGCTTTTCAAGGGCAGCGGCCGAATCCCCTGCGGACAATGCTTTCTGAGCGCTTGCGAAGTAAGAGCGCGCTACTGAGCGGCTTGATGCCGGCTGCTGCGCGTCTGCCAGACACAGTGCTACCTGCAACGAGATGAATGCAATCGCAAGCAGCCGGACTGCGCTGGGACCTGCAGTCGACGATGCATGAGGCGGCAGCCGAAAGCGTTTTTCAGCCTGTGAAAACCCTTCCCACTGGCAGCCGCGCTTCATCACTTGCAGATTATTACATTTAGCGATTTTCAACGAGATTTTCTTGACTTCATCTGCGGTTCTATGGAGAGTATGTGTCAACTCGGGGTCGAACTCATTTGCTTCTCCAACCCCCGGAGGTGCTTTGTGAGCTGCCCATCGTACAAAACTCTGGTTTGCCTTTCCGCCCTGCTTCTCCTTGGCGTCCAACTTCTTCGTGCAGAAGTCACGGCTGGAGTCCTGGGTACAGTGGTTGACCCAAGCGGCGCTGCCGTTTCCGGTGCGACAGTGGTCCTGAGGAATCCGGATACAGGACTGCAGCGCCGCGCAAAGACGAACGAATCGGGCGACTACGAGTTCTTAGCGGTCCCGGTTGGAGAAAAATACAGTGTCCAGGCCGAGGCGAAAGGGTTCGAAAAGTCCGTTCAGAGCGGAATCAAGCTCGTACTCAACCAGAAGTACAGGGCTGACTTCAAGCTTGTCGTCGGTGCCGTAACCGAAACCGTCGAAGTTAGTGGCGCCACGGCGCAAGTGGATACCAGCAGCACACAACTTGGCGACGTCATCGAAGACAAGAAAATGACCACCTTGCCGCTGAATGGCCGCAGCTACATTGATTTGCTCGGCTTGCAGGCTGGCGTCGCACCAGTTTCGTCGGATGCAGCGATCGCCGACCGAAAGGTTTCCGGCAATGGTGATTCCGGCCAGGTGTCGGTCAATGGTCAGCGAGAGTCCGCCAACTCCTTCCTGGTGAACGGCGGCGACGTCGAAGAAAGTGTCGATAACGGCGCGTCCATCGTTCCCACGCTCGACTCGATTCAGGAATTCCGACTCTTAACAAATTCGTTCAACGCTGAATACGGCCGTTTTTCGGGCGCCATTGTCAATGTCTTGACGAAAAGCGGAACCAACGAAATTCACGGCTCGGTCTACGAGTTCCTGCGCAATGAGAAGCTAGATGCACGCAACTACTTTGACCCGGAGCGGGGCGACTTCAAGCGCAACCAGTTCGGAGGCACCATCGGCAGTCCCATCGTGAGGAATAAGCTTTTCTTCTTTGGGGATTACCAAGGCACCCGAGAAGTGCGCGGAGTCTCCTCAGGCCTGATTAACGTGCCTTCGGTGCTCGAGCGTGGTGGTGACTTTTCCGATCTGGCGACGACTGGTTTTGCAACCTTTACCGACTCGGATGGAAACCCAACCGTGGTTCGGGGCGATGCTAGTCCAACCAACTTTGCTGCAACGCTAAGCCAGCGCCTGGGATACGCGGTCACGCCTGGTGAGCCGTACTGGTTGCAGGGCTGCGCGACAACTAGCCAATGCGTGTTTCCGGGAGCGAACGGACCATTCGTTCCTCAAGCCGCCTGGTCTCCGGTTGCGGTAAAAACGCTGAAGTTTATCCCGACCCCGACGGGAGACTCGGGGGGAACGCCGAACTTTTCCACCACCGCCGAGAAACTAAATCTGCGCGATGAGAAGTTCGGGATCAAGCTTGACCTGAATACGGCACATCTGGGCAACTGGTCCGGCTATTATCACTGGGACGACGCGAACTTCTTGAATCCCCTCCCCGAGGTTTTTGCCGCGAAAGTGCCGGGTTTCTCCGCGGTGACCCTCTCGCGAGCGCAGCAATTCCAAGTGAGCAACACCGCCATTCTCAATCCGAATACCGTTAACGAAGTGCGTCTGAACTACACCCGCTTCGCATTCTTGAAGAATAAACCGGTGGGTGGGCTCGGCAAGATCGAAGACTTTGGATATATCCGCGGCGACGCGGCGAATCCGCTGGGAGTTATCCCGACCAATTCTAAGTACGAGGGGGTCGCCATCATCACCCTGGCCAACACGGGAGCCGAGTTCGGCTTGCCCGACGGCACCACCGGCCAGTACAACAACACTTACCAGATTACGGACAATTTTTCGAAGGTAACAGGAAAACATACTCTTAAGTTCGGCGGCGATATCCGCTACATCCAGGTCAATGAACGTAACACGTACACTTCGAACGGCTGGTTCGAGTTCGATGGAGGCGAGACCGGAAACGACTTCGCTGATTTTCTACTGGGAGCGCCAGACGTCTTCAATCAAACGAGCCTGCAATTTCTGGACTCGCGAACAAGGTATTTCGGTCTGTATGGGCAGGACACTTACAAGGTAAGGTCCGACCTCACCATAAACTACGGGCTGCGCTGGGATACAAGCCAGCCCTTCTATGACACGAAGAACAGAATCCAGACATTCGTCCCCGGTGTGCAGTCGAAGATTTACCCGGACTCACCCACAGGCTTTGTTTTCCCCGGTGACCCGGGTGTGCCGCGTACTCTGGCACCCACGCAATACAATCGGTTTGCCCCCCGCCTGGGGATAGCGTACTCACCCGGAGCAAGCGATGGGTTGGCAGGAAAAATCTTTGGCGGTCCGGGGAAGACTAGCATCCGCGCCGGCGGCGGCCTTTACTACACCGCCATCGAGGATGTCACCCTTTTCAACGAGGTTGGCGATGCTCCCTTCGGACTGTTTTGGGTTAGTCCGTCGCCAGTTTACCTCGAGGAACCCTACAAACGTCGCATTGATCCGCCAGATCCGGTGGGGAACCGCTTCCCGTTCACGATTCCGCCGCCGGGAGCTACGGGAATCTGGGCGAAATACCTGCCGATCGCATATTCGCCGGGGTACAATCTGCACAACAAGCTGCCATATGCCGAACACTTTAACCTTACGATTCAACGCGAGATTGCTAAGAGTGCAGTGCTCTCGGTTGGGTATGTGGGGTCACGTGGCCGACATCTGCTTTCCACGATAGAGTCGAACCCGGGAAATCCCGCCAAATGCCTACAAATCCTAGCCGCGCTGGGTCAGACCGACGGCTGCGGTCCTTTTGGAGAAGACACCATCTACGATCTCGGGGGCGGTAATTTTGCCTTCGGCACGCGGCCCTTTTCGGTGACCTCTGGCCGTGAACTTGACAAGACGACTGGGGCTGGTTCGCTCGATTTCCAGAACAACGCCTGGGAAGCTACGGCCGCGAACTCAACCTACAACGCTCTGCAGACCAGCCTGGAAAAAAAGGTCGGCGACCTCCGCCTACTGGCAGCCTATACCTGGTCCAAGTCCATCGATAATTCTTCCGGCTTCTTTGACCCGATCAACCCCTTCAATCCAAGCTTAAGCCGGGCGCTTTCAACCTTCGATATAGCGCACAACTTTGTCGTCAGCTATAGCTACGATTTGCCTTTTGCCAGAGCGGCCCACGGCATCCAGGGCAAGTTGCTCTCTGGCTGGACAATCTCGGGAATCACGCGTTTCAATACCGGTTTCCCGGTCACACTTACTGAGGATGACGACAACTCACTGTGTGGCTGTAGCGGCACCGATGTGCCGAACTACAACGGTCAGCCGATTCATTTCCTCGACCCGCGAAAGCCTGGGAATCTGTTCTTCGATCCCTCCCCCTTCTCTCCGGAAGCCCTTGGCACCGTCGGTAACGCAAAGCGCCGGTTCTTCCATGGGCCGGGGATCAACAACTGGGACCTTGCATTTCACAAGAACACACGAATCGGAGAAAGGACGGCTCTGGAGTTTCGCGCGGAGTTTTTCAATGTCTTCAATCATGCTCAGTTCATGGTGCCCTTCGCGGTCACAGGCGAAATCAACGGTAATCTCGGCCAGGTCACCAACGCCCGTGACGGCCGGATAGGGCAGATGGCGCTGAAACTTTCTTTCTGAGGATCACGACACCCGCAGTGGGCAAAGGGCACGGCTTCGGCGCGTGCCCTCAATTTTTTCATTCTGCACAACCCCGAGTTTCCGCAAAGGACGGGCGGGGACGCCCGTCGCTCCACCGGGCCAAAACTTTTTAAGGACGGGGCGATGAACCTCTATCTCAAGAAAGCCGGCTTTTTTCTTACGCTGCTGTTCCTGTTGTGTTCAGCAGCGGCTGTATCGTCACAAATGGACGGAGAAGCTGCTCGCGATTGGTCGGTCATCTTCCGTGACACGCTCCAACGCAGCGTTCTCCAGTTTTGGATCGATCATGCTCTGGACACCAAGTACGGCGGCATGCTCGGACGGTTGAACCGACAGGGCAAGCCGATGCCGCCAGGCGACAAGTCTGTCGTCCTCATATCGCGCGCTCTGTGGTCGTTTTCAGAGGCCTACCGCCGGTATCCCGATCCTGCTTATCAGAAGATGGCAGCGGAGTGCCTGAAGTTCCTGCGCGACAAAATGTGGGACAAGCAGCGAGGCGGCTATTACTTCATGGTGAGCCGCGAAGGGAACGTCATCGACTCCACCAAGCAGTTGAATCCCATGTCCTACGTGATGGAGGGACTGGCTGAATATGCTCTGGCCTTCCACGACGATCAAGCCGCACGCGAGGCCCTGGATCTGTTCCAAGTCATCGACCAGCACGCCCACGACAACCAATATGGCGGTTATCGCATCGCTTTCACGCAAGACTGGCAGTGGATTAAGGACTACGAACCAGGGCCAAACGCTGCCGGATCATTCGGACGGAAATCCTACGACTGGCATCTCGGCTTGGTGGAAGCCTTCGCCACGCTCTACGACGTCACGGGCGACGCTCGTGTGCGGTCGCGTCTCGAAGAACTGCTGGACATATTCGTCAACAAGATCATCGATACGGACACTGGCTATGGCAGATACTACTTCCATGATGACTGGAGCGTGGCCGACCGCGATGGTGACTCTAAGCAGTGCGAGTACGGACTCGATCTCGAAGCAAGCTGGCTGATTGTGGAGGCGGCCCAGCGCGTCGGGCGTCCGCAGGATGCTAAGATTCGACGCGCCAGCCTGGCGCTCGTCGATCATGCCCTGCGAGACGGTTTTGACAACCAGCATGGCGGCGTATACCGCTACGGCCCGGCTGCGGGACCAGCGAACAACAAGGACATGGAATGGTGGCAGCAGGCTGAAGCATCAGTGGCGCTGCTGAATGCTTACCAACTCACCGGAGATCCCAAATATTGGCAAGCTTTCGACCTTGAAGCTCGATTTGTGCTGGAACGCTTTGTGGATCATCAATACGGCGAGGTCTACACGGCAGTTTTCCAGGACGGAAAGATCGATGATGAGAAAGCCGGCCCGTGGAAGGCTCCCTATCACGTCACCCGAGCCTGCCTGGAAATCATTTCTCGCCTGGGAGACACCTTATAGTAGTGATCGAACGGACGCATTGGCTAAGAAGCTGACGATTCACGCCTGTTTCTAGAGTTGAAAAATGTCTATCTGAGAGGCTAGGTTCTTACTCTGTGGTTCCCCTATGAAATATTGCCAGTTTAAGTTAGACGGACAGGACAGCTATGGCCTGGTTGAGCTCGTCATGGGAAAAGAAGTAATTACACGCGTTCTGGCGAGTGCGCCCGAAAAGGTTGGCGATCTCGAAGACCTCACAAGCAAACGGATGCCTCCGCTCGCGCTTGCGGACGCCGCGCTGCTGCCTCCGGTGCGGCCGTCGAAAATCGTCTGCGTGGGACGAAATTATCGTGAGCATGCCGCCGAATTAGGCAATGAGGTACCCAGCGAGCCGCTGATCTTTTTGAAACCGCCGTCATCCCTGCTTGCCCCAGGAGGCAGTATTCGTCGGCCACGAATTTCTGAGCGCACGGACTACGAAGGAGAACTCGGGGTCGTGATCAGTAAGCCATGCCACAAAATTTCGACCGAAGAGGATGTTCGTCCTTACATCCTCGGTTATACGTGCGTAAATGATTTCACCGCGCGTGACCTGCAGAACAAAGACGATCAATGGACCCGCGCAAAAGGCTTCGATACCTTCTGTCCAGTTGGCCCACTGGTTACAAATGAAATTGATCCCTGGGCGGGAGTTGGCGTCGAAACCCGTGTGAATGGCGCGATCCGTCAGCAGGGCAACACACGGGATTTCATTTTTGGGATCGACGTCATAGTGCGCTTCATTTCCCAGGTGATGACGCTGTTTCCTGGAGACCTGATTGCGACGGGGACGCCCAAGGGTGTCGGGCCTGTGGTCGCGGGTGACGTGATCGAGGTTAGTGTGGAGGGCGTCGGCACGCTGAAGAACGTGGTGGTTGACGAGTAGGTGTCTTACTCGAGTGAAATCCTCTATGTGCGCACTGCGTTTACTACCGGGCATCTCGCCCAGTGGCCGGGTGCAACCTGCAACAACGGTGGCAGTTCGGCAGCACATTCCACGACCCTGGATTCGCAGCGTGGTTCAAACGGGCATCCAGGAGGAAGGGCGTGCAGCGGCGGCACGGCGCCTTCAATCGTCCGCAGCGGGCGGGAGCGATCGGTTCTCAAAGTCGGAATGGCGTGCAGCAGGCCTCGGGTATATGGATGAGCGGGCGATGCAAAGATGTCTGCTTTCGATCCCAGTTCGACCAGATTTCCAGCGTACATGACCGCGACACGATCAGCCACTTGCGAAACCACCGCCAGATCATGCGAGATGAACAGCATAGTTAATCCAAAGCGGGCGCGCAGCCCGGCAAGAAGCTCGAGAATCTGCGCCTGGATGGTAACGTCGAGCGCCGTAGTCGGCTCGTCTGCAATGAGCACCTGCGGGCGGTTCACAATTGCCATCGCAATCATCACGCGCTGACGCATTCCGCCTGAGAGTTGGTGCGGATAATCACGGGCACGGCGCTCGGGATCAGGAATGCCTACTTCCCGCAATGCATTTACGACCGAATTCCAGATTTCCTGCTTCGAACATTTCCGGTGGACCAAAACGGCCTCGGCAATCTGATCGCCCACCCGCATAACGGGATTGAGGGCCGTCATCGGCTCCTGAAAAATCATTGCCATGCGGCTGCCTCGCAAGCCGCGCATTTCCTCGTCCGGGAGCTGCAGAAGATCGCGAGGAACGCCGCCGTCCGAGAGTAGAATTTCGCCACTCACCTGCGCTTGCGGCGGCAACAGACGCATGATGGCAAGCGATGTAACCGATTTGCCCGATCCCGACTCCCCCACCAGTCCAAGAACCTCGCCAGGCGCCAGGCTGAAGCTCAGGTCGCGAACGGCAAACAGTAATTCCGGGGACGTGCCATTTGCAGACTTTCCCGAGGGAAATCCCACCATCAAATTCCGTATTTCCAGGAGAGGAGGCACGAAGTTTATCGTAGCAGGAGTTCAGCCGCTCACTTCTTGTGCGGCGTCGCGAAGCTGTTGCACCGCCCATACGATCTCTTCGGCAGTGATCACCGCGGGAGGAGCGATCAATAGGTGGTCGCCAACGGTCCCGTCCACGCATCCTTGCACGGCATAGACAAGCAGCCCGCGTTTGGTTGCTGTCGAGGCTACCTTTGCAGAAAAATTGATCTCTGCCGGGAAGGGCTGCTTGCTTTTTTTGTCGGAGACGAACTCCACTGCCCAGAGCAAGCCGATGCCGCGGACATCGCCGACTGTGCTCAGGTCGCGGAGAGTCTCCAGAGTGCGCGCCAGTGTGTGCCCCGCCGAGCCTGCGCATGTTGAGTCTGCTGCCTGAATTAGTGCGTGCTTTCTCATGAAAGCCAACACCGCATGTCCGGCAGCTACGGAGATAGGATGTGAATTGTAGGTAAAGCCGTGCAGAAAAGCTCCTGAACCCGTTGCGATCGCATCAACGACTTTCTTGCTGGCAATCACAGCGCCGAGTGGCACATATCCGCTCGACAATCCTTTCGCAGTGACCAGAATGTCTGGCACCACGCCCCAATGCTCGACGGCGAAATTCCGGCCAGTCCGGCCCATGCCGGTCATCACTTCGTCGGCAATGAGCAGAACACCGTGTTGTCGGCAGATTTCCGCAATTTTCTGTAGGTATCCATCCGGCGGAACAACCGCCCCCAGCGTGGCGCCGCTCACCGGTTCGAATATGAAAGCCGCCACGCTGCCATGAGCCGCTTCAATCGCGCACTCCAGTTCGGCAGCGTACTGCAGGCCGCAGTTGCGGCAGCCGTCGCTGCAGTCATGCACACAGCGATAGCAGTACGGAATGCCAATGTGCGCAAACTCGCGCACCATCGGCAAATAGATTTCACGGCGCCGCTTGTTGCCAGATACGGAAAGAGCACCGAGTGTCGCGCCATGATAGCTTTGGCAGCGGCTTAGGATTTGATGGCGCTTAGATTCCCCAACTTCGACCTGATATTGCCGGGCCAACTTCAGAGCAGTCTCGATCGCTTCCGATCCGCCTGACGTGAAGTAAACTGCGCCGCCGCTAAAGCCGTCCCCGGCAAAGTCGAGCAACTCCTGCGCATACTCTTCCGCAATCGGGGTTGTGAACTGGCTGCTGTGGACAAACTCCACCTTGCGAGCCTGTTCCGCCATTGCGGCGGGAATTTCGTTAACCCCATGACCGATGAAGTTGACCGCTGCGGATCCGGAGAAATCAAGATATCGCTGCCCGCGTTTGTCCCAGACGTACACTCCTTCTCCACGCACGGCAGGAGGGAATGCTTTTCGGAACGACCGCTGAAGGAGCGCGGAACGCGAATATCCTTGACTTGCGCTGGAATCGGCCACGATTCGGATTATGTGGCCACTTCGGTAGGACTGTCAAAACCAGCATAACTGGGAACGACTTTGTTGCGAACGAAGTTCGTAGGGCTTACCTGCGCATCCTCATTACTTTTGGCTGGCGTGCCTTGCCCGCTGCGCCGGGACCGGCGCCGGTGGGTGGTTTGCGCATTCCTTCCAACAGGTCTTTCAGAACTACGGCATTGTTGCGCTGTTCATTCTTAGCGGCAAAGAGCAGTGTTAGCTTCTTGCGACCTGCGGCAAAGTGATAAAGTTTGGCGAGCGCATCTGCCGCTTCGGCGTTACTTAGTTCCTTGAGATAGCGCTTGCGGAATGCCGCCCACCCGTCCGGACATGAGTGGAACCACTGCCGCAATTCGTCTGAGGGCGCCAGTTCGCGCAGCCATGCGTCTAATGCAGCCGCAGACTTTTTTACACCGCGTGGCCAGAGCCGGTCCACTAGCACCCGCGCGCCATCAGAGCGCGCTGGCTTTTCGTAAATGCGTTTCACTGCAACCGGCATAGCTTTCCTCTGTTATTTTACTTCCAGGATCGGGAATTCAGCACTCAGCGATAGCATTCGGACTGATCCCAATTGATGATGACCGTAAAGTCTCGCTCTCTATCGGCCAATCGGCAATCGAAAATTCGAAGAACAAACCTCTGCCTCTGTGCCCTTGCGGCGATCGCCCTCCTGCTCGTCGCCTGCGATGTGGAACTCCGCAAGACAGACGCGCAACTCGGTCTCAACCCACAGCAGGCTGCCGGTCGCCACATCTTCGATGAGCACTGCGAGCGCTGCCACTCCGCATACTCTTCACGCGGAAAGAAGGGGCCGAGCATGAAAGGGGTCTTCAAGCGGCAGTTTCTTTCCAAGAGCGGACTGCCCGCCAATGATCAGCAGGTTGGCGACATCATCCGTTATGGCCGCAATATGATGCCGGGATATTCGCAGATCCTCAATCAACAACAAATGACCGATCTGCTCGCGTACCTGCACACGCTTTGAACGAGCAATGCAGGGATACACGACGCGCGTACGTCGCATGGAACTCCAAAACTCGAGTTAGAGCTTCAGGAACTGTCGCAAAGCCTGGCTCCCTAGCCGTCGCCGAAT
>Ga0209350_1001412_pt1 | contig 10564 bp, 8 predicted proteins | sample GraSoi013_2_20cm_2_FD_185822 | JGI IMG/M metagenome (GOLD analysis project Ga0209350, IMG submission 185822) | Grasslands soil microbial communities from the Angelo Coastal Reserve, California, USA - Sample 09_27_2013_2_20cm (SPAdes) (version 2) | ecosystem: Environmental > Terrestrial > Soil >...
ATCCGGCCGCGGAGCTGGTTGCGCCCGGGGTCATCCGCCACATCGAAGGCGATCGTTTTCCCGTGGGCGAGCTGGACGGCTCCTCGAGTGGGCGGGTGCGCGCGGTGTCCGAGTGCTTCACCCGCGCCGGATTCAAAGCGCCGGTGCTCGACAACATCCGGGCCGAGATCTGGCTCAAGCTCTGGGGAAACCTCGCGTTCAATCCGATCAGTGCGCTGACGCACTCGACGCTCGTTGACATCTGCCAATACCCCCCCACGCGCAATCTGGTGGCGACAATGATGGCGGAGGCAGAGGTAGTGGCCAACAAGCTCGGCATCACATTTCGCCTCCCGATCGAGCGGCGCATTGCCGGTGCGGAGCGGGTCGGCAGGCACAAGACATCCATGCTCCATGACCTCGAGGCCGGACGGGTCATGGAGACCGACGCGCTGCTCGGCTCGGTTCTCGACCTGGCCCGACTGACGGAGACCGCGGTGCCGACCATCGAGGCCGTACATGCGCTTACCAAGCTGCTCGGCAAGCCCCTCGAGTGGGACAATCAGGCCGGCGGCGCGCCCACCGCCGCGGGCCGGTGAGAGCAGAGGCGCCGCGATCTGTCGCGTCGACGGTCGCCGATGAGCGATACCCCGCAAGCGAGTCGACCCGTAGGCGGGGTGGACGCGCTCGTCAGCGAGTCAGCCGGAGTGAGTCCGTGCGCGGACTACGCCACCCGGCTTGCCTCTGCGGCACGCGAGCGAGGGCGAGTCGAGCTCACCGCCGAGTGGATCCTGAGCGTCTTCGACAGCTTTTACGCCGAGTTCCTCAAACTGACATGGGCGGCAAAAGCGGCGTTCCAGAGCCGCGATCATCCGACGTCAATCGCAAACGCGAGGAGGCGTCTCGGACTGTACAACGCCACGGTGTACCCGCTCGCCGAGGCGTTGCGGGAAGCTTTTCCCAAGTTGACGGAGGGCGGGCCGCTCTGGACGGATGTCGAGGCTGTCTATTGCGGGGCGGTTCATGGCCGTTACGAAGCGGATCTCGCGCTCGCCTATCTTCACTCCGTCCAGCGGCGTGTCCATCACGGCGAGTGGAAGCCCGTCGAGTATGGTTTCGGAGGCTCGCACCGCGTGCTACCGCCGTCAACGGCCGTTTACGCGCGCTTCCCCTGTTCCTGGCCCATCGACTCCCTGGTCATCCAGAGAGCACTGCAGGTCGCGGAGCTCACGGTGCCGTTCTGCGATCCCGCGCGCGACGCCGAGCTCGTGGCCCGGCGGGTGAACGACGTGCTCGCGGACCGGGCGGGAGCCGGACTGAGAGCCTTCGAGATGGTCCGCGCCGGCTTCTTCCGCAACCGCGGCGCCTACCTCGTGGGCCGGCTGGTGCTCAAGGGTACGGAGCTCAAACCTCTTGTCATTGCCCTGCTGAACTCCGAAGAGGGCGTCCGCGCCGAAGCCGTGCTGCACGCGGTGCCACACGTTCATAACCTCTGCAGCTCCACCGAGGCGCCGTTTCAAGTCACGAACCGGCACTACCACGAGCTCGCGGCATTCCTCAAGAGCATCATGCCGAGCCGGCCGCTCGGGCTGCACTATTCCACCATCGGCTATTACCACTTCAGCAAGGTAGCGGTGATGACCGAGGTTCGCCGCCGGCTGGTGCGCGAGCGCGAGCTGCTGGCGGTGGCGCCGGGCAGTCTCGGCACGGTCACCATCGCCTTCACCTCACCGCGACTCGATTACGTTCTGAAGGTGATTCGCGACCGGCCGACGAGCGCCTACAAATGGGACAGCTTCGACGGACTCGACGTCGTGCTGGCCAAGTACAAGCGAGTGCACGAGATCAATCGCACCGGCAGCATGCTCGATAACATCGTCTACTACAATCTCAAGCTCGAGCGCTCCTGGTTCGAGCCGGCGCTGGCGACCGAGCTGCTGCATGCGTCGAGCAACAGCGTGCGCGAGCAGGGCAGGGTGCTGGTGTTCAAGTACCTCATCGCGCAGCGCAAGCTCACCCCCCTCAACGTGTTCCTCGAAACCGCACCCGAGGAAAAGGCGGTGCGCGCCATGATCAACCTGGGATTCTGCATGCGCAACAACGCAGCGGCGAACGTCTTCAACAAGGACTTCGACATCCGCAACTACGGCGTGAGCCGTTATCTCAAGATCTACCTGTACGACTACGACGCGGTGGAGACCCTGACCGACGTGAAGGTTCGGACCAACCGCGATCGCTGTGACGGCGAGGAGGATGTGCCGTCCTGGTTCTTCGAGCCGGGCGTGATCTTTCTGCCCGAGGAGATCGAGGCGGGTCTGCGGGTCCGCAACCGCACGCTGCGTCGTGCGTTTCGCGCCGCGCATGCGGATCTCATGAGCGTCGAATACTGGGAGGGACTGCAGCAGGCATTGCGCGCCGGGGAAGTTCCGGGCATACACACATTTCCCGAGTCGTGCCATCTTCGGGACTGGGGCGCGGAGACGATCGCGATCGAGTGACGCTGTTAATATGTCTTGCGCGCCGAGTCGCGTGTCGAACGCGCAAGTGTCTGCCGCAGCGACCACACACCGCCCGTCCCTGCAGTGGCCCTTACGGATCACCTCGCCGCTTGGCATCGCCGGCGAGCTTCAGCGCGCAGATGTCCTCTTCGATCGCGTAGCGGGCGCCGATCTGCTCGAGCGCTTGCTGCACGTGCTGCGGTGGACCGGGCTCGGCGCCCGGCACGTCGGCATCGTGCAGAGTCTGATCGCTCGCGCTCGGCGGCTGCACCACGCCCAAGGAGCGGCAGGCGGCCGAGAATGCCGCAAGAGACGAGCAGGGGCGCAGGAGATCGAGCGCTTCTGCGCCCTTCACGGCGCCGAGCGTGAGGCGGCGCTCGAGAAGCTTAAGGCCGCCTCCGGCATGGACCTGTATTGCCCCTTGGATTGAGGTGGCCGGCCACTTCCATGAGCCGCCCTAGACTGTTGCTTTCATTGACAACACCCGACCAGTGTTGCTATCGTAAGCAACGTGAAGGCCGAGCTGCTGATGCGCGAGCACTTAGTTCTCAGTCGGCGCGCCTTCGTGGAGATCGTGATCTGGAGGGTGCCGCGGCCGGCGCGTTCGAGCACGCATCCTTACAAGTACCGCCTCGCCTACATCGCCAATCAGCGTTGTGTGCTGCGCTTCGACAATGAGGCGGGCAAGGGAGACCACAAGCATGTCGGCGAGCGCGAGGTACCCTACCGGTTCACCGATGTGGATTCGCTGCAGGCGGATTTTTGGGCGGAAGTGAAAAAGCGCAGGAGAGGAAAGTGAGTACCGTCACGATCGGCGTGTCTTCGCTTGGTGATGCCCAGCGGCGGACCGCCGCTGCGTTCCGCGGTAAGAAGCAGGGCGCACGGATCTCGTTCGCGTCCGAGGAGCTGCTGTGGAAGACGCTGACGCCGAAGCGCTGGGCACTCCTCAAGGTGATGGCCGGCGGCGGATCGCTGGCGATTCGCGAGATTGCGCGGCGGGCTGGCCGTGATGTGCGCGCGGTTCACAGCGACGTCCATGTTCTGCTGCGGGCGGGGGTGCTGGAGAAGACGGCGGATGGGGGCGTCATCTTCCCTTATGACGCCATCCACGTGGACTTTCTGTTGAAGGTCGCCTGACTGACCGCACAGTTATTGTTTTTGCTGCTTGGTAGCGGGGCCCGTCTGTCGGAATGTGGGAAGGCCACAGGAATACACCATCCGCCTGGTGCTAGCCCGCCTCAAGGCGCGCCGGCATCAGCGCTCGCCCTTTCGGCGTCCGACGCCCATTCACGCATCAAGCATTTTGGATCCGAGCGCCCACATTTTGCCGGCGGCTCAAGGGACCAAAGCGGCGGTAAATCCGATCACAAATTGACCGACGACTGGCCTGCGGGGACCGCCACGGTCCGTGTATTGGATCCCACCTTAACCAAATACTCTCCTGCCGGCAGAGAGACCGGTTGGTTGAGTTCCTTGGAAGCGAGTTGTGTTCCAGCCGAGTCGAACACCGAATAGTACCCGGAACCGGACGATTTCACAGTCAGGCTCCCAGTCTGCTTTTCATTCGCGCGGCCGGCTTCCACGCGGACCGGAATGGAGACGTGGTTGAGTTTCGCGGTGTAATCGCCAGGCAAAAACGAGAGGGGCCGACCCAGGTGAGCGGATGCGAGCTGCGTCCCTGCGTGATCGAAAACGTAGTAGTACTCATCGGTCGAGCCTTGCAGCGTGATCGAGCCGGACCCGATGGTAATCGGACTGGTGGCAACGCTCGTGATGGCTGTCGAGTTGTTGAGCTTAACGTTGTACGAGCCGGGGAATAGGGCCAGTGGCCGTCCGAGGTGGGAGGAGGCAAGCTGTGTGCCGGCGGCGTTGAAGACGTAATAGTATTCATCAGTCGAACCTTCAAGCACCAGCGTGCCTGCCGGGATGTTGGACGTTTCCGCGCGCACCTCGGCCTTCGATTCACTATTGTTTAGCTTTACGGTGTACATGCCGGCAAACAGCCCGAGCGGTTTGCCCAGATGGCTGCTGGCGAGCTGGGTGCCCGCCGAATCGAAGACATAATAATATTCGTCGGTGGGAGCGTCGACGTTGACTGTGCCGGTTGTCAGGTTGGCGGTTGTACCGGATTGCACTTGGGCGGCGCTGCTGGAATTGTTGAGGCGGATCTGGTAGCTACCTTGAAATAAGGACAGGGCCGCGCCGATGTGCGCCGATGCCAGTTCCTTGCCGGCATCATCGAACACGTGGTAGTAATCATCAGTTGATCCGTTGACTAGGACGCCGCCCGTCGGACACTTGGTGAGCGTTGCTGACTCGACGGCGCCCATATGGACCGAGTTGTTCACCTTCAGCTGGTATTCGCCGGGCTTGAGCGGCAAGAGTGCGTTGACGTGCGCGCTTCCCACCTGTTTTCCGGCTCCGTCGAATGCGTAAAAGTAGGCATCCGTGGCCGCCTGCGTCACGAGGCCGCCGCAACTTCGGAAGTGGCTGGCAACGGCTCGTAGCTGCAGACGTTATCGAGAGGAGGGGCCTTGTTGCAGGCGCTGAGGGCTACCATCACGAGTACAGCAGTCCGAATAGCGGCGAGACGCATCATGGGGGCGGTTCTCCCTTGGTGCTCGCTTCGTGACAATCAATTATAGCCTCTTATACTCGCCCGGGAACGATCGTAGGAAGCGGACCTCCCTCCAACCTGCAGCGCCTCGGAATGCCGCGCGCCTTCTCCGTCATCTCCGACTGTCGCCATCGTTACCTTGCAGGTGCCGGCTTCCAGCAATCGTGAGCGATGCCAAACTGGTCTATCCACCAGAACCGCCAATGGCTCCGTAACAATTCGCCTGCTGTGCCAGTGTGAGCTGCGCTGCGTCAACGGCGCGTAATGGTTATGGTGGAAATTCCCAACAAACTGAATTCGGTGTTGTGGGACTGTAAGACAGCTGACGACATTTACGAGAGGCTGCACCGGAAACGGTGCCTCTCGAAGGATGGTCAAGAGGACCGAGCCGCCGCTGTCGCTTCGATTGAGGAAGGTGAAGCCGAGTGGCGTCGCGACCTGGCGGACCGGGGTTTTGTGGTGGCTCACGCGAATGGTACGTGATCGCAGCCCTGATGCGCGGCGGGTACCTGAACAATCGTGCTAGAAAGCTGATGGCCGCGTCGTTGATTACTGCGGAGCAGCCTTGGTGGCAATTCTGGCGTTGAAGCACTAGAGATCGTGACGGATGCGGCACCCGCTGGCCATGCCGCCGATGCAGGGCTGAGCGTACCGCCGCCTGGCGCTACCCGCGAAGGGCGGTGGCGTAGGTAACTCTGCTGCATAGTGCAAGGAGCTCTTGTCGAATCCGGTCGGGCCGCGGTCAGCCAACTCGCATTAGCGGCAAGTGCGTTCTCGCGGCGTGCACCCTTGTCCGAAATATCCAGCACAGCAGAGCTGAAGTCCGCGCCTCGCTATTCCAGCCGATAGAGAAAGGTGCCGAAGGCGAGTCCCTGAATCACAGCATCTGTCCGGCACACACAGCTCGATCCCGTTGTTTTGTAGCAGCTTTCCACCAATCGCCACGGCGTCACACGAAACTACTCGGGTTGGGTCTACGGAGAATTCAATGTTGCGACCGTTTCGGCGTGTTGGTCGTTTTGCATTGCGGCACTCGCTTCTCCAACAGTCATGGAGGTTTCCCCGCATTGACAGCCGCAGCATTGAGGCATCTAGTGCGCCCACTCGAGGCGGCGCGGCCTGCGCACGCGGATGCCGACTGCAAGCGGGCACACCTCTCGTTCTGCTCGCATACTCAGTACAGTGGGCGCGGGGGGAATTTAAAGAAACGCTCGGCGACCGCTCGCGCCGGCGGCTGACAGACTGTCGGCGCAGTTGCATTCGAGGGAGTGCCTTTCCGCGTTTCGGTTCAATGAACGCGTTAGACCAAAGAAGTCAGAACACCCGACCCGAACGGACACTTCGAGCTGGGAGGGACACTCGCCACGCGCGGGAGCGTTCGGCAGGCTTGCCGTGTCCGGAATGGTCGACTTTTACGTTTGCATAACATTAATCAAACTGGGGGAAGCCTATGACAATCTCGAGAACACGCGTGATTGCGATTCTTTTCGGTGCGGCAGCCACGACTTGGGGCGCGGGGGCGGCCTTTGCTCAAGATACAGAACAGTGTGCCGGACTGCCCAGCCACGGTGCCCTGAAGAATGCTCTGACGCTCGCGCGCAATCAGGCCAATGGAGGCTTCAATCTCGACATGTGGGCCACGGCCGTGAATCGCGATGGACTGGTATGCGCAGTGGCCTTCACCGGTTCAGATCGCGGGCAGCAATGGCCCGGGAGCCGCGTCATCTCGGCTCAGAAGGCGAATACCGCTAATGCATTCAGCCTGCCGGGCCTCGCACTATCCACGGCCAACTTGTACTCGGCAGTCCAGCCGGGCGGCAGCCTCTACGGCTTGCAGCACAGCAATCCTGTGAACACCGCGGTGGCTTATCTTGGTCCGGCAACGAACTTTGGCACCGACAGTGACCCCATGGTGGCTCATCGTATCGGTGGTGTGAATGTCTTTGGGGGCGGACTCGCTTTATACAACAGCGCCCACGTCCTGGTCGGCGCCATCGGCGTGAGTGGCGACAGCTCCTGCGCGGATCACAACATCGCGTGGCGAACCCGGAATGACTTGGGTTTGGATCACGTACCCGCGGGAGTGAGTGGAGATCCAACACGCCCGGATAACATCGTGTACGACATCACCCCTCAGGCTGGCCAACAGGAGGGAGTCAGCGCGAGTGGCTGGGGGCACCCGAAATGCAGCACCGCCGCGACAGCGCTTGCTGGGAACCTGCCGGTCACGAGCCGCTGAGCGGAACGTCGGTTTCCGAGATCGCAGAAAGGGGTCTGCGCGTGAGCGCGGACCCCTTGCCGGTCGGCTGCCCGTCGCGCACGTACCGTGCGGGTTGCGTCTCGACGATCGTTTCTCATCGGCTCCGCGGGTGGCCGGGAGAATCTGTTCCGCAGCAATCAGTCCGTCAAGTAACGCAGGATTCATTGAATCGGTTGGTAGCGGGGGCGTGATTGCGACTAATAGCACGCTCGTCATTCCATTCACGAGCGCGGACCGCCGCCGCACGGTTCCCTCCACCGAGATTCCGAGCCACTGTGGCCACGCGCACCCGCTCACCCCAGGCAACGTACAGATAGCCGCACGCGAGAGCCGCTGGCGTTGTCGACAGTGTGGTCGCGAACGCGCCGCTGCATTTCCGGATGGCGACAGACCGCGGTGCGGCCTATTTAGCGCGATGATGCCGCGCCTTCGGGCGCATCTACTGCCCGCGGCAGACCGTGGACGAGGAAATTGCGCCATGTCACCGCCTCTACACCCACTCGCTCCGCAAGGGGTAATGCTGCGGAGTCGCAGATCAGCAAAGGCCGATAGCTCGTGTGGCGTCGGTTGAATTCGAACAGTCCGCGCAGGTCGGCGGTCTTAACGCTACCGGTCTTGATCTCGATCGCCCACGAGCCCCAGGTTCCCTCAAGTACGCCGTCGACTTCATAGGGTTCTTCCCGCCAGTACGAGACTCGTTGTCCGCAAATCCACGCATGCGCGAGGCAGGCATTTTCGACCCAGACACCAAATCGGGTGGGATCGTGGGCCGAGCTCGGAATGCCCTGCGGATCGACAGCGGGGAGCAACGCATTGCTCAAAGTGACGAGCTTTGGAGGAGCGGACCTGCGCCGCGAGGAGCGTGCCGCGTATTTATTGAGCGGCGCGACGAGGTAGGCTTCCTCGAGAAGAGCCAGGTAGTGCGCAATCGTTTCAAGCGCACCGGAATCCTGAAGTTGTCCTTGGATCTTTTGCAGCGAAACAATCTGAGCAGGCGATACTGTGCACACGCCGAACACTTGGCGCAGTAAGGCAGGTTTCCTCACCGGTGCAAGGGCAAGAATGTCGCGGCCAATGGCCGGCTCGGCAATCGCATCGCGGATGTAGGCGGACCAGCGGGCTGAATCGTTCAGGTAGGGTATTGCGCCCGGATACGAGCCGTGGCTGACAATCACGTCCGCAGCTCTCTCGGCCGTCATGCCGAATGTAGCTGCGAGGGACGCCGCGGTCCAATGCGTCAGGGTGATCTTCTCGAACCGACCTGCCAGGCTCTCGCGCGAGCCCGAGCTCAATCGCAGCGCGGAGGAACCGGTTGCGACGACATGTATCCGAATCTTTCGTCGCCGCAACCGGTCCCACTCGCCCTTGAGGCGCGCCGCCCAGTCGTACAACAAGTGCGCTTCATCGAGCAGAACGATTGCGCGCCCCGTCAACGCAACCCGCTCCGCCCGGCTCCACAGGCGCTCCCAAAAGCCCGGTAGGGCCGCTTCGGGGCCGTCCCCGGCGACATAGATCGCGGAATTCGCGCGCTCTTTTGCGAGCTCCAAAAGGAGTGTGGTCTTGCCCACTTGGCGCGGACCGGAGAGCAACTGGATCCGCCCAGGGGCGTCTTCGGCCAATCGTTGGCGAAGCAGCGCCCGACAGTCCGTGTAACTGAGGCGGAAATCGCCTGAAGACATAGTCGAATAATTATTCGACTATGGTATAAATGCAAGCCCGGCCCGGCCCGGCCCGGCCCGGCCCGGCCCGGAAGTCACGATTCCGGCCTATTCTCGGTTGCTGACGGTCGTCATTCGCCGCGTGCAGGCGCGATCCATGCCTTTTCCCCGGAATGGTGCGGGGGAGTGCTACCTATTGATCTACCAGACGTGCGCCTGATACGAGGTCGAAGATGAAATGGGGCAAAAGTTGACCCCGCGCTCAGCACGACGGCCCGATCAACCCTCAGTTTAACCCCCTCGGTTTTTTTGCGAGTGTGAGAAGCACGCTCGAATGTGACCCGAGCACGTCGGGAAGATGCGCCCCTGTGCGCTGGAAATCGACTGCAACCCGGTCTGCAAATGGCACGCAAGCCGAGGTTCCCCGGAGGCTCGCCTTGGGTGTACAGAGATCATGGGGGGAGCCATGGGGGGAGCACGGTATGCGCCCGAGCAACGGAGTTCTGCATCGCCCGGGAGAGACCTTATTTTGGGCCCGGCAAACGCTGGGTACTATTTGCCGAGGTGCGGCGGTGGCACCGATCGGGCGGCGCCACTGCCCGCTTGCAAGCTGCGGCTTCAGCGCTAACGACAATGACCGAAGCATCTTTTGGGACTTATCGATCCGTTGCGGGGACAGGCGGCCCGTCACGCGCTGCCGCGCTGGCCGAGATCCTTGCGATGCTTGCGCTCGTGCTCTCGTACATCTGGGTCTGGCACAAGCGCTTCCCGGGCGATGATCTGGTGGTGACGTTCCTGTACTTCGCACTGTGTTATGGGAGCCATCTGCGCCGCCATGAATCCGCGCGCTCCGTCGGGCTGCGGCTCGACAATTGGCGGCCCGCGGCTCGCCAGGCCTGCTTGCCCGTGGCCGTCGGCGCAGCCGTACCGCTCGCGATCGGCGCGGCGCTCGGCACTTGGCATTTCGGGCCTGTCGGCTCGCTGCTGTCGCTGCCCTGGCACGTAGCCTGGGGCACGGCTCAGCAGTACGGATTGCTGTGCCTGCTCTATCGCAGATCACTGGATACTTTCGGGAGCGTGCGAGGCGCCGCGCTCGCTGCCGCGGGCGCATTCGCACTGTTCCATTTGCCGAATCCCCTGCTGGTCACCGTGACGTTCCTCGGTGGCTTGGTTTGCTGCACGTTGTATCGCCGCGTACCCAACGTGCTCGTGCTCGGCCTCGCCCATGCGATGATCTCAACGGTAGTGTTTTCCGCTCTGCCGATCTCGATCACACATCATATGCGCGTCGGGCCCGGCTACTTCACCGTTGCGACGGGGCTTGCGCATGCGAGCTGAACATGCGCCTGGCTTTCACCGCTCTCGCGGTTGGGGGTGCCTGTTCTGGAGCACTTGCGTCATCTGCTGCGCGTTCATGGCTCACGTGCATGCGGGTGATGAGCTCGAGCGCTACGTCGCGCAACCCGATGCGAGTTACGCCTTCCATATCGTACGCCACGGCAGGCTGGGTGGCGCGGAGTATCTCGAAGCGATCCTCACGTCGCAGACGTGG
>Ga0209350_1001413_pt1 | contig 10547 bp, 11 predicted proteins | sample GraSoi013_2_20cm_2_FD_185822 | JGI IMG/M metagenome (GOLD analysis project Ga0209350, IMG submission 185822) | Grasslands soil microbial communities from the Angelo Coastal Reserve, California, USA - Sample 09_27_2013_2_20cm (SPAdes) (version 2) | ecosystem: Environmental > Terrestrial > Soil >...
GATCGTGGCGCCGTTCGACGTCCGGCTCAACGGGATTCGGTCCACAATCCGTGTCGACGCGGGAAAGGTCTACGACCTCGCCCTCTCGAGGATCAAGAACCCCGTGACGGGTGAGGAGGAAGAGCTGTACCTGGACAAGCCCACCGGCTTCACCGCGAAACGGTCGGAACTCGGCATGTCGACCGTGTCACGTTTCGGGGTTCCCGGACTCGAGTACGACAACTCGGGACAGTACGCGGAGTTCAGCCATTTCGCCTACACCGGTCCGTGAACGGAGAATCCGCGGGGCACTATGCCTCCTGCGCAAGTGTCGCGGTGATGGCGAAAAAACCGGCGACGGCCAGGATGACAGCGACGCTGGCGATCCCGTTGAACGGAGCGATGAGAAAAGCGACTCCGTATGACAACGGAGCGACGCGGTATTGACGCGTGATGGTGTCGGCCTGCAGGTCGGTGACGTTCCGTCCAAGGAGGCGACGCCCGGCGGTGCAGTACCACCACAGACCGTTCCATACGATCGCCAGGACGAAGAACGTCCCCGCGTACAGCGTGGCCGCCACATTCGCATCCGATTGCACGATGTGATCGGCGACCAAGGATGTGTTGAACACCGTGAGGACCACGAACAGCAAGAGTAGTCCATTAAGGAGCATCAACCGGCGATCGATTTTTCGGATGTAATTGAACATGTTGTGATGATTCATCCACATGATGAGGACGCTGACGAAGCTCGTCACAAAGGCGAAGAACGCAGGCCACTCCTTGATGAGGCCTTCGGAGAGCGACACCCCGCTCCCGGAGGGATCGCGGAGGTTCAACGCGAGCAACGTGATCGCGAATGCGAACACGCCATCGCTGAACGCCTCCATCCGGACGGTTTCCTTTTCCTCGAGAGCTTCGCGGTCCATCATGCGCCTGGGTTCGGTGACGGGACAGAGGTGATGTATAAGAGCGTTGCCGACTTGCGCGACCTGCATATGGCCAAGGAGACCCCGTTAACGCGGGATTCAATCATCCGCGCCTTGACCTCGGAACTCCAACCGCTTCCCTCCGTCCATGCGTTCTGGGAAGCCGGCGCGGCCGCGTTCAACCGGATCGACGAATGGTCCGACATCGACCTGTACATCGTCGTGGAAGACGCCGCGGCGGTCTCCGAGGCATTCATCATCGTCGAGAAGACCTTGACTGCTCTTTCCCCGATTCAAATCAAACACGAGGTGTCGTGGCCTCCCGCCTCAGGGGTTTTTCAGAAGTTCTATCGCCTCGAGGGAACAAGCGAGTTCCTGCTCGTCGACCTCGCCGTGATGACCCTTTCCGCGCCGGACAAATTCCTCGTAAGGGAGATCCACGGCGAGGCCGTGTTCTTCTTCAACAAAGAGGGACGCGCAGTCATTCCCTCGCTGGACACGGAGGCGTTCGTCCGCGGGCTTCTCGGTCGGCGCCGCCGACTCGCCGAGCGGATGGAGCTGTTCGGTCCGTTCGTTCCGAAGGAAATCCACCGGGGCAACTGGCTGGAGGCTCTCGAACTCTATCGTGGCATCGTGCTCCAGTCGCTCATCGAAGCGCTCCGCATGCGATACGGTCCATTGCATTGCGACTTCCGGATGCGCTACGTCTATCGGGAGTTGCCTCCCGAGGTCCTGCGACGACTCGAGCGCCTCGCGTTCGTCAAGGACCCGGACGACCTCGCGGTGAAGTACCCACAAGCCCTCGTGTGGTTCCGCGAGGCCATCGAAGCGGTCGACGAGAGACAAGTTCGCCGACAGATCTTCGACTCGTGAGATGCAGCGACTGATTCACGGAACGACCACCCCGCCAAGGGGTGACTCCCGGATCACGCGTGGCGCAGGACGTACTCCCGGATCGACGCCTTCGCGAGGGAGTATAGGCTGAGCCGGTTGCGTTTGCAAAAGAGCTGCAGCGACGCGAACTCTTTCTGGCCAAACACGGTTACGATCCGCATCAAAGCTGATCTCCTCCTCACTATAAGATACGTTCAGGGTAGATGAAGGTATGCCGATCGACGCATCCGATGGACAATAGTGTGTATTGCATATTGGTCACGCACTATTATATAGTTGGCTCAGGGCGCAGCAATTCGTCCGCACTCAGAAAGAGGGGACTCGGATTGCCGACCTCGTATGGCCATGGCCTGGGATCAAGGGTGGCGCTGCACATATTCCCGGATTGCTGCTTTCGCCAGGGCATAGAGGCTCAATCGGTTGCGCTTGCAGTAGAGCCGTATCGTCGCGAATTCCTTCTTCCCAAACACGGTGACGACCCGATACAAAGAAACACCGCGAGGGCCCCGGATAAATTCGTGGTACATGAATCTATGTGGCCGGACCTGTTCGGCAAATGGGGGTCGTTAGGCAATAGTGCCGATTGGACAGTGGTCAGATACTATTATATAGACACTATTTCATAGGCGCGGATTCGAGGATGGGAGATGAAGCCCGACTTTCCGGAGGATCCCGCATCGGTCGTCCGGTCTCAGCGTAAGGCGTGGATCGCGGAACTCGAAGTCCTCAGTCGCGATCCGAGGGTAAGGAAATTCGCCGAACTTCGACAGAAAATCGAGATGGCCGACGCCTGGTATCGGCTTGGGTCACCCGGACAGGGGGGGATCAGCGGGAATCAGACGCGGCTCGGGATTCCGGCGAACGAACTGTCCGCGTTCAAGACGGATGATCTGGAGGACCTCGTCATCCGAATCCTACCGACGAGGTCGAGGTGAGACATGGTCGACGTTTTGAAGGATTTGTCGTCCGAGTCGTTGGCTGAGGCGATCGAGTGGAACCTGTTCGGGTTGTATGCGACGTTCGGCCGGATTCCCAACGCCCGCGTGGACCATCACCCGAACGTCATGCGCGTCCGGACCGGCCTTCATCATGAGCTGTTGAACGGGATTTTCCGCGCCCAGTTCCCGACGGACGATATCGATGTGTCGATCCGGGAGGTCCTCGAAGACTTTAGGTCTCGGTCGCTGCCGATGATCTGGTGGACGGGTCCCTCTTCCAGTCCGCCAGAGCTCGGCAAGTATCTCGAGAACATGGGCCTCATCCGAGCTGGGAGCCTGACGGGGAGCGCCGTGGACCTCGACACCCTCCCGGAAACGGTCCCGATGCCGGACGATTTGACGATCGAGGCCGTCCGGGACGAGAAGACCCTCCGGGCGTGGCTGGCGCCGTACGCTTTCGGTTACGAATTCCCCGAGCGCGCGGCGCTCGCTCTCTTCGACCTGTTCCACGGGTTCGGTTTCGATCCCGATGCGCCGTTCCAGCATTATCTCGGTCGATGGAAAGGCCACCCCGTTGCCACGTGCTCGATGTTCTTCGGCGCGGGCGTGGCGGGCATGCACACGACCGTCGTGCCAACATATCGGGGGCAAGGGATCGGTGCCGCGATGACGCTTGCACCGATGCTGGACGCCCGCGAGGCGGGCTATCGGGTCGGCGTCTCGAACGTGGAGTCGAACGGTTCCCGTGTACAGGGGAGGCTGGGCTTCAAGCCGTATTGCCGGCTCGGCCTGTATATGCCGACGGAATGGGGTGGACTCGAGCGGAGCGCGTCGGCGTTGCCCGAGGGGATCCCGGCCTAGCGGGCGACGGAGTGTCCGTCCGGAGACGGGATGTGGCTACGAATCCAGTCCGTCATCGCGTCTAGCACCGCGGGAAACGTGTCCCGCTTCGTTCCGATCGGCTCGAACGAGTGACCGGCGCTCTGAATCACGACGAGGTCCGCGGGCTCCTTTAGTTTCGGGATCTCGGACCGCAGTCGCTCGAGGTCGCAGAACGGATCGCGATCTCCCTGCACGAACAAAGCCGGCTTGACGAGAAATGGCCACTCGGGGGGGTTCAGGACCTCGGGTCGGAACCGCGGGTGGAGTGGATAGCCCAGTGCAATGACGCCGGCAACATCCGGATCCGCGGAAGCCCGGGCGCAGACCCGCGCCCCCATCGACTTCCCCGCGACGAAGATGCGCTGCGAAGGCAACGCCTCACGGGCGAACCGCACCGCTCCACGGAGATCGGCTTCCTCCCGCGACAGGTCTCTCGACGCTTGCCCTTTCACATCCGCATAGCGGAAGTTGAAGCGCAGCGCCCAGACTCCCTCCAGTGCGACGGCCTCGACAATCCGTCGGACGAGCGGATTCCGCAGGTCGTTCGACCGACCGTGGGCGATCACGAGACCCGCCTTCGGATGGTCGGGGCTGTGGACGATGCCGCGGAGTTCTCCGCCGCCCGAAGCGGCTGGAAACCGAACTTCCCGGACCTCGCTGATTTCTTTCACCCGCCGGCCGTGGTATATGTCGCCATTCGGCTATCAACCCGGATAACCGCGGCCGAAGGATTTAGGCCCTCGGGACGAAGGTCTCCCCACCCATGGCCTGGATTCGCCCCGTCGTGGACCACATCTTCCTCGTCGATCGAGGGGGCGTGCCGATGGTGCACCTGTCCCGCGGCCTCCCGACCGGCGCGGATCCGGATCTCATCGCGTCGATGTTCACCGCGATCGTCAATTTCATGAACCAGTCGTTTCACTCGATGGGCCACGCCGACGTGCGGAGCATCGAGCTCGAGGACTACCAGGTCGTGTTCGGCCGCGGCCATCACATCTTGATGTTCCTCCTCTACCATGGTCGAGAATCGAACCGGCTGGAACGTCGGGTGGCCCGCGACGTGAAGGATCTCGAGCGTCACCATGCGACTGTGCTCGGAAAGTGGGACGGCGACACGGACCGTTTGGTCGAAGTCAAGCGAGATCTCGAGCGTCTGTGGCGTCTGCGCGAACGACAGGATGTGGTCGAGGTTCTCCGGACGAAACCGGCACCGGTTGTTGAGGCACCGCCCGTCATCCGGTAGGGCCCGAGCCGCGAGAAGGAACGTCGGTGTCGGAGCGCATCGCCCTCGTTTGCAATCGCCTCGTGTGTTCGTTCAGGTGCTTCCGCCAGTCTGCGCAGTCGTCGACAATCGCCTCGAACGCCACCAGATGAATCCCGCGAGGCCCAGCAGGACGATTCCGATCACATCGTGGAGCGTGTGGAACATGCCGAGGCCGACCGATTCATGGTTCAGGGGCAGTGGATCCCGGTGGAAGATGAGGAAGTACGCTCCTGCGATCACCAAGACGACGACAATGATTTGCTCCCACCGCTTCGCGGTCTCTCCCCCTCGTCGCTCGGAGCATCCCGTTCGGTTATCAACATTTTCCCAACACTCGGCGAGAGGCTCGATGTCGGTTCTCGGAGGCGGGCGAGGGCTTCCTCGAGGGCCGCGATCACCCTCTCGGTCTCCGACTTCTGGTCCGGGTATTCGGAACTCCACTTCCGCCAGTGCGGCCGTTTGTGTGCGATCTTGTACTTCACGCCCGACATGATCGTGGTGTAGCTGTCCGCGTCAATCTTCCGCACGCGTTGGTCCGCCAGGATGTACCAATGATATTGGGTCCCGACCGGGACTCCGGATCCCGGGGGCGCGCTCCGCTCGCGCTCTTTGATCGCGCTGAAGGTGAAGTCCCATCGGTCCGGCGCGACTTTCGTCTCCTTCCAGAGGCCGTTCGGATAGAGCCATGTGTGCTCCCCGCCGACGGCCATCCCCGAGTATGTCTCGCCTTCGAATTCCTTGACGTCGTCGTAGGCCACGGCGACCGTTTGGCGGGGCGCGTATTAGACCTGTGTCGGGGAGGGGTGCCCGAAAGTACGTCTCGAAAGGATGATGAAGGTCATCCCGGCGTCCCCGTGTCGGGTCTGTCTCCCGCCTTGCGCGCGCCGAGGAGGCGTTGCAACGCCTCCGTGATGCCGCGCTCCACCTTCGGCATCCCCTCCAACCATGCTTTCGCTTCGTTTGCCTTCGCGATGTCCCGCGCTTTTGCGATCTGCGCGTCCCCTTCTTCTGCGCGGCCGAGGAACCGCAAGGCCGCTCCGCAGTACAGGAGGGCGTACACCGCGGGCCAGCTGATGCACCCCACGAAATCGTAAGTCATCGTCCCCTCGCTGACGCTGGACTCGCCCGCCGCGCGGCGGACCGCGTCCGTGAGTGCGGCGTACGCTTCCTCTCGCTCTCCCTGGAGAAGCGACGTGTAGCCTTCGGTCAGGCTGACCCAGAACGTCCGCGCGTTGACCGCCCGGGACAGGCTGGGGTCGGACATGAGCGTGACGAGGATGTCGTATGCGGCGGGTTGGTCACCCTCCAAGAAAGCGGCCTCACTGATTCCGAGGAGGATATTCACCGCATCGACCAGGAGACCCTGCGCCCGCAGCTCGTCCGCGGCCTCGGTATAGAGACGGCGCGCCTCCGCAAACCGTCCCTGGAAATATTCCGCGTACCCGAGGCCGACTTTCGCGTTCGCGACGGTCGCGAAGTCGTGGATCTTCCGGGCCTCGTCGAGCGCCTCGCGGAAGTTCGCTCCCGCTGTCTCGTAATCCGCGAAGAAGATCAGGCGAAACATCCCCTGGAAGAGGCGGAGTTTCCTCCGTACCTGGGGCAGGTCCATCGCGGCTTCGAGCACCTCGATCGCGGCGATCTGGCTCATCGCCCCTCGCACATCGCGGAGGTGCCAGGCCAGCAGGTGGGCGAGGGCGATGCGCACGTCCGCCCCGAACTCCACATCCTCCACGGAGGCAGAGCGCTCGAGGGCCTGCGTCAGATAGCGTCCCGCGAGATCGGGGTCATTCTGCGGTGAATGCATCGCGATGTGGCCCAGGATCAACAGGGCCCGCGCCTGTCCCGGCCGCACGTCGAACGCCTCGAACGTCTCCAAGGCCGACTCCCCCGCCTCCCGGGCCTGCTCCCAGTCAGCGAGCCGGTACGCGATCCGACATCGGATGACATCGAGCCAACCGCGCTCCGCGCTCAGCGTCTCGCCGAGCGCCTTCCGACCGGTCTCCACCTCCGTCGAGGCGGATGTGATGTCTCCGCGGTCCTCGAGGGAGGCCGCCATCTTTCGATGAACGCGCGCGAGTCGCTCCGCATCCTCGGGCGGGCGGATGGCCTGCCGCCACGCGGTCAGCGCCGCCGGCAAATCTCCGATCCGCCCCTGGGAATCGCCGAGGAACTCCCACAGGTCCGGGTCGTCCGCTCCCGGCGGGAGGACCGCCAGCGCGTTCGAGAGACAGTCGATGCACAGGACCAGATCTCCCTCCTGGTGGGCGCGGACCGCGAGATGGCGGAGTTGCTCCGTCGCGGTAGCCCCGAGACTCTCTCGTTCCGCGGGCGTCAGGATTCGTGCGAAGAAGTCGCGGATCGTGTCGTGCACTTCGTAGCTCTCGTCGCCGACCCGTCGCAGGAGCGCGCGGTTCTCCAAGGACAGCAGAATGTCGTGCGAGGTCGACGGAAGAGACAACAAGACCTCTCGCGGCACCGCAATCGAGTAGAGGGAGGCCGCCTTCATCACGGTCCGCTCCGAATCCGAAAGTTCTCGGTAGATCTCCTCCTCGATGAACCGCTGGACATCGCCCATGCCCCGGTCGCGGGCGGATGAACCCGTCGAACGGATGAGCTCCAGAGAGAGCGGATGGCCTCCTAGGCGTCGCCCGACGTCCACGAGCATCGGGGCCTCCGCGCTTCGACCCATGAACGTCGCGATGTCGTCCGCGTCGAGTCCTCCGAGGTCGATCTCGTCGACCACGCCGCCGATCAACACGTCCCGCCGGTCGTAGAACGGCAGCTTGCGGCGCGTGAGGACGAGCATCCGCAAGTCCGGGGCGTCGGCGAGGATTTCCCGGAGGAACGCAAAGAGGGCGAGCACCTCCGAGGACGCCTCGTGGGCGTCATCGAACACGATGAAGCCGCGCGATCCCGGCAACTCGCGCCGGAGCACGTCGTCGATTCGGCCGGTCTCTCCACCCCGGAGGACGGACCGGAGACCGGGTCGGCCCGCGGCGGCGAGGAACTCGGCGATCGCCGCGAGGATCGACTGCCGGGTGTCCCACGGTCGGACGCGATGCCAGAACAGGCTCCGGGTTCCGCGCAAGTCGTCGCACGCTTTCGCCGCCAAGTACGACTTGCCGATGCCCGCGACCCCGCGAATCACAAACACCCGCGTCTCGCCTGCAGCCGTCGTGAGGCGCCCCAGCTCCGCGTGTCGGCCGACGAACCGCGAGATTCGTGGGGCGTCCGCGAGTCGCGCGACGAGCGGTACCGGCTCGCCGGCTGCGGCGGGAAGGGCGGCGAGATCGACGACACCTGGGTCCATGGCCTGCCGGACGATCTCGACCAGTGACGTCCCGGGCCCCGCCTGCTTCAGGACTTCCGCGATTGGCGCCTCGCGGGTCCCGGAGGAATCGCGGACTCGAACCACTTCGGACTTCACGACCTCCCGGAGGCGCACCGCGGCCATCTTGCCCGAGTCTGTCAGGTCGTAGACCTTCCGCCGCCGCGAGCTGCCCTTGATGTGGGCGAGGCGCTCGCGGACCAATCCCTCCTTCAGGAGCGGCCGCGTATATTGCATGACGTGCTGAACTTCGATCCGCGTCGCGGTCGCGATGCCCGTCTGGGTAATCGCCTGCGTCACGTCGATGGATTCGGCGAATTTTGTGAACTCGAACAGGTGGAGCAGAATTCGCTCTTTGACGGTAAGGCGAAGCACCGGCCCCTCCGCCGGCAGTCAGCGAAGTGTTTTCGTAAGTACTTTGGGCAATCGGCACACGCTCCTCCGGGTCGCGGCGGCACGCTTATGGAGCGGCATGCCGCTACGACTCGAGTCCGTGCAGACGCCGGTCGCGGAGGGGAGGCCGTGGCACCGCCATTGGCCGAACGACGTTCCAAGGTCCATTGACTATCCCGAGATCCGGGTCCAAGAGCTCCTCCGCCGGACGGCGGATCGTCACCCGGATCGGATCGCAGTGACGTTCTACGGCAAATCGATGTCGTATCGAGCCCTCGACACCGCCGCGGACCGATTCGCGGCGGGCTTGCGGAGAATTGGCATGAAGCCGGGCGAACGGGTGTCCCTCGTCCTGCCGAACACGCCGCACTTCCCGATCGCGTTGTTCGGCACGCTGCGCGCGGGCGGCATCGTCGTGCAGACGAATCCCCTCTACACGCCGCGGGAGTTGGAGAATCTGTACCGCGATGCGGGGGTCGAGACCGTCGTAGTGCTGGACCGCTTCTGGCCCAACGTCGCGAGGGCAAAGCCCGCGACGTCTGTCCAACGGATTGTCGTCGGTGATGCCGCGGAGTTCCTCAAGACGCCACTACGCCAGCTCTATCCCCTCAAGAAGCGGAAGGATCTGAAGAAGGCGGGCCAATGGCCGTTGATCATCCCGTCGGAACCGTGGGTGCACCGCTTCGCCGACCTCGCGGCGACGCCACCCGGGAGCGAATCGCCCGCGGCGCTCGACGATGTGGCGGTCCTCCAGTACACCGGCGGGACCACCGGCACTCCGAAAGGGGCGATGCTGACCCACCGCAATCTGGTCGCGAACGCGATGCAGACGGCCCTCTGGGTTCCAGACCGCGGGGTGCCGGATCGGGTGCTCGTGGCCGTCCCGCTGTTCCACGTGTACGGTCTCACGGTCTTGCTTTCCGCGACGTTCCGCGGCAACGAAGTCATCCTGCATCCAGACCCGCGAGAGATTGGCGTCATCCTGAAACTGATCCAGAAGGCCCGGCCGACGATCTTCCCGGGCGTGCCGACGATGTACATCGCGATCCTCCGCCACCCCAAGCTCTCGAAGTACGATCTGGGCTCGATCCGCGCCTGCGTCTCGGGTGCCGCGCCCCTTCCGAACGAGGTGCGGCGCGCGTTCGACAAGATCACGGGAGGCCGCATCGTCGAGGCGTACGGACTCTCGGAAGCGTCTCCGGCCACGCATGCGAATCCCTTAGCCGGTCCCGTGAAGGACTGCATCGGAATCCCCCTCCCCGACACGGACGCGAAGCTCGTCGATCAGGACGACGCATCGCGGGAAGTCCCGGGAGGCAGGCTCGGCGAACTCGCGGTTCGCGGTCCTCAGGTGATGAAGGGCTATTGGAACCGACCCGAAGAGACTGCGGCAGTCCTCCGGGACGGATGGCTCCTGACCGGCGACCTCGCGACGATGGACGCGGACGGCTACTTCGCGATCGTCGACCGGAAGAAAGACATCATCCTCTGCTCCGGGTACAACGTCTATCCGCGCGAGGTCGAGGAGGTCCTCTTCACGCATCCCGCCGTCGCCGAAGCCGCCGCGGTCGGCGTCCCAGACCCGTACCGCGGGGAGAGCGTGAAGGCGTTCGTCGTCCTCAAGGGTGGAACGACTGCGAGCGAAGCGGACATCATCGCATTTTGCAAAGAGCGCCTCGCACCCTTCAAAGTCCCGAAACAGGTCGAGTTTGCGACGAATCTGCCAAAGTCCCTCGTCGGCAAGGTGCTGCGCCGCGAGCTGCGAGACCGGGAAGTCGCAAAAGAGGAGCCAGTACCCTGACTTCCTTCGTAGACGCGTCGGGTTGCCCCGGCAAACGCTTTATCAAAGGGGTCCTTTCGGCACGCCGGAAGGACGGCGGTGACTCGGCTGAGTCGTGGCGTTTCGAGCATCGTCGTCCTGTTCGTGCTAGCCGCGGCGG